>Ga0116217_10003968_pt1 | contig 13284 bp, 4 predicted proteins | sample Sb_taG_6_FD_89697 | JGI IMG/M metagenome (GOLD analysis project Ga0116217, IMG submission 89697) | Peat soil microbial communities from Weissenstadt, Germany - Sb_50d_4_PS metaG | ecosystem: Environmental > Terrestrial > Soil > Wetlands > Peat | place: Germany: Weissenstadt | collected 2010-09-21 | reverse complement strand
TGTAGTGGCCATACTCACCTCACTTCACCAATCGGCTGGAGTTGCGGATGCTGCAGCCACTTGGTGCGTTCGCAGTACTCGTACAGCTCGTCCCGGAATTTCGGATGGGAGATCTCGATGAGCGCCTTGGCGCGCTCCCGAATCGTCTTGCCGTGCAGATTGGCCACGCCGTATTCGGTGACGATGTAGCGCACCAGCCCGCGGCTGGTCACTACGCCCGATCCGGCGGTGAGTGTCGGCACGATACGTGGAGTTTCGCCGTTGCGCGCCGTCGAGGGCAGCGCGATGATCGGCCTGCCGCCTTTGGAATGGGCAGCGCCCCGCAAGAAGTCCACTTGCCCGCCGATGCCGCTGTAGAAATTTGTTCCGATAGAGTCGGAGCAGACCTGCCCGGTCAGGTCCACCTGCAGGGCGGAATTGATCGCCACCATGTTGTCGTTACGCGCGATCAGTGCGGGGTCGTTGGAATAAGCACTGGGGTGGAATTCGAAGATTGGGTTGTTATCCACAAAATCGAAAAGTTTTTTCGTCCCGAGCGCGAATCCCAGGATGATCTTGCGCGGCTTGAAGTTTTTGCGCGCGCCGGTGAGCACTCCCGATTCGATCAGCGGGATCACGCTGTCGGATACCAGTTCTGAGTGCACGCCCAGGTCTTTGCGGTCCATCAGAAACGGCAACACCGCATCGGGGATTCCGCCGATGCCGGTCTGGATCACCGCGCCGTCGTCGATCAGGCATGCGACGTTGCGGGCAATGGCCACGTGCAGTTCGGAAATCTCCTGCTTCGGCAATTGGCACAGCGGCCGTGAAGAATCAACGAACGCGTGAATCTGGCTGACGTGGATGAAGCTATCGCCGAAGGTCCGCGGCATCTGATCGTTCACTTGCGCGATCACATGGCGCGCGCATCTCGCCGCGGTCAGCGTGGTGTCCACGCCCACTCCAAAGCAACAGAAGCCGTGCGTGTCCGGTGGTGAAACTTCGATCAATGCCACGTCCAGCGGCATGGCTCCGCTTTCGAATAGTTCTTCGACTTCGCTCAGATACACAGGCGTATAGTCCGCGCGTCCGTCGTTCACCGCAGCACGCACGTTGCCGCCGATGAAAAACGCGTTGTGCCGGAAGTGTCCCGCCATTTCCGGCGCCACATAGTCTGCACAACCCAGAGTGAGCAGATGGACCACTTCCACGTCGCGAACGAAGGGAGCGCGCTTCAAGAGCGCTTCGACTAGCGTTTCAGGCTCTGCGCAACCCGGCTGGATATAGACGCGCATTCCCGATTGCACCGCGCGCAACGCCACATCAGCCGTCTGCAACCTAGTGCGGTATTCGTTCTCCCAGGAACTCACGTGCGTTCCCCTTTCCCATGGGCAATTCCCCCGAGTCCTGCGACGCGCTCCGGCGTGCCTCCGATCGAAACTACTGTCGCGCAACCCGCGGCCGCCGAAGCAGATGCAGAAAGACCGGAAGCGCACCGGGCGCTTGAGCCGGAGCGTGGGAGCCGATTCGGTGAGATGAAGAGAAGATTGGGGATGCTCATGACCGGACTCCTCCGGCTCTCACTCCTGCATTCTGAGTCTCCCCGGCAACATTATCTGTGTCTCATCACACAGCCGGGTGTGACGGGCGTCACACGTAAAGCGCAGGCGTGGTCACGAGCTAGTTCGCACATTCGAAGGCAGAGCGGTTCGACAAAATTCAGAAAGAAGATCCGGTTTAGCCGAGCCATCCCGCGGCAAAATAACTTCTTTTCTTACTTACCTTTCCGCTGAACTCAGACCCGCGTTCCGATAGAATTGTCATCCGCGCGCCGCCAGGCAGGCGCCGCACGATTCGAGGATTTAGGAACGCTATGCGTGGCCTCAGACTCGCCGTCGCCCTCATTTTTGCCGGTAGTGTCCCTCAACTTTTCATCGCACCAGAGCGCCTCGCAGCGCAGGATCCCGAACAACGCGTCGAGGCGATTCTCAGCCGCATGACTCTCGAGGAGAAGATTGACCTGATCGGCGGCATCCCGAATATGTATACGCATTCGTTTCCGCGCCTCGGGATTCCCACGCTGAAAATGTCCGATGGTCCTCTGGGTGTGCACGATTACGGCCCGACAACCGCCTATCCCGCCGGGATCGCGCTGGCTGCTTCCTGGGATACTGATGTTGCCTCGCGCGTCGGAGTCATGATGGGCCGCGATGCTCGCGCACGCGGCGTTCACATCATTCTCGGTCCCGGAATGAATATCTACCGCGCGCCCATGTGCGCCAGAAATTTCGAATACTTCGGCGAAGATCCCTTTCTCGCCTCGCGAATTGCCGTCTCCGAAATCGAAGGCATCCAATCGCAGCACGTGATGGCCACGGCGAAGCATTTCGTAGCGAATGATCAGGAATACGACCGCAAGACCATCAGTTCGGAAATCGACGAGCGCACGCTCCGCGAGATTTATCTGCCTGCGTTTGAAGCCTCCATCAAAGAAGCCCATCTCGCCGCGATCATGGACTCCTACAATCTCGTCAACGGCGTGCACATGACACAGAACGCCTATCTCAATAATGAAGTTGTGAAGAAGGAATGGGGGTTCGATGGAATCATCATGTCTGATTGGAGCGCGACGCATGATGGCGTCGCGTCTGCCAATGGCGGCCTCGATCTCGAGATGCCTTCGGCCGTCTTCATGAATCGCGCCACGCTTCTGCCGGCGATTCAACAGGGCAAAGTGACGGTGGCGGCGATTGACGACAAAGTGCGCCGGATTTTGCGGAAAGCCATCGAGTTCGGCTTCTTTGATCGCGACCAGACCGATCCCTCCATCCCAGCGCTCAGCCAGGAAGGACGCAAGCTCGCACTCGAAGAAGCTGAGAGCAGCATGGTCCTATTGAAAAATGACCACAACATTCTTCCTCTCGCCAAACAGAATCTCAAAACGATCGCCGTGATTGGCCCGGACGCGTATCCCGCGGTGGTAGGCGGAGGCGGAAGTTCGCAGGTTACTCCGTTCAATTCCGTGAGCTATCTCGAAGGGGTGAGCAATTATCTCGGCACCGGCGCAAAAGTTTTTTATGCGGCCGATACAATTCCTGTCGGCGAAGTCGTGGCGCAAACCGAGTTTCGCACTGAGCCGGGCGGCCGCGAGAACGGCTTGCACGCGGAGTACTTCGATAATCAGAATCTTGAGGGCGCTCCGGCGCTCGTGCGCACCGATCCCATCGTAGATTTCGATTGGGGTGATGGAAGCTACCGGCCGGATGGGCCCGTCGATCATTTCTCCGCTCGTTGGACGGGCTACTATGTGCCGGAGAAAACCGGCGATTTTAAATTCTACGTTTCCGCGGATGATGGAGTACGGCTGTACGTCGATGAGCAGCGCATCGTAGACGATTGGCAGCGGCACAGCGAGACGCTCGATCTGGCCACGCGGTCTCTAGAAGCCGGGCGCGCCTACAAAATCAGATTGGAATACTTCGAAGCAGAGGGCAGCGCGGCCGTGCATCTCGGAATCATTCCCGCGGAGTATGGGATCGGCCGCGAGACGAAGCCCCTCGCCGCGCGTGCCGATGCCGTCATTCTTTGCGTCGGCTTCGATCCTTCGACGGAATCTGAAGGCGCGGACCGCACGTTTCACCTCCCGAGCGGCCAGGATCAGTTGATCCGCGAGATTTCCAGCGTGAACAAGAATGTGATCCTCGTAATTACCGCCGGTGGAAATGTTGACATGACGAGCTGGATCGATTCGGTCCCGGCGATTCTTCACGCTTGGTATCCCGGCCAGGAAGGCGGCGACGCACTCGCTCGAATTCTCTTCGGTGACGTCAGCCCGTCAGGCAAGCTTCCCGCGTCCTTCGAGCGACGCTGGGAAGACAACCCCACATTCAAGAGCTACTACCCCAGCGCGGGAGAGAAAAAAGTCGCGTACGCAGAAGGGGTTTTCCTCGGCTATCGCGGCTACGATCGCTCGGCGACGAAGCCGCTATTTCCATTCGGCTATGGACTCTCCTACACGAATTTCGAATACAGCCATCTGAGGGTCTCGCCTACGGCCGGAGCGGATCCTGATTCCGTCGCAGTTTCGTTCGAGATCAAGAATTCCGGCGCGCGCCCAGGCGCCGAAGTCGCGGAACTTTATATCGGCGACGCGCACTCCCCGGTGCCTCGCCCCGTTAAAGAGTTGAAAGGCTTCGCAAAGGTCTTCCTTCAGCCTAATGAATCGAAGCGGGTGACGCTCAAACTCAACCGCAGATCGTTTTCCTACTACGACGTTACCAACAAACAATGGACGGCTCAGCCCGCCGAATTCTCCATTCTGGTAGGCAGTTCATCCGAGAAAATTGAACTGAAAGGAACATTCAATCTCACGCGGTAAATTCTGTGCGTGATTCACGGTACGCTCGCAAGCGCTCCGCCAGCCGCGGTCATAGCGTCAATCATTTTCAGCCATCTCTTTCAATTTACTCAGGTGTGGTAGTGTCTCGGGTGAGCGTGACACGCCCATGTCGATTCGCCCCATCATCGAGCCTTTCCGCATCAAGAGCGTCGAGCCCATCCGCAGCACCACGCGGGAGCAGCGTCAAAAACTCATCGAAGAGGCCGGCTACAATCTCTTCCTTGTTGAATCCGAAGCGATTCTCATTGATCTGCTGACCGATTCCGGTACTTCGGCCATGTCCACCGAGCAATGGGCCGCCATGATGCGCGGCGACGAATCCTATGCCGGCTCGCCCAGCTTCACGCGCTTCCGCAACTCCGTTCAGGCCATTTTCGGTTTTCGCCATGTGATTCCCGCGCATCAGGGCCGCGCCGCCGAACGCATCCTATTCAACGTGATGTGCAAGAAGGGCGACATCGTTCCCAACAACACGCACTTCGACACCACGCGCGCGAATTGCGAGTTCGTCGGCGCCCAGGCTGTCGACCTTCCCATTCCCGAAGCTAGGGAACCCGCGCACCTCCATCCTTTCAAGGGAAATATGGACGCCGCCCGCCTCGCGGAATTAATCGAGCGCGAGGGTGCCAAGAAGATTCCGCTGGTCATGCTAACGGTGACCAATAATTCCGGCGGCGGCCAACCAGTCTCGCTCGCCAACATTCGCGGCGTGAAGCAAATCTGCAAGAAGCATGGCATCCCGCTTTACCTCGACGCCTGTCGCTACGCGGAAAATGCCTACTTCATCAAGCTAAGGGAGCCTGACTACTCCGCGAAGTCCCCGCGCGAAATAGCCCGCGAAATGTTTTCCTACGCCGATGGCTGCACCATGTCCGCGAAAAAGGATGGCCTCGCCAATATCGGCGGCTTCCTCTGCACCAATGACGATTCCCTGGCCCAGCAAGAAAAGGATCTTTTGATTCTCACCGAAGGCTTCCCTACCTATGGCGGCTTGGCTGGCCGTGACCTTGAAGCGATCGCGGTCGGTCTGAATGAAGCTCTAGAAGAGGACTATCTCCACTACCGCATCGCTTCCACGGCGTTTCTCGGAAATCACATTGCCGGCCAGGGCGTACCCATCGTGCAACCGCCGGGAGGTCACGCGATTTATATCGATGCGCGCGCCTTCTTGCCGCATATTCCGGTTTCGGAATTCCCCGGCGTCGCACTTGCTGTCGAGCTCTATCTCGAAGGCGGCATTCGTTCCGTGGAAATCGGCACGCTGATGTTCGCCGAGCACGCCACCATGGACTTGGTCCGCCTGGCCATTCCCCGCCGCGTATACACGCAAAGCCACATCGAGTACGTGGTCGAGGTCATACTCGATGTCTGGCGCCGGCGCGAGCGGATTCCGGGATACGAGTTGGTCCACCACGCGCCGTTCCTGCGGCACTTCACCGCCCGATTGAGGCCTCTGGGCTCCTAGCAACGCGAAGACTTCCTCCTTGCACGAACTGGACACTCCGATATTTCAGCGAAACTCAGCAATTGTTGTTGACAAATTGCTTCGCCTAAATTACGAGTAAGTGTTTCATTTCTGAAACTTGCCTTAGAAATTTTTTTGGCAAGTGCGGACGAATCGGCCAAAGTTAAGACCTTCGGGCTGGACTTCCCCGCCCTGAGCTGGAGGCCTTCACGGGCAGACCGATCGGTCCCGGTCATTCTAAACGCTCCAATTCGAGCTTGGGTGAAACTTCCCCCGGCTGGTTCAGAATTGTCGTCGCAGCTTTCGTTGTCTTCCTGAGTTCCCCGGCCTTCGCGCAAACCAGACTGACCCCCTCCACTCTCTCCTTCGGCAACCAAGCAGTTGGCATCCCCAGCGCTCCTGCCACCGCCACTTTTAAGAACACGCAGTCCGTGGCGATGACCATCAAGAGCATCGCCATCGCCGGCGGCAGCGCTCCCGCTGATTTTGTCTTTGGCGGGAACTGCCCTCTCAGTCCAGTCACGCTCGGTGCGGGAAAAAGTTGCAGTATCACCGTTACGTTTACGCCTTCCGCGTTGGGCAGTCGAACCGCCACGTTGACGGTAACCCATAGCGCGTCCAACAGTCCGCAGTCCGTCGTTCTCTCAGGCACCGGCGTGGCTCAGGTCACGCTCTCGGCGTCCAATTTGAACTTCGGGACGGTGGCGGTTGGAAACGTCAGTACGGCAAAGTCGGTCATGCTGACGAACCGCAAGAACACGCCACTCGCGTTTTCCGGTATTTCTTCAAGCGGAGACTTCTCGATCGCCACCAACACCTGCGGCGCAAGCATCGGGGCCGGAGCCACCTGCACGATCAGCATTACATTTACTCCGATCACGACTGGCTCGCGCGCTGGCACGCTGACATTTAACGACAACGCCACGAACACTCCGCAAACAGTCAGTCTTACCGGGACGGGCTCCTTGCCCGTCACAGCCTCCCCAGCGAGCCTGCTATTTTCCAGCCGCACCGTGGGCACAACCAGCTCCGCTCAAACGGTGACGCTGACAAATCATCTCAATACATCTGTGGCGGTCTCAGCGGTCGTCGCAGGCGGAGATTTCGCTCTGGCCAGCAACACCTGCGGCTCGAGTCTCGGTGCGGGATTCACATGCAAAATAGGAGTGACTTTCACTCCGAGAGTCGTCGGCGCTCGGTCCGGCACCGTCACGATTTCCTACAGCGCCTACGGCAGCCCGAGCCTCGTCACTCTTACCGGTACCGGTAACGCCAGTGGGCTCATCTCGATCGCCGTCACACCGGCCAATCCATCGATTGCATTTGGAGCCGCACAGCAATTCATAGCCACCGGCAAGTTCAGCGGCGGCTCGCAGGATCTCACCGCTTCCGTGGTCTGGAATTCATCCGCTCCGGGAATTGCGGCGATCAGCAACGCGCCCGGCACTCAGGGCATGGCCACCGGCGTCGCGCAGGGTAACTCTACGATCACCGCGACTTTGAACTCGATCGGCGGCTTATCCACCCTAACCGTCGCGCCGCCGCCGCTGGTCTCCATCGCCGTCAATCCCCCGAACGGCACGGTTCCCGTTGGGCGCGGCATGCAATTTCACGCCACCGGCACTTACGCCGACAGCAGCACGAAAGACGTGACCCCGTCAGTCACTTGGACCTCCTCGGTAATGAATGTTGCAACGATCGGGGCTAATACAGGCATGGCATCCGCGGCAGCGACAGGCCAGACGACGATTCAAGCGGCGTACAACTCCATTGGCAGCAATCAGGCAGCCTTGCTGGTCACTCCCGGCTTCGTTTTCACTGGCAGCCTGAACACCGCGCGCGAAAATCACACCGCGACGCTTCTGACCAATGGAAAGGTTCTCATCGCGGGAGGCTTTGACGGAAGCAACAGCGCCTCGGCCACCGCGGAGCTCTACGATCCCGTGGCCGGGACTTTCTCAGCTACCGGCAACCTAAACACTGCGCGCGAATATCAGACTGCAACGATGTTGAATGATGGAAAAGTTCTGATTGTAGGGGGCTTTGACGGCACCAATAGCGCCACCGCCAGCGCGGAGCTTTATGATCCCGTGGCCGGAACATTCTCGCCGACCGGCAGCCTGAACATCGCACGCGGATATCACACCGCGACGCTGCTGAGCAACGGAAAGGTCCTGATCGCGGGCGGCGTTGACAGTACGAATAGCGTCTCGGCCACTGCGGAGCTCTACGATCCTGTGGCTGGAACATTCTCGCCGACCGGCAGCCTGAACGCCGCGCGCGAATATCACACTGAAACGCCGTTGAACAACGGAACGGTACTGATTGCGGGAGGCTTCAACGGCAGCGTCTTGGCCAGCGCAGAGCTGTATGACCCCACGGCCGGGGCCTTTACGACTATCAGCAACCTGAATGTCGCGCGCGAGTATCACACCGCGACGCTGCTGAACAACGGAACGATATTGCTTGCAGGAGGATTTAACGGCAGCGTCTTAGCCGACGCGGAAATGTTCGATCCCGTAGCTGAAACCTTCTCGCCAACCGGCAGCCTGAACACTGCTCGCGAATATCACACCGCGACGCTGCTGAACAACGGAACGGTCCTTTTTGCGGGAGGCGTCAACGGCAGCGTCTCGGCCAGTGCGGAGCTGTACGATCCCACGACTAGTAGCTTCTCCACCACCGGCAACTTGAATACCGCGCGCGAATATCACACCACGACGCTGCTGAACAACGGGATGGTTTTGATCGCGGGAGGCTCCGAAAGCACGAATATCGCCACGAACAGCGCGGAGCTGTACGAGCCGGGCACCCTGACTCCCGCAGGGCTCGTATCGATTTCCGTGAGTCCTGCTGCCTCGGCAGTTCCTCTCGGCGCGGCGCAGCGCTTCACCGCCACTGGCACTTTCACCGACGGCACCACACAAACGCTGTCGTCGGTGACATGGAGCTCTTCCGACGCCACTATCGCAGCCATCACCAACGATGCCACCAATCTCGGCGCCGCCGATGCCATGGCGACCGGCTCAGCGACGCTAAGCGCGTGTGCCGGCTCGGTCTGCGGCCCCACGACTTTGGCGGTAACGTCGCCGGCGCTGGTCACGATCGCAGTCACTCCCGCGAACGGCGTGCTTCCCGTTGGGCAATCGGTGCAATTTGACGCACTTGGGACATACACCGACAGCAGCACTCAGGATTTGACCTCGTCGGTCGCGTGGAGTTCAGGCTCGCCTCTGGTCGCGACGATCAATTCGACTGGCCTCGCGAGCGGCGTTGGCACGGGGAATTCAAACATCAGCGCAACTTTGAATGGCGTCACTGGTTCGACTACGTTGACGGTGAACCCGGCTCCCATACCGCTGACGATTACGACGCAGCCGGCGAACCAAACGGTGACGGCGGGACAGACCGCCACGTTCTCGGTCCTCGCCTCTGGAACTGCGCCGCTAAGCTACCAGTGGCAGGCGAACGGTTCGCCAATTACCGGCGCGAATTCCTCGAGCTACACAACTCCGCCAACGGCCATGACCGACAGTGGCACGGCATTTCAAGTCGTGGTGAGTGATCCCACGGACAGCACTACCAGCAACGCAGCGACCCTGACCGTGAATGCCTCGCCCGTGGCTCCAAATATCACCACGCCACCCGCGAGCACAATCGTGACGGTGGGCCAGTCTGCCACGTTCTCGGTCGTCGCCTCAGGGACCGCACCACTGAGCTACCAGTGGCAACAGAACGGCTCGGCAATTAGCGGCGCTATAACCGCGAGCTACACAACTCCCCCAACATCCATGTTGGATAACGGCTCCACGTACAACGTAATCGTGAGCAATCCGGTGGGAAATACCCCGAGTAGCGCCGCCACGCTCACGGTACAGGTGCCGCCAGGCATCACCACGCAACCGGCAAATCAGACGGTCAACGTCGGGCAAGTGGCGACATTCTCCGTGGTTGCCTCCGGAACTGCGCCGTTAAGCTATCAATGGCAGAAGAATGGGGCAGCAGTCAACGGCGCGACTTCGGCGAGCTACACAACTCCAGCGACGACCACCAACGACAATGGCGCCACCTTCGGCGTGATGGTCACCAACCCCGCGGGGAATATGCCGAGCAACACCGCGATCCTGACCGTTCAAGTGCCTCCAAGTATCACCACGCAGCCAGCGAATCAGACGGTAATCGCAGGTCAACCGGCCACGTTCTCCGTTGTCGCGGCGGGCACGGCTCCCCTGAGCTATCAGTGGCAGAAGAACCGCTCAGCGATCAGCGGTGCAATCTCAGCGAGCTACACAACCCCTGCGACCGTCGCGACCGACAATGGCGGGACGTTCAGCGTGATGGTCAGCAACACCGCGGGGAACACGCCGAGCAATAGTGCGACGTTGACGGTCCAGTCGCCGCCGAGCATCACCACGCAACCGGCAAATCAGACGGTAATCGTCGGCCAAGTGGCGACGTTCTCCGTGGTCGCTTCTGGCACAGCTCCGTTGACCTATCAGTGGCAGAAGAATGGGACGTCTATTAGTGGCGCGACTTCGGCGAGCTACACAACCCAGGCGACCGTCGCCACCGACAATGGCGCGACGTTCACCGTGATGGTCAGCAACGTCGCGGGAAATGCATCAAGCACGAGTGCGACGCTGACGGTCCAGGTGCCGCCAAGCATCACCACGCAACCGGCAAATCAGACCGTAAACGTCGGCCAAGTGGCGACGTTCTCCGTGATTGCCTCCGGCACAGCGCCATTGACTTATCAATGGCAGGAGAACGGCTCGACGATCAGCGGTGCCACTTCGGCGAGCTACACAACCCCACCAACCACCGCGGCCGACAACGCTTCGACCTTCCGCGTCGTAGTCAGCAACGCCGCCGGCAACACGCCGAGCGGTACTGCATCGCTGACGGTCCAGTCGCCGCCGAGCATCACCACGCAGCCGGCAAATGTAACGGTAACAGCAGGCCAGACGGCCAACTTCTCCGTCGCGGCCGCAGGGACTTCGCCCTTGAGCTACCAGTGGCAGAAGAACGGCGCGAACATAAGTGGCGCGACATCTTCGAGCTATACGACTCCGGCAACGAAGACGTCCGACAATGGCGCGAGCTTCGTAGTCAATGTCACCAATCCGGCCGGCAGCATGGCCAGCGGCGCGGCGATATTGACCGTCAATGCCGACACTACTCCGCCCACAGTCTCAATCACATCTCCTATCTCGGGCTCAACGGTAGGCGGCACAATCTCGATCACGGCCACGGCGTCGGACGACATCGCGGTGGCCAGCGTGCAATTGCAAGTCGATGGCGCGAATTCCGGCGCGGCGGATACAACTTCTCCCTACAATTTCTCCCTCGATACAACGATGCTAACGAACGCGAACCACACGCTGACGGCCGTCGCCACAGACACCTCCGGAAACCAGGCTACTTCCGCCGGTGTTTCCATTACTGTTGCGAATCAAGTGGCCAGCAGCACACCCGGCTACGCAGGCAACGGGGCCGGCTGCCCGCTCTCAAACGACGACAAGCAGACCAGCGATCGCGTCACGCAATACCACTGCCCGCTGCCGAATTCCACAATCTCCGGCAATCTACTCGTCCTGCTGCTGCGCTACAACACGCCCGCGCAGACGCCATCGTTCACCGACAATGTCGGCGGCAATACTTACAAACTTGGAGTCTCGTGCACCGACACCACCCACGGTGTGGTCTCAGCCATTTATTACGTGCAGGGCGTGCGCGCCGGCGTCAACGACATCGACGTTCATCTCTCGAGCATCCAGTTCGTGCAGATGCAACCCTACGAATTCTTCAACGCCGGCGCCCTCGATCAAGCCACGTGCCAGTCAAGCAGCGGCACTACGGTCGCGACTCCTGCACTCAACGCCCTCACCACTTCGGGCGATCTCGTATTCCAGCAGGCGGTGGTGGACAGCGTTCAGCAAATTTCAGCCTGCACGACGGGCTCACAAAGCAACATCGCCTGGACACTGCGCAGCGCCATGATCGGCGACAACTATCCTTCCTGCGTGCAATACGGCGTCTACAACGCCACGGCCTCATTCGCGCCAACATTCACGCTGGGCACTTCGGCTAGCTTCATCACCGCAGCCGCAGCGTTCAAACCAGCAGTCGCAGGATCAGCTCCGCCCTCGGGCATCCGCGTGGTTTATGTCCAACACGATGACACCGAAGGCGAGCAAGACAAGACCGTCCAGCTCGAAACTCCCATCACCGGCAACACTCTCGCGGTTCTCTTCGGCTCCGGCTGTTTGGACCCCAGCAGCACGGATTGCGCGTACCCAACTTCAGCCACTGATGGTGTGAACACCTACATTCAGATCGGCCCGACGGTCACCAGCCATTTCGGAGACGGCGGCGACTCGGCAGGTAACGTCTGGTACGCGAAGGGCGTCACTCCGGGAACTTACTTTACGACGTGGACGATGCACCCGCGCTCCTCCGGCGGCAACGGCAACACCATGTTCCTCTACGACATCGCCAATGCGTCGAGCGATCCACTGGACACCAATTTCGGCGGCGCAGGAAATGGCCTGGCCAGCAATATCGGCGACCAATCCACGGACGGAAGCGGCGGGAATCTGACGACCATCACGGCCACACCCTCGCAGCCCAACGAGGTTATCCTCATCACGGTAGGCGCCGGATGGAACACCTTCACGGGACTCACCGCGCCCTCAGGCGCCCAGTTCCTTTCCTCCCACTACAACACCGAGACAAACTCATCGCACTGTGACTTGAATGGCGGCTGGGGCCTCTTCTACAACGGCTCATCCACATCGCCCCAGTCATGGACCTGGACGCAGGATGCCTCGAACTTCCCCGGCGTCGGCGCGTGGATGTCGGTAGGCGCAGCGTTCCACTGACGCCGGCATCTGCAACTCCTTCATAGAAACGCACGAGGACACGGCCTCAATGGCCGCCGGTATTCTTGCGTTTCAAACCAATCTTACAAGTTGAATGTCTCCGCTGACTAAGTCACAATTTTTCCATCGAGTCCTGAACAGCATCAATGGACAACGCCACCACCACCGCGCGAAAGCTAAAGCCTCGGCCAGACGCTCCGAGCCCTCGCGGCGGCCAAGCAGCGCTCCCGCAAGAATCGCAACGCCCCAATCGCTTTCCGTTGTTCGTCCTACTCGCCTTCGTCGCGATTCTGGCAGCCTACTCAAATCATTTTCACAACAGCTTCCATTTTGACGATGCTCACACCATCGAGCAAAATGTCTACATCCGCAATCTCCACAACATCCCGCGTTTCTTCACCGACGCAACCACTTTCAGCTCGCTGCCAGCGAACCAAACCTGGCGGCCCATCGTCTCACTTTCTCTGGCGCTCGATTACCGCATCGCAAAGGGGCTCGATCCCTTCTGGTTTCACGCTTCGACATTCCTCTGGTTTCTGGTCCTGCTCGCTCTAACGTTT
>Ga0116217_10003964_pt1 | contig 13297 bp, 18 predicted proteins | sample Sb_taG_6_FD_89697 | JGI IMG/M metagenome (GOLD analysis project Ga0116217, IMG submission 89697) | Peat soil microbial communities from Weissenstadt, Germany - Sb_50d_4_PS metaG | ecosystem: Environmental > Terrestrial > Soil > Wetlands > Peat | place: Germany: Weissenstadt | collected 2010-09-21 | reverse complement strand
CACCCCGATGGCACCCCATGGCACCCCGTTGCATTTTCTCGCTTGCCTTCCGTTCCGCTCTGCCCCATTCTTGCAGCATGAGCGGCCAGGGGCGGAGCGTTCAGATTCCGATTCGAGAACTGGAGTGTGCTCTGCTGGCAGCCGCGCTCGAAGGCTTCCATGGCAGCGTGCGCTTCGCTTTCTTTCTTCCCCACGAGCTCGCCCGCCAGGTGCGTTTCACCGTGGAGCGCAATCGCACCGTCCGCCCCGAGCAGAAAGTGACCGCCGCCCAGGTCGGCTTCCGCGCCGCCGCCATTGATTCCGTTGAACGGGATTGCCGCCAGCGTCGGGTGCGTGAGATGCTATGCGCCGCGGTCGGGGAACGGCTGAGCGTGCGGTTGGACGTGTTCGCTGTAACCGGCCACTTCGCGGACGGCATGTTGGAGAAGGTGAACGTGGAGGATGGGGCGTAATGGCGCCGCTTTTCGCACAAGAGATGATTGAGTTACGGATTACAGTTGAGGCGTGTCAGCCAATGACGAGCAGCGGTGGGTTGCGCGTGTCCGAAACGCTAATCCTGAAGCCGTCCAGCTTCATTGATCTCTGCAAAATCCTCGGACAGTTTCACGATCTCGCGGAGAACATTCGCAAGGATGAACCGTGATCTGCGCGACACCAGATGCACACCAGTGGGAGCCGGGTGAATTCGCTTTAGGTAAGCGTTTGCCTGCTGGCGGTGCCTTTGTGCTAGTGCCATTGAAGGTCTGCGCCAAGTGCGGCCTGCTGCGCATGGCGGAACGCGAGGCCACGCCGCCGCCTGAGTGCCGCCCGCTCTTTGACCGGCTCTATCGCTGGCACCCGAAGCCAGGCGAATTCCCGCGCGCATTTGAATGCCGCATGGGTCCGGCCGGCTACGAATGCAGAGCCTTACTTGGGAACACCGTTGCGCTCGAAACGCACATGATTGAGGTGCATGGTGTCAGCGAGACCTTGGCACGCGAATGCTGGTGCGGCAGCACGGACTGACGGAAGATGAGGCACGTGCTGTTTTCCGCGATGGTTTCGATGGCTATCAACCCTGAAGGATTCGGTGAGGAAAGGAGGTCGCGGAGAATCGCCAGAGCAGCAGGGCTGGCATCCGGGAAAATCGCCCATGCGCGAGAATCCAGAGCACGGGAGCTAGCCATTCTAATACCGTCCTGAAAATTTCAGCGGCCAGGGTCCAACACAACACAGTGCGGCCCGGAGAACGCCTTTTGAGCGAGGCGGGAATTCTCCGGGCCGTTTTCTATTCACAACTTTTTCCAAGGGGAAAGGAACCCAGTCATGCCTACTGCCAGCGCCGCGCGCCGCCGCAAACCCGACACCGTTCCACCCAACGTCACCATCATTGATGCCCAGCCCGAAGAAGAATCGCTATCCTTTTTCGACCGCTTGCAGCTTCTCACCGACGCCGACCGGGAATTGGCGTTGCTCTACCTCTACCGCCTGGAGCCCAAGGTCAACAAGGGCGACCGCGACCATTACATCGCTCTCTATCCCGTGCCCGATCCCAGCGACCGCCTGAATTCCTTTCAGGAACTGGTGCGTCGCAACCATGGCGGAGGCAAGTACCAGGTCTATCTGAAGTGGCCGAAGGACTGTGACACTCCCGCCGAGAAGCACATTTTCTCCATCGAGGGCAAACCCAGGTTTGGCATCGACGAGAAACCCGACGCTGCCGCTGGCAGCCCGCAGCCAGCCAACGGCGCCACCGTATCTTCCGATCAATCCATGGCCGGCGTGGTGCGCGAGATCGTCGCCGCCGTGCAGAACAAACCTCCCGACGAGGCTTTCAAAATCGGCATGGAGACCATGCGCTCCGCGCAGACAGCCAGTATCGACATCATGAAGGCGGGCCTGCTCGGCCAAGTAAACTCCGAAACCGGCAACAAGCTGGGCGACGAGCTGGTGCGCGCCCTGATTCAGAAGGTCACCAAGGACGAAGCCAAACCCGACCGCCTCAGCGATGCCGTCGAACTCATCAAAACCATCCGCTCGCTGGAGCCGCGCGAGCCGCGCAAGGAAACCAACCCAGAACCCGCGGCCGATCCCCTCGCCTCGCTCGCCACCCTCAAAGACTTGTTCGACCTGGACATCAAAGAATTACTCAAGGGCGGAGGCAAAAACGCCACCGCTCCTTGGTATGCCCAGCCGGTGGTGACCCTTATCGGCAATCTGCCCAGCATCTTGGACAAGGCCATGCAGATGCAGCAGGCCGCATTCGTGCGCGCCGTCCAGTCGATACAAATCCAGACCGAGCAGCAACGCATCCGCGCCGCCATGCCCCAGCCTGCCGCCGCTCCGGTCCAGCCGGCGCGCGCAACTCAGTCGCAAGCTACCGCCGCCGCCGCTGCTTCTCCCATGTCGGTCATGGTGGACCCCGCACAGCAGATCCAGGCACTCACCGGCAAAATCGCCGAGTGCTACGAGAAGGGCTACGATGGCGTAGTGACGGCAATTCTGGCCAAGGAAATGTTTCCCGAGCTGGTGCAAGTGCTGGCCCAGGTGCTAACTGACGAGCAGGCGATCGGCAGCTTCGTGACTCAGGATCCCATCTTGGGCGCAATCGCCAAAGACGGAGAGTGGCCGGAGTTCGAGAAGGAATTCCTGGCCGAGATGAACGGGCGCACCGTGGAAGATCAGGACAAGCCCGACCAGTCGCCGGAGGTACCGACCGCAGCCTTGGCCTAGGGAGGCACGCAGACCGTGAGTATGAAGTTGACACACAGAGGATGCGATGAAACGATTATCGCGCCGTGACAGGCAACTGGCTACAAGTCGTGCCATCGAAGCACGGCAGGGGTCGTCCCGGCGCTCTGTTCGACAAGGGCAAAAAACGGCTTTAGATCATCGTCCGTCGCAAGGCCGCGACTCTTCAAAATCTCGAACAGCGTCATCGAAAGCTGGAACTGGGAAGTAATCACCGACGTCGTGGACAAAATGCTCGTGAGTATGAAGTTGAGACACAGAGTACGGGAAGGCGACCATGAAACGCCGTGACAGGGCAACCCCTACGCATCCGGCTCAGCAGAGCCCTTGCGCAATAGATGTTTCAAACCTTCAAACACCAGAGCAATGTTTTCTTGCCCTTCGGCAGCTAATCGCGTCTCAGCCTGCTGAAACTCTGCTAGAAAAGCTCGCAAGCGATCCGGATCTTTTCCAACGGTTTGTGCGCCTAGCAGGAATTTAAGCACGAATACGGATGCCTTGACTTTTTCGATTTCCTGTACTGCCGCTTTTACGGCATCCAGAGCATCATCGACCAGTTTTTGAGTGGGATTTTCCATGGCGAGAGATGATAAAGTGAAAACCGTGAAACGCAAGGGCAAGAAGCGCCAGACCCAGAATGACGCGATCCCTAACCCGCTCCTGGTGGACGAAAAGGCGTTCACCGACGTGGTGGACAAGATGCTCCACACGGGGCCGGTGACGCTGGAGGGCGTGAAAGCGGAGCGGCGCAGGAATCCCGAGACCGATCCGCGTTACCTGCCGGTGTTTGATTTCAGCAACAGACCGGGACTGGACAAGGCGAAGCAACCTAAAGCAAAAAAGTAGCCTCCGTCACGATGACCCCTCGCGTCGCCTGTCCTTTTCGTTGTCAATCTGGCGCTTCGCTTCATGGAAAATTTCAACGTCATCATCTGGTGCTGGCCGTATTTCGGGCCGCATGTTGGCATTAGGATATTTGGCGGCAATTTCATTTTCCGTTTTGCGAATTTTTCTTATCATCTCCGCTACCTTAGCTTGGAATTGAGCGGTCGGAACGCGCGCCTCGGAGATAGACGCTTTCGCTTCCGCGCTACGCCTCTTCGCGGCAGCCTCTTTCCACTCTTCCCATCCCCTGAGCCACGTCAAAATATAACCGGGCCATTCCCAGGGCTTCCATCATGACCACTCGGGCAGATTCCAAGGCAAATGAGGCATGGTTGCATTAGTGGAAAGCTCCGTGATACAAGTGTTTTCGGAGCGCCCCAAGCCCTCCAATTTTTCTAAAGATGGCCCGCTGGCAGGCGGGCCGTTTCTTATTGCTCCGCGACCAGCTCTCTGTACTGCATCGGCTGTGCTCCCACCATCCGCCCGACCGTCCGCTCGAACAGATCGGGTGCTTTTCGCCGATTGAACCTGTACTCGAAGTGTCGTCGCCGATGACTAGGCTTTGCGCTCTAGGGCTGCGACTCTATCTGACAGGGCGTGTACTACACCCATAACTGTTTGATGCACTCCAGAACGCGCCTGCGCTTCTTTCTTGATGGCATCCGACATCTCTGTTGAGCGCGCAGTCTGTTCGGCAGTTAGGCCATCGTCGATCTTCTTGTCAAGCAACGCAAGGCGATAGTTCAATCGTTCTACGCACCAGACAACCCCTAAGCACGCAAGCACGGCAAGGCAAAGCACGAGCAGCACAGTCCAGCCGTTGAAAGGCATACTATCGCGTGCATCTTACCCCCTTCCCCTCGTTCTCTCTCCCCGTGCCGGCTTGTGGACGCTGGTGGAAACCCCGCCTAAGCCGTTGCAGGCAATGCCAGTTAAAAATTCGTAACAAAGACAACAAATTCCCCTTGACAACATCCGCAACAATGGCAACAATCTCCCTCCGTAATGGTCCACGCACCCAAGCTGGAAAAACGCGAGCAATACGGCAACGCCATGCGCATCCGCGCCCACGAGCAAAACCTCCTCCGCCAGATTCGCCACAAGATGAAAGTAGGCCAAGATCGAGGCCGAGCCTTGGGATTGAGCGATCCGGCGCTCATCCGCTTCATCATCGAAGAGAAGGCGGAGCGCATGGGAATTAAGGTCGAACCAGCGTAACCGATTTCCGGGAGTGCGGTGCTGAGGGGCTTTCGCGCTCTCGGGAAACAGCAGGGCCAGCATGAACCGTCGAGTAGGAGTGTTTTGAACCCAAGGCGCGTGCTGGCCCTGTAAACTTATCCGCAGGAAGGAGTTCTCGCTCATGTCCGAAGCAGCCGCACTGACAATCGCCGCCCCATCGCAGATTGAGGAACAGGAACAAGTGATTCACTTGGTCGCACGCAATCCGCAGGAGATGGCCACCGCGCAGGGCAATCTCGCCATCTGGTTCGAGAAAAAGATTGTCGCTGTCGCCTCCGAGGTTCGCGAGTTGGGCGATGCCGTCAGCGAGGCCAAAGCGCACAAGTGGAAAAGTTCCACCCTGGAAGGCCAGCACGTCCGCGCCCTGCAACGCAAGCTGTTTTACGAGAAGTGTCTCGCCGCCGTGCGGTCGGGCTACGCCATCATCCCCGACATTCCCATTGATGTCTTTGCCATCCGCACCCTGCGCACCCGGCCCCGGCCCAACGAGTGCCGCAACGAGGGCGAATACGCATACCCGCCAGACATGCCCGACGAGACTCCGCAGATTCTCCCGGCCGGCGAAGGCGACTACCAGAACCCGATGCCGTTAGAGCACCGCACGGACACGTCCTACGTGAAGGACGGCAAAACCATAAACGTTCGCACCGTGCGGGCCGTGGCCTTCGACTCCATCGAATTCCCCATCATTGCCGCCGTGCCCACCGTGATGCAGGCCACCGAAGAGGCGATGGTGCGGAAAATCTTCGACCAGATCGGCGTCTCCCCGCAAGGCCACATGCGCAACGCCGACCCACTTATCATCGGACAGATTCTGCGACCGCGCGGTGGTTACTCCGGTCACAAAACCGCCAGCTTCCTGATCGCTTGGCACCTGGACCTGAGAGTGCTGTAACCGCGATTTCGCGGCAGGAAAGGAACCCGCTCCCATGCAACTCGAAATCTCCCGCGAGGAACGCCGCCTGCTCTTGGGTGTGCTGATAGACCACGCCGGCAGCTTGCCCGAATCCTCGGCCGACAAGAAACTCGCCGACGCGCTGGTGGAGCGCCTGCTCGATCCGCCGGGAACCTTGTACAGTGCGCCGGTATCACCCACGAGTGGGGCGGGCGCCGGGCCACAGGTGGCTACCGGAAGCAAGCCCGCCCCGGCTTCAGCCCCGCTCGCAGCACCGCCTGCGGGCGCAGAAGAAATGACGCTCACCCCAACCGGGATAAAGAACTACGAGAAGCGCATTCTGGTGAGCACGCCTGGCACGACCCTTTCCTGCTGGAAAAAAGAATTGTTTGATGCTGTGCGCGCCCGTCTCAATAAATCCACCACCTTCTACGTGGTGCGCAAAGACAAGTACCTGAATATCGTGGGGATTAAGGCATGACCACGCACAGAGTAGGGCAGGAGGTTACGGTTTCGATTGCCGAGACGGATTGCGGCGCGAACTATGACGAGCGCGATTGCGATCTTATCGCCCAAGTCTTTGCCTTTGCTGCGCAAGCAATCCGCGAGAAAAAGATTGGAGAAGTGTGCGCGGTGAACGGTTACAACTGCATGGTTGCATCCGTGACTATCGCCCACAATCTGCTCCCTGACTCATGGTACGAGAACGGTGTGCCCGTGCTGAAGCGGTTCGGAAAAGCAGCAAAGAAGAAAACTACAAAGAAAAACCAGAAGAAACCCTGGTGCAGCAGGTGACCGGCCCGCGCATCGCCTCCACTCCTCCGCGTTTGGCCATCGTCGCCATTCAGAATCCATGCCTGCCGCCCTGCGCCGATAGCTGCGGACGCTTGGCCGTGGTGACCTTGGACAGCGGCGGCGGCTTTGTCGCAGTTCCCTACTGCGCCAGGTGTGCGGGCAAGGCGGCTACTGTTTGGTCCCGCGAGTACGGGGCGGAGGTGCGGCAATGAGCTCTAAACTCCATCCCTACGTTGCCCGCGCTCCTCTGGACTTGCGCGGCCGCTCGGTTAATCTGCCTTGCGGCGTAGTCCTGCAAAAAGCCAAACCCACTTTTCAGCAGTGGGACGTTGAAGTCCATGGCATACCGGAGCTATCGAGTCAGATCATCTGCTCCAGGTGCCTGATCGTCGCTGAAGCTGTAAGTCTGCGCTGGTGGTACGGCCTCATGGAAGGCCAAGAGCGGCACGATGTAGAAACCTTTACTTCAGGTTTTGTGCGGGAGTTACGCAGATGAAATCGTCCCATCGCCGACCATCCGTCACAAAGCAACTGGCCGAGATTCACGCCAATCTGCGTGAACCTTTGCCAAAAGAAGCTCTTACCGAAATGCCGGACTGGCCCGGCCACTTCGCGGTCAATCCCATGTACGTGCGGGAACGCCTGGATGAAGTGCTCGGCCTTGGCAACTGGTCCGAAAAGTACCGCGTCATCGAGACCGGGGTGAACGTGGTGGTGCAGTGTACGCTCGTCTTGCGAATCGGCAAGCGCACGTTGGTGCGCACCGCCTTCGGGGGAAATTCGGCTACTGATCGCGGGGACGCGTTCAAGGGCGCCCAGACGGATAGCTTCACCAAAGCCGCGAGCTTAGTAGGTGTGGGCGAAGCGGTGTACAAGGGATTGCAAGGTCCACAGGGTTCCGGCGGCGACAGCGCTCACGCGGAGCGCTTAACCTCCTACCCCGCTGCCACGGCCACATCCGCACAGCAGGGAGGATGTTCGGCAACGGCCAGTATTCAATCTGGCCCGCCGGAAAAACTTCCCGACAACATCCTCGTCCGGGTCACCGCCGTGCATGGTGGCTACTCCGGCCACACCGGCTCTGTAACTCTTGATGCGGTTGATCTCTCGCGCAGCGCGCGACCGATTCTTGTCCTGGACTGTCGCCACGAGCATTTATTCGACGCCATCCGTTACAGCCCCAACCAGGTGTGCGCCTTCCGAGTTTCGCGCGAGGCCCGCTTCATCAACATCGAGGACGTGCTGAAAGTTGGGAGCGTGAAGTACCGCAAGGGCATCCCCGACAAACAGAGCGCTCTTCCCTTCAGAAAGCCGGCCAACGGAGAAGCTCCAAGGCCAAAGCTGATGGCGGAGTCCGCAAGGTGAGCGAATGACTCTCACCGAACGCCGCCAGATGATCCAGGAGTTAGTAAACGAGCGCGCCGCCATCCTTGAGTTTGAGGCCGGCTACTCGCGCAAGGACAGGGGCGACGCCTACAAAGGCAGCCAAACCGATAGCTTCACCAAATGCGCGAGTCTTTTTGGGGTTGCCGAGGAAATCTATCGCGGCACCTACAACCCACCAGATAGGCAGTTCCGTGAGGCGACCAACGGCGTTAACGCGGGCGGTGGAAGGCGAGAGCCGGAGACCACAAGAGCCGCGCAATCTACGGTAGGAGTCGCTCCGGCCGTCAAAGAACAGCCGGCGCAGGGGAGCCGCGACACAGGTGACGCCATCTCGCGAGACGTGCTTCCCGACAACATCCTCGTCCGGGTCACCGCCGTGCATGGTGGCTACTCCGGCCACGCCGGCTCTGTAACTCTTGATGCGGTTGATCTCTCGCGCAGCGCGCGACCGATTCTTATCCTGGACTGTCGCGCCGCTAAGGAGGTGCCCCGTGCCCGCTGAACGTGATCCCATGTTTGGTTATGACGGAGAGGAACGATCTGCCGAGAAGCCCGCCCACACACCGTTACCGTGGGAGTGGTTCACCCATCGGAGTGGGGATGTGCGAATCAGCGTACCAGGGCAGCACGACTCCGTAACCGTTGCCACGATGGGGCGCTGGCAAGCCGAGCACGCAACGGAACAGCGGGCCAATGCCGATCTGATCGTCCGCGCCTGCAACTCCCACGCGGCGCTGGTGGAGGCGTCGGAGGCGGCAGAAATGCTAGATGGCCACGTCGCTACCTGCCCGCTCTGTGATTCAGAATTACACGGCGAACTGTGCGAACTCGGCAGCCAACTCGCAATAGGAGCCCGCAGTAAGCGCGAGGCCGCCCTGCGCTCTGTCCGCCCGGAGGTGGAGCGTGGGGAATGATAAGCGATCACTTCCACCAGATCCCGTAACCCTCAAACGGCGGCATTTAGCTGGCTTATCCCAAGCTAAGGCTGCACGGCAAAGGACGGCGGCACGCAACCGCGCCAAAAGCCACTGTCCGCAAGGACATCCATATTCCCAGTGCAACACGATCACAACTGCGACGGCAACCGGAATACGGCGGGTGTGTCGGGCTTGTCTGGCCATCAGAACCAAATCGCGCCCCGCCCCGCCCGGAGGTGCCTCGTGGCAAAAGCTGAGAAGCTGCCCCTCACCGAACGCCGCCAGATGATCCAGGAGTTAGTAAACGAGCGCACCGCCATCCTTGAGTTTGAGGCCGGTTACTCGCGCCAGGAAGCCGAACAGAGAGCCAAGCTGGATATCGCCCGGCAGATCGGCAAGGGCGAGATTTGAACGAGTGTGGCTGCTGGGGCCGGGGAGAACGGCCGGACGCCGGCCAGATGTTGCGCTATGACACGCAAAAAAACGGCGTCACGGAGATTGAGCCCCGCCCCCGGCCACGTTTTCAACCGCCATCCACAACTAAGTGAGGTTTTCAAGAGGGGATTATACCCCGTTGCCCTGCGTGCCGCCCCCGCGCGGAGAAAGGAGAGGGCTGATGGCAAAAGCTGAGCAGTCGCGGAGGGTTTTGGGCCGCGTTTTCCACTGATTCACAGGCATGCACAGCCATCAACAGATTTAGCCCTTGCGCTGCGTGCTAGTCTCTTTCAAAAGTTTTTTCCAGCCGCAGTGATTTTTCCAAAATGAAAAATGAACCGTTGTTAATAGGGGGGGGTGCGAGGATGATGGCAAGAGAAAGATCTCCTTTGGCATAAGCACGCATTGGGGGTAGCGAGGCGGGGGTTGCTGACCCCGCCGCCTTCGCAGCCTGTGAATTGTTCAAAAAAGTTGTGAATGTGACGAGCTTCACCGCAAACGCTTGCTATATATGGCCTCAATCGTGTAACGAAAAAGGCTATGGTCAGCTCTGGATAGGTCGCAAAAAGTACCGTGTCCACAGGATTTCCTACGAAATCCTCTGCAACCCCCAATGCGCCTTTTTCAGGTTCGACAAGTTACCCATCCTGCATTCCTGTAACACTCGCGCCTGCGTGAACTGGTATCACCTTTACGTAGGAACCCACCGCGAAAATGAAGAGGATAAACAGCGAACACGGCATCGGCTGCTGCCAACCGGGACCAGGCTTGCTGCCGACTGGTGGCCGGACGTAGACCTTCAGCGTCAGATGAAGGCAGAAATCGCCCGCGACAACAAGTGGTACCGACTCGAAACTCTAAAATTCGTTGACTACTGGATCGCCGTCCCCGGCGCGCACGGCTGCAAACTGGATTGGCGCGCCACCTGGCGTAACTGGATTCGCAAAGCCGCAGGAGACTCCCATCATGGACAGCCATCTAATTCTGCAACCCACGAACGCACTCGCCGAATCCTTGAGCAAACCGCCCGAGCGTTTGGCTGTGGCCCTGGCGATTCTCCAGCAAGGAACGCGGGAAATCAGCCCGCTGGAGCTTCCCCTCTGGCAGCGAGCCCTCTCCTGCTACCACCCGGAAGATATCGAAACGGCGATTGAAGAATTCATGCAAACCGCCAACCGCGAGCAGGCACGTGGGATGGTGCTTGGCGATCTTCTGACCTTAGTGCGTCGTAACGCCGAGAAGCGTTGGGCCCACGGCGAAGAGCTTCAGCGCCAGGCGGAACGCACCCGTTGGAAGCAAGAGTTCGAGCAGCAAAGCCAAGAGGACCGCGCCTGGATCATCGCCGAATGGGCACGCCTCCGCGAGCAAGTTGCTGTCGCCGCCAATACCCGCCGCATGCATGCGCTGCCGCCAGATTGGGCCGAGCGCGAACAAGCCGAGCAGGAACGCAAGGAGCGCTTCCGGCGTGAGTTCGCCGAGCGCATGCAGGCGGCATCCTTACTCGTGGTCGCACCGGAAGAAGAACAAGCCATGATCCGGCACGCCGTCGAAGCGCACCAACTAACGCACGCGCCCGACTGCCTGTGCCGCAAGCTACCCGTCGTTGCCAACAATCACCCCATCAGAAAGGACTGTGCCTCATGAAAAACTCACTCCCGCCCGTGTCGCTTACCGCCGCACCCGCAAGCCTCAGCCCGAATCCGGGAGCCCAGCCGTGAGCCACCGACGAACCGTCGAAGAACTGCTTTATGCCGCCATCGTGGAACTTGAGTACGTGCAGTGCGTGGAGAACTGTTCGAGTGGCCTGTGCGCTTCGTCCAATGGCAGGAAGATCATCGAAGAAGGCATGGCCCTGCTCGGAGTCAAAGACCTTTCGGCGGAATCACTCCCATGTCTCCCGAAGTCTCATCCCTGCCACGGCTCGGGAAGGTTCAAGCTGGGTCAGCCTAAGCCGCCCCCCAAGCAGGAGGCGAAGACGACATGAGCGCAGCCTATCAGGATTTTCTCGCGACTAAGGCGATTCACTTCCCCGATTCCGGCTTGGACGCGGTTGCGGAGCAGATCAATTCGCAGTTGTTCCCTTTCCAGCGCGATATCGTTCGCTGGGCCTTGCGCAAGGGAAGGGCAGCCATCTTCGCCGACTGCGGACTCGGCAAGACGCTTATGCAACTGGAGTGGGCGAAGCACGTTCCGGGCAACGTCCTGATTCTCGCGCCCCTTGCGGTATCACAGCAGACTGTGCGTGAAGGCCAGAAATTCGGCATTGCCGTAAGTTACGCCCGTAAGCAAGCAACACGGCACGCGCTCGGCGAGATCACCATTACCAACTACGAGATGCTAGAGCACTTCCGCCCGGAGGATTACGAGGGCGTGGTGCTCGATGAATCCTCCATCCTGAAATCTTTCGATGGCACCCTGCGCAACCAGATCATCGCGGCCTTTGACCGCACACCCTATCGCCTCGCGTGTACGGCCACCCCCAGCCCCAACGATTACATGGAGCTGGGCAACCATGCTGAATTTCTCGGAGCGCTGACCCGCACCGAGATGCTGTCCACGTTCTTCGTCCATGATGGCGGCGACACTTCCAAGTGGCGGCTCAAACGGCATGCCGAGAAAGACTTCTGGAAGTGGGTTTGCTCCTGGGCGGTGATGCTGCGCAAGCCGAGCGACTTAGGCTATGAGGACGACGGGTTCATTCTGCCGCCCATCGAATTCCACGATCTGACGGTCGAAGCGCCGCGCACCGATGATGGCCGACTGTTTGCCATGCCCGCCACGACTTTAAATGAGCGCCGCAAGGCCAGGCAGAACTCGGTCGAAGAGCGCGCCCAAAAGGTCGCGGAGATTGTGGCTACGCGGCCCGATGAGCCTTGGCTGATCTGGTGCAACCTGAATCGTGAATCGGAAGCAGCCGCAGACTCTATTGCGGGCGCGATTGAGATTGCCGGGGCGCACTCCCGCGAGGATAAAGAGTCGCGCATGTTGCAGTTTTCCGCTGGCGGCATCCGCGTCCTGGTCACCAAGCCCAGCATTGCGGGCTTTGGAATGAACTGGCAGCACTGCGCAAGCGTGGTTTTGCTTGGCCTTTCCGATTCCTACGAGCAGTTCTATCAGGCAGTGCGCCGCTGCTGGAGGTTCGGCCAAAAACGCCCGGTTAACTGCTACATCGTCACCGCCGAGAACGAAGGCGCGGTCACCGCCAACATCAAGCGCAAGGAAGCCGACCACGAAAAGATGGCCGCGGCCATGGTGTCCAACATGCACGAACTGAATCAGAAAGAACTGCACGCAACGGTGGTCCGCGAATCTCCCGACCTGGACGAACACTTTGAGCGCGGGCCGGGCTGGGAGATGATCTTGGGCGACTGCGTGAACGTGCTTACGGGCGTGGCGTCGGACTCCGTCCACTACTCGATTTTCTCTCCGCCATTCGCCTCGCTCTATACCTACTCAGCCAGCGTGCGCGACATGGGGAACTGCCGCACTCATTCGGAGTTTTACGAGCACTTCCGCTTTGCCGTAAAGGAACTCCATCGCGTGCTGATGCCGGGGCGGAACCTCAGCTTTCACTGCATGAACCTGCCCATTTCCAAAGAGCGCGATGGCTACATCGGCATCGCCGACTTTCGCGGTGATCTCATCCGCATTTTTCAGGATGCGGGATTCATCTACTGTTCGGAAGTCTGCATCTGGAAAGACCCGGTGACCGCCATGCAGCGCACCAAGGCACTGGGTCTGCTCTATAAGCAACTGCGAAAAGACTCCTGCATGTCGCGCCAGGGGATACCCGATTACCTAGTGACCATGCGCAAGCACGGCGAGAATCCCGAGCGCGTCGGCCATCGGTCAGAAGATTTTCCAGTGGACCGCTGGCAGCAATGGGCGTCTCCGGTATGGATGGACATCAATCCGTTCGATACCTTGCAGCGCCAGTCCGCCCGCGAGCACGCCGACGAGCGTCACATCTGCCCCTTACAGCTGGAAGTAATCCGCCGTGCCCTGATGCTCTGGT
>Ga0116217_10003958_pt1 | contig 13304 bp, 16 predicted proteins | sample Sb_taG_6_FD_89697 | JGI IMG/M metagenome (GOLD analysis project Ga0116217, IMG submission 89697) | Peat soil microbial communities from Weissenstadt, Germany - Sb_50d_4_PS metaG | ecosystem: Environmental > Terrestrial > Soil > Wetlands > Peat | place: Germany: Weissenstadt | collected 2010-09-21 | reverse complement strand
CGATAGTTCCGCCAGAACTCGAACAGGACATACCCGCCGATCGAAACGCCGATCAGCGGAGCGCGGCCCACGTCCGCATCATCCAGGACGCGGGCGAGATCCCCGGCGTGCTTCTCCATGGTGGCCGGACCGTCACCGATCCCCGATTCTCCATGCCCGCGCAGATCGGGCAAGATTATGCGGTAGCGCGCAGCCAATTGCTCGGCTACGGGGAGCCAGAATTCATGATGGGCAGGAAACGGATGCAGCAGAACGACCGGAGGACCGTCGCCCACCGTCCAGTAGAAGATTTCGGCGTCGCCGCTTTTGATAACGTGGGATGGAGCAGGCACCATGCCTGCGATTCTAAAACAGGCGCTCTCTTGCTACGTGGACATACTTGTAGCGCCGGCATCTTGCCGGCTGTCGCGAGGGCGTCTCGCCCTCGCACGTCCGGGGCGGGACGCCCCCGGGACGGCGGCGCTACACTGTACTTGCGTTCACCTTCCGCGCCAGAATTGCTCCGCACAGTTAAGGATTCGGCACCGGCTGCGTGCTGGCGGGCGCTGTAAGCAGCAACGGCTCTTCCGGCAGCACGATCCATCCGATCAAGTAGGCCAGGAACCCGAACCCGGTCATGAACCCTGTAATCAACCACACGACGCGCACCAGCGCCGGGTCTACATCGAAGTATTCTGAGAAGCCCAGGCAAACGCCGGCGATTTTGCGGCCGTGGCGCGGGCGCAGCAACCTGGATCGGGCCGACGACGCCCCCACGCGTTTTCCGCAGTAGGCGCACAATGCCGCGTCATCTTGAATGACTTTCCCGCAGTAGTTGCAGTACATACCTTCGCCCCCTGCATGAAATTACGCAAATTGCGCGCCAGAAGTTCCGGTCATTCCCGGTAGGCCTCCCTGATGTATCTTCGCGCCTCGTCGGCGGGGCCGGTGTTCGCGTTACCCGCCAGAACCGTCTGATATTTTTTCATGGCCAGATCGCGCTTCTGCAGCAGGTCATACATTTCGCCGGCGGCCAGGTTGGCCTTCTGCAGAATGTCCGGATCGGGGGTGGGAGCCTCGTTCACCAGGTCATAAGCGGCGGCAGCGCCCTCGAGATTCTTTTGGCTTCGCAGCAACTCGCCCAGCCCCCATGCCGCCAGTTCGTAATGCAGGTTGCCGTACTTGCCTTCCCTGCCGTTCTGCCACACTTTGCGATAGATCGCTTCCGCTTCCTGCAAATTCCCACCCGCGCGCAATAGATTCGCTTCTTCCGTGAGGAACAAATAATTTCGCGGGTACTTCGCCGAGAGATCGCGCATGTAACCCAGCGCTTCCTCGTACTGACGCTCGCGGCGCAGAAACAGGGTGAGCACAACCTTGGCATCGACCGAATTCTCGTCGTCGCCCCTGGCGACTTCGCGCAGATAGGCAAGGCCTTTTTCTTTCGATCCGCTGAGTCCGGCCAGCGCGGCAGCGACTTTCACACTCCAGGGCAGATTTCCGACCACGTAATTGTGCGTCCCTACCACCAGCTTGGCGTCCAGGTAGTCAGGGTCGAGTTCCAGCACACGTTCGTGGTCGTGGCGCGCTCCGACCGCATTGCGCAGCGCTGAAAACCATGCCCGCTCCACCAATCCCGTGTAGACGGCGAATTGCGCCCGGGTCACGCCCCGGCAGTACAGCGCGTTGACATCCTTCGGGTTGGCTTTTAATTCCTGTTCTTCCTGTGCTTCCGCGCGACGGGCCAACTCCTTGATCCGGTCTTTGATTTTCTGCGGGGTCGGGCGAGGAGCGCGGCCGATGAAGCTGTCGTTCGCGTAATCGCCCGTGTTCATCCCCCCCGTATCGTAGAGGTCCCGCATGAGCACGACGGTCAGCAGATGGTTCAGCGCAAAGGGATCGTCCGGATGCTTCTCAAGATTCTTCTCGAACTCCTGCGTGGCCAGGTCGTACTCCATGTTGTAGAAGTGAAAGTAGGCGGCGTCCGTCTGAGGATCCCGCGGCTTCGTACTCGACGGACCTGCCGACGGCTTGGACTGGCCACGAAGCACGCCGGCAGCTATCACGACCAGCAGGAAGGTTAGCCACACACGAGCCCTTCGCTCGATGATCATCTGGAGTTCTTTCGCCTGGGTCGCCACGGGTGATTGCCACCTAGTTTAACTGAAGTCGCCCTAATCAAAAATCAGATCAAAGATCGTGGGGTACAGAGGCCCCGAGGAGTACGCCGGCGGCCCGAAAGCCGAACCAAGAAGGTCATCGACGTTCCCCCAATGCCAACTATTCACCCCTACGCCGAGTCCCTATAATTCTCACAGTTTGAGCCAGTTGCAGCTCCAGTCGTGCAAGCTCGGGGAACTGCAAGGCGCTGTGCTTAGGATGCCTATTCAGGCCTCCTGGTAGCTGAGCGTTCGCGCACCGATTCTCATGTTATGTGGAGCTTCCTCAAGGCGCTGGGCTTTCGTAACTGACGCATCTTTACTCGCTGGCGCGCGTAATTATTGCCGCGGGAGTTCGATGAGGGATTAGGCTGGCTGGCGTAAGCACTTGCGGTAATGAGGCTTAGCCATTACCGCCCTTTGGCGGTTGGAATGCCATGCGGACCTTAGGGCTTTCCCTGCAGGACCTACTATGGCGGATGTAGTTCAGGATACTCAACAGGAGTTCTGGCGGCCACCGGCGCTGACAGACGAACGGGCGGAGGTTCCGGCCCGGGATTCACTGCCGGCGATGGCGGAGGCCTGTCCGCGGTGCGGAACTGAGTTTCTGCTGGGGTCGCGTTTCTGCCATTCCTGCGGAGGCCGGCGGCCGGAAGCGATAAGCGCCGCCGCCAGGGCCGATGCCGCAGACTTCGCAGGGCTTTGGGAGCGTGCCGTTGGCCGGCTGCGGACGGCGGTTGAAGGACTCTCGCTAGAGAAGATCCAGCGTCGCATCCGGATCCCGGAGTGGCTGCATTATCTGCACTTTCACGAAATCAAACGCTGGATTGGCCTTCCCACCGCTTCTCTGATCGCCTTTATCGTAGGGGTGGTGTGTGTAGCGGGGGCTCTGCTGGTTGGTCTTCTTACCGCCAAGACGTTGGTCGATTGGCAAGCTATCCAGTTCTACCGGGCCGAATGGCTGCTGGGCGCAACTGCCTCGTTTGTAGCCGGAATCTTGCTGAAGAAGTCTGCTGGGAACTAGTCGTCCCTCAGTCTTCAGCCCGCCTCTAAACCCCAGCCACAGTAGCCTTACCAAATCCTCCCGAAGAACACCGTGTACGACCGCAACTGGCCGCTCCGGTCTGGACGATTCACCGGTCCTCCGGCCGAGACCGGAGTGGTGGGAGCGATCATGGTGAGCCGGCCGATGAGGTCGCCATAGCTGCCGTAGTTGAAGCGGAAACCGCCGTCAAAGCCCGATTGGGTGTGATAGTCGAGTCTTGATCCAACAATGCTTTGCGGAACGAAGGCCTGTGAGACCAACCCCGAACTCAAGCCCAGAGACTGGCTGAAGGCAGTGGCAAAGGCCGCGTTGGAAGCGTAGCCGGCCACAGTAACCGCACCGGGAAAGACGGGATAGTCCGCAGAATTGAGGTCCGGGCGGAAGCCGCTGTGGGCCAGTGACCGGGCAAAGTCTGCTCCGAAGCGCAATCTATGTTTGGCTTCGTAATCCGTGTGGATGGAATACGATTGCGTGATCTCTTTATACGGCACCAGAGGCTGCAGGTAGAGACCGACTGCGGAATCGTTGGCGAACTGCATATCGGTACGCAGACTGTCCTGCAGGTAGGTGTATCCGCCACCGATGCTCCATTGGGGTACGGGTTTAAGGGTCAGGAAGCTGGTATTGGTATAGATGTGATTGCTGCGCTGCTGCGCTACGCCCTCCGCCGGAAGAAAACCTCCGAACCCCTGCTGCAGGATGATGCTGGCGTCGTCGCCAAGGGTAAACCATGGGATGGGCGTAACCGAAAAGTCGCCAAAAACATGGTGATTGGTCCGCGGATCGGTGACAAAGCCGGGATCATGCGTGCCGGTCCATTCATAACCGCTCCTCGCATCCCAGATTTCGCCACTGCGGAAATGGAGCGCCAGGCCTGCGGTATTGCTGAATGTAGCCGGAACCATGTTGCTGAAACCATTCCCCTCGAAAAAGATCGGGTCGATGTTGTTCGGCGAGGAGATTTGCGGCCACAGGGACGCGTTCGAGCGCGTGATGTTCATTCGTTTGTAGTAAGTCTCCACATCAAACTGCCGGCTCAAGCGGTACGCCAGTTTCAGACCGGCCCAATGGCGGTGCAGCGACGGATTGCCGAAGGGGAAGAAAACGGTTGGGTCAAAGAGCGTAAAGGTCTGGACCCAGTCATTCAGCAGGTTCTGCTGATGAAAGTCGGCAATCGCGCGCAGCCGCGAGACCGGATTCCACACCAGCGTGACGTCGGCATTGAAGGCGTTCTGCGGGCGGGCGGCAAACACCTGGGTGGCGGGGACTGAGAACACCGTCGGAGCCTGGCTCACCGTGCGAGCGTAGCTCACATCGCTGTTCAGCGTGACGTGATGAGCCACCGCCATGGTGAACTGCACGGAATCGGCCTGGGTCTGATGACGCGGCAACACATTGTTGATGTAGGAGCCCAGCGGATCGGTGGGAATGTTCTCCACCGTCGGGTCTCCCGTCATCGACGTTCCATAGGTTCCCACTGGAGCCTGCATGCGATCGTTGAAGCTGCGAAACTCGTGCTGGTAAGTGAGCTTGGCCTGGCCGAAGGTGACCTCGGCGCCGCCGGCGATGTTCCGCGTGGTGTAGTTGAAGGTGCGGAAGTCAGAACCGGAGTGGCAGTTGGCGCACGGGCTCGCTATATCGGTGGCTGGAGTTCCCGAACCGCCCATGTCGTAATACTGGGTCTGGCCGTTGCCATCCCGCGCCTGCCATCCGCCTTTCACGAACAGCTTGACCGGTATGCTGGGCAACTTGACCTTGGCTTGAGCGTTGTTCATTCTTCGGCGCACGCCGAGCAGGGCTTCGGGAGGGATCGAGTCGATGCGGACGATGTCGCCGGAAATCGCGCCTGCTCCGAAGAAATTGTTGTTATCCAGGTGCCGGACGAAGCTGCGGCTCTCCAGGCTGAAATCGAACCATTGGCCGAAAGTTGCGCGTGACTTGGCTTCGTAGTCATCCCGGCTGATGACTTCGATCGTCGACTTCATGGTAAAGCGCTGGGGAATGTTGACGAAATTCAGCGACAGATCACCACCCAGCGACTGCTGCAGCGTGTCGTATTCCCCGACGCGACCGCCATAGCCGCTGGTGTCGATAAAGCGGTATTGCGGCAGCATCATCGTGAGATGGTAGGTCACCTCCGGCGTATTCTCGGCCGGCGGAGCCGATTGCGTCTGCGCTGAACATTGCCAAGCTGTAAGGATGAGGACGATAAGAAGTGCAGGAAGAATCTTCATTGCGCGGACTCCTGTCGCGCCCGAGCCGGGTGCGTATAGTTCTGGATTTGCGCTTCGCTACTTGTCTTCGGTACTTATCTTCACTACTCGTCTTCGCTACTTATCAATGAACTTGCTCCCGCCGGTGGCGGAGGTTATGTCGCTGCCGTGAATGGCGTTATGACAGTCCGTGCATCGGCCCACCAGCGGCAGGCTGGCGCCGTTGTGGTGCGCGGAATGACACTGCAGGCACAGAGCGGGCTGGCTGACCACAAGCAGGCTCTGGTTCGGCGAACCGTGCGGGGAATGACACTTCATACAGTCTTCAGTCACCGGCGGATGCTGATAGGAGAACGGCCCCTGAAACTCGGCATGGCACTGGAAACAGAGCTGGTTGCCGTTCGCCGTTTTCAGATTGTTTCCCGCGCTGCCGCCGTGGGGATCGTGGCAGTCCAGGCAGGTCATCTTGCCTTCGCGAATGGGGTGGTGATAGGGAAGATTGGCCTGCGCCTCCTGCTTGTGATGGCACTGCAGGCACTTGTCATTCAGGGTGTGGCGAGACTCCAGCGCGCGCTGCTCTCCGTCAGCAGCCTCGGCGGCATGAATGGTGTGGCAGGTGGTGCACTTCAGGTCTTGCGCGGCGTGCGCGCCGGCGAACCAGTTGCGCACGTGGTCGGACTTGGAGTGGCAGCTCAGGCAGGCGCCGTTCGCCTCCTCCGGCTTGCGGTCCTTGAAGCTGACGATTTTGTCTTTCGATTCTTTCGTATACCCGCCGGCCGCTACATGCAGGCTGCCCGAGCCGTGACATTGCTCACAGTCGACATCGCGCATGAAATGCTGGCTGCGGCGGTAGAGTTTGGCGACTTCGCCATGGCACGCCGAGCACTGGTCGGTGCCAACTCTTGTGGCCCCGGGGATCTCAACGTAGTGGTTGAAATCCTGGTGCAATTTTTCGCTGTTCTTTGGCTTGGTCTTGCCGGAAAGCCCTGGAGTGAGGAGAAATGCAACGACGGTCACCAGCAAGCCAAGGCGGAGGATTCGCTGAGGCATAAGGTGCCCTCCGATCTATCCCGAGGGTACCGATGGGTTTAAGGCAGGTCTGTGATGGTCCTCACGAGGGTGGGTGACGAAGGTACGCGAAAATCCGGAATGGGACTATCCGGGCTGATGGCGCTTTTACGACTCGCCGCCCGTTCCCGCGGCGCGGCGTTGCTGGCTCATGCGGTAAAGGTGGTGCACCGGGCCGGTTCCCCGGCCTAGAGGGTGTCCATAAGAGATGGCCGCCGCCACGTAGGTCTTGGCCAGCAGCGCAGCCTCGGCGATGCCCCGGTCGAGGGCCAGGTGGCAGGCCATCGCTGTGGCAAAGGCACAGCCGGTGCCATGCGTGGAGTTCGAGCGCTGGCGCTCCGCTTTGAAGATTTCCTGCTCGATCCCGCGCTTGGTGGTAAAGCTCAACAAATCAATGGCTTTCTCGAGGTGACCGCCAGTAATAACCACCGCCAGAGCCCCCATTTCGTGGAACTTGGTGGCCGCGGCTTTCATTTCCTCGACTTCCCGGACCTTGATGCCCGTGATCGCCTCGGCTTCGTCCACATTGGGCGTGACGACATCGGCCAGAGGCAGGAGACGCTCCACCAGCACTTTGAGTCCGCTGGCATCCAGTAAAGACGCGCCGGAGGAGGACTTGAGGATGGGATCCAAGACGATATTCGGCAGCCGCGCTTTGCCGGGCTGGCCGGATCGGTTCGCGGGTGCGGAGGACAGGAAGTCGGCTACCGCCTTGGCCACCTTGCCTGAGGCGAGCATGCCAATGTGGACGGCGGCGATATCGACGTCCGCGGCCAGTTCTTCCAGCGTGTCGGTCACCAGAGAGGGATCGACGGCCTCGACTCGCTTTACCCCTGCCGTCGACTGCACTGTCATAGCCGAGATGCAGGCCACGCCATAGCAGGAATGGGCCGCAATCGTCTTAATGTCAGCCGTCACTCCCGCGCCGGAAGAGGGATCGAAGCCGGCGATCGTGAGCACGACAGGAGGTTTTTCGGCCATGGACTTCCGTTCCAGGTGATCCGATAGTACCCTAACCCGCTCCACCAGATCCTACATCGGCGAAGGCGAGAAGTTACTTTTGGGGCCTCGCGGCAGGAAAAAATGCTCTCACCCGTCTTCCATTGGGCGCCTGCAAGTATTTGATTTCATGATAGTTACAACAGGAATATCCGTAACCTATTGACGGCAAAGGGGTTGTAAATTCTACCTTGCCTGACACAAGCTGCTATTTACCATTATGTAAATACATAACTTCATCGAAATGAATGCTCTCGGCTCCATCTGGTTAAATTACCAATGGGTTACTTAAGATGTTAGTTACTACGAGGTCATCGCTCCAGGCACGAATCAGTGTTGACAGGGCGTTTGGCATGCCGCTAGCATCACCAAATCACGTCCAAAAACCAAAGGCCTAGGCTAGGACACTTTTGAGTATGCGAGGAGAACTGAATGCGAAGACGTTTAGCTCATGGACTGGCGCTCGTAGCTATGATCGCCAGCCTGGGAGCGGCTCAGGGACCGAACATCTCGGAGGCGACACCAGCTCCAGTTAGTTCCGTTCTAAGCAAACCCGAAGTCCGCAAACAGGCCGGCAAACCGAAACCGTATCAGGTAGGTACAGCGTCGTGGTATGGCGAGTATTTTGTTGGCAAGCCGACAGCCAGCGGCGAGCCTTATGACATGTACGACATGACCGCCGCCAGCCTGACCATTCCGCTGGGAACCTACGTCCGGGTGACGAACCTGCACAATGGACGAGCGGTTGTGGTCCGGGTCAACGATCGCGGGCCGGTGGTACCGGGCCGCATCATCGACCTGTCTTACGGCGCCGCCGAAGCACTGCAATTCCGCGCGCGCGGCCTGCAGCGCGTGCGTCTGGACATTGTGAAGCCCGGTTCGCGGGTCCATTACCAGACCGTTGCCCTCAACACTCCTCCGCTGGCGGAACTCCCCTAAAACCCATACACTGGCAGCGATGCCGGCAGCTTCCCCGAATCGCGTAGCGCAGGGATTGAGCGACCTCGTCGGAGGTCGCCGCAGCGAAGACCCGCGCCAACGGCTCATTGTCGCCCTCGACGTCTCCACCGCCGCCGCCGCCCAGAAGATCGTGGCGGCGGTGGGCGATTCTGCGCTCACGTACAAAGTGGGCCTGCAGCTCTATACGGCCGAAGGGCCGCAGGTGGTGCGCGATCTGGTGGCTTCAGGGCGGCGCGTATTTCTCGACCTGAAGTACCACGACATCCCGAACACGGTGAGAGCGGCAGTGGCGGAGGCGGCAAAGCTGAATGTCAGCATGCTGACGGTGCATGCGGCAGGCAGCGGCAAAATGCTGCGGGCGGCGGTGGAAGCGGCGCAGGCGCGTCCCGGACTGATGGTGCTCGCGGTGACCGTACTGACCAGCCTGGATGCGAATGACCTGGAAAAAACTGGTGTGCGGGGCACGGTCGAGGACAGCGTTGTGCGGCTGGCGACCATAGCCCTAGCCAACGGATGCCACGGTGTGGTCACTTCTGCCCGCGAGGCTTCGACTTTGCGCGCGGAGCTGGGGGACGCGTTCGCCATCGTGACCCCGGGTGTGCGCCCGGCCGGCAGCAGCGTCGACGATCAGGTTCGGGTCGTGACTCCGGCTGAAGCCATTGCCTCGGGAGCCAGTCACATCGTGGTGGGCCGGCCCATCACGGAAGCTGCGGATCCCGCGGCCGAAGCCAGAGCGATTCTGGGGCAGATCAGCGGATAGGCTTCGTGGCGACCCTTCCACCCAATTCCCCCGGATCATCTCTTGGGTAATATTCCAAAGGTAGGACTTTTGGTGGTATACTGGTGGTATGAAAGAGAAGACTTCGATTACACTGTCCAAAGAGGTATTGACTGGCATTGACCGGATGGCGGGTTCGAAGCGGTCCCGCTCCGCCTTCATTGAAAGCGTGCTGCAGCAATACCTCCGTGAGCGGGCGCGGGCCCAGCGGGACGCGCGCGAGATTGCACTCATCAACCAACATGCCGACGAACTAAATGCCGAGGCTGAGGACGTGTTGCGATACCAAGCTCCCCCGCGTGAGCAATAGATGACTCGCGGAGAAATCTATCGCGTCCGCGACCCCCAGGGCGACCCTAAACGGTACCGCAGCTTTGTGGTTGTGAGCCGCCAGGCTCTCCTCGATTCAAAATTCTCCACCGCGATTTGCGCGCCCGTCTTCAGCCGCGGACTGGCTCTGGAAACTCAGGTTCCTGTTGGCATCGATGAAGGAATGAAACACGACAGCTGGATCGTCTGCGACAATCTAGCCAGTATCAGCAAATCTGAGCTGACGCATTTTGTCGGATCGTTGTCGCGCACTAAGATAGAGGAGTTGGACGAGGCGCTGAGAACCGCACTCGGGCTGGAGTAGCAGAGAGTAAATGGTACATTCTGATCGCTGCGGAGCAGGGCGCAGCAGGAATTAGAAGCGCTTCCCCCTTGCTACCGTCGAAAACTCAGCCCTAACAGGCTGCTGAAAAAGCAATTTCTGCCCGGCAGTCCGACCGCGGCGGCTAAAGCCGGTCTTGAAAATAAGCCAGTTATCGCAGCGCTGAAGCGCTGCGCCACCCAAAATCAAGCACCGAAGCGAGTTTTTCAGCAGCCCGCTAAAGACGTCTACAGTTTCTCGAAGAACTCGCAGGCCGAGCAGGAGATGTAAATCCCGCCCGGAGTGCCGCGCTCGCGGTCCTTCACGCGCTTGACGATGCGGGTGGATTTGCCACACTTGGGGCAATCGGTGCTCTTGCTGGTGTCCATAACCTTCTTGCGGTCGGCAGTTTTTGCGATCTTGGGGCCTACGGCCATTTTGGTCTCCTGATTTCTGTCGAAATTTGCGCAGCAATCCGCACTTTGCCAGTCGCGGATGGTTGTGGATGGGATTGATTCGGACCCAAGCCCGCCATTGCGGGATCCACACGGAAGACGCGGGAGCTGCGTCTTGGTCGTCTTCCGTTGCTCTCGATTTTACAGTAACGTGGTATTGCTTGTCCTGCCGCCGAAGCGCTCCCTTCAATAGCCACGAAGGACACGAAGTTTCACGAAGGGTCTGCATCGCGGCGCTGCAACTCGATGCTGGATATAGTGCACATCCCGCCCAGCGAACTGTTCGCGCTCATCGCGGCCATCAGCTTCGCTGCAGGTCTGAATTTGTATGCGACGGTCGCGTTCCTCGGCCTGCTGGCGCGTTTCGGACATCTGCCGCTGCCTCCGGGCCTGCACCCGCTGGAGAGCTGGGCTGTTATCGCGGCCAGCAGCGCGCTGTTTGCGATCGAGTTCTTCGCCGACAAGATTCCTGCCTTTGACCTGATTTGGAATGCGTTGCACACGTTCATCCGGGTGCCGGTGGCCGGGTTGTTAGCCTACGAAGCGACAAGCCAGCTTTCGCCGGAGAAGCAGTTGCTGGCGACTCTGCTGGGAGCCGCCATTGCGCTGGCGGCGCATGGTGGGAAGACGGCTGCGCGCGCGGCAGTCACGGCCTCGCCGGAGCCGCTCTCGAACATCGCACTGAGCGTGGGAGAAGATGTACTCGCGGTGGGATTGACCTGGCTGGCGACGCGACATCCGTATGCTGCTGGGACGCTCGCCGTAATCTTCGTCGTGATTGTCGTGATTCTGACGCGGTGGGTGATCCGCGCGCTGCGGGCGCTGTTTCGCGGGGCCGAGCGAGAACTGGCGGGGTAGAGTGAGAGGACAGTCTTTCCGTCACCTGTTGCTCTTCGTCTTCTCGTTGATCGTTCAAGCGTGTCTACCCCTGTCCGCGAAAATCTCAGAGACGTGTTCCCAGTCTTCTTCGAAGCCGAAGTGCTTCGTGACAAGATTTGTCACCATGAAGACAGCGCTTGTGGCAACGCGGACTACTTCTATGATTTCGCCGTCCGAGTAGCTCGGCTTGATGTCATTACCGTCGAAGCGTCTCCCCAACTGGAGGAGTCCCGAATGCGTGTAGCTGTGAAGGGCGTTGCGCGTAACGTCGTTTAGGAAGTTCTCCATCAGGTGGTCTAAGCCGAAGTCAGCATCAATCCTCGGGCCGATTTGCTTGAAATTGACTGCGTACTCATCGCTCCGAATGCGTTTCAGGTCCTCCTCCGAGCTTTTGACGGCGACGTGCGCGCGCACAACAGCTTCCACGACGGGCCGGACGAGCGCGAATGTGCGCCGCAAAACTCAGACTGCAAAAGGCTCAGGATCCCCTTGTGATAGTCGAACATCAGAGCCCAGTATGCGATCAGCAAGACGTTGCGATCACCGACTGGAAACTGATTCTTACTCACCACGATTTCTTCCAACTGCACGCCGAGCCGTCGTGATTGGTCAATCTCTTTTTGAACCGCTTGGCTGTTCATCAGCCGCGATTGTACGCCAGCTAACCTCAGGCCTCAGCAAAGCCGAAGCGGATTGTTAGCTCGATCCACTCAGCCCGCCAGCGGGTTCACCACCTGGACGGTCCCGTAGCTCTGGTTCGCCGCCAAGTCCTCGGAGTACAGAACCGTTGCGCCGGAGTGCTCGGCGGCTTGCAGGATGAGGGCATCCCAGAAGGAAGTTTTGTATCGCACCTCGATCTCGAGCGCCTGGATGACAGATTCGGGAGTGTTGACCACGATCTCCCAACTCAGATAGTCCTGCAGCAGGCGGCGGATTTCATCGACGGGAAGAGGTTTGGCCACCTTGCGGCGCAGGTTTACGCAAAGCTCCTGCAAGACCTGGGTGCTCAACACGCCGTGCCCGCTCGTCCACAGCCGCTCGATCAGCTGCCGCGCGCGCTCATGCTTGATGCCGGTGGAGCGGTCATGGGCGTAAATCAGAATGTTGGTATCGACAAAATGTTTTTCGGCCATGGTCGGCGGTTTCACACACGTCACCTTTCATGAAGCTCGTCGCGCGAGCCAGGGGGCGTCCAGCGCAGATCCATTCCTTCGCGCAATCGCGCCAGCGCACGCTGCCGCGCCCGATGGTAAGCCTTGCGCTCACGCACGATTTGCTCCAGGCGCGCCGCCAGCATGGCGCTGATGGAGGTGTCTTCTTCCGCCGCAAGAACGCGGACTTCACGCAGGAGGTCGGCGTCCAGCTTGAGTGTGATGTTGGTCTTCATAAGTAGCACGTAACTGCGTGCAGCACAATATTACGTGCTATGTAGGATTACTGTCAACAGACGCGTGCCGGCGAGTCTCGAGTGACCGCCTCTGCTAGAATCCCCTCCATATGAGCCCCCAGCCCCCATTTACCGACGTCCCCGAAGCCATCGAGGAGATCCGCGCCGGGCGCATGATCGTGGTCGTCGACGACGAGGATCGCGAGAACGAAGGCGACCTTACGCTGGCCGCTGAGAAAGTCACGCCGGAAGCGATCAACTTTATGGCTAAGTACGGCCGCGGGCTGGTCTGCCTCGCCATGACCGAGGAGCGGCTGGAGCACCTGCGCATCGGGCCCATGACGGCGGAGAACACTTCGCAGTACGGCACTGCGTTTTGTGAGGCGATCGACGCCCGGCAGGGCGTAACGACCGGGATTTCAGCCTATGACCGAGCCCGCACGATTCAAGTGGCAATCGATCCCGCGACGAAGCCCACGGACCTCGCGCGCCCGGGCCACGTTTTTCCTCTGCGGGCGCGCAAGGGTGGAGTGCTGGTGCGGGCGGGACAGACCGAAGCCTCCGTAGACCTGGCGCGGCTGGCGGGCATGGTTCCCGCGGGGATCATCTGCGAAATCATGAAGGACGACGGCAGCATGGCCCGCGTGCCGGACCTGGTCGAGTTTTGCCGCGAGTACGGCCTCAAGATGCTGACCGTGGCCGAGCTTATTCGCTACCGCATGGCGCACGAGCGCTATGTGCATCGCGTGGG
>Ga0116217_10003950_pt1 | contig 13312 bp, 9 predicted proteins | sample Sb_taG_6_FD_89697 | JGI IMG/M metagenome (GOLD analysis project Ga0116217, IMG submission 89697) | Peat soil microbial communities from Weissenstadt, Germany - Sb_50d_4_PS metaG | ecosystem: Environmental > Terrestrial > Soil > Wetlands > Peat | place: Germany: Weissenstadt | collected 2010-09-21 | reverse complement strand
TGTAAGGAATCACGTAGAGCGTGCGTCCGGCCATGCAGCCGGCGAGCAGCTTGTTGAGCGCGGCCTTCATCTCCGCCGGGTCGCGCCAGTTGTTGGTGGGGCCGGCGTCCTCCTGCTTGCGCGAGCAGATGTAGGTGCGGTCTTCCACGCGCGCCACGTCGGCCGGAGTGGAACGCACGAAGATGCTGTGCGGACGCTTCTCCGGATTCATGGTGATGGCGGTGCCGGCTTGCACCATCAGGCGCAGCATCTCGTCATATTCGGCGGCAGAGCCGTCACACCAGCGCACCCGCTCCGGCTTGGTGAGCTGGGCGACTTCCTCCACCCACTGCGCGAGTTTGTGGTGCCGGACGGCGCCCGCCGTCTGGGGTTCTTGGATCGTAGTAGCCATGATTGCCTCTTTTTGCCCCGGTCGGGGCCAGTATGTATGCGGACGGGACCTGAAACCCTATATTGTGCACCCGTTGGGAGCCAAATCCAAGGAAAGTCTGCGATTTTTGATGGGCGCGGACTGCCGGATCGGGATGCCCCGGCAGCGGGGCATCACTCGCGGGCGGCGGCGAACTCTTGCATCACGGCATCGAGATGGGCCAGGGTCTGATCCACGCTGAGCGCATGGATCTCGCGGCCGGACTCCATGCCGGTTTCCAGGGTTTGCCGCAGGTAGTGTCCGGCGATCTCGACCGCCAGCGGATCGGTAATGTCGTGGCCGGTGCGCTTCTTGTACTCCACCCACGCCGGGTGCGGGAGCGCGACCCACACCGGCTGCCCGTCCACCAGGAATTTGATGTCCACGGCATCGGCATGCCGAGTGGAGATGGCCACGATCAGCGCCTGGTAAATGCAATGGACCTGCTTGCCGGACCAGCGCTCGGTGACATAGAAGTCGTCGTACATGGCGTCAGCAATATAAAGGAGGAGTTCCAGCCGCGGCAAATTCAACCGCGACCGGTCGCGCCGCATCCTGACGGGCGACATTTGTGTTAGCCCAGCGGGTCAGCGCGGGATATGGGATTTTTCACAGGGCCGTAGAGCCTGCCCTGAGCGAAGTCGAAGGGCCCGTCATACGTTAGCCCACCACGGCAGTGGTGGGTGGGCGGTCCAGATCAGGGGCGAGTGCCGTAGAGCCTGCCCTGAGCGAAGTCGAAGGGCACGCCATATCATCCGAACACGAATTTCGGATCGTAAGCCACACCGCATTTCTTCAACAACGCCAGGAATTCCTCTTCGAACGACCGCCGCTTGTGATGCTCCGGCTGGTTCTCGATGTATTTCTTGACCGCGGCCACACCAGACGCACTGACGCTGAAGGCCGCATACCCCTCCTGCCAGGCGAACGTCGGCACGCGCTCGCGCATCCACCGCGATGAGTTCGCCTTGAAGACCTGCACGGTGTGAGCCAGGGTCACATCCGCCGGCAGGGCGAACAGGATGTGGACGTGTTCCGCCATGCCGCCGATCTTAATCACCGTCAGGCGGTGATTCCGACCGATGCCGGCCAGGACGGCCCACAACTCGGCAGACAGGGCGGTCGGGATGGTTGGCTTCCGTTCGCGCGTGCTGAACACCACGTGCAAGAGGTTGTTGGCGTATGAGTGTGGCATGGTATGCCGTCCCTACGGGACTCGCTCCTCATCTGGCATCTGTACCCATCACTTCCGTGGTGGGCTAACGTATTGCGGCCCTACGGGCCTTGCACTAGCGGCAAATCATAACCCTTGGTGGCCCTGGGCGGTGATTCGCGGTTCGATTCGTGACCAGACGTTCCCCTTCAGCGGATGGAAACAAGGCCGGGGAGCCTGCCCTGAGCGAGGTCGAAGGACCCGGCCTAAAGGGCCGTAGGCCCGCCATATGTTAGCCCAGCACGGCAGTGCTGGGTCATCATACATTCATCGCACGAGTGCCGTAGGCACGCCATAGAAAGCGATGGGGAGCGGCCTGACACCTAAGGTCCGTTTCGTATGCCGTCCCTACGGGACTCGCTCCTCATCTCGCATCTGTACCCACCACTTCCGTGGTGGGCTAACGTATCGCGGCCCTACGGGCCTTGCAGAACCGGCGAATCATAACGTTAGGCGGGCCCGGACGTCTCCCTACAGGGCCGTAGAGCCTGCCCTGAGCGAAGGGGAACGGCCGGACCCGAACGGCTCGGCCCAAAGGGCCGTAGGCCCCGGCATAGGTTAGCCCAGCACGGCAGTGCTGGGTCATCATGCATTCACCGCACGAGTGCCGTAGGCACGGTATAGAAAGTATGCCGTCCCTACGGGACTCGCTCCTCATCTGGCATTTGTACCCACCACTTCCGTGGTGGGCTAACGTATCGCGGCCCTACGGGCCTTACACTGGCGGCAAATCATAACGTCATACGAAGCCCGGACGTCGATTCGGCGTTCGAGAAGGAGCCCGTGATACACTCCCTACAGGGCCGTAGGCCCGGTATAGGTTAGCCCAGCACGGCAGTGCTGGGTAAGCGTGCCATTAATCCGGTGAGTGCCGTAGGCACGGCATACTCCGACTGCCACGAGGCGAGCCGTGCATCCCAACGGCCCATCCTTGGCCATGGGCGACTCTCTCTCACGCGGCTCTCTCCCTCGCGAAGCTCCATGGGCCGACGGTGGTGAGCAGAGACTCACGGATGGCAGCTTTTAAGGTTTCGTCTTCAGGGGATTCGAGCACCGCGCACACTGCTTTGAATAACTCGGTTGTTGGAAGGAGGCAAAACTGATTTCGCGTGGCTCCACGCCGTGCGTGGTCAGAGAACTGGTTCTGACGCTCGGGAGCGTCGGGAGCCAGCAGTCGGAAGCCGTTCCCGATCAATATTCCTTTGTGCTCTCTTCCTTCCAGCGCTTCGGCCTCAATGTAGTCGAGCAGTTGCCGGTACTTATCGACGTCGATTACACCCTCCGATCCTTCCACCTCTCCGATGGCTGTATTCCCAGATTGTGTCTCATTTAATTCGACATCCCACTCGCCTTGGTATTCTTCTGGCTCCGGTACGCTGAAGCCTAAAAGCCTCAGGGCTGACCGCACCACAGGCTCCAACACGGCTTTGCCGTAACCGAAGAGCAGCCGGATATATCCCAGCAGTTGGTCACGGTCATTTTTCAAGGCGGTGATCTGAGCTGCGACCTCCTCCATCCGTTGCGTAAGCTCCGCAATTTGTTTGTCGTGGACGTTTGCTCCCGGAACAGTGATTTCTCCAACCCAGGCGGGAGCGTCAATTTCTGTAACTTTGTTGAAGTGGGCGGTTATCACTTTGACTACGGCTGCCCCTATCCGGTCAGACGGGATGTTGCTGGGCGGAGGTAGGAAGCAGATCCTTCCCTCCCCGACAGGGAACTCGACCGCAATGGGATACCCGGCAGAATCGACAGCGAAAATCGTGCCCGCGTGTTGGGTTATTTGCGACTCAGGTACTTCCAGGTGTGCCACGAAGCGGAGCGTTCCCTTCAACACCTGAAAGTACCCGGCCGACGCCCCGCGCGCCGACTGTATGGTTTTCACCTGTGAGCCCTCGCCGTATCTGATGCTCCCGCGCACAAGGTTTACGATAGGCTGTGCGGCTAGGGCGAGCGGCTCGTACCTACTCAAAGCGCCCGGCTCTTCAGGGCGCAGAATGCATACGACTATTCCCCCTTTTCTGTTTATGAGATCCCGGATCTCCACCTGCCGTCGGTGGAGATTCGATGTCGTTACGGTGTCGGAGCTCAAACCGGCTGGATCATATATGAATGCGTCATAGTCGCTGACCGACAGAGAGTCGTTGAGGAAGTTGAACGACGAGATTAGATTATGCGTGGCGGCAAGGCGATAGTTGAGGATGCGTAATTTCACTCTTTGATCTCTACCCGCGATCCCAGCCGGTTGATGATCGACATGAGCCGATCAACAGTGAACCGGCCGAGATCGGCGTCGCGGATACGCGAGAAGTCGGCCGCGGCTATGCCCGTGCGACTGCGGGCTGCGCGCACGCTCAGGCCCTCCCGGTCGAGGGCTTTGATGATCTCGGCGGCCAGGATGGCCTTAAGCTGTTCAATATCAGCGTCCTGGCGCCCAAAGTCGCGGAAAACATTGCCACTCCCGCGCTTGCCTGGCATATTTTCACCCCGCGACATCCTACCTCTTCAGCCTCTCCACCACCGAGTCGAACTGCTCAAGTGATCCGTACTCAAACGTGATCTTCCCCCGCCCGCCGCGGTCCTGGATGCGGACGCGCATCCCCAAGCGGCCCTCCAGCTCGCGCTCCAGGGCGCGCACGTTGGGATCGCCCGGGCGCCGCTCCGGCTCCGGCTTGGGGCCGGTCGGGGTCATCCACTCGTGGACCTTCTGCTCGGTCTGGCGGACGGAGAGCGCCTCCTTCACCACGCGCTCGGTCATCTTGAGCACCAGCTCTTCCGAGTCCAGCATCAGCAGCGCCTTGGCGTGGCCCAGGGTGAGGCTGCCGGCCGAGATCTGCGCCTGCACCGCCGGCGGCATCCGCAGCAGGCGCATGAAGTTGGAGATCGACGCCCGGTCCTTGCCGGTCCGCTGCGCCATCTGTTCCTGGGTGAGGCCGAACTCGTTGGACAGGCGCTCGAAGGCGCGCGCCTGCTCCATGGGGTTCAGGTCCTCGCGCTGCAGGTTCTCGATGATGGTCATCTCCATGGCCTGCTCGTTCGAGACCTGGCGCACCAGGGCGGGAATGGTCGTCTTTTCGGCGCGCTGGGAGGCGGCCCAGCGGCGCTGTCCGGCGATGAGTTGATATCGACCACTATCTATATATCGTACTACGATAGGTTGCACCACCCCGCTCGACCGGATGGACGCCGCCAGCTCCGCCAGCGCGGCTTCGTCCATGTGGGTGCGCGTCTGATACGGGTTGGGGTCGATGAGCTCGAGCGGGATCTCGCGTACGCCTTCGGTGGGAGATGCCGCAGCCGGCGCGGAAGCTGCGTCGGGAGGAGGTGCGGGTGCGGTCCGCGGCAGCAGCGATTCCAGGCCGCGTCCAAGGGCTTTGCGCTTGGGGTCGAAGGTGGTCATGGTGTCCGGCGTGGTGCTCATGATTTTTTTTCAGACTCGATCCGCGTTCATCCGGGAAAATCCGCGGCGAAGAAACACTTCAGTCTTTTCGCTCGTCGCCAACGCCTGCGGGCTCGCGAGTCTCGACCTGCAGCTCGATCGTGTTCACGCGCGGCGGCTGGATGTCGGCTGGCTCGGGCATCGGATCGGGCTCGGGATGCGGCTCGGGCGCTCGATCCGGTGCGGGCTCGGCTCGACGCTGCGCTCGATCCATAATTTCCTTCGCCAGGCGGATGTAACTTTCCGCGCCCTTCGAGCGAACGTCATAGAGCAGCGCCGGCTTGCCGTGGCTGGGAGCTTCGGCCAGGCGCACGTTGCGCGGAATGGTGGACGCGAATAATTTCTCTCCGAAGAAATTTCGCAGCTCGCCGGCGACCTGCTGCGCGAGATTGGTGCGCTCGTCGTACATGGTGAGGACGACGCCCTCGACCTCCAAGCCAGGGTTGAGGCTTTGGCGGATGCGGTCCATGGTGTCGAGCAATTCGCTGACGCCTTCAAGCGCGAAGTATTCCGCCTGCATGGGGATCAGCACCGAGTCGGCCGCGACCAGAGCGTTGAGCGTCAGCAGATCGAGCGCGGGCGGGCAGTCGAGTACGATGAAGTGGAAGCGGTCGCGGATGGCGGCGAGCGCATCGCGCAGGCGGTACTCGCGGCGCTCGGCGGCGACCAGCTCGAGGTTGGCGCCGATCAGATTCTTGTGCGCTGGAATCGCCCAGAGGGTTTCAACTTCGGTGGGCTGAAGCGCGTCGGCGGCAGCGCCTCCGCCCAGGAGCAGGTCGTAGGTGTTGAGCCGCTCGGCGTCGCGCGCGAAACCCAAGCCGCTGGTGGAATTGGACTGCGGATCGCAGTCGACGAGCAGGGTTGGAACTTCAGCGGCTGCCAGCGACGCCGCCAAGTTGATGGCAGTAGTGGTCTTGCCCACCCCGCCCTTCTGGTTGGCTACCGCGATTACGCGACCCATGTTCGATTACAGAAAACCGGCTGGCAACTTCAGAGTACGCCAAGCTGCGCGCCGGACTCAACCTCAAACCGCTGTGCAAAAGGAAGAATTCTGTGAAAATGTTCCACGTGGAACATTTTCATTTGCTGGAAGAGCCTGCATGAGCGGCGTCCGCCCACCGCGGCCTGTTCCTGAGCTGTTATTCGTTCCTGCGGTCCTGAAAATCACCAAGTATGCGGCCGTCGCGGACCACTTGTTACCAGTCTGGTTCGCGACGCGTCGGCGGAACCACAGAAGTTAATATTAGATCGTTATACGATATTTCAGCCGCTGCGCTGCGTGCCACACACCATCCCGATCATCGCAAGGGCGCGCACCGCACCCAAAACGCAAGTCCGCTCCCACTTGTTACTCTTGTGATTCGTGCCCGCCCCGGCACCTGGAGGAACCCATCTGGATACCTCTCGGTCCGTCACGACGCGAAATGCGATTGCGTCCCACTCGCGGCGGCGCCGGACACGCGGGGCGCGCGCTCGAACGCAAACCACGCCGGCAAATCGCGACCACCTTCCCACCCGTTGCGCGGCCCGTTATTAACCAATCGGCTTCGTGCCTACCAAGAGGACGCGCGCCGAGGATTGCGGAATCGCAACCGGCGCCTGCCAACCGAATCCCGCGAGCAGTTGCGGCGTGCGCGCCGCTTGCGGAGATCCGATGAGCAACGCCAGCCGGCCGCCGGGCGCGACCAGGCGAGCGGCGGCGCCGAGCGCGCGCTCGTAGCGCTCGACTGCACGCAGGGTGACGAGATCCGCGGTCGCGGCAAAGTCCTCGGCCCGGCCGGCGAACACATCAACGCCCGTCAATGCGAACGTGCGCACCGCCTCTTTAAGGAAGACCGCCTTCTTCTGGCTAGACTCGATGAGCGTGAGCGCGAGGCCGGGGGCGAAGATCTTCAGCGGCAGTCCGGGGAAGCCGGCGCCGGAGCCCAGGTCGATGACGCGCCCCTGACTCCTCCCTTCTGCTTCCTGCTTCGTGCCCCCTGCCTCCTGCCCGCTGCCTCCTGCCTCCTGTTTCTTTAAGACCTGGCGGGCGGCGAAGAAGGATTCGCCGAAGTGCCGTGTCACGATGCTTTCCGGGTCGCGCACCGCGGTCAGGTTGATGCGGGCATTCCAGCGCAGCAGCAGATCGAGGTAGGCCGATACCTGCCCGAGTTGCGCGTCAGCCAGCGAAGCCGGCGGTCCGGGCGGCGATTCGAGAAACGGCGCGAGCAGCTCGGCGATGCGGACGGGGTCCACGCGAGTAAGTTTCACGTTTCAGGTGCCACGTTGCAAGTTGAGGCGCTTTGCGGACCTATTCGACGGTCGCCTTAGGGGTAATCGAGCGTTGCGAGCGATGCTGCACCCTTGTTCTGAATTCAGAACAAAGTGATCCCGATCACATTCAGCAATCTTGACCCGTGCTAGAGTCGCGATCCTTAAGCGCCTTCCCCAGGTGGTTGCAATGAGAAACCTCGCCCAGACGCATTGGGTCACAGACCGCGGGTTCGGTCGGCGTCCCTGTAGGACTGTGGCAAGTCTGATTTTCGTGGCGTTGCTGACTTTTCTGGACGGCTGCGGCGGAGGCGTCGGCTCATCGGCCCCGCCTCCTCCTCCGTCATTCTCCATCCGTTTGAGTACGACGACCCTCGCGATCGCACCAAATACCAGTTCTCTGGTGTCGTTGTCTCTGGTTCCAGCAAACGGCTTTTCGGGGGCCGTGACCGTGACCTTAGGGGGGCTGCCCACAGGTATAACGGCATTACCTGCATCACCCTTTGAGCTGCCGGCCTCAGGACTAACGCTGACCCTCACAGCCGGGGCAAACGTCGCAAATGGCAGCTACACCTTGACCTTCCAAGCCACCAGCGGGAGTCTCACTTCCAGCGCTACCGCCTCGCTGACCGTCCAGCCTTTGGCCAGCTTCAGTCTCTCGCTGTTCTTCTCGAGTCTCACTGTCCGCCAGGGCGGGTCGGTCTCGGGCACGTTCAACATCACCCCTACAGACTCGGGCTCGGGTAACTTCTCTGTAAGTCTGAGTGTCTCCGGCCTTCCGACAGGAGTAACGGCAAGCTTTGCGCAAAATCCCCAACCGATTGGGATAGGGCAGCCATCCGTAACGCTGATGGCCAACTCTGCGGCGACACTTGTCCAGAACATCACGGTCAACTTGGTGGGCACCCGCACCTCCGATGGCGCAACCGCAACTACGCCGTTTTTCCTCAACGTGGCCCAGCCGGCGGGGTCGCTTTCAGGCAACCGGACGACTTTCGTGAGCACAGATGACACACCATCCTCAATCGCCTATGATCCGGTTCACAACCAGATATTTGCAGCACTCCCTGATCTCGCCCACGTCGATGTCATTTCCACCACCGGGCAAATCATAAGGAGCATTCCGGTTCCAGATGCACGTGGCCTGTCCCTGACGCCAGATGGCACGCGCGTGCTGGTGACTGGGTACACACAGCAACTTGCCTGGATTGACACCTCATCATTGGAGATCGTGCAGCGAGATATCTTGCCCCTGTTCCAGCCATCGTGCCAATGCAATCCTCAGTTCATTGTGCCTGGCAAGGCTCTGGTGATGGCGAATGGTAAGGTCCTGGTCTTCGGCGTGACATTCGTAACCGGGGTGCTTGAATGGGACCCGCATGCTGGGCAGATCACTTTACAGAACGCATCCAGCCTGGTCGGCCAGGGTGTTTTCGGCGTTCGCAGTGGCGATGGTACCAAGGCCTTATTCTCATCCGACAGCATTCCCGGGACCATCGCGCTCTACGATTCCGCCTCCGATAGCTTTACGGCGACGCGATCATTCAGCAATTTTCCATTCGCGCTGGCGACAAACCCGCACGGAACACAGTTCGCCGTAGCCGTAAGTGGCGAACCGATCCACATCCTCAATAATCAATTACAGGACCTCGGCAACGGACTCGGCCAAGCGCCGGTCGGCGGGATCCTCACCGGGATGCAGTACAGCGCGGACGGGCAGTACCTCTACTTCGTTTCTACGCCAGGCAACGTCCCACTGATCTCTACGGTCAACGCAACCTCGCTCACCTTGATCGGCCAAGCCCCGGCCTATGCGTCCAACATCGCATACATTACCCGCGTTCCTCCGCTGTTTGTTGAGACCCCAATGGCGGCGGATTCTTCGGGAATGCTCTTCGGCGCAGCCGACCATGGCGTAGCGCTTGACGACTCGACTGATTTTCAGACCACCGGTGCTGCGGGCGCACCCGTTTTCGCGATCATTGTGGAACCTGCCGAGGGACCGTCGACCGCGCCCACCAGCATAGCCATCAAGACGCAGGTGTTTGATACGCTCCCCGACGTCTGGTTCGGCAGCTTGCGCGGCACCAACCTCGGATTTAATGCGATCGGGCAGGTCCAGGCCACGGCGCCACCCTCGCCCGTCGCAGGCCCAGTAAACGTTAAAATAATCGACCCAGATGGCACTGAAGGGAACATTCCCCAGGGATATACTTATGGGTCAGCGCCGGTAAGCTACTCCACTCTTGCCGTGTCACTTTCGGGCGGCGTCTCAGCGGATCTTTTTGGCTACGGGTTTTCGGCTGATGTCCCTGGAGCGCCCATTCAGGTGACGGTTGGCGGCGGAGCTGCGACGGTCAGCCTCGCCACTCTGTTTCCCGCCGAATATCCGTTTGGCTATCCATTTCCGCTTCAGCATCTCAGGGTGGCGATACCCGCCGGCACACCAGGCACAAAGGATGTCAACGTAACCTCGCCAGCCGGTTCCGCCTTGTTCGCCAAAGGGCTGCACTACGTCCAGAGCGTAACCTCCTATTCTTCAGCCGACACCTTTGGTCTGGTTATTGTTGACCCGACGCGTCAACAGCTTTATCTCGCGGCAGGCGACCACCTGGACGTCTTCTCGACCTCGACCCGAACTTTTCTTTCGCCCATTGCAATTCCTTCCATCGGGGGCACAAGGCAGCTAGCAGGACTGGCGCTTACTCCTGACAATGCAAAACTGCTGGTCGCCAATTTCAGCGACAACTCAGTTGCCATCATCAACCCTGATAGCCCTTCCTCCTCCCAGGTGGTGCAGGTTGTTCCATCCGGCACTGGCAACGGAAGTGTAGGACCGACGTACATAGCCAGCACCAGCACGGGGCTCTGTTTCATCGGCACAGCGAACGGCAATCCCGAATCGGGTACGACACTCAATCTGTACCAACTGAACCTTTCGACGTTGCAGGTTAGTCCCGTAACCATCTCCGGGAACAACCTGTTCGTCGGGTCGCCCGCAACTCTCGCTGGTGCGCGGAATGGCACAGCCGTCTTCGCTTTCTTTACAGGCAACTCCGGTGGCACGGTCTATGCGTGGAGCGCCAGCTCGGGCGTCTGGACCAACGAACATGACACTCAAGCATTTCTGTCCGACGGCGGTGCTTCCGGAGATGGCAACGTTTTCGCGATCGATATGGCAGGAGGTTTCGGGTTTACGGGCACAGTAGTTGAGTTCTTAGATCAGCAAACGAATCTTCTTGGGCGCAGCGGACTCCCAGAATTCATGGCTGCCCTTCCCGTCCGAGGAATGAAGCTGAACGACGCAGGCAGCCTCGCCTACGTCCCGGTGACGGCCTCCATTCCCACGGAAGGAGCTAATTCTTCCGAAAGCGCAGTCGACATCTATGACGTGGCTCATAACGAGCTTCGCGAGCGTGTTCTTCTTGCTGAGACGTTTTCGCAGCCTCCTTCAAGTACCATCCTGTGGAATGGGATAACAATCGATCCATCGGGCAGCAACATCTTCCTTCTGACCAATAAGGGCGTCACCGTCGTCACGCTCGATGCGGTGCCGCTGTCAATCGGCAGTGTTTCGCCGCGGCAGGGGAGCGCCGGCGCACCTGTTACGATCCGTGGTAGCGGCTTCGCGCAAGCAATTACAGCTTCGTTTGGAGCTACTTCTGGCAATGTCTTGTTTGTGGATTCCGATACGCTTCAGGCAACAATCCCTCCTACGCTTCCGACCGGGCCGGTCTCCATTACACTTACTAATCCAGACGGCTCTACCTATAAGCTGGATGACGCTTTCACGGTGAACTGATGATCCAGGGTAGAGGGCCTGGTGTGAGGTGGCGCCAAGCACACGGCAAGCATGCGAGCCGCGGAGCGGCGACATTTGGGTTAGCCCCGGGCGGGAGCCCGGGGTAAGCGGCAACAAGAGAATCCAAGCCCCTTCCAGGGGCGACACCTGCCCTTGTGTGCCGCCCCCTGAAGGGGGCTCGCCTGTTTATTCTTGTCTACCCAGGGCTTCCGCCCTGGGCTAATTTATTTCGGCCCTCCGGGCCTACCCCGGCCAGAGCTAACCGAACGTTCCCGCGGTGAGCAGGCCGTAGAGCCCAGCGTTTCAACTGGGGTCCCCGGAACGCCCGATTGTGGCGTTCTGGGGGGTAGCGCTGCGTAGGCTCGTCCCCTTCGGCTTCGCTCAGGGCAGGCTCTCCGGGACTGGGCTGTCCGAGCAATCTACCCAGCACTGAAGCGCTGGGCTAATTTAGGACGGCCCTCCGGGCCTTGGCGTGTTGCCGCCCGGATCTCGTCAGCGCATCCCGAGCGTATGCCGGGCACGATCGGTGTCCTGCTCCTGTGAGCTTGCATGAGTCAGCTGCGCCGCAGATGAGACCGTGGAAGCCGGTTCCACCTAGCAACAGGCCCGGAGGGCCTTGCCCAAACGTAGCCCAGCGTTTTAACGCTGGGTAGTAGGCGTTGTCCACGAACGTAGTCCCGGAGGGACGGGCCTCGTGTCCCATGTGTTAGCCTCGGCGCATGTCTCACAAAGATGTCGGGGTAAGCCCTCACTGTTCGCAGCGCCGGAAATGCAAGCCGCGGAGCGGCGGCATTTGGGTTAGCCCCGGGCGGAAGCCCGGGGTAAGCGGCAGCAAGAGAATCCAAGCCCCCTTCAGGGGGCGACACCTGCCCTTGTGTGCCGCCCCCTGAAGGGGGCTCGCCTGTTTATTCTTGTCTACCCAGGGCTTCCGCCCTGGGCTAATTTATTTCGGCCCTACGGGCCTGGCTGTGTGGAGACTAGAGGCGCCCCAACAGTACCAGGACGATCAGAATAACCAGGATCAAACCCAGGCCACCGCTTGGGAAATAACCCCAATCCCGGCTGTGCGACCAGCGAGGGAGTACTCCCAGTAACATCATAATAACGACCACAATCAAAATGGTGGCGAGCATATCGCACCTCCCTATAACCAACGTAGTCAAGCGTATTCAGGCCGTCAGACAAGCCTTTCACGGGCCGTCGCTATTTTGGAGACTGCGGCAACGGAGAACAAATTAACGATACCAACCCGCGGTTTGAGCTGTCTGTTCAAGAACGCTCACATCCGATAAGCGTCTGGGCGATCGAAGGCGCGACGGGGGGCCTGCCCTGAGCGGGTCGAAGGGGCGGCCGTCCTTACGCCCGGTTGGTTTATCATCGCGCGCATGTGGAACCTGTTGCAGGGAGCGCGCGTGCTCGACCTGACGCGTCTGTTGCCGGGCGGCTATGCCACCATGCTGCTGGCGGACCTGGGCGCGGAGGTCATCAAGATCGAAGCCCCCGGCCTTCCACCCCAGCAAACCAAAAGCGGGTTTGCTGGGGGCCCCGGAGTGGGCGATTGGACGCGCGAGCCGTCGCCCATCTTTGGCGGGACCAACGCGCTGTTCGCGCAAATCAACCGCAACAAAAAGAGCCTGGTGCTGAACCTGAAATCCGACGCAGGCCGCGAGGTGCTGCTGCGGCTGGCGGAGCGCAGCGCGGCGCTGGTCGAGGGATTCCGTCCCGGGGTGGCGGCGCGCCTGGGCATCGACTATGGAGCGGTGCGCAAGCGCAGTCCGCGGATCGTCTATTGCTCGCTGAGCGGTTACGGCCAGACCGGTCCCAACCGCGACCGCCCCGGCCACGATCTTAATTATGTAGCCGAGGCGGGGCTGCTGGGGGTCGCGACCGGCGACGAGCCGCGGGTACCGCCGCTGCCGTTTTCCGACCTGGCCGGCGCTATCTTTACCGCGCTCACCGTGGCTGCCGGGATGAAGGGCGCGGCCGAAACCGGGGCCGGGGTGTATATCGACCTGGGCATGGCGGACACCATCGTCTCGCTGCTCACGGTGCACTTCGCGCAGATGTTCCAGGCGGGCCAGCCGCCGTCGCTGGCCGACGCTTATCTGCTGGGCGGGCATCCTTGTTATACGGTTTACCGCGCCTCCGACGGCAAGCACCTGACCGTGGGCGCGCTGGAGCCGAAATTCTGGCAGTCGCTGT
>Ga0116217_10003946_pt1 | contig 13315 bp, 8 predicted proteins | sample Sb_taG_6_FD_89697 | JGI IMG/M metagenome (GOLD analysis project Ga0116217, IMG submission 89697) | Peat soil microbial communities from Weissenstadt, Germany - Sb_50d_4_PS metaG | ecosystem: Environmental > Terrestrial > Soil > Wetlands > Peat | place: Germany: Weissenstadt | collected 2010-09-21 | reverse complement strand
TGTTCCATGCGAACCTTGGCGCGCTTCAGGCGGGGTTCGAAAATTGCGATTGCCGACTCCATGTCTCGCACCAGTTCGCCCTGGTCGCGGCCCGACAATACCGACTTGGAAGAGATGTCCTCGAATCCATATTGATACACTGAGCGAACCGTCTCCCGGGCCGAGTCGGGCGCAGGATCGATCGTCCGCCTGGTATTGAGGAGCCATTCCAGATCGCGCTTCAAACCCAACTTCAGCTCGCGCAAGGATTGCGCGCGGGTAAAGGGAATCTCTGAACTGTTCTTCGGATCCCGATCGATGAGCCGATCCAGCACCGAGAGCGTGACCGGTCCGGTAGCATCTCGCCTGGCCATGAATTACTTCCCGTCCCCCAGCGCTTGCGCCGGATCGAGCCGGCAGATGCGCTCGAACATCTTCTGTTGCTGCGCCTTGTCCGCCTGAATTCTCATGCTCATCTTCATGATGGTGGCCAGTGCGCTGGCAACCATCTCCGGATCTTCCCACTCGTCGAGCTTGTGGTTCTCGATGGCGGCGGCCAAATCATCCAGAATGGGCTGCGCGACGTTAGCCTTGTTGGCGGATGCGCAAATCTCCACCAGTTGCATGCGGCGCCGGAAGCGCTCGCGTCCGGAGCGCTTGCGCACAATATCCTGCTGCAGAATTTCGAACGCCTTCCGCTCCTGGCCTTCGCGCAGGGCTTGAACCGCCAAAGCATACGCATCGGTCGGCTCTCCGGGCCATCTCGGTCCTAGACCGTTGGAGCTGGCCGCTGCCGTCAGCGGTTGTTCGGCCGGGCTCGCTGACTCGGCAGGTGCATGGCTTAACGCCATCAACCAGGCACGGGTCTCGGCATTGGCAGCTGGAGTCTCGTCCATGAGGGTGGCGTCCAGCAGCTGCGGAATATCTGTGACCAACGCCTTCAGTTCCGAGCGAACCGCCCGGGCGATCGCTTCGTAACCGCTGCCCAGGGCATCGCACGCCTCCACCACAAAACGCTGCAGATCAAGCCAGGCGCGACTGCAAGGCAGCGCCATCGCGCTCTCGGCCGCCTCCAGCAATTGTTCGTATTTCTTATCCAGCAGCAACTTTTTCAAATGCCGGCGAAGTTCGCTAGGCGGAGCTTCCAGAAGCGTAGGATCCGCCAGATCAATGGCCGCGCGCAACTCTCCCCAGCGCAGGCCGCGCAACATGAGATAGGAAGCCGGACTGTTGGGCTCGCGCCGCCGCAGAAATGCCGCCGCTTCGGCCACTTTGCGAATCGCATCGATGCGGTCAGCAGGTTCCGACGACCCATCCAGAGAAATCAGAACACCGGTGCGTACCGTGCCCCCACCTTCGGCGGCCCCAGCTTCGCCCTCGGCACCCCCAGCTTCGACCGGGACCACTTCCACGGGATCGGGTTCCTTCTCGCGCTTCTTCTGGAGAAAACTGTGGATCAGGTGGCGTTCCGCTTCCAGGGACGTCTTCAGCGGGCCAAAGGAAGGTCCCTCATCTCCGAACTTCTCGTCTGAGGTTTTGCTCAGTTGCGCCAGCGTGCTCAAGCAGGCATCAAGATCCTGCTCCGCCTGGGCATAAAACTTTTTCGGAGTCTCTTCAAAAGCCTTGTCGAACGCCTCGGGTGTTATTTTCCCTTCTTTGATGAGTGTGGCGCGTTTCTTCTTGGCGTCGTCGGCTTTCGCCAGGTCCTCATAGCCGACTTCACGGGACTGCTGATGGTCGAGATAGCTGAACTTCAGCTTCTCGACTACGGGCGCTAGCTTCAGCGGAACTTCCAGCTTTGTCCCAACAAAACCGAGAGGCGCTCCGCGCGATTCGGCATCTCCGTCCTCGATCTCCGGATACAGTGTGTCCCAGAATTTGTCAATCAGACCCAGACATACGCCGAGTCCTTCTCGTAGACCGCCAAATCCCTTTTGCTTAAGCAACGCTTCGGTAAGCCAGGCAGCGAGCTGAAGATCCTTGGTCTTCTTGGTGAGAAGGTCCGTGGTCAACTTAATCACCAGGACGTTATCCGAAACCTTACGATCTTGTTCCGTCATCCCCGGAGGAGGCTGCGCTTCTTCACGCCGTGCCTCTTTGATCTTGTCGTAAACCGGATCGTAGCGGAGATTGGACCCACTTGGATTAGGGCCTTCAATTGGAATGAGCAAGTCGTCGGGCAAGGGCATGTTGATCAGGCGGCCACTGAGGCGGGATTAAATTCGAGCGCGCGTAACTCGAGGAACGGAATTTCCTCTTCGTCGACGAGCCACATTTTCTGGCCAAACGGAACTTGATATTCGGAACCATCGCGCTGCTCCCAGACCGTCATGCGGCCCAGGCGCACCGCTTCATCAGGATGACGCCAGGAGAAAGGAGCGAGAACCGGGAGAAGGACCTCACCCAGTTCAGTTCCCTTGAAGGCTGGTGTTGTGCGAACTGCAGCGGGGCTCCAGATCAAATCCCGCAGTCTCTTGGGTGGCGGGATTTCAATTGAAGCGACGTGCTCCAGCGGGAGGAGCAAGTAATTGCCAGCGGCAAAAAGCTCAAGCTTGGCATCTGTCCTGGGGTCGGCGTCCGCAAAGTAGGTGAAACTCTTTCCATTCACGGTTCCGCCGCGGCTGGCTTGATCATCTTCCTCGCTCTGCGAAGCCGGGAATTCTCCACGCTCAAATAGATCCTGGCGCTGACGCTCGGCATACAGGGCGCTGCGATAAAGCAGCACGCCGATTTCGCTCTCCGGGCCGGCTTGGGCCAGCACCTCCAATTGCTTGTCGGCGCGTTCGTACTGCCCGGCAAAACAGAGGAGTTCGAACAAAAATGTTCGGCGGCGCGTATCCGTCGGATTATCTCGCAACTCTGCGCTCAACGCCTTGATGGCATCGTCAAGCCGCCCAGCCTGGTACAACTCTTTCGGGTTCATGCAAGGCCCCACTTTCCGATTGACTAGAACCATCCCCGCGGTCGGACTGCCGAAGAGGACAAGCGTGGCAACGGGAGGTGCCGCGGCGAGCTTTCACACTCGCCGAGAGCCCTCCCGTTGCCTCACAATCCTAGAACCCAACAAACTATTTGTTCACGCCCGTTGTGATGTTATAGGTGGCAGTGCCTGCCGACGTGGTCGTACCTTTGGTGGTGTCCTGAGTGTAGTACTGATACTCGATTTGTGCATACGCGATGCTGACACTCTGAGACGGCACACCCTGCGACCCTCCGCCGGTACTCTGGCTGGTGATGTAGCAGTTGCTCATCACCACCTGGATATACATGTAGGTGCTGCCGCCGCCGCCCGACTTATTTCCGCTGAAGGTGCATTTGTCAAGGTGCGTACCGGCATACAGATCCTTTACGATTTGCCAGCTGGAAGCATCCAGGGCACAGGTAAAGCTGAAGTCCGACAAAGAACACTTGCCAGCCGACAGTCCTCCGCCGCCCACGTCAGCCGGGTTGGAAGCGCCGAACGAAAAGCTTTCCAGCTCGATTTGTTTCAGAAAATTTGGGTTCACGGATTCGCCGGTCACGCCGCCCGGCGCGCTGGTGCTGGACCCAATCTGCAGATAATAATCACTTGGCATTTCTGTTCCTCCATCCTTTTTTCATTTTCAGATTTCAAGAATTCCTGCGAATCCTTGTTTGCAGCCTTAAGGCCTTACTTTGCAGATGGCGGCAACTCCGCCACCAAACGCAACGACACGCTGATTTCATCCAACTGGAAGTGCGGACGCAGGTACGCAACCGCACGATAGCAACCCGGTTTACCTTTTATTTCTTCCACTTCCACGTTTGCGTCGCGCAAGGGGAACTTGGCTTTTTGTGCCTGATTTGCCTTGTCGTCTTGGGTCACGTACTTGGAAATCCAGCGATTCAAGAACCTCCACGCATCCTCACGCGACATAAATCCGCCGATCTTGTCACGCATCATCGCTTTCAGATAATGCGCGAACCGGCAGGTCGCCATCATGTAAGGTAATTGCGCCGAAAGCCGGGCATTGGCATTGGCCGCGTCGCTGTCATAGAGCTTGGGCTTGTTGCACGACTGGACGCTGAAGAACGCAGCTTTGTCGGTGCCTTTGCAGTGAACCAGCGACACCAGTCCCTGATCCGCCAGTTCTTTTTCGCGCCGGTCGGTGATGGCGATTTCGGTCGGGCACTTCAGCGCCACGTCGCCTTCATCGGTGCGGAAGGTGTGAGAAGGCAGTCCGTCGACCAAGCCGCCGCCCTCGACGCCTCGAATCGCCACGCACCACCCGTAGGTGGAGAAGGCCTGCGTCATTTTGGACGCCAACGCGAAGGCCGCATTCCCCCAGAGGTACTTGGAGTGATCGGTGCCATCCACGCCCTCTTCGAAGTTGAAGCCCTCCACCGGGGCCGTGTCCCTGCCGTAAGGCAGACGCATCAGGATGCGCGGGCAGGTGAGGGCCACATACTTCGAGTCCTCGCTCTCGCGGAATCCCTTCCACTTCGCGTACTCGGTGCTGTCGAAGATCTTGCCGATGTCGCGAGGCTGGTCCAGGTTGGTGAAGCTATCCATGTTGAGCAATTCCGACGACGCGGCCGAAAGGAACGGCGCGTGCGCGGCTGCCGCGACCTGTGAAACCTTCTCCAGCAATTCCAGATCTTCCGGATGTTTGCTGAACTCGTAATCGCCGACCAGCGCGCCGAAGGGCTCGCCGCCGAACAATCCGTACTCTTCTTCGTAGACTTTCTTGAACATCGCACTCTGATCAAACTCGGGAGCGCGCTGTAAGTCGCGCAGCAAATCTTTTTTTGATGCATTTAAGACGCGAATCTTCAGCTGCGTCCCGGTTTCGGACTGGTCGAGCAGATACTTCAGCCCCCGCCACGTTCCCTCCAGCTTCTGAAACGCCGCATTGTGCAGAACTTCGTTTAACTGCAGCGAAATCAGATGGTCGATCTGGGCCACGCGCGCAGAGATCATCTGGTCGGCATCGCGCCCCAGCGTCATCGATCCTTCCAGAACCTGGGCGACGAATTCCTTGACTAGGTTCTTGCCCCGTTCGCGCGCGCTCGGGTCGGTGAACCTCCCCTTTTCAACAATCTGGTCGAGCAGACTCGATTCCGCAACCTGCTCTACAACGGCCGAACCACCAGCAGCTTTCTCGGTCTCAGGCATTGGGTTCCCCCTTCTGGCCGATTTCGGCCTTCAGCTTGTCGAGTTTGTCGGTCTTGCTCACGGCCTCAAGCAAGGCGTCGTCCAGTTTCTCGTTAGTCTGCAGCGTGCCCTTCAGATCGTTGAGCCGGGTCCGCAGGTCCAGAAGTTCCTTCAGCGGCTTCACTTGCCTCGCCACTTGCTCGGGTTCGAAGTCTTCCAGGCTCTTGAATTTCAGATCGACGCGCAGCTGGCCGGCGCTCGAATCTTCACTCAGCTTGTTTTCCACCGCGAACGACAGATGCGGTTTCATGCTTTCCAGAACCGAATCGAAGTTGTCGGGCGTCACGTCGACAAAGCGGCGTTCTTTCAGCTTGGGCAGCGGTTGTTCGGGTTGTCCGGTGAAGTCTCCAAGGACGCCGACCACAAAGGGCAGTTCCTTGATTTCAATCGCTCCGCCAGTCTCGACGTCATAGGTGATCTGAACCCGGGGCGGTCGCACCCGGTCTAATTTGTGCTGTGTGCTCGGTTTTGCCATGTTTTCTCCCTACTTCTTCGCGGTTTTCGAGGAAGTGCCGTTGAATTATGAATTCCGGTTTTGCAGTCGACCGGGGAACGTAGCGATCAGGGGCCGCATCTCGGAGGTGGCCAGACCTCACGCCTCTGACCGAACGGGTCGTGGTGCAACGGTTTATCACAAGGTCCAACCACAGTCAAGCACCCCGGCCCCTTTTTCTTGCAGGAACATCATCCCAAGGCATTGGTGTTCCTAATCCCTCTGCTACTGATAGTGTTGGCCACGCCACGAACGTTACACGCCTCTCCTGGCGGGCGTCTATTGTATAAAGCGTAAAAGCGGGGGGAAAGGGCGCACGCCGGGGAGAATTTTTTGGACCGGCGGACAAAACTTGAAGGCAATCGACGCTCATCGCGACGATTTGCGCGCCGAGAACGCGGATTCCTCGCCGCGTGGACTCTCGACCTGCGGTTTATGACGGACGAGGTCAATTGCCCCATCGCCCCGCCAGCCCTCGCGGTGGGTCGGCAATCGACTGAAATCTCCCCAGCCGGACCCGGTCCTGGTCTTTGAACGAAACCAGCGGCATCAGGCCTGCCTCCAGAATCCGCTCGACTGCATCCTCAGTGAGCAGGACCTCGGAGCACGGCTTGGACACAGATTCGCCTGCCCTTCCGCAGACATGCAGCGGGAGCCGGTCAATTTCCACCGCTGTGCCTGGACGCATCTCCCATCCCGCCTGGCTGAAGGATTGGGCCAGCAGCAGCGCAACGGCGAACCCCGGATTGCCCCACAGATAGTCCTCATGCACTGGCGTCTCGGGAAACTCCTCGAAGTCGAAGGTCTCGAGCGGCGAGGTCTTCTTCCCATACGGCAAGCGCAGCAAAAAGCGCGGAAGCGCCAGTCCAATGGCGTTGGATTCCGGCATGCGCCGCAATTCGGCCCAGGCGCGGGTGAGTTCCGGCGAGGCGTTCCAATCTCGAGGTTGGGGGGTGGAGGCCCACGAAGCACATCCCAGAAGGCCGGGGCTGGCGGCGGCTAGAAATGGTGCCCGGGCGCGGCTCGCGATCTTGGCCATTCGCGATAGCAGCGGCGCGTCGCCGGTCGCCGAACCGAAGCTGTAGTTTCCCACGATGATCGACCAAGGCTCCGCCCCGGGGGTTTCGATGCTCTGCTCCACCAGAAGCCGGTAGGCCCCGGTTTCCCGGAGGTCGACAGCAGAACTCAGATCCGCCGCCAGTTCGTGTTTCGAAATATCGAACAGGTAGAGCTTGAGCTGCGAACCGATATCGAGTTGCCGGACCAGGAGGAACGCCGCGCGCCATGCAGCCTCCAGCGCCTGAAAATCCGGATTGTGCAGAATCGCTCGCATCAGCGAGCCGATGGCGCGATCGATGACGGCAACGATCTCCGGCTGCCGCGGATCGGGGGTACTGACCAGATGCTGGGCCACTACTCGTTGTGCGAACGCATGTATTTGATCCGTCGGGCGCCGCGGCCGATCGGTGACGCCGCGCGACTCAGTTTGCTCGATCATCTCGTCCAGCAGGCTGCCGGAAGCTAACTGCACCGCACTGGGCGCGGAGGTCGGGACGGGCTTTGCCGACGGCGGCGCTACATCGCGCGAGCCCAGCCCCAACTCCTCTGCCGCTTTCTCGAAGCTGGAAGGATCTTGCAGGCGAGCCCGCAGCTCCCGCAATTTACCGAAGACCTCGAGATGCTCAAAAATGTGGTCGGGATGAAAATCGTCGATCTCAGAAAACCGCAAACGTAACGTGCCACTTTCGTCCAGCGGCAACTGAATTTCAGCGCCCGAGCGCGCCAGCACTTCATCGAAGTTGTCGCGATCGATCAGCCAGGCGCGGCGTTTGCCGATAGTTTTGGCGTCGGAAATTCCGCGGTTGGCGCGCCCGCTGAAGTCACCCAGAATGGCGACGCAGAAAGGAGTTTCCGGGGATGGATGGGCGCCCGAGCTGTCGTCGCCGGCCGTCAGGTTGACTCCACCGAAGTCGAATGGTTTCGGCATCGACAACTCCTTTGGGTGCGTTCCGTGCTAGACCTTGTGAATCTGGATCCTATTGTTGGTCGTTCAGAATCTTGTTGATCTTAGTGATCCCGTCTAACGCCGGCTGATTCTTGGGCTGCAACCGCAGAACGATTCGGTACTCCCGCTGAGCCTTGTCATACTTGCCCTCGCCCATATCGCTTCCAGCCATGGAGAGCAAGCGAGGAATGTCGCTTACTGACCAGCTGCCGGTTGCCTCGACGACCGGTGGCGGCTCGGAGGTATCTGGCGTCTCTTTGGCTTCTTTGGTCTCTTTCTTGTTTTTCGGACGAGTATCCGCCGGCGGTTTCGTCACGGTCGGAGGCAGCTTTGCAGTCGGCTTCGAAGTTTCCGGTTCGGGCTGTCCGATCTGGGCCTGAGGTTCCACCGGAGGCGGCGGTTTCTGGTCCGTGCTTTCCTTTGGCGTCGTCTGGTCCTGCTGCTGCGGCGTCTGGGGAGTCTTAGGTTTGACAACGCGCGCGGGGAAGGAAAGCACTGCAACCAGCGTCGCCACTAGAACCATCCCGACAACGCCAAGGATCACTCGCGTACGCGTGAACAACGGGTGTTCGGCCAACTCGAGTTCTTCGGTAAGAGAACTGGCCGCAGCCTGAGTTACCTGAGTGACGCGACGCGATCCAGTCTCTGGACGGTCTTTTTCTGGACGGTCTTTGACCACGTAGTCTTGCGTGCGCGTAGTCGGCGGCGCAGCTTCATTGGTTAGCCCGCGGCGTGCGAAGGGAGAATCCACAATCAGGGTTGCGCCCACCGGCGGCGCGCCGGCATCCAGGGGCTCGGCCCCATCGCCGACAGACTCTTGCATCAAAGCAACTCGCTCCGGCGTGGTCCAAACCAATTCCGTCAATCCAGTCGGCCCGTCTCCGCTCTCGCTGCTGGGCGGGGTCTGAAACTGCATGCCGGGAAGATCGCGCAAACGCCGGGAAACATTCTCGGCAAGCAGGATTTGACCGGGCTTGGCCTGCCCCAATTCGAGTTGTACCGCATCGCCGCTGGGACCGGTCGCGTCAGCCGTCCTCGGTTGATAGATCAGGATGGCGCCGCCGGTCCGTTCGCCGGGACGGCAGGTCAGAAACTCCAGGATCGAGGTCTGAATTCGCTTTGCGGCCACCACCGCTTGCCGGCAACTGTCGAAGTGCGCGGCCAGTACTACCGAGGAGTCCTCAGCGATGCGGCCGCGGCTCGCACTCACCAGATCCGCGATCATGTAAACCAGAACGCTCTCGGTCTTCCACGTCAGGGGCACACGGTCCGGCCGTGCCGGACCCCAGAGCCGAATCGCGATGTCCGCGGCATCCGCAGGCGAATTGCCGCCCCACCCACCCAGGCTCTGGTCAGGATTGGCTACCTCGAATTCCCGGCTGTCGGTTTTCTGCTCGTACTGCGCCATGCTTCACTGCGCCATTCTTCACTGTGTCATTCAGGTTTCGACGGGCTCGAAACTCGGGTTGTAGGTTACGCCAAATCATCACCCCAAGCAAATGATTACGCGCCCAATTCTGTGGCACTCTTGTGCCCCTCTCTACCACTTGGGCGGGCTTGACTTCGCCCCAACTGTGAGTATGATACGGGGCACCTGCGCAGGCGAATTTATGGCAGTTGCCGTTATCTCGGGGAGTCTATGCCACGACGTCCGAAGTTTCCTGGAGAATTGTGTCTGCCGTTTTCTGTAAAGAGGGCTTGCATAGCTCTGGCGATGGTTCTTTTCACCGGTTCTGCGGTCCACTCCAAGGATGTTCCACTCACAGCGATCGAACTGTTTGACGGGCCCAACGGCGCCGCTTTCGTTCAGTTGAGCGACGTGCTGATCAACGGTAAGGCTGAGGTGCGTTCTTGCGGTGGCGCAGCTCAAATCAACAAGTCGAATTACGGCAAGCTGCTCAAGATTCCACTGAATTCCTCGGTGACGTCGCTGGAGCGCGATGCCCAGGGCGTCATGAACCTCACCCGTGGTTCGGCGGCGGAGTGCGTGGTTCCCTCCAACCTGAAGTTCGAAAAAGATGAGTCTCTTACGCCGGCGCAACTGGCGGACAAGGTCGCGCTGCAGGGGAAGGTGCTGAGTTCATCGCCCGAGGGAACAACCGAAGTGCCTCCATTCAAGCCCGGTGTGAAGATCGTATTCGTGGCCGCGGCTGACACGGAACTGGGCGAATATCTACGCGCCGAGCGCGCTCATTCGGTGGCCCAGTGGCAGGATTATCTGGGCCGCTATCCTAAAGCGGCGCACACCGATTTCGGCAAGCAGGCTCTGGCGGCCATCCTGTTGAAGGAAGGCGAAGACGGATTGACCTCCTATCGCGCCTCCACTTCGACGAATTCTCCTGCGTATCCTGAACTCAGGACGGCTTTTTTGAGGTCGGATCAAGTAATCGATCTGCTCCCCGGCAACGAAGGGGCTGCGAAACTTCACGAAAGCGTTCGCGCGGAATTGGTGCTGGTTGCCGGCAAAGGCAACGCCGAACTGCAAGCCTACAAGCAGGCGCTGGCCGGCCGTGCAGCCGGATACGTTCATCTGGCCAATGCCCGCCACTTGGCCGACCACGCGTTAGAAGTCGACGCTCATTTTGACCAGGGGCTAACTCTGCAGGGCAAGATTGCCGACGAGAGCAAGCGAGTCGACGCCGCTCTGCGCAGCGCGGAATCGATGACGTCCGCTCAGCGCTACGATGAGGCTGTCACCGCCGTGGCTGAGTTTCGCGCTTTCGCCGATGAGGAGCCGCGGATCGCCGCCGTCATCGATAACGCGTACAAGTTCCACTTCGATCGCGGGCAGGCCGCCGCTTCCACCCAGAAGTGGCATGACGCGGTCGAGGAGTACAAGAAAGCTTCCGATCTCAAACCGACATCGGAAGCCGCGACCGCGCTCCGGCAGGCGATGGCAGAATTTGTGTCATCCTCCAACCAGGCGGCCGCGGATGCCGCGGTGCAGCAGAGCATCGCGTTCCAGCAGAACAAGAACTTCATCGATGCCTACGAAGTTCTGGCGAATCTCCCGGAAGCGCAGCGTGCTCTGGTCAAGGACCAGATGCAGGCGCTCCAGGCGGACTATGTTAAGAGCGCCTCGGATGAGGCCAAGAAACTGAAAGATGCGCACGTTCCGATCCAGGGGCGAACCGACGAGATCGGCGTGCAGAAGGCTTATAACTATCTGCAGTCAGTCGGCACTCTGCGGCCCGACGATCAGGACCTTAAGCTCCGGCTTGAGGTGCTGGCTCAAACCCTCAGCGACTACTACGTGGTGCAGGCGAAGCGATTTCTCGAAAAACCGCTGGGATCGGGAGTCGGCCTGGCCTGGCTCTACCTGGACGAAGCCCAGCAGTACCAGTCGAACCGCGGCGATATCCGCGACGAGCGCACGAAAAATACTGCGATCCACAACCTCCGCTCCACGCTGTCGATCAGAGTTACGTTTCGGGACCAGACTTCGCGCCGCGATGCCTCGCGTTTCGCCGATCAACTTCAGGACGCGATTGCCACCGGTCTGGAGACTACAAATCTTCCAGTGAGAATCATCCGCGCCGCCGATGCCACTCCCGTCGACCCGAACTTCGCGCTGATCGGAGACGTGCTGGAACACCGCGTCATTTCCTCCCCAAAGGTAGAGTCCATCACCTCCGAGTACACTGCCGGCGAACACGAAGTGGCAAACGAAGACTGGAACAAAGCAAATCGCGATTACGAGGACGCAAACCTGGATTTGCAAAAACAGCAAAAGATTCTGGAAGGGGCTCAGGCGCGCGGCAAGAAGAAGGAAATTTCAGCCGCGAGCGACGCCGTCGATGCGGCTAAGAAGAAAGTCGAGGAATCCCATCGCAAGCTCGATTCCATCCCGAAGACAAACTTCGTTGACGTACCCAAACCATACACCTATACCCGCAGGACGATCGACTTGAGCGCCGCGGTGGAAGTTGGATTCCGCATCGTCGACGCCAACGGCACCATCGTGGCAAATAATCCCTCGATCAAGAACGCGAACGAGAAGCAGTTCATCGTGCTGGAAAATGTGAAGCCGGAGGACACCAAAGGCATTAAGCAATCCGATGCCCCGCCCGATGAGAATCAGTACCTCACCGACGTCGAGATCGCCGCCCGCGTCGCCTTGATCAAAGACGTGAAGGAGAAAGTCGAGTCACTCCCCGGCAAGATTTTTGCGCTGGCGCGCAAGCGCGTCATGGACGGCGATATTGACGGCACCGCCGAGGCCTATATCCTCTACCTGAACTCAACGACAGATACTCCGACGCCGGAACGCGAGGAAGCCAAGAAGTTCCTGCGGGATAACTTCAACATGGTCTGGCCGGGAAGTTCGTCTTAAATCGCATGCGATGCTTCCGGTTGACCTGTCAGCGGGTCAGTAATCCCGTGGCCACTGATTGGTCCAGTCAGGTTCACAGTAGTAGACTGGTTCGACGTCCGGATGCATGCCCGGATCGCGGCGTCATCGATTCCGGAGTAGCCATTTAGATCATTCGAGAAGGCTTCCCCCAGCCTTCCGCTAAGTTGAAAATAAATCCCCGTGACCACTCCACCGATCAAACGCATCGGCAAGTACGAAGTGATCGATCTGCTCGGTCGCGGCGGCATGGGCATGGTCTACCGCGCGTTCGACCGCCAGCTGAACCGCGAGGTCGCGATCAAGACCGTGACCGAGGGCTTCACCGGCGACCAGGAAATGCTGCAGCGTTTCTATCGCGAGGCAGCTAAGACCGGAGCGCTGAAACATCCCAACATCGTCATCGTGTACGACCTGGGCGAACAGGACGGCTTCCCCTATATCGTCATGGAATACTTGTCCGGCGATCCGCTGGACAAGCTCATTCACTCCGGCCAGTCTCTTCCGCTGGCCTTCAAGTTGAAGATTATCGAGCAGGTTTGCTACGCGCTGGGATACGCCCATCGCAATGACGTGATTCACCGCGACGTCAAGCCGGCCAACGTGATCGTGCAGTCCGACGGCATCGTAAAGCTGCTGGACTTCGGCATCGCCCGCCAGGAAAAAACCGACGGGCATCTTACGCGCACCGGACACGTGATCGGCACGATTCAGTACATGGCGCCCGAACGCCTGAAAAATGAGGCCTTCGACGGCCGTTCTGACATTTTTTCGGTTGGAGTCATGCTGTTCGAGTTGCTGACCGGCCAGCTCCCATTCACGGGCGACTACTCCTTGGTGCAGCAGATCCTGTCTGGAAATCATCCTCACCTCAGCCAATTTCTCCAGGAATATCCTCCGGCGTTGGATGGCATTCTGGATCGCACGCTGGCTAAAAATCCGAACGACCGCTACTCCACTGCCGACGAAATGGCAGCCGAGGTTTCTTCGCTGGCTCACGAGTTGAAGAAGGAGCAAGTGAGCGAGTGGATCGACCGCGCCGAGCGCCTGGTGCAGGAAGAGCAATACACTACCGCGCGAGACGTTCTATTGCAGTTGCTGAAAGTGGATAGCCAGCATACTCGGGCGCGCCAGCTGATTGCGCAGGTGCAGCAAAACTTGACCATGCGGCAGCGTGCGGAGCAGGTGCGGAAGTTGCGGCAGCAGGCTGAGGAAGCCGCCGCCGACCGGCGCTACGAGGAAGCCATCGGCGATTTGCAGGAAGCTTGCGGCCTCGATCCCGCGAACTCGGAATTGTCGGAGCTACTCGAAACT
>Ga0116217_10003944_pt1 | contig 13321 bp, 10 predicted proteins | sample Sb_taG_6_FD_89697 | JGI IMG/M metagenome (GOLD analysis project Ga0116217, IMG submission 89697) | Peat soil microbial communities from Weissenstadt, Germany - Sb_50d_4_PS metaG | ecosystem: Environmental > Terrestrial > Soil > Wetlands > Peat | place: Germany: Weissenstadt | collected 2010-09-21 | reverse complement strand
GATGAAGATCGGTGTGCTCGGCGGCGGGCTTACCGGCCTCGTGGTCGCGAGCCGGTGCCGGCATGAGTGCGAGGTGCTCGAGCGCGACGGCTCGACCGGCGGCCATTGCCGCAGCCTCGTCGAGGACGGCTACACTTTCGACTGCGGCGGGCCGCACATCCTCTTCTCGAGCAACAAGGAAATCCTGGCGCTGCTCCACGCCCAGCTCGGCGACAATCTCGCCCAGCGCCGGCGCAACAACCGCATCTGGTTCGACGGCCGCTTCGTCAAATATCCCTTCGAGAACGGCCTCTATGACCTGGCGCCGCAAGACCGTTTCGAATGCCTCTACCACTACCTGCACAACGACTATCCCAAGCCGCGCAATTTCAAGGAGTGGATCTATCACGTCTTCGGCAAGGGCATCGCCGAGAAGTACATGGTTCCCTACAATGAGAAGATCTGGAACCTGCCCGCCGACCAGATGGCCTTCGACTGGGTCGAAGGGCGGGTGCCGCGCCCGCCCGTCGAGGACGTGATCAAGTCCGCGGTCGGGGTCGAGACCGAGGGCTATACCCAGCAGCTCTATTTCAGCTACCCCAAGCGCGGCGGCATCGAGTCCCTCCCGCGCTCCCTCGCGCGCGACTGCCGCGCGGTAACGTTGAATTTCAAGGTGGCGAAGGTGTGGCGCGACAGAGGGCGCTGGCAGGTGAGCGACGGGCGCGTTGCCAAAAGCTACGACCGCATCGTCTCCACCATCCCGATCGAGGAGCTCCTGGAGGCGCTGCCCGAGGTGCCGGCCACGATCCGCGAGGGCGTGCGGGGCTTGCGCTACAATTCGCTCATCACCGTGCTGCTCGGGGTGGAGACGGCGGAGCCGTTGCCCTATACGGCACTCTATGTGCCGGACCCAGCCCTTCCCTTCCACCGCCTCTCCTTCCCGCTCAACTTCACCGACGAGGGAGCGCCCCGGGGGCACATGGCCGTGACGGCCGAGATCACCACCAATCCGGGAGACGGCTTCCACGAGCTCGGCGACGAGGAGATCGTCAAGCGCGTGCTCGACGGCCTGCATGGCATGGCGCTTGTCGAGCCGGGCCAAGTGCGCTTCTGCCGCGTCCGGCGCACCAAATACGCCTATGTGGTGCGTACCTTCGATTACCGCGAGAAGCTGAGTGCTGCCCTTGCCTACCTCAACGGCCTCGGCATCGTGAGCGTCGGGCGCAACGCCGAGTTCGAATACATCAACATGGACGAGGCGGTACGGCGCGCGCTCGCGGCGGTCGAGCGGCTCGACGCCGAATGAGGGACTCGAGGCCTCCAAACTCCTGCAGGGTTGAGTAAGGTCTGACCCAAGAGGGAGGCTAGTTGATGCACACAAATCCGAAGATCACCGGCAAATCATGATGTGGCGCTGTGCAAAGGCGCCTCGGACCGGCCGCGGTGGGTCCTTCGAGACGCTCGCTGCGCTCGCTCCTCAGGATGAAGTTAAGTCTTTATGCCACATACAAATTTGCCTCATCCTGAGGAGCGCCCCGAAGGGGCGCGTCTCGAAGGACCCACGACGGCACTGCAAGCCTCCTTGCGACGTGTGCATCAACTAGAGGAGAAAGGGGGTCGGACGGTGACGCTGCCGTCGGGTATTTTAACACACGGACAACGTATAATATTTTTATTTGACATCAAAAAGAGCGGCTATAGATTCGTGCTCGCGCCGATTTGAAGCAGACAGCTTGCGGGCGCGTTATAAATGCAGCTAAAGCGCCTGGCACCCGCCCGGCTCCGAGCTGCGGCGGGTTTCTCGTGAGGCCCGCCTTCCGCATCCACCGCTCCGCGGAGCCGAGAAGACGAGGCCGCTCATGCCGAAGAAACCATTGCACACTCCGCCGTCCCCGCCCGCCGCGGCACCGGCGCCCTGGCACCAGGCCTGGCGCGAAGCGGGCAAGGAGCCCAGTCTCCGCGAGGTCCTCGCCGACCCGCTGGTGCATCTCGTGATGCGCCGCGACGGTGTCACGCTCGCGCAATTGGAGAAGGTACTCGCCCGCGCCAAAGAGCGGAGAAGTCTTTGCTGCCTCTGTGCCGCCTGAAGGCAAGGCCGAGGCCGCCGCGAGCCACGCAGCGCCGCCAAGATAGGTGCGCGCGACGTCATCCGCGCGCCGGGGACGTTCGCGGTGCTGCCTCCCGGCTTCGTGACTTTCCGGCTAGCCGGCGAATTGCTATATTCACGCCGACCCCGTTGTCATGCGGAGAATGCCAGCTGAGCGGCTGATGCCTTCGCGGCCGCCGCGCCATCGTCGCGGACGGCCCGGCTCCGCTGAGCGCCGACGCGAAAATCGCCCAGGGAGGCCCTTGATGGCACAGCATGACGACGCCGGAGACGCGCCAGCGCCTCTTGCTTGTGCCGTGACGCCGCCATGACCAGCAGCACCAGCACGCGCGCCTTGCACCGCTGGGTCGCGCGGGCGGTTCCGGTGACAGCGGCGGAATTAAGCGCACTGCTCTGGTCGTTCGCCTATTTTTTCTCCCTACTCGCCGGCTATTACGTGCTACGCCCGTTGCGCGACCAGATGGGCATCGCAGGCGGCGTGCGCAACCTGCCCTGGATGTTCACCGCGACGTTCGTCGTGCTGCTCTTGGCCCAGCCGCTCTATGGCGCGCTCGTCGCGCGCCTGCCGCGCGCGCGCTTCATTCCCTTCGTCTATCACTTCTTCGTCGCCAACTTGGCACTCTTCTGGCTGCTCCTCACGCTGCACATCGCCACGGTCGAGGTCGCGCGCACCTTCTTCGTCTGGGTCAGCGTCTTCAACCTCTTCGCGATCGCCGTGTTCTGGTCCTTCATGGCCGACATCTTCACCAGCGAGCAGGGCAAGCGCCTCTTCGGCTTCATCGGCGCCGGGGGTACGGCGGGCGCGCTGCTCGGACCCGTCATCACGATCTGGCTCTCGGTGCCGCTCGGGCCGGTCAATCTCTTGATCGTCGCCGTCGCGTTCCTCGAATTCGCCGTGCTCTGCGCGCACCGTCTGGAGAAGGCGGCGCTTGCCGGCGGCCACGTGCCGGAAAAGCCGCGTGTGGAAGCTGTCCGACCGGCGGAGGCCGAGGAGGCGCGGATCGGCGGCAGTGCCTTTGCCGCCATCGCCGAAGTGTTCGGCGAGCCCTACCTGCTCGGCGTCGCCGTCTGGGTCAGTCTGATGTCTTTCGGCGGCACCTTCCTCTATTACCAACAGGCGAACATCGTCTCGGCGACCATCCACGATCCAGCACAGCAGACGCGGCTCTTCGCCGGCATCGACTTGGCGGTGGGTCTGCTGACGTTGGCGACGCAGTCCTTCGCCACCGGGCGCCTCTTGAAGCGCTTCGGCGTGGCACCCGCGGCGGCAGCCCTGCCCGCGGTCTACATCGTGGCCTTCACCGTGCTGGCGCTGGTGCCCGGTCTCGCCGCGGTGGTATTCTTCCAAACCATCCAGCGGACGATGAATTTCGCCATCTCCAACCCGGCACGGCAGGTGTTCTTCACCGTCGTCTCGCGCGAGGCGAAGTACAAGGCGAAGAACCTGATCGACGTCGTCCTGTTCCGCGGTTCCGACGCGCTCTACGGCTGGCTCTTCGACAGCCTTCAGGTGCTCGGCCTCAAGCTTGCCGGGATCGCCGCCTGCGCGGTTCCGGTGGCGCTCGGCTGGTTGGCACTCTCCGTGGCGCTCGGCCGGACGCAGGAACGCCGCGCAGCGCTCATCGCTTCAGAGCCGGTTGAGGGAGACTGACATGAACGATCTGACACGGCGCGATTTTACAGCCCTCGCCGCCGGGCTCGGCGCAGCATCGTTGCTGCCCGCGCTCGCAGCAGCGCAGACCGCCGCGGCACCCCTCGTCACCAAGGCGATTCCGAGCACCGGCGAGCGCGTGCCGGCGGTCGGGCTCGGCACCGCCTCCGTCTTCGACGTAGGCCCCGACGCGGCGAGGCGCGCGGCACTCGCCCAAGTCGTGCGCAACCTGGTCGAGGGCGGCGGCTCGATCATCGACACCGCCTCGTCCTACGGCTCGGCGGAAGGCGTCGTCGGCGACTTGGTGGCTCAGGCCGGACTGCGCAAAAAAGTCTTCATCGCGACCAAGCTCGAAGCGCCGGACGCGGCCGAGCTGCAGCACTCGTTGCAGCGGCTGCACAGCGAGCAGGTCGATCTGCTGCAGCTCCATAACGTCGGCGACCCCAAGCAGGCGCTCGGACAATTCCGGGATTGGAAGGCCAAGGGCGTGTGCCGCTACGTCGGCATCACCTCGACCTATCACGGCGATTACGCCGCGGTGGAAGCGGTCCTTGCGCGCGAGAAGCCCGATTTCGTTCAGATCGACTATTCGCTCGACGACCGCGAGGCGGAAAAGCGTGTGCTCCCGCTCGCCATCGAGGTGAAGGCGGCGGTGCTGACCGCACTCCCCTTCGGCCGCGGCCGCCTCTTCCGCGCCGTGCGCGGCAAGGCGCTGCCGGAATGGGCGAAGGAGTTCGACGCCGGGAGCTGGGCGCAATTCTTCCTCAAATTCCTGCTCGGCAACGCGGCGGTGACCGCGGTCATCCCCGGCACCGCCGACGCCGCGCACATGAGCGACAACTTGGGCGCGATGCGCGGCCGACTGCCCGACGCGGCTGAACGCAAGCGGATGGTCGAGTTCCTGCAGTCGCTTTGAGAGGCTATGGCTGCCGCACGCGGGTAGTGTGCGGCTTCTTGGCTTCCCGCCACCCCGGGAAATCGTTATGATGGATATCATGTCAAGGGCGGTCCGGAAGATGCCGGTTGAAATTCGGCCTTCATCGGCGATCCCATTCTGCGATGTGCTGCGGTCCGGCGACGGAGTGCCTACCGCGGCGGCGGCGAAGGGAGCGCCCGCAACCGTCCAAGGAGTCGATCATGGCAAACCGTGATGTCGTCGATTGCTCTCGTCGCGATTTTCTCCGCATCGCCGGGAGCAGTGCTGCGCTCTTTGCGAGTGCGCCGCTCTCGGCATTCGCCGCCGGCCCGCCGAGTAGTGCGCCGCTCAAGATCGCGACCATCGGCTCCGGACACATCGGCAGCGCGCTCGGCACCTTATGGGTGCAGGCGGGTCACCCGGTGATGTTCTCCTCGCGCCATCCCGAGGAGCTGAAGGGCTTGGTCGACGGCCTCGGCCCCTTGGCGCATGCCGGCACGGTGCAAGAGGCGATCGCCTTCGGCGACGTGATGCTGCTCGCCGTCCCCTATCGCGCGCTGCCGCAGATCGGCAAGGACTTTGCGAAGGCACTCGCGAGCAAGGTCCTCGTTCTCGACGCGAGCAATCCGATCGTGGCGCGCGACGGCGAGGTCGCGACCTGGGCGCGGGAGAAGGGTGCCGGCCTCGCCTCGGCGGAGCTGCTGCCCGGCGCGCATATCGTCCGGGCCTTCAATGCGATCGGTTACATGAGGCTGCCGGAGGATGCGCATCGTCAAGGCGAGCGTATCGGCATTCCCATGGCGGGCGACGATGCGAACGCCGTCGCGGTGGCGTCGAGCCTGGTGCGCGAGATCGGCTTCGAGCCGGTCGTGATCGGGCCGCTCGCCATGGGCAAATATCTGATCCCCGGAACGCCGCTTGCGGGCGAGCACACGGCGGAGCAGATCCGGCAGATCGTCACCACCCTCAACTGAGCCGATCCTCCTGGAAAGTTGGAAGCGCCATGAAAACGATCGCAAAGCATTTCGCCGCCCTCGCGTGCCTGATCGCGGCTCTCGTGCTATCCCAGAAATTACCTGCGGCCCAGCCCGATCCCATGCTGGCGACCCGCGTCATCCAATTGGTGAACCAGGCCCGCCAGCAGAGCGGGCTCCCGCCCGTGGTGATGGATCAGAAGCTCATGCAAGCGGCTCAGGCGCTTGCCGATGACCTAGCCCGACAGCGCACGCTCTCGCACGTGGACTCGAGCGGCAACGGGATCGGCCAGCGTTTCCTCGCCGTCGATTACGTCTATGCCCTCGCCGATGAGGCGTTGGGCGGCGGCCCGCCAACGCCCGAAGAGATGGTCGCTGCATTGCTGTCGCAGCCGGCCAACCGCGATACGCTCCTGAATCCCGGGGTGCATGACGCCGGCGTGGGCTACGTCTTTCGCCCCGATGATGCGGGCGGCATCGGGCTCGGCACCTATTGGGTGATCGACCTCGGCCTCCAGGTCGAGCGCGGCCCGGGACCGTAAAGCGGCTGCCGTCGCCTGTCGCGGCGGAGTGCAGCCTCCGCCCGTGGCCGCGGGACGGAGCGTCATCGCGTGACCGTGATCGGCTCGCTACGGTAGCGCTCGACGACCGCCATATCGGGATCGCAGCCGAGGCCGGGAGCCTGCGGCACCTTGACCTTGCCGCCGTTCGCCTCGAGCGCGTCGCCGAAAGGGCTCGCCTCGAGCTTGAGATAGAGGCGCTCGAAGGGCGCTTCGTGGGCGAGAGTCGCGGCGAGATGGAGCGAGGCGAGGTAGCCTGGTCCGAAATAGGCGCAATGGGGTACGAGGCGCACGCCGTAGGCCTCGGCAAGCGCTGCGATCTTGCGCATCTCGCCGATGCCGCCGATCTTGGTGACGCTCGGCTGCGCGATGTCGACGGCCCCCACCTCGAACATGTGGCGGAAGTCGTGAAGCCCGCTCGCGTTCTCGCCGGCGGCGATGGGGATTCCGCCCTTGCGCACGCGCGCCAGGCCGCGGTGGTCTCGGGCGGCCATACGGGCTCCTCGAGCCAATGCAATCCGCAGCCGCGCAAGGCCTCGACGCTCGCGAGCGCCTCGGCGACCGACCACGGGCAGTTGGTATCCATCATGAGGCCGACATCGGGCCCCACCGCCTGCCGCGCGGCCTCGACCGGCGGGACCGCGATCTCGTGAACTTTGACGAAGCGGTACCCCTCCGCGGCCGCGCGCGCCGCCATCCGGCCGACGACCTGCGGCTCGCCGTAGCGGAGCAGGCTCGCATAGGCGCTGAGCTCGCGCTTGGCAGCGCCGCCGAGGAGGCGGTGCAGCGGCTGGCCGCAGCACTTCCCGGCGATGTCCCACAAGGCGATGTCGATCGCCGACAAGGCGTAAACCACCGGCCCATTGCGTCCGAAGAGGTGGAGCTTCTGCGCCGCCTCGGCCATGAGGCCGGCGATGTCCGTCGCGTCGCGGCCGATGAAGTGGCGGGCGACCAGCGTATCGAGGGCCGCCTTTGTGGCCGGCGCCACGGCATGTCCGAAGCCCTCCCCCCAGCCGGTGACGCCGTCCTCGGTCTCGACCTTGACCAGGAGGATCGCCATGCGGCTCCAGCTTTGTCCGGCGAGCGATTGCGTGGGCGCCCCCGTCTCGTAAGGAATGTGGACGAGGATGGTCGAGATCGCAGTGATCTTCATGGCGCAAGCGTCTCCCTCGAGGGTGCGGCCGCACCGCCAGATGAGCGATGGGGCCGATTGAGCGCTCGGGCAGGATATCCCCATGGTCTTATGCGTGCCACCGGGCGCGTTCCTCGGCTTTCCCCCGGTGCTGCCGGCCCGACGATGATCCGCACCTATCGACACTCGCGCGCGTGGCGCTGAGACGGTATCGTCTTCGTGATAGACTCCGGCCTGCTTGGGTCGGTGCTGGAAGCTTCGAGGGAGCCTGGAGGGCAGGGATGCGGCGGGTCACGTTGGGCATCATCGTCGCCGTGCTTGGGCTCGGCGTGGCCCATGCGCAGCAGCAAAGCCAATCCCCATCGGGATGGATCGCCGACAAGAACGGGTGCCGCATTTGGAACCCGGAGCCGAAGTCGAATGAAAGCGTCAGCTGGGACGGACCCTGCGCGAGCGGGGTTGCCAGCGGCAAGGGCGTGCTGCAGTGGTACCAGGCCGACAAGCCGACCGACCGTTATGCGGGAGACTGCGTGGATGGACGCCCGAGCGGCCAAGGGGTCTACAGTTGGGCGAACGGCAACCGCTACGAAGGCAAGTTCAAGGATGCGCTCCCCAACGGCCATGGCGTCGCGGTGATGGCGAGCGGCTCGCGCTATGAGGGCGAATGGAAGGATGGCGGCCCGAACGGACAAGGCCTCTACGTTTGGGCGAACGGCAACCGCTACGAGGGCGAGTTCAGGGACGCGCTCCCAAGCGGCCATGGCGTTGCCACGACCACGAACGGCTTCCGCTACGAGGGAGAGTGGAAGGACGGCCGCCCAAGCGGCCACGGCGTCAAGCAGTGGGCGAGCGGCGACCGCTACGAGGGCGAGCTCATAGACAACCAGCGCAATGGTCATGGCGCGTTCGTTTGGGCCAACGGCGACCGCTACGACGGCGGCTGGCACGATGGACGCCGCAACGGCCAAGGCGTCTATGTCTGGGCCAACGGCAACCGCTACGAGGGCGGGTGGCAGGACGACCGGGCGCAGGGCCAAGGCACCTATCGCACTCAGAAGGGCGAGGTCTTTTCGGGCAGCTGGGTCAACGGATGCTTCCGCAAAGGAGCAGAGAGTGCCTGGGTTGACACCGAAAAGCCGGCGTGCAAGTGACTGCGCATGGCACGCACCTCGAGACGCGCGGCACCTCGCTCGACGAAATGATCGAAATGCTCTTGCCGAAAGAAAGGCCGCAAATGTGGCGGATTGCATTGAGCGTCCTCGTTGCCGTGCTCGTGCTGGCGAAAGCCGAGGCGCAACAGTCGGCCGGGCCTCAGCCGGGTTGGATCGCCGACGCGAACGGCTGCCGGGTGTGGAACGCGGACCCGGTGCCGGGCCAAAGCATCGCCTGGAGCGGACCCTGCAACGACGGCTTGGCCGACGGCAAAGGGGTCCTCCAATGGTCCGAGAACGGCCGTCCGGTCGACCGCTACGAGGGTGAGCTCGTCAAGGGCCACGCCAATGGCCACGCCGTCTTCACATGGGAGAACGGCGATCGCTTCGAAGGCGAGTTCAAGGACGATCACCGCAACGGCCATGGCGTCGTTCGCTTTGTCAGCGGCGATCGCTTCGAAGGCGAATTCAAGGACGATCAGCGCAACGGCTACGGGATCGTCGTCTTCGCAAACGGCGACCGCTTCGAGGGCGAATGGAAGAACGGGCGGGCGGACGGCCAAGGCACGCGCACCGACAAGGACGGCGAGGTCTTCTCCGGCGTCTGGCAGAAAGGCTGCTTCCAGCGAGGCACTCGGATTGCGTGGATCGGCGCCGATGAGGCGGAATGCCAAGCCTTGGCCAATGCCCGGCCGCAACGGCAGCAGCAGCAACAAGCGCAGACCCAAGGCCAAGCTCAGCCGCCACAAGCACCCCCGCAGCCAGAGGCGCAACAGCCCCAGCCGCCGCAAGCGCAGCCGCCGCAAGCTGAAGCGCCGCAGACCAAGCCGCCGGCTGAGCAAGCCCAGCCTCCGCCGCAGCCCGAGGTGCCGCAGGCGCAGGCAGGGCCAAAGGCGCCGCCGCAACAGCCTCAGCAAGCGCCGCAAGCTGAGCCCCAAGGCCCGCAAGCCGAGGTGCCTGCAAAAGAGCAGCCGCAGACCGAAGCGCCGGAGCAGACGGCGGCACGGCCGCAGCAGGCGGCAGCGGCAAACTGGATCACTGATGCGAAGGGCTGCCGCATATGGAACCCGGATCCGCGCGCGAACGAAAGCATCGCGTGGGGCGGAGCTTGCGCAAATGGTGTCGCGACCGGAGTCGGAGCGCTCCAGTGGTACGACGACGGCCATCCCGGCGAGCGCTATGAAGGTGCCATGGACGACGGGCGCCCGAACGGTCACGGCATCTACACTTGGCCCGATGGCAGCCGCTACGAGGGCGAGTTCAAGGACGGGCGCCAGAATGGCCACGGCGTCAAGCATTGGCCCGACGGCGGCCGCTACGACGGTACCTTCATGGACAACCAGCGCGACGGCCACGGCCTGTTCTTGTGGACCAACGGCGAGGTCTATGACGGCGAGTGGAAGGACGGACGCCGCAGTGGCCAAGGCGTATACGCTTGGCCGAGCGGGAACCGTTACGAGGGAGAGTGGAAGGATGGCCGCGCCAACGGCCACGGCACCTATCGTCAGTCGAGCGGCGAGGTCTATGCGGGCGCATGGCAGGACGGCTGCTTCCGCGATGGCCAGCGCTGGGCGGCGGTCGGCGTAGATCCGGCCAAATGCCGGTGAGCGACGCATAAGCCCCTCTCCCGCTTTCGCGCTAAGGGATGCACACATCTTTGCAGAGGCGCCGATCACGTTAAGCCTCCCTCCCGCAAGCGGGAGAGGGACTTAACGCGATCGCGCCGTCCCGCGAAGCTGTCGATGACGAGTGCTGCCGAAAGAGCGAGTGCCGCGGTCAGAAGCCTAACGCACGCGACCCTTTCCCGCTCATTCCACGCGCCAGTCTTCCGTGCTCACAGCACGGCACCCGGGCTGCCGAGCGCATACTCGGTGAGGCCGCGCTTGACGAGCTCGTAGGCCTCGTCCACCGAGTCGGTACGCTGGAACAGTCCGATGTCCTCGCGGCTGATCGTGCCGTAGCGCACCAGCGCCTCGAAGTTTATCACCTCGTTCCAAAACTTGGTGCCGAAGAGCACGATCGGCACGCGCTTGCGCATCTTGCGCGTCTGCACCAGGGTCAGGATCTCGAACAGCTCGTCGAGCGTCCCGAAGCCGCCCGGAAACAGCACCACGGCCTTGGCCAAATACACGAACCAGAACTTGCGCATGAAGAAATAATGGAAATGGAAATGCAGCTCGCGGCTGACGAAAGGGTTGTCGAACTCCTCGTTGGGAATGGAGATCGTGAGTCCGACATTGAGGCCCTTGGCCTCCGAGGCGCCGCGGTTCGCCGCTTCCATGATGCCGGGCCCGCCGCCCGTGCAGACGACGAAGCGCCGATCCTCGTGGCCGAGGTTCTTCGACCAATCGGTCAAACGATGGGCGAGGTCCCGGGCCGCCTCGTAATAGAGGGAAAGCTCGAGCGCCGTGCGCGCCTCGGCGAGCCCCGCACCCTTCAGCTCCGCCTCCGCGAGTGCCGCCTCGGCAGCCTCCTTCGAGACGAGACGCGCCGAGCCCATGAACACGATGGTGTCCTGCACGCCGAAGCGCTGGAAGCGCGAGAGAGGCTCGAGATATTCCGACAACATACGCAAGGCGCGTGCATCGCGGCTCTCGAGAAAGCGCTGGTTCTGGTAAGCCTTGGTGCGGCGTTGCGTTGCTTGAGTCATGATCGACCTCGATTCCCGAGAACGGCCCAAGGCTAAACCGCTGGGCCTCGCTCTTATTCCTTAACAGCGAGTCGCCGTAGAAAGCGTCGCACGCTCTAGGGCCAGCGCTACTTTGCAATCACCACGGGATCGACGCGATCCGCGGGCCCTTTGTCCGCGAGCTTGTTGCCGAGCACGCGGACGTCCATGCGTTCGGCGCCCACACCCTCGCTCACGAGATAGTCGCGCACGGCGAGTGCGCGGGAGAGCGAGAGAAGGCGCGCTTGGCTGCTCTGCGCCTCGCTCCCGGCGGCATAGGCGTAAAGCTGGACGCGCAGCTTCTCGTTCCCCTTGAGCGTGCCGGCGACCTCTTTGAGTGCTGACTTCGCTTGGTCGGTAAGATCGGCAGCACCCGTGGCGAATTTGATGCTGGGGCCGCGCGTCTCGCTCGGGCTCGTGGATGTAGGCGGCTTGGCCGCGAGTTGGGGTGCGGCAGCGGACGGCGCAGGCGACGACATCGGCGAGGGCTCGACGGGCCGGACTGCGGGTGCCGGGGCGGGCTCGCTCGCGGAGGTCGCCGGCGCAGGCTTGGGCACGGGCACGGGCTCGAAGTCCGCAGCGGCGGACGTCTCTGCCGCGGCGATCGCGGGGACGGAGAGAGCGGGCTTCGCCGCTGTCGAGGGCGGAGGCGCGGGCGAATCGGTGAGTGCCGGAGCCGGCTCGGGCGGCGGCAGTGCTGCCGTCGTCACGGGCGCCGCAGCTGGTATAGCCGGAGCGGCGGATGCGGCAGGCGGCGCCGATGCCGCGTGCTCGGCAGCCGGCGCCGGTTGCGGGCCCTTCTCGGCAAGCTGCGGCGGCAGAGCGGCAATGACCACGGGATCGACGCGATCCGCGGGCCCTTTATCCGCGAGCTTGTTGCCGAGCGCGCGGATGTCCATGCGTTCGGTGTTCACTCCCAGGCTCGCGAGATAGTCGCGCACGGCGAGTGCGCGGGAGAGCGAGACAAGGCGCGCTTGGCTGCTCTCTGCCTCGCTCCCGGCGGCATAGGCGTAAAGCTGGACGCGCAGCTTCCCGTTCCCCTTGAGCGTGCCGGCGACCTGGTTGAGTGCTGCCTTCGCCTGCTCCGTAAGAACGGCGGCACCCGCGGCGAAATTGATGCTGCCCCCCTTCTCGCCGCGCTTCTCCCCTGGGCTCGAGGATGCGGGCGGCTTGGCCGCGAGTTGGGGCGCGGCAGCGGATGGCGCAGGCGACGCCATCGGCGAGGGCTCGGCGGGCCGGACGACAGGTGCCGGGGCCGGCTCGCTCGCGGAAGTCACTGGCGCGGGCTTGGGCACGGGCACGGGCTCGAAGTCCGCAGCGGCGGACGTCTCTGCCGCGGCGATCGCGGGGACGGAGGGAGCGGGCTTCGCCGCTGTCGAGGGCGGAGGCGCGGGCGAATCGGCGAGTGCCGGAGCCGGCTCGGGCGGCGGCGGCGCTGCTGTGGTCACGGGCGCCGCGGCTGGCACGGTCGGAGCGGCGGGCGCGGCCGGCGGCGTCGACGCAGCCGGCGCCGGCTGCGGACCCTTCTCGGCAAGCTGCGGCGGCAAAGTGGGGTTGCTCTTGCTTGCCGCGGCGGGCGGTGCCAAATCGCTCCGACCCGCCAGCTTCCGCATGAATTCAAGAAGTTCGCCCGACACACGGCCATTGGGCGGAAAGCCCGCGTCGCGTTGGAAAAGCACGATGGCGCGAAGCGTCCGGACCCCCATTCGCCCGTCGGTCGCGTCCGGCTCGTAGCCGAGCGAAATGAGCAGACGCTGCGCCTCGACAACCTCGCTTGACGCTTCGCCTACTACCTTTGCTGCCGGCTTGGCGACGGGGATGGGCAACTTCGCCACTTTGTCGTTCCTCGCAGGCGCTCCCTTGGGCACGACAGCCGGTGCCGCAGCCTGCGGCGCGCCCGGCTCCGTTTCCGCAGGGGGTGCGGCCCAGGGAAGAGGCTTCCCCTTCGCCGGCGGCGCATAGGCGACTTGCGGCGGAGTCTTCGCTGGCTCCGTCGCGCCCGCGACCGTCGCCGAGGCAGCCGGCTCTGCCGGCGTCGCGGTGGATCCCGCTTCCTTGGCTTTAGCCGTGGCAGGCGTTGTCGGCGCCGCCGCCGGTATCGACGCCGCTTGCTCGGGCGTCTCGCCTTGTGCGGGTGGGGGAAGCAATGCGGCAGGGCTTGCGGGCGGCGGCATCTCGCCCTT
>Ga0116217_10003942_pt1 | contig 13322 bp, 10 predicted proteins | sample Sb_taG_6_FD_89697 | JGI IMG/M metagenome (GOLD analysis project Ga0116217, IMG submission 89697) | Peat soil microbial communities from Weissenstadt, Germany - Sb_50d_4_PS metaG | ecosystem: Environmental > Terrestrial > Soil > Wetlands > Peat | place: Germany: Weissenstadt | collected 2010-09-21 | reverse complement strand
GCCCGCGCGTAGCGGAACTGGGTCGCCTCCAGGCCGCGGGCACCAAGGTCGTCGGCCCAGCCGCTGACCGTCCGGACCGCCGCAATGTACCGGGCGTCGTGCACAAGCTCCAGGTCTGCGTCGCTGGCCGGGGCCGGGGCCGCCACGGTCACGCCGGGCCGGGTCCATAGCCCGAACTCGTGCGCGAGTCGCATCGTCAGCTCCAGGCGCATCTGCGCCAGCGGATGGCCCGGCCCGAAGTGATAGTCAGTCAGCCGCTCGTCCCAGGCCATATGCAAGGTGCAGGTCATCCTGCCACAACCTCTTTGCCTCGTGCCGGTTTGCGGCTTTGCCGGCCAACCGCCATACTCGGCAGATCCGCTGAGACAGCGATTTCCAGGTCCTGACCAGCCAGGGCGACTTCCTCTGCTATCGCGGCGAGAACTCCGGCAGCGGCCACGATGCCGGGCGGGCGCAGCTGAGGTAAGGGTCCTTGGTCACGTCGCACTAGGGGCCAGGGTCCGCTGCTATGTCCACTTCTGACCGGGGCGTGCAAAGCCGCGCCTGGATAGTGGCCGACGGGGTCCTTGGTCGCTCGTGTGCATGCTCCCGCGGTGTTGATTGCGACTGCGATGATCATGGCGGAGCAGGTGTGGCGCTACTGGTGGCGCTCCTCCGAGCCACCCGCAGCGCGTCAACCCTGAGAATCCATGGAGTGCGGCATTTCAACGTGCAGATAGCGTACGGCGGCGTCGAAACTGGCGGTGAGAGGGGCCGGACGGTATTTACACAATGCCGTCAAGATCAGGATGTCATAGGGGTCGATGCCGTCAAGGGGCAGGTCGGCTTCGTCGGCGAGAAGCCGCGCCAGGGCGTTCGCTGCCTCGTCGGAGCTGTCGATCGCGGCACCGTACTGGTGGGCGGCCAGATTCCACGCGCGAGTGTGATCGCGCAGTCGTTGCTGTGCGCGTCTGCGCTGCGCACGCAGGCGCCGAGGGAGCGGGCGGGCTCTGGGCGTGATGGCAGCTGGCTGTGCCCCAGCGGGCCGTGTGGAGGCCAGCATCCCGGCTGCGGAGGCGGCGACCAGCGCCACTCCACCGGTGACAGCCGCCCAGGCTGGGGTACCGGTGGCTATGACGAGCCATAGCGTGATCCATGCGACAGAGCCGGCCGCGGCCGCGGCGAGCAACGTCCACGGCACCACGGCCGTGGACGTTCCGGGTTGCGACGGGCGTTCCAGAGACTTCGCGGCCTGCGGAGCCGTGACGGCGAGTCCCAGCGTGAGAAGCAGCCCGGGCAGGACCGCCACGACATCCGGCGCGACGGAGAGGTGCCGCACGAGACGTACCGAGATCCAGGCCATGAACAGTCCCGTGAGCAGCGTAGTGACGCCAAACCAGACGGTCCGGGACCAGCCGCGGCCACCCCTGATGCGCTGCCGGATCGTGGGTCCGTCGCCCGCGGAACTGCGGAGAACCGCAGAGCGGGTGAACGCGTCGACCGCGACCGTCACAGCGTCGTGACTCGCGGCGAGCCGGTCGATACTCTCCCGGATAAGCCATCGGCTGTGCGGTGGCGCGTCGCTGGTCATCGTCCGCCCTCCGGTCCGGCGTCGGGACGGTCGCCGCCGGGATTCCCTGGCTGTGCCATGTCTTCGCCGAGCTGAGCGTGGACCGCCTGCTCAAGGCGGCGCTGCTCGACGCGGAGCGCATCCGGGCTGAGGTCAAGCACGGCGCGGACCACCTCGGCGAGCGGCCCGGGGCCTGGCTGCGGTTGCGGCACGCCCTCGAAGAGGTGGTAGGTGATCTTCACCTGGTCGGCCCCGGCGATGTCGCCGTTGACCGCGGTGAGGGCCGGCATCTCGACCTTCACCTCGCATTTCGGAGCGACCGGCGTCGGACCGGCTTTGCCGTGCCGCAGCCGGGCCGGCAGGATGACCGTCTGCCAGGGCCTGGCCAGCTCCGCCTGGACAAACCCGATGACCTCATCGCGGGCGGACCGCAGGTCACGCCAGGCGATCTCGTGCGTGTCCAGCGCGTCGGTCACCGCGTCGGTACCTGCGCTGACCTGCTTGCGGAGCTTGGCCATCGCGCGTTCGGCGCGCCGCATGTCGGCCTGGTACGGGTTGTAGACGAGCACTTCGAGCACGATGACGGTGAGGGCCAGGCTGAACAGCAGTAGCATGACGGAAAAGCCGTTGGGGATCGGCGGCGGGGCGGTCGAGTTGGTGGCTATTGCGCTTTCCGTGATCACTGCGGCCTGACCGCGTACCGACGCCCACCATCCGAGCACGAAGAAGGTCCCGGCCGGTGCGGCGCCGATCGCCAGGATCCGCCCGAGGCGGGCCGCGCGCCTGGGCGGCTTGTCGTCGGGGGACGCGGGCCGCCGCCACCGGCGACCTAGCCGCCAGATCGGCCCGGCCAGGACCCGCCCCGCCGCGATCAGGCCGATCGCCAGGACGAGCGCCGCCACCAGCCCGATGTCCCGCTTCCACCACGCGTCGTTGACCGTCACCCCCAGGATGTTCAGGAAGGTCTGCTGGAAGAAGTAGGCATCGAAGATAGCCATGCCCGCGACGGCGGCGACCGCGGTGACCTTGAGCCAGCGCGGCGCGGGCTGGCGTTCGGCCGGGGTGAGATCGGCGTACGCCGCCTCGACCCGGTCGCGCTCGGCGCGCGCCTTGGCCGCCGCGTCGCTGCCCAGCAGCAGGGTGAGCTCCCGAAGCGTGCGGCGCGCCTGGCCATGTGTCCGCGTGGCTGCCGCGCGGAGCTTCCTGAAGTGATCGTGAAAGTCGTTCAGGAGGCGGGCGGCGTTGCCCGCGGCCTCGACGAGCAGGGCCATCTCGCCGTGGTCGAGGTCCGAGGGCGGATGCAGCGGGACCCGTTCGCCGTAGACGGTCTGCTGATGCAGCCCGCAGGTGCACCCGTGATGGCAGGGCGTCAGAATCGTGTCCGGGGGCACGAGCGGAGTCAGGCCGCCGTCCCAGTCGTCGACGATCTCGCCGTCGATAACCTCGTCGTCATCGTCGCCGGCCATGTCAATCTCCCAGGATGATCTGTACGCGCCGATCCTGTGCCATGCAGGACTCGATCGGCGCGCCTGCGGGGGTGTACTGGGGAGAACAGGCGGGGTCCGCCTCGCCCACGCCAATCGCCTCGACGCTGGTGAATCCGTGAGAGGCCAGGTACGACTGGACTGCAGCGGCCCTGCGTTGCGACAGGTCCATGTTGTAGGCCTCGCCGCCGACCGCGTCGGTGTGCCCTATCACCTTGGTGATCGTCCGGCCCTGCTCCTTGATCTGCTGGAGCACGATGTCGAGATAAGACTGCCCGGCCGAACTCAGCGTCGCGGAGTCGAACGCGAACAGCAGGTCGGCGGGAACAGTGAGACCCCCCGGCCCCTTCGGGACGGTGGGGAAGACGATCGCCGGGTCCGCGAGACGGGAGACATCAGACGTGCGCGCCGCGTCGGTGCTGGCCGGCGCTACGCACGAGGCGGCCGAGGCGACGCCGAGCGCGGTGCACAGCCCCTGCCAGTAGTTCGTTACCCACGCCTGTTCCGCGGTGGTCAGCGGCGGGTTCGCTGCCTGGAAGCCGACACCGAACAAATGCAGGTCCACGTTGCGGAGCGCGGCCAGATCGGCGTGTTCCGGGCATGCGGCCAGGACCGCGGACGCGCTCTGTCCCTGCCTGATCACCTTGCTCAGGTTCAGGCAGCCGGTGTTGGACAGGCCGTCGGTGATCAGCACGACGTGGTCGTCAGAGGCGGAGGCGCCCTGGAGCTGTCCTCCGGCGGCGGCGAGTGCGCCCATCTCATCGGTCCCCGGGACCTGCGGCGCGATGCTTTCCGCCGAGGCCACCTGGCTGTTCAGGCAATTTCCTGCAGCCTGCTGCTCGGCTTGGATCTCCTGGTCGTCGCCGGTCGGCACGGGAAGCGCTACGCCGCCGAGCTTCCAGTCGATCGTGCTGGAGGATCCGTCGAAAAGCCCCAGGGAAATCAGCCTGGTCCCGCGGCTGTTGAAGTTCGTCAGCAGTTCATTGGTCGCGAGTTGCACGGGACTGTCCGGCAGTTCGGCTGACGCGCCCGCCTTCGGCCAGAAGGAGGCGCTGGCGTCGATCATCACGACGGTGTCGGACTGGACGCCGCCGCTGGTCTGGGGCGCGGCCGACGGGCTCAGCCAGGGGCAGGCCACCACCTTGCTGCCGGTGGGCTGAGTTAGCCCCATATTGCCGCAGCCTGCGGCGCATATGACCAGGGCGATGAGGGTGGCGAGCCACCTGATCGGGTGCTCAGGCATGGCCGGCGCCTCCGGAGCTGTCATGCCCGCCGTTTCCCGAAGGGATCGGGACGCCGAGGTGCGTCAGCAGGCGGCGCAGCGCCGAGTCGCTCTGGAACGCGAAATCGATCGCCTCCATCCGTTCCTCGTCCACCACCAGCGCGCCGAGGTCGATAAGCAGTTCCTCTGTGTGCTTGACTCGCTGCTCGAGGGCCATTTTCAGGTAAGCGGCCGCGTTCTTGGGGTCCTGGGCCAGGGCCAGCGCATACGGGTCCAGCCAGCCCCTCTTGCCCTCCGGTACCACGCCGATTCCCTCCAGGCCGGAGGCCAGGAGCCCGCGCCACGCCTCCTGCAACGCGGTCATGAGCTCGACGTAGGCCTTCCTCATGTCGCCGTCGGTGTCGGTCACCAGTCGCTGCCGCCACACCTTCTGCAAGTCCTCGCGGACCGGGTCGCAGACGTCCACCCAGGCCCGCACCGTCACGCGGACGTCGCCGTCATTGAGGCAGTCGACGATCTCCTTGTTGAGCTTTTTCTCCGCCTCGGCGGCCCGGTACGGCGGGAACGTGCGGGCGATCGGCCGGATCTTCTCCTCGATCCGCTCGCGGGTGACGACGCGGCTCTTCTCGATGAACGCCCGGACCTCCGCGATCTTGCGCTCCCTTTCCTCCTCGGTAGCCGTGGCCTGGATGCACCACGAGCAGCGGACCCTGATCCGGAAGTTGAAGGCGTCGCCCATGGCCGGGGAGTCGATGGTGAAGGTGTCGCTCGGCTCGTGGATATCGAGCAGGGCCGGCATGGTCAGCGGCGGGATCCCGGGCATGTCGCTGCCGTCCGAGCGCCGCAGGAACCGCTTGAGCCGCAGCCACCGCTCCCGCCACCAGCGCGCGCGGAAGGGGCGCCCCGCCCCGGGCGCGTCCGGCTCCTCCCATGAGTCGGGAGTCGGGGGTTGATAGGTCACTTCTGGTCCTCCTCGTCCAGATACGCGGTCCAGCGGCGGCGGTAAACGCCGAGCCGGGCGCGGAGTTCATCGGTGTCGGCGGCCTTCTCGAATTCATCCGCCAGCTGGGTGAAGGTGCGCCGCGGCCCGGGATGGTCACGGCAGCTCTGCGCCCAGAGGCCGAGCATCTGCCAGGCGGCGCCGCGGGAGCCCTCGTGTCGGCAGGCCACGTGCCAGAGCGCCGCCACCTCGGCCAGGCTGACGCCTACCTCGTCTGGCCGGAAAGCAAGTCGCCACAGCAGGTCGTAAGATCCTGGCGACTCGCCTTCCGCGGTCTGGCGCAGCCGGGAGATCCGCACCAGGACCCGGCCAGCCCGGACCCGCATCAGCGGGAAGCCGCGCATCCACAGCGGCAGCTCCGCCGTCACCTCCCTGGTCAGCCCGAGCGCGTACATCTCGTACAGCGCGAGCTCGGGCAGCGCGGCCATCCCCGGGTCGGCGGCGGAGAACCGCACGCCCTTGATCGGGTCGAACCGCTCCAGGTCGGACCGCTTATGGATGGCCACGGCAGTTCCGCAGGCGCGGACCGCGATCGTTCGCTTGCCCCGGTCCCCTGACCGCGACCAGCGCCACAGCAGGTCCATCACCTTCCCGGCCGCGGCACCCTCCAGCACCAGCGCCTCGAGCAGCCACGCCGCCGCCTGGTGCTCGATCCGCCGGCCAGAGGCCGACCACTCCTCGAGCACCCGCTCTTTGATCAGCGCGTAGTCGTGCTGGGCGATGACCGCGAGGGCCTGAGCGGCGCGGATCCGTACCCTGTCATCGGGGTGCTCCTGGCACAGGCTCTTCAGCCACGTCAGCATCGGCGTGCGCGCGGCGTCGTAGTTCCGCCAGGCGACCTCGATGACGATCTGAGACAGCTCCCGGCTCGGCATCTTGATCACGGTTCCGTCCCGGCTTCCCTGCTCAGCGGGCAGAGCGGTCAGCTCCACGTGGCGCAGCCAACGGGCCAGCGGGTGACCGAAGATCTCCCGCTGGCCGGGCGCGCCGGGGTGCTCCACCTCGGCCAGCAGCGCGCTCAGCGTGCCCGCCCCCTCGATGACCTCGCTGACCGCCAGCCCGTCGAGGACCGCAGCCGCGATCGCGTACGACTGCCTGATCGGCGAATCCGTGCCGTTGCCACGACGCAGCAGGTCGGCCGCCTGCTGGTAGCGGCGGCGGTTGCGGAAGTAGCCGACGCGCGGCATGGCGGAGTAATCGGCGGCGCGCCGACCGTGCCAGTCCCAGATAGCCTCGGCCAGCAGGGCCGCCTCGACCGGGCCGGCCGTCGCGGCATCGGTGATCTCCGCGTACCACGTCTCGGTTGCCTCGTCTACCCGGCGCGCCTCGGCGATGAGCGCGCAGGCGGCCGCCTCGTCGACCGGGCACTTGGGGACCAGCCGCGCGGCCAACTGGAAGACCACCACCTGGGCCAGGTCGGGCATCTCGTGGTCGACCACGACGCCGGGAAGCGACCGCTCACTGTCCGCCCCCACCAGGATGATCAGGTAGCCGGAGGAGCCGAGAGCCTCCCTGGCGCCGGCGATCTGCGCGTCGGTGATCGTGTCGACCCAGGTCTCCCCGGAAACGTCGAGGAGGTGCCCGCAGCCGGGCTCCAGCCGGTACCGGAGGTCGGCCAGGCCGGATGCGGCGTCCAGGACCGTGACCTTGCTGGTTTCCCGGCACGTTCCGGTGAGCCGGTCAAGCACCGAGATGGCCGACGCCCGGCGCCCGGTTCCGGTCCGGCCGCAGGCGAACACCACCTGGTGCTCGCGGGCGCTTTGCTCCAGCCGCGCGTCCGACGGTGCGGGGACGTGGACACGCGCGGCGCGCCCCAGGTCCGGCACGCTGATCCGGCCTCGCGCCTGCTTCTCCTGCGCGAAATCGTAGTAGTAGGTGTGGTTGATGTCGTGACCAGCGATGTCACGGACGTTCTCCACCCGCTCGAACTCGAGCCGGAGCCACCGGGAGGTCCGGTTGTCGTCGTAGTCGAGCGCCTCTTCCTTCGCGTCGGTCGCCTCTGGCCGCTCGGCGGCCCCGGACCCGGCCTCGCCGTCGGCCGGGGGTACCCCGGCGGCGCTGCCGTCCCATTTACCGGGCTCAGCCGCGTTACCGGACTCAGGCGAGGCGGGCCGCGGATCCGCTTCGCCGACGTCCTCCGGCGGCTTGTCCTCCGGCGGCTGCTCTTCACTCATCGCCCGCCCCGTGGCGGTGGTGGATGTCGTGACCGGCGATGTCACGGACGGACCCGATCGACCCGATGTTGAAAACGGCCCCGCTCCCCTGCGCCGGCTGCGGCCGGATAGCCGCAGGCGACGCCGCGGCACCGGCCTCCGCGGGCACCTCGGCGGGCGCCGGGCGGGGGGAGCCGCCGCCGCTGAAGATGTACGCCTCGGCCCGGAACCCCTTGTCCGGCATGGCGATCGTGACCTTCGCGAAAGCCGACGGCGGCAGGTCATGCGCGTCATAGCCGCGGATCACGTCGTCGAAAATACGGTCCGAGACGATGAGCACCAGATCGCCGTCGGTAGCGCTCAGCGCATCCTTCACCTCGGAACAGTCACACAGCCGGCAGACGGTATTGATGGCGTCCCCGGCGAACCCGTTATCGGCGATGTAGGTTTGCCCCTCGTGCACCGCGACCCGCATCCGGAGCCGGGCCGTCGTGCTGGCGTGCCGGTTGTACCGGTGCAAGCCCTCTTGCAGCTCCCGCCACAGCGAGGTAATCACCCGGGCCTCATCGATACCCGGCGGCAGCAGCGCCAGCTCGCCATCCCCCAGCTCCTGGGTAAGCCACTGGGCCCGCTCCAGCGCACCGCGCTCGCCCGCTCCCCGCAGCAGCCCGGTCATCGCCCGCTGCGCTTCGATCTGCCCGGCGTCGGACCGCCGGCTATAGTGCTCGAGGTCAAACGCGACGCACATCCTGCGCACGCCATACCCCGTCGGCTCCGTTGTCATTAGCACCAGCCCATCAGTGATCTACGCTGCTCTCAGCATTCCGCAGAGGGTGCAGCGGCCACGTTGTAGAAATACGTAATCTCGCGTTCATGTATGGCCCTGCTATTCGCGCCGGCGCAGCCATGCTGCCGTTTGTGTCGTCGCGCCATCGCGGCGCATGTACCGGTCATGGGGAGCTGCGGCATCTATGCGTCGCTTTCGGCAATCTGCCGTATTACCGTGATGTCGTGGATGAAGAGGCGTCCGTAACCGGTGCGGATCGCCCCGGCATCGCGTAGCGCGCGGATGGCCTTGTGCACCGCTGGTTCCGACGCCCCGATCAGCCCAGCGAGCTCCGACTGGGTGACCAGCACCGCGATATTCCCGTCGCCGTGCCCCCGAGCCGAGCCGTAGTACAGTTCCACCAGCACCTGTGCCAGCCGAGTCTTGGTATCCCGCCGGAAGTCGACCCGGCGATGTGTCGCCATGCGCAGCTTCGCTGCGACTGCCTGGTTGAGGGCACGGGCGATGTCAGGATGATCTCGCAGGCAACGATCTAGCTCCGGCCTGGTCACGACCCTTGCGACTACGGCATCAGCGGCGCGGGCCGTAGCCGAGCGAGGAAGCCCGTCCATGGCCGCGAGCTCGCCGATAACATCTCCGGCCGTGCGAATCGCCAGCAGCGACTCCGCGCCGTCGCCAGTCACAGCCGAAATCTTCACGTAGCCATCAATGATGATCACTACGAAATCCGATGAATCACCCTGGTTTAGAAGGGTGTCGCCCGTGTGATATTGCCTGGCGCGCCCAAGCCGTAGGACAATCTGTTGCTGGGTAGCAGACAGGGAGGCCAGAAGGCTTCCTGGCGCCCACCTGCCTCCGTCATTATTTTCGTGAACCAACATGCCGCTGGCCCCGTCCTCGCAAGCGATCGTTGTGCACCTCTCTAATCGGATCTAACATGACGGCCGGGGTCCACCTATACGGCGCCATCCTGCGGAAGTCATCCATCCGATCCTCTGATCCATAGTTTCTCGGGACAACGTATCGCAGCTGTATGAAAAACCGGAATCGCGATACGAGCGTCCAGGTGCCGCTGACGGTTCCGGTCGGGTCAGCACGAGCCAAAATGATCTGTTGAAGCGCCTGACCTGCGGGTTCATAGAGGTGCGCATGCCCTGCCGACGGCACGGTATCTCATACAGCCATTACACGTAAAGACGCGCCGGGCGGTTATGACACCGCCCGCGCACAACTCCGTAGTCGCTAATAGCACGATGGCTATACATCGAGCCGATTGGACTCTGCAAGCAGCGGCCGTGCTTGCGGCCCGGGTTAACTTGCCAAGCCTCTGCCATCCGCAGTACAGTCGTTTTCATAGCTAATGCAGAATTTGGACTGCGACGTCAGAAGTTAAACAATTTAGCTGTGTCGATCTGAGCCTTTCCACCTCGGCACGAGGGTGGTCAATCACGTTCTCCCGTTGCTCTGCCCAGGTTTGATAGCGCTCCGCCGAATCAGCGAGCTCCCTGACCGGAGTGGCGATCCCGGCCATCAGTTCCGCAGTTGCGTCGCCGCGCTCCGGTTCGGGTGTCCAGGCTGCGGTAGGCCTTCCTGTGGGCTTGGATCCGGCGGGTGCTTCACCGGGCTTAAGACCGGCGGGCTCTGCTGACGCGGGCGCTCCCGGCTGCTCCGGTACGGCAGCCGCAGCGGAACCGTAGGCTCGAGAACAGCCGTTTCCAGTTCGTCGGCTGTGTTCGATTGCGGCATGACATTTCAATTTTGCAAGACCCCCAGAAGCACGTTTCTCAGACTGGCCAAGAGCAAGGCTGACTGACCTCTGCCGGGATCCGTAGCCAGGTCGCTAGGTGCAGCAACTGGACTTAGCAGGATACAACGCGTTCGCCTTAGCCAGGCATAGAACCTTGACACCATCGCCGCTTACCGTCTCGGGTCGAGCGGCTGGCTTGCTGTCGACCCCCATGACTAGGACGTCTAACTGCCCGACTTGGTTGACACTCAACTTTATAAGGAGTTATAGCCGGAAATATACTGATATGTGAAGATCAAATTCTTCCAACCGAGCCACAGCCAGAAAGACGGCCCCTAATCGGGACAAATCAAAAGATATAGGTATACAGGTCGACCATGGCACCTAAGGCATCGCCGTTCACAAGCCCACCGCGGGGCCTCCCCTGACCTCATTCCCTCCCCGCGTCTGGGTCGAGGAGAAGACCTTCGCCGACCTGGCGTGGGTCAAAATGCCCGGCCGAACCCGCCCACCCGAGTGCTACCCAAGGAGGACGGACGATCCCGGCCGACACCGCGGCGACAACGGCCTGAGGCCACCGCACGGGCCCAGGACAAGTGGGACCGAGGATTGCGTCGACGACTTGAGCAACTATGGGAATATCGTCCCAGGGACGCGATCATCGTCGGCGACGTTGTCTTCGGCAACAAGTACGGCTAAGTGTCCCGTTCCCGCGGAGGTGACGATGAGCAGTGGGCCCGATAAAACCAGCCGACCGTCGGACAAGCCCGTCCGACATAGCGATTCGTCAGACCCGTCCCGTCCCGACCCCGCTCAGCCGACCTCGGGGGTGCCGGACCCGGGGTTCGGGGGCAGTGCGGGCACGCCCGATACCAGCGAAGGATCCCAGCTGACCGACAGCCGCAAAGGAAATGCTGGCGACCCAAGCCATACTGACGTCGCAGGTCAGGTCGGCGAGCAACGCTTCGAGCAGAACCGCGCGCGTAATCGGGCCATCGCTGACCTCCTAGGCGCCCAGGTGAGCGGCGACGTGAACCGGCTTCGGCTCCCCGGAGACCTTTTCGTAAATCCGACTCCCAACTCCGCAGAGACCGAACGCCTAGCGAAAGATCTCCTCGACCGTACGCGCGCCGAGACCACTCAGGCTGAAAACAAGGCCGCGATCTTGCTTGCCGGCATTCTCGCCGGCGCAGGCGGAATTGCGGCGGCCGACGGAGGAAAGTGGATCCCCGTCCCTCGGCCTTGGTACATCACCGTGCCCTTCTGGGCCGCAGCGGCGGCGGTGCTTGCCGCGATCGCTTGCCTGGCGGCGGCCGTTTATCCCCGCAGTCGGGTCCAGAAGGACGAGAAGCTCACCGCAATCGGCTATTTCGGCGACGTGACGGCAGTCGGCTCACCCCGTCAGTTGCGTAGCCTGCTAAGCGAGTCCGGCACCCAACTTCTCGACGTCTGGATCGACCAGATCTGGCAGACCAGCGCGATCGTCAGCCGCAAGTACCGATTCGTGCGCTGGTCCGTCCGCCTGCTCGGTGTGGCGCTGGCCCTTGCGGTGGTCTCGATAATTATGGCGACTATACGAAGCCGCTGACCGTCCAGGCGCGTCCTTGCCTACCGCTACGAGCATCTTCGCGGGCGGCAGGATCCGCCTATCCCAGACTGATATCAACGGAGCATTCTTATCTATCAGTCATACAGGCGACGGCGAACGTCGACGGCAATCCATTCGGCTACACAACAGCCATGCGGACAACGCAAACGGCCACTGGCCGCCCATCTTCACTCTCCGGTTGGCTCCCGCTAAATTTAGTCCCTAAGATCGATCAGGTGTGAGCACGCAAAAGAAATCCTGCCTGCCCCTCAAGGATGTGTGGAACCTGAGGAAGCCAAGCCCTGATCTCTTGCAGGCCACGCAAGAGATCAGGGGCTACGGTCGGGCGTGCTGGCGCGATCGCCCGGCGCAGCGCGATCGTGATCGGCAAGATGCTTGGCGGGGTCAGCATCGCCACCGCGCAGGGCACGATCATGCTGGCCTGGCCCCGCTCATCGGGGTGCGGCTGACGACGCTGCTCGTGGTCCGGGTCATCGGCATCGAGCTGCTGATGGCCGTGGCGCTGGCCGCGTTCGGCGTGTTCGTGGCCGGCCACATCCGGCGGATGGAGGGCTTCTCCGTCGTCATGTAGCTGCTGCTGTTCCCGATGCTGTTCCTATCCGGCGCCCTGTTCCCGCTCAAGGGCCTGCCCACCTGGCTTGCCGTCAGCACCCGGATCAACCCGCTCACCTACGCCGTCGAACCGCTGCGCCACCTTGTCTTCGCACGGCAGGACATGCCCCCGGTCGCCGCCGAGCGGTTCTCCACCGGCGTCACCCTGCTCGGATACCCGCTGCCGACCGCGCTGGAACTCGGCATCACCTTACGTTGTTCGCCGTAGTATTCCTCGGACTCGCCGTCGGCGGCTTCGGAAAGCCCGAATAGGCAAGGCGCAGCCACCAGAAGCCCGGGGAGGCGTCGGCACCGCTGGAAGCGGAGACCCGGGGCGTTCCGTCGAATCGCGGCTAGCTCGAATACCACACAGCAGCTGGAATACCACCGTCCGTTCGGTATAAAGGTCTTTTTGAATTTGAACGGGCGCTGGCTCATGGTTCATGAAACGCTCGCTCCGGCAGCCGAACTCGCAGGCCAGCCGCCTATGCCCGCTTCAGAGCCCCGCAGTGCTGAGACGTCCGCCTCGCCGGCGCCCCCAGGCGTACGATCGTGCCGCGGTCTCCGACCGTTGGAAGGGACGTGGATCGGGATGAGTCTCAGCCGCCGCATCGCAATGCTGTTCCGGGCCAAGGCGAACAAGGCGCTGGACCGCGCCGAGGACCCCCGCGAGATGCTTGATTACTCCTACGAGCGGCAGCTGGAGCTGCTGCAGCAGGTCCGCCGCGGGGTGGCGGACGTGACGACCAGCCGCCGGCGCGTCGAGCTTCAGCTCGCCCAGCTGCAGCAGTCGGCAGCCAAGCTGCAGGGCCAGGCGCAGCAGGCGCTCGCCGCGGGGCGCGAGGATCTGGCCCGCGAGGCGCTGACCCGGCGGGCGGCCGTCACGTCGCAGATCGGCGACCTGCAGGGGCAGCAGGCTTCGCTGCAGGCCGAGCAGGACAAGCTCACCGTCGCCTCGCAGCGACTGCAGGCGAAAGTGGAGGCGTTCCGCACCCGGAAGGAGACCATCAAGGCCACCTATACCGCCGCCGAGGCCGAGTCCCGCATCGGCGAGGCCGTCACTGGGATCTCCGAGGAGATGGGCGACGTCGGCATGGCCATCCAGCGCGCGCAGGACAAGACCGAGCAGATGCAGGCCCGGGCCGGCGCGCTGGATGAGCTGCTGGCCTCCGGCGCGCTG
>Ga0116217_10003941_pt1 | contig 13323 bp, 10 predicted proteins | sample Sb_taG_6_FD_89697 | JGI IMG/M metagenome (GOLD analysis project Ga0116217, IMG submission 89697) | Peat soil microbial communities from Weissenstadt, Germany - Sb_50d_4_PS metaG | ecosystem: Environmental > Terrestrial > Soil > Wetlands > Peat | place: Germany: Weissenstadt | collected 2010-09-21 | reverse complement strand
GTGATGCCGTTGAGGATCGCATGGCTCGCCGAGCGCGTGACGAGCTTGCCCTCGGCGGTGACGATCCAGGCATTGGTCGAGCTACCCTCCGTCACCTTGCCCGCGGAATCGACAAACCATGCCTCGTAGGCGCCCGCCTCGCGTGCGCGCTGCTTGGCCAGCACGTTGGGCAGCAGGCTGACCGACTTGATATCGCAGCGGCTCCAGCGATTGTCGGGAAGCGTGATCACGCGCACGCCCGCCTCGATGGCCCGCGCCGGCTGAGCGCGCATCCGCCTGGCCGTCATCACGACCGAGGTCTCGCTCTTCGCCGGAAAGGCATGGTCGCGCGGCGCCACCCCCCGCGTCATCTGGATGTAGATGCTGCCGTCTCTGATGCGGTTCTTGCGCAGCACCTCGCGCATCACGCAACCGAGCGTCTTGGGCGCCATGGCGCGCTTGATCTTGAGCTCGCTCAAGGAGCGCTCGAGGCGCCGCAGGTGCGCCTCCTCGTCGACGAGCCGCCCGCCTTGCACGGCGATCACCTCATAGACGCCGTCGGCGAACTGGTAGCCCCGGTCCTCGATATGCACGGCGGCATCTCTGTGGGGCACGTAGCGTCCGTTGACGTAAGCGATACGCGACATCAGAAGCCAGAAACCAGAAAGCAGAATCCAGAAGATGGATTGCGGAATCCTGGGCCGATCCTATCTGGCTTCCGGCTTCTGTCGTCTGTCATCTGGCCTTATGCGTCATACGCCGAGCTCTTGTCGCTGGTGTGCACGCCCAGCGTCTTGAGCTTGCGGTGGAGGGCCGAGCGCTCCATGCCGATGAATACCGCCGTGCGCGAGATATTGCCGCCGAAACGCGTCACTTGCGCGAGCAGATATTGCCGCTCGAAGAGCTCGCGCGCGTCCCGCAAGGGAAGCGCCATGATCTCGCCGGCCCTGTCCCATTTGAGCACCGGCGGCGCGATGGCGCCGATCTCGGGTGGCAGCATGTCGGCGTGGATCGCATCGCGGGGCTCGCCGGGCGCCATGATGAGCAGCCACTCGATGACGTTCCTCAGCTGCCGTACGCTGCCGGGCCAATCGTAGGACTGCAGCGCCTCCATGGCGTCCTCGCCGATCTGCCGCTCGGGCAGGCCCGAGGCGCTCGCGTAGCGCCCCATGAAGGCGCGCGCAAGCAGCGGGATGTCCTCGCGCCGCTCCCGCAAGGCGGGCACCCGGAGGGGCACCACGTTGAGACGATAATAGAGGTCCTCGCGGAAGCGGCCGGCCGTGATCTCCTCGTGCAGGTCCCGATTGGTGGACGCGATCACGCGTACGTCGACCCGCACGCGCGTCTTGCCGCCGACGCGTTCGAAGGTCTGCTCCTGAAGCGCGCGCACGATCTTGCCCTGGGTCTCGTAAGGCATGTCGGCGACCTCGTCGAGCAGGAGCGTGCCGTTATGCGCCTGCTCGAGCGTGCCGACCTTGGCCATGCCGCCCTCCTTGCCCGCGGCTTCCAGGCCAAAGAGCTCGACCTCGAGGTTCTCGGGCCGCATGGTGGCGCAGTTGAGCACGACGAAAGGTCCCTCGGCCCGGCGCGAGCTCGCGTGGATAAGGCGCGCCACCACTTCCTTGCCCGCACCCGCCGGCCCGCTGATGAGCACCCGGCTGCCCGTCGGAGCCACCTTCTCGATCGACTGGCGCAGCTGGTTCGCCGCGGGAGAGCGGCCGATGAGCTCGACCTCGCCGCCCGCGCGCACGCGCAGCTCCTCGTTCTCGCGCTTCAAGCGCGCCGCCTCGATCGTGCGCTCCACCATGAACAGGAGCCGGTCCGTCTTGAAGGGCTTCTCGATGAAATCGTATGCCCCCCGCTTGATGGCGCTGACCGCCGTCTCGATCGTGCCGTGCCCTGAGATCATGAGGATGGGGACGCTTGGGTGGTTCTCGCGCACGACGTCGAGCATGGCGAGCCCGTCGAGCTCGCTGTTCTGCAGCCAGATATCGAGAATAACGAGGCTTGGTCGGCGCGCCTTTATGGCGGCAAGCGCCTCGCTGCTGTTGACGGCCTCGCGCGTCTCGTAACCCTCGTCCTTAAGAATGTCCGCCATGAGAAGGCGAATGTCCGCCTCGTCATCGACGATCAGGATGTCATGAGCCATGGGCGGACGCCGGTGCCACGGTTGACGACATGCTGGTTCCTTTCTCGTTCTCTTCCTCGTCCTCGGATTGGGCCGCGTCGGGAAGCTTGAAGCGCAGAACCGCGCGCGCTCCCCCGCCCTGGCGATCTTCGAGGAGCAGATCGCCGTGGTGATCCTCCATGATCTTGCGCACGATCGCCAGGCCGAGCCCAGTGCCTTTCTCGCGCGTCGTCACGTAGGGCTCGATCAGCCGCTCGCGATCCTCGACCGGGAATCCCTTGCCGTTGTCCTCAACTTGGACCTCGATCTGCCCGTCGCCGGCTTCGAGCCTAAGGGAGATGCATCCTTGCCGCGGCGGTTCTTCCTCTGCACTCGTCCGCGCCGCCTGAATTGACTCCGCGGCGTTCTTGAGAAGATTGGTGATGGCTTGCCCGATTTGGCGGGCATCGCAGCGGAAGCGCAGCGCCTCGGCCGGCAGCACGGCGTCGTAGACGATGTCGGGATTGCCCTGGCGCTGGAGGAAGATCGCCTGCCGACACAGCTCGACGAGGTTCTCCTCCTTCATGATCGGCGCCGGCATTCGCGCGAACGCCGAGAATTCGTCGACCATGCGTCCGATATCGCCCACCTGGCGCACGATCGTCTCGGTACAGGCGAGAAAAGTCTCCGGATCGCTTGTGATCTCCCGGAGGTATTTGCGTTTGAGCCGCTCGGCCGACAGCTGGATCGGGGTCAGCGGGTTCTTGATCTCGTGCGCGATGCGCCGCGCCACGTCGCCCCAGGCGGCCGTGCGTTGCGCGGCAAGCAGCTCGGAGATGTCGTCGAAGGTGACGACGAAGCCTTTGGTCTCGCGATTGACGCGCTCGGCCGCGACCCGCACGAGCAACGTGCGGGTACGGCCGCCGCGGGCGATCTTGAGTTCGGCCTCCACAAGATGCCGCGGGCGCCGGCGCGCCTCGCGCAGGAGCGGCTGCACCTCGGGTATCGCCTCGTCGAGCAACCGACCGATGAGCTGCTCGGGGTTCGTCGAGAGCAGCTCGCAGGCCGAACGGTTCGGAAGATTGACCCTGCCGCGCTGATCGAGGCCGATGACGCCCGCCGAGACTCCGGAGAGCACCGCCTCGGTGAAACGGCGCCGCGCGTCGAGTTGGCGGTTCGCCTCGATGAACTCGCGGCGCTGTTCCTCGAGCTGTCCGGTCATGCGGTTGAAGGCGCGGCTCAATGAGCCGATCTCGTCGCCCTTGGCGCCCGCCTCCGGCACGCGCGCCGTGAGATCGCCCGCGCGCACGCGTTCCGCCGCCGCGATGAGCGCCGATATCGGCCGCACGAGCTGCGTCGCGAAGTAGAGGCCGAGCCAAACGGCGGCGAGCAGCAGCAGGAGCGCCACGACGCCGAAAATGAGCGCGAAGGTGATCTCGATGTCGGAGCGCGCAAGCTCGAGCTGACGGTAGTCGGTCAAGGCCGCCTGCGCGCGCTCCACGTGCTGCAGCACTTCCGGCTCGACGAAGCGGCCGACGAAGAGATAGAGGCGCGGCATGACCTCGCCCGACGGCGGCTCCATGCGCAGGAGCGCCCGGACCCGGTCATCGGCCTCGCTGCGCAGCAGCGCCACGTCGCCGCGTTGCGCTTTCTCGATCGCCTGGTTGGGAATGCCCTCGCGCTCCATCGCGAAGCTGAGCCTGGCCCGCGCGAGCACGCGGAAGCTGTCGTCGAAGACCACCGCCTCGGTGAGCGAGAGCTGATCGACGGCGCTATTGAGAATTTGCTGGAACTCCGCGACCTTGCCCGGGTCCCCGCTCACGAGCAGCGGCACCTCGGACTGCAAATGCTGGCTGAGCGCCACGGCATTGGCCTTGATGGCGCGCACGTTCTCGTCGAGATACGCGTTCGCGACCGCGACCGATTCCTGAATTGCGGTGCGCACCTTGTCGCTGAACCAGGAGTGCAGGCCGAAATTGAAGAACAGGCTCGAGAACACGGCGACGACGATTGTGGGGGTCACCGTGACCAGGCTGAAGAGGACCACGAGGCGGACATGGAGGCGCGAGCCCGCGGAGCCGCGCCGGCGCTCCATCCACACCATGGTGATGCGGTGCGCCACCACGACGACGAGGAGCAAGAGCAGGATCAGGTCGCTGTAGAGGAAGACAAGGATGAGATTGGGCGAGATTTCGACGGGCAGAGCCTTGGTGAGGGCGGCGTAGGTGACAAGCCCCGAGATGGCGGCGCACACGGCAAGGGCGATCGCAAGCAGACGCCCGAGCCCGCTGCGCGCGAACCAGCCGGTCCATCTCCCCCTCAGCGTGGAGGGCCCATGATCGATCTCATTGGCCGTCATGCCGCGCGTCACCTCGTACCCGTCGCCCTGATCCGCGCCCCGACGCTCTGGGGGCAGCTTCCTTTGCGCTGAGCAAAGAGGCGGCCCTGCGCTCTGCGGGGCCTCCCCTCTTCGGTCGGGGTGACGCTATTTTACGCCGCGGGATGGTCGATGTCATGCAAGTAAACCCCAAACCATGCAAGTAGGCCCCGAAAGGCCCAAAAATACCAAGGCCTTGCCGCCTGGGTGGCACCATATGCCCATATGCTAAGAGGAGCCGGGGGGCGCGGTCCTCGTTGCTTTCGACCAACCGCCAACGCTATTGCCAGTAAATGGAGGGACCGATGATCATTGAGAGTGATGGGAGGCGGAAGGTCGCCGACCGATGAGGCGCCGCACGGACGACAAGCGCAAGGGAGAGCGAGATGCCGATCACAACGAAATACATTTTCATCGCGAGCATGGACGTGGCGCCCGAAAAAGAGGCGCTCTTCAACGAGATCTACGACCGCGAGCACGTGCCAAACCTGCTGAAGGTGCCGGGCGTGCGCTCGGTCACGCGGCTGCGTACCGAGCCCGCCAGCCTCAACATCGGCGGGGAGACGAAGCGGCTCACGGGCGCGGGCGCGCCCACATACATGGCGATCTACGAGATCGACAGTCCGGACGTTCTCACCAGCGCAGCCTGGGCCGAGGCGTCGGAAGTGGGCCGCTGGCCCACCGAGGTGCGGCCCTACACGAGCAACCGGCATCACATCGTGCGGAAGGTGGTGTAAGGGTGGCGTACAGGATCGTGCTCACGCTTAGGAGCGGGGCGACGACAACCAATTTTTCTGTCCGGTCGACTCTCGCGTGCCGAGTGTCCGCTGCTGAAAGTGCTGCGGACACTCGGCGAGCGGGTCGGTGAGTCTCTTAGCGGACTCTGGCAAGCCGCCCGAGGGCGTGTTTACGAGTTCACGTCCAAGTTCGCGGCGTCTTGTGTCCCTGCCGGCGTGCTCGGGAACTCGTCGTGAATATCGCCTGCTAGGGACGGAATACTAGCGGTCGTGATCGTCCTTTCTATGCCCGCCGCCGAAACCGAAGCCGAAACCCGGCACCACCGCGCCGCCGCCATCAGGCGGCGCTTGCGTCTGCGAAGCCGTTGGCGGACAGGGGACGACCAGAAAATAGTTAGCGCAAGTGACGCGGACGAATGCTCTGTTGGGGTCGATGTCGTTCCCCGTAGCGCGTGAGGTCGAAACCTTGGTGACTGCTCTTGAGAAGCGCGGTCCTGGCGGCGAGGCACAAGAATTTATGCAGGGCCTCTTCCTTTAAATTCAAAATCTCCGCCTTCGGCAAAGGTGAGGGCATGCGCGGATTGGCGAAATCCTGCGCGACCACCTCGAGGACAGAACTGACGCGATTCGTCAATGCAATCGAGATACCAATACGGTATGCTTCGAGCATTAGAACCTCGGTTGTCGGGGTAGCCGCGATGCGCGACCGTTATGGTTACGATTTCGATGACGACAACGCGAGTTTCCGCGAGCAGCGCCTCCAGCATCTTGAGTGGGCGCACAGGCGGCGCTCTTTTTGGAGATCGCCATTCGGCCATGTGGTGATATGGGCCTTGGCCCTGGCTGCCGCCCTGCTGTGTATCACGATCATCTGGGATATCGCGATGATGATTCTTGGCAAATAGGCGGAAGAAAATGCTCCGGCAACGCTATGCGTATCTCAGGGCTGCGATGACTTTGATCGGCGAATTGCCCGACTGCGCAAGCGCGCGCCGGCTTCAGCAGTCTATTTCCTGCACGGAAACGCATCTTCCAGCGCTTCTGCGGCAAGTCCCGAAGCAAGAAGATGTCGTATCTCAGAATGACTGTTTAGTTTGGAAGCCTCGCTCGGAAATGACCGGGCGTGCGGCTAGTCGGTCGGGGTAGCCGTACCGCCACGCGCACCTAAGATGCCTGGACGTGCGCGGCGGTTTACTCGATCGTCGAGGTGCCTCCCGTAGCGGCACGGCGCGCTTTGGCCCAGCTCGCGACCTCGCCGTCGGCGCCGGTGGCCGAGCTCAAGTGCTTGACGCTGCCTTCGAAACGCGCACCGGCCTCGATTGCCAGGCTCTCGTGCCAAATGTCGCCTTGCACGCGCGCGGTGCGCGCGAGCGACACAGTCTTGGCGCGGACCTGGCCGTGCACAGTCCCCTCGACCATGACGGTCTCCGCCGTAATCGCCCCCTTGACCGTGCCGCCTTCCCCGATCGTCAGCACGTTCGTCTTGATGTCGCCTTCGACGGTGCCGTCGACCTGGATGTCGCCGTCGGCTGTAAGGTCGCCGCGCACGACTAGGTGATTGTCGATGATCGCCGCCATGCTCTTGCCGTGAGAGCGCGGCGAATCATAGGGTGCCGGCTTCTCGCTAGTTCTTGCTGAAGACATATTCACCTGACATTGCCCGGATAGCCGACCAAACCAGCGCTTCCTTGGGGAAAGTATACCCATCGCGGCTCCCGACAAAGCCGGAATTCGACCTTGCTGAGCTGAATTCCAGAATGCCCCCCCGCACGGGTTAGCCGACGGCAGACCCGTTGATCGTCTGGCGATCGTCTGCTTATGGCACTTCTCGGACGAGCCGGCCGGCCGCCAGCGGATCCGCTTTCTGGGGTACTGCGGCCGTTCCCTGGCGCCCCGCGTAGAGGGGACGTGCGTGGGAGCTCAAACGACAATGGCGCGCTATCGCCTTTGAAAAAATCCCTTACAAACCGCGGGCTTCGCGGACATCTTCACTTTACGCCGCGCAAAACCTGAATGTCCAACTCGCGGATTTTCTTGCGCAGCGTATTGCGGTTGAGCCCGAGCAGCCGTGCCGCCTTGATCTGATTGCCGCGCGTGGCGGCCAGGCTCAAGGAGAGCAGCGGCCGCTCGATCTCGCGCAAGACGCGGTCGTAGACCCCTGCCGCCGGCAGCCCGTCCTTGTGCGCCGCAAAATAGTCCTTGAGGTGCCGCTCGACGGAGCCGGCCAGACTGTCGTCGACGGCCGTCTTGGCGCCCGCCGCGGGCGGGCTCAAGTCCGCGAGCTCGGCCTCGATCACGTCGACCCCGATAACCTCCTGGGCGTAAAGTGCCGCCAGTCGCTGAATGAGATTCTCGAGCTCGCGCACGTTCCCCGGCCAGCGATGCTGCTTCAGGCGCTCCATCGCCGCCTGGTCGATCGTCTTCGCGGGCAGGCCCTGTTGCACCGCCCGGGTGAGGAAGTGGCGGACCAGTGCGGGGATGTCCTCGCTGCGCTCGCGCAGCGGCGGCAAGCGCATCGGCACGACGTTCAGACGATAGAAGAGGTCCTCGCGAAAGAGGCCCTGGCGGATGTACTGGCGGAGGTCGCGGTGGGTGGCGGCGATGATGCGCACGTCGGCGCGGATCGGCGTGCGTCCGCCGACGGTCGTGTATTCGCCCTCCTGGAGCACGCGCAGAAGGCGCGTCTGGGCCTCGAGCGGCATGTCGCCGATCTCGTCGAGGAAGAGCGTGCCGCGATCGGCTTGCTCGAAGCGCCCGGCGTAGCGCGCGTTGGCGCCGGTGAAGGCCCCCTTCTCGTGACCGAAGAGCTCGCTCTCGATCAGCTCGCGCGGGATTGCCGCCATGTTGATGGCGATGAACGGTCCGGCGCGGCGCTTGCCGTAATCGTGAAGCGCGCGCGCGACGAGCTCCTTGCCGGTGCCCGACTCGCCCGTGATCGTGACGGTGAGGTCCGTGCCCATGAGGCGCGCGAGCACGCGGTAGATCTCCTGCATCGCGGGCGAGCGGCCGATCAGCGGCAGCTGCTCATCGGCGTCCGCCAGCACCTGGCTCTCCTCGTTCGCCGGCCGACTGGTGAGCGCGCGCTCGACCATGCCGACGAGCTCGCGCAGATCGAAGGGTTTGGGCAGATACTCGAAGGCGCCGCGCTCGGTCGCCCTCACGGCGGTCATGAGATTGTTCTGCGCGCTCATGACGATGATGCGCAGATCGGGGCGGATCTTCTTGATGCGCGGGATGAGGTCGAGGCCGTTCTCATCCGGCATCAGCACGTCGGTGATCACGAGGTCGCCCTCGCCGTCGGAGACCCAGCGCCACAGCGTGGCCGCGTTTCCCGTCGTGCGCACGGAATAACCCGCGCGGCCGAGCGCTTGGTTGAGCACGGTGCGGATGGCGCGATCGTCGTCGGCCACGAGAATGGTCGCAGCGCTCATAGCGGCTCTCCGCGGTCCGCATCGCTCGCCGCGCTTGCCAAACGATAGATCGGCAGCATGACCTTGAACACGGTGCGGCGCGGCTCGCTGTCGAACTCGATGATGCCGCCGTGATCACCGACGATCTTGGCGGCCAGCGCCAAGCCCAGGCCGCTGCCGTCCTTCTTCGTCGTGACGAAGGGATCGAAGAGATGGGATTTGAGATCGTCGGGAATGCCCTCGCCGTTGTCCTGCACGCTGACGAGGAGGGGGAGCTGCAAGCGGTTCTCGCTGGCCGCGACGGCCAGGCGGACGCCGTGCTGATAAGACGTCGCGAGCACGATTTCGCCGCCCTTCTCGGGTGCCGCCTCGGCCGCGTTCTTGACGAGGTTGAGGAAGAGCTGCACGAGCAGGTCGCGGCTCCCCGCCACCGGCGGCAGCGAGGGATCGTAGTTCTCGATGAAGCGCACCTGCTTGGCGAAGCCGTTCTGCGCCACCTTGCGCACGTGCTCCAGGACCGCGTGGATGTTCACCGGGCCCTTCTCGATCGGCCGTCCGTCGGAGAACACTTCCATGCGGTCGACGAGCGCGCAGATGCGGTCGGTCTCGTCGCAGATGAGGCGCGTGAGCTCGCGATCCTCAGCAGGTGCCGACTGCTCGAGAAGCTGGGCCGCCCCGCGAATGCCCGAAAGCGGATTCTTGACCTCGTGGGCGAGCAGCGCCGCCATGGCGGTGACCGAGCGCGCCGCATTGCGGTGCGTGAGCTGGTGGTCGATCTTGCGCGCGATCGACTGCTCGTGCAGCGAGACGATCACCGAGTCGGGCTCATCGGCCAGCTGCGCCACCTGGGCGGTCACGAAATGCTCGCCGATGCGCGGGGTCGAGAGCGTCACCCCGTATTCGGAGACGCTCGAGAGTCCGCCCCGCACCTGCCCGATGAGGCCGAAGAGGGGGCTGTCCTCAGGCAGGAGGTCGCAGAGCGCGCGTCCCGCGAGCCAGAGCGCGCTGCTGTCGAAGAAATTCTCCGCCGCCATGTTGGCGAAGCGGATCTGGCCACTTGGCCCGATCACGAGCACGGCGTCGGGAATCGCGTTGAGAATGGTAGCCGCATCAACTTCTGACGCCCGCTTGGTCTCTTTGCGCAAGGAACGCGCCACCGGGCCGGCGCTAAGCAGTCTGGCGGACTTGCGAAATTCGCTCAAGACGAAGCTCCTGGCTATGCCTAATTTATCATCAACTAGCCGTAATGGCGAATTATTAGGCATCATGCCGTGAAAGGTACCTCTTCGCAAGTGCGAAATGGTAGCGGCGGTGTTGCCGAAGGACGGGGATATGCATAGCTTTGACGACCCGTCATTCCCCCTCTGAGGACCTTACGCATCATGGCAAGACCCGGACAAGCTAAGGCCCGCGGCAGTAAGCACCGCGGTGTCGCCGCCCAAGCGCGCCTCGACCGGCCCTTCGTGGGCATCCCTTCTTTTCTGCGCTCGCCGATCTCGCTCGATCTCGACGAACTTGACGCCGCCATCGCCGTCATGGGCGTGCCCTTTGACGAGGGATCGCCCTTTCTCGCGGGCTCGCGGTTGGGCCCGCGCGCGCTCCGCGAGCACTCGTTGCGCTTCGTGGGCGGCGGCAAGAAGGGCTTCTACAATCCCGAGACGGAGAAGCAGTACCTCGAATATGAGATGGCCAACGGCCTGATCGTGGATGCGGGTGACGCCGACATCCTGCCGACGAACGTCGAGAAGACCTTCGAGAACGTCACCCAGATGATGCGCAAGCTGCTCGTTCGCGGCGCCTTGCCCGTGGTGCTCGGCGGCGACCACTCGATCACTTATCCCGTGGTGAGAGCCTTCGAGACCCCGCTCCACGTCGTGCATTTCGACGCCCACTCCGACTATGCGCCCTTCATCCACGACCTCCGTTTCACCAACCAGCACGCCTTCCGCCACATCAGCCCGATGGCGCACGTGCTGAGCCTCACCCAGGTCGGCATCCGCAGCCTGCGCGAGAGTAAGGACATGGTCGGAGACTCGATCCGCGACGGCAACCGCGTGGTGACCATGCCGGAGTTTCGCCGCTTGACGCCGGCGGGCTTGGCGCGGCTCGTCCCCAAGGGTGCCGCGTGCTACGTGAGCATCGATGTCGACGTGCTGGACCTCTCGCTCGTGCCCGGCTGCGTCTCGGCCGAGCCCAACGGCATGAGCTACGCCGAGCTCCGCGACACGCTCAAGGCGCTCGCCGAGCGCACTCAGGTGGTCGGCTTCGATTTCGTCGAGGTCAATCCCCAGCTCGACGTAGGCACCGGCGTCACCTCATACCTGGGTGCGCACACGGTGATCGAGTTTCTCGGCCATATTTGCGATCAGCCCGGCTGGGCCGCGCGCCGCGCGCGCGGGCGCAAGCGCGGGCGCAAATGAGGGCCTTGAGCGGAGGTGAGGCGGATGGCTCATGAGCATCGCTACCGGACTGCGGTCGAATGGACGGGCAATCGCGGCGCGGGTACCAAGGATTATCGCAGCTACGGCCGCGACCATGTGGTGAAGGGTGCGGGCAAGCCGTCGATCGCCGGCTCTTCCGATCCGGCATTTCGCGGCGACAAGGCGCGCTGGAACCCCGAGGAACTGCTGGTGGCGTCCCTCGCGCAATGCCACATGCTCTGGTATCTGCATCTGGCGTCTGCGGCCGGCATCATCGTGACCGCCTATCGCGACGAAGCGGAGGGCGTCATGCTCGAGTCGGACGATGGCGGCGGACGCTTCGCGCGCGTCGTGCTGAGGCCGCGCGTGGTACTTGCCCCCGGCTCCGATCTCGAGCAGGCGCTGCACCTGCACCACGCGGCCCATGAGAAATGCTTCATCGCCAACTCGGTGAATTTCCCGGTCGCGTGCGAGCCGCAGATCGAGGCGGGGTGAGGATGCTTGACGGCGGCCAGCGGCTTAGGCGAGGAGCACGTCGGTTACGAACTTGACGCCGGGATAGGCGAGCGTGAGGAGGAGATAGGCGAGCAGCACGAGGCGTGCCGCGCGGCGGCCGCCGATCCCGCTTTTCGCCTGCGCCACGAGGAGTGCTCCGATCACCGCGAAAGCGAGAAGCGAGAAGAGCGTCTTGTGGTCGAAGGCAACCACGGCGCCGGAGACGAAATATTGGGTCGCCATCCCGGTCAAGAGCCCGAGCCCGAGCACGACCTCGGAGACGGCGAGCAGCCCCACCTGAAGCCGCTCGCAGGAGGCGATCGCGGGGAGGATCTGGTTGAGCGCGCCGCGCCGCTTGCCCTTGAGCGCGCGCTCCTGCACGAGGACGGCAAAGCCGGCGACGGCCGCGATGGTGAGCAGACCGTAGGTCGCGACCGAGACCAGGATATGGAGATCGAGCCACATCGCGGGGGCTGCGATGAGCGGACGCTCCGGCGCCTGCTGCCAGATCGTCGCCAAGGCGCCGAGCACGATGAGATAGGGCAGCAAGAGCGGCGTGAGCCGCCAAGCGTCCCGCACCAGGGCCGCGACCAGCATGAAGAGCGCCAGGCTCGCGGCGATGGTGACCCAAAGGGCGCCGGAAAGGCTCGTGTGCCACTGTGGCGTCAAGGCGATCACGGCGCGCGCGAGCGCTCCGGCCAACGCCACCGCGAGCAGGAGCCACCAGAGGCCGTCGCGGCGCGCCGTGCTCCTGAGCGTCACGAGGACGGCCGGGACGAGAGCCGCAAGTGCCGAGAGGCTGAGCAATAGGGGCATCGCCATGGGGCCCTATATAGCATTGATCGCATGAGTCAGGAGCCTGTCTGCGCGGGCTTGGCAAGCGGCAATGCGCCGCGATAGGGTGGCCGGCTTTCAAGGGACGGCAGAGGACGAGCGACGCGCATGGGCGAATGCATCGCACTCGTGGTGGCGGGAGGACGCGGCGCGCGCTTCGGCGGCGCGGTGCCGAAGCAATATCGCCGGCTCGGCGGCCGCCCGCTCATCCGCCACTCGCTCGAGGCCTTTCGCCGCCACCCGGGCGTCCTTGCGGTGCGCGCGGTGATCCACCCGGACGACCGCCTCCTTTACGACGAGGCGGTCGAGGGGCTCGAGCTGCTCGACCCCTGCCATGGCGGCAAGGAGCGCCAGGATTCGGTCCGCCTCGGGCTCGAGAGCCTGAGCGCCATCGCCCCCGAGCGCGTGCTCATCCACGACGCGGCCCGCCCCTTCATCGACCAGGCCACCATCGGGCGCGTGATCGCGGCCCTCGACGAGGCGCCGGCGGCGATTGCCGCCGTCCCCGTCAGCGACACGCTCAAACGCGGGAGCGACGGCCGCGTTCTTGGCACGCTTGAGCGCAGCGGCCTGTGGCGCGCCCAGACCCCGCAAGGCTTCAGCTTCGCCGCGATCCTCGGCGCCCACCGCGCCGCCGCCGGCGAGGCCTTGACCGACGATGCGGCGGTGGCGGAGCGCGCCGGGCTTGCGGTCAAGCTCGTGCCGGCGAGCGAGGAGAACTTCAAGGTGACGACGGAGGAGGACTTCCGGCGCGCCGAGCGCCTTTTCGCAAGCGTGAGCGAGCAGCGCGTCGCCACGGGCTTCGACGTGCACCGCTTCGGACCCGGCGACAAGGTCATGCTGTGCGGGCTGGCAGTCCCCCACAGCCAAGGCCTGGTTGGTCATTCGGATGCGGATGTGGGGCTGCATGCGCTGACCGATGCGCTCCTCGGTACCATCAGCGCCGGCGACATCGGCAGCCATT
>Ga0116217_10003939_pt1 | contig 13324 bp, 5 predicted proteins | sample Sb_taG_6_FD_89697 | JGI IMG/M metagenome (GOLD analysis project Ga0116217, IMG submission 89697) | Peat soil microbial communities from Weissenstadt, Germany - Sb_50d_4_PS metaG | ecosystem: Environmental > Terrestrial > Soil > Wetlands > Peat | place: Germany: Weissenstadt | collected 2010-09-21 | reverse complement strand
CGGGCTCGGCCAGACTGCGCCGAATCCGGTGCTCACCACCCTGCGGCATTTCCGCAACGAATTTGAGGATCACATCCTGGCGCGGCGGTGTTCGGCTGGAGTGTGCGAGGAACTGGCGCTCTCTCCCTGCGAAAACAGTTGTCCGCTGCACATGAACATTCCACGCTTCCTGCAGCTTTACAAGGAAGGCCGGCTGGAGGATGCGTTCCTGTCCATCATCCTGGACAATCCGCTGCCTTCTTCCACCGGGCGCGTGTGCCAGCATCCGTGCGACGGGCGCTGCCGGCGGCAGACCATCGACCAGGCAGTGAACATGCGGGAGGTGCATCGATTCATTGCGGATTCCATTTTCGAGTCTGACCGGTACGAGCCCATGGTGCAGGCCATCGCAGCACGCAAGCTCGAAGCCACCGGACGCAAGATTGCCGTAGTCGGCGCGGGGCCGGCCGGGCTTACTGCCGCGTTCTATCTGGCCATGCTGGGCCATGACGTGACGGTCTATGACAGCAAGGCCGAGGCCGGTGGAATGCTGCGTTTTGCTTTGCCGGAATACCGGCTGCCCAAGGGAATCCTGCGGCGTGAAATTGAACTCATTGAGCGGCTGGGCGTGAAGTTCAGCTTCAACACGCGGGTGGGCGTCGATTTGGCGCTGAACGATCTCGACGATCACTTTGACATGATCTTTCTTTCCATCGGCACTTGGAAAGAGTCCTGGGTCTACCAATCAGGCACAGAGCTGAAAGGCGTGTATCCGGCACTCAATTTTCTGGAGGCGGTTGCGGCCGGGCAGGATGTGAACCTGGGCCGGCGGGTCGCGATTATTGGCGGAGGCAATGCCGCCATCGATTCCGCCAGAACTTCGTTGCGCCGGGGCTGCGAAGCGACCGTCTTCTACCGGCGCGAACGGAAAGACATGCCCGCCATTGACGAGGAAATCGGGGCAGCCCGGGAAGAAGGAGCAAAGTTCGTGTTTCTGGCGGCTCCGCATCGCGTGATCGGCGACGCCAAGGGCAACGTCAAATCGATTGAGATCGTGAAGACGCGGCTGGGCGAATACGACTCCTCGGGCCGCAGAAAGCCGGTCGCGACCGATGAAATTCAGCGCTTCGATTGCGACTCCGTCATTTTTGCCGTGGGAGAAACCGTAGACCTGGATTTCGCCCGCGCTTCCGGTCTAGTGCTCAAAGAGAACGGCACGATCGAAGTGAACCGCTTCACGCTGGAGACCAGCCGGCCGCGTTTTTACGCCGGAGGCGACCTGGTGACGGGCGCTTCCAACGTTTCGAATGCGATGGCCTCCGGCAAGCAGGCGGCGCGAAGCATTGACCTGCAGTTGATGGAGACGGACCGCTGGAACGCTATCTACCCGGAGACGGAATACGGGCAGACGCCTCCGGAGGAACCAAGTCCCAACCGCCGCCACACCGGGCACACTCTCGCGGCAGGCTCCCGCGTCCGTACGCAAGACGAGGTGGTAACCGGCCTGAGCCGCGAAGAGACGCTGGATGAAACCTGCCGTTGCCTGCGTTGCGATGTGACAGCCGTCAACGTGAGTTAGGCCGGGAGGCACGAAGGCGAGTTACGTGGCTGGCGAATGTGCGCTGAAAGGAGCTAGACCTTGCCGCAGAAAAAGTTATCGATCCGAATCGACGGAGAGCTGATCAGCGCGCTCGAGGGCCAGACCATCCTGCAGGCGGCCAAGGCCAGCGGCAAGTACATTCCGACGCTGTGCGATCTGGACGGCCTGACGGCGGTCGGCGCATGCCGGATTTGCCTGGTCGAAGTTTCAGGCACCGAGCGGCTGTTCCCCGCTTGCACGACGCCGATTCAGGAAGGAATGTCGGTCACCACCACTTCGCCAAAGCTCACACGCTATCGCAGGATCTCCGTGGAGTTGTTGCTGATCGAGCGCAACCACGTTTGTGCCGTGTGCGTCTCGAACGGACATTGCGAACTGCAGTCAATGGCCACGGCCCTGGGCATCAGCACAGTCGGTCTCGCCTATAACTTCCCCAAGCTCTCTATCGACATGTCTCATCCGCGTTTCGTGCTCGATCACAATCGCTGCATTCTTTGCACGAGGTGCGTCCGGGTATGTGCGGAACTCGAGGGCGCCCATGTTTGGGAACTCACCTCGCGCAGCATCCACGCCCGCATCGTCAGCGAGATGAACGAGAAATGGGGACAGGCCACGACCTGCACCAATTGCGGCAAATGCGTGCAGGCCTGCCCCACCGGCGCACTCGCCGAGAAGGGCTTCGCGGTGGAAGAGATGGTGAAAAAGATCGATGCCGTCACCTCCCTGGTGCATCGCAGAGGAGTGCAGGTATGAAGAAGGTGAAAGTAGCCACGGTATGGCTCGACGGATGCTCCGGTTGCCACATGTCGCTGCTCGACATGGATGCTGCCATCATTTCGTTGGCCCGCAAGATCGACCTGGTCTATGGCCCTCTGGTGGATGCGCAGGAGTTTCCCGAAGATGTGGACGTGACGCTGGTGGAGGGCGCAGTTAGTTCGCAGGACGACCTCAACAAGATACAGAAAATTCGGCAGCGGACTCATGTTCTGATCTCCCTTGGAGACTGTGCCGTTACTGGGAATGTCCCCGCGATGCGGAATTCCATTCCGGTGCAGAAGCTACTGCAACGGATCTACGTCGACGGAGCGCAGGAGGGAAAGATCGTTCCCTCCGACCGCGTCCCGACGTTGCTCAAGCAGGCGCGTCCACTGCGCGAGTTCGTGAAAGTTGATTTGTGTTTGCCGGGCTGTCCTCCTCCATCAAAGGCGATTTTCACCGTGATCAACGACTTGCTGGATGGCAAGAAATCCGACACCACTCGCAAGGTGAAGTTCGGTTAAGGAGCGTGCCATGAAGCGCATCACCATCGAACCCGTGAGCCGCATCGAGGGACACGCAAAAATCACGATCCAGCTCGACGATAAGGGGCACGTTGCGGGAACAGAATTTCACGTCACGCAGGTGCGCGGCTTCGAGAAATTCACTGAAGGACATCCCTTCTACGAGATGCCCGGCATCACGGCGCGCATCTGCGGGATATGTCCCATCAGCCATCTGCTGGCGGCATCCAAGGCCTGTGACGCCATCATGGCGGTTCGAATCCCTCCTGCAGCGAAAAAGTTGCGGGAACTGGCGCACTTCGCCCAGATTGTGCAATCCCATGCATTGAGCTTTTTTTATCTCTCCGCTCCAGACTTTCTTCTGGGCATGGATTCCGATCCGGCCTCGCGGAACGTTTTGGGAGTGATTGCTCAGAATCCAGAGTTGGCGCGTGACGGGATCGAACTACGCAAATTCGGTTTGCAGATTATTGAGGGGCTGGCCCAGGAACGCGTGCATCCCGCCTGGATCGTTCCCGGCGGTGTGGCCTCTCCGCTGGCCAGCGCCACGCGGGACCGCATCCTTTCCGAGTTCCCAGCCGCAAAGGCGATCGCGGACCGGACCATTCGTTTTTTCAAGGGAGCGCTCGACAACTATAAGGAGGAGATCGAATTCTTTGGTTCGGCTCCAACCATGTATGCCGGGCTGGTCGATGGCAAAGGAAACTTGCAGCTTTACGATGGCGGTCTGCGTTTCCGCAGCGCCGCCGGAGAAGTTGTCGAAGATCAAGTCCCGGCCGAGGAGTACGCGCAGTGGATCGGCGAGGCCAGCCTGCGTGAATCCTATTTGAAAGCCCCGTTCTTCAAGCCTCAAGGATTTCCCGCTGGCGTGTATCGTGTGGGACCGCTGGGACGGCTCAACGCCGCTGACCAGTGCGGCACTCCCGATGCTGACGCGGAGTTCCGGGAATTCCACCAGCGTTACGGGGCGGTCGCCCACAGCGCTTTTCTCTACCACTACGCTCGGCTCGTGGAAATCGTCTATGCCCTGGAGCGGATCGAAATGTTGCTGGCCGATCCGCAGATTCTCGAGACCCACGTTCGCGCCACCGCCGGAGTCAACGCCCTGGAGGGAGTGGGAATGATTGAAGCGCCCCGCGGAACCTTGATTCATCATTACAAAGTGAACGAAGAAGGCGCGATTACCTGGGTCAACCTGATCGTGGCCACGGGCCACAACAATCTCGCCATCGGCCGCAGCGTACAGCAGGTCAGCCAGCACTTTATTGACGGAACCCGACTCACCGAGGGGATGCTGAACCGCGTGTCGGCGGTAGTGCGCGCCTACGATCCCTGCCTGAGTTGCTCAACCCACGCCTCGGGACTGCTCGCCATGACCATCCGCCTGCTCGATTCCGATGGCAACCTCCTCGACGAGTTATCGACGGACTGAACAGAGTTGAGTAAAGAGATCGGTAAGTGCAGCGGTTCGGCAGAGACGACCGTTCGGACGAGATGGTTCGCGTGTCGCCACCAGCCGCAGAAGATCTCTCTGGCGGAATAACAAACCAGCAGCGGACGCCAACGTTCGGGGGCATCGCGCGCGGGATACGGCTGCTGGGGAGGATCCTCGACCTGCAGCGGCAGCGCATCGAGAAGACTTACCTCCACGGAGTTGGTGTCGAGTCGGAGCCCCACGTTGAGAGCCTTGAGAGCGCTTTCTTTCGCGCTCCACAGCAGGGTCACGAGCAATGGCCGGTCCTGCAGGATGGTTCGTTCCACCAGCGCTTGTTCGTTCAGTGTAAAGTAGTCGGCGGCGAAGGTCGCAATGCGGGGCTCGACCGTTTCCAGATCGCAACCCAGTCTGGTTGCGCCCAACGCGACGGAGCACATGGCCGTGCCGGCGCGGTGGCTGAGTGAAATAGTCAGGAGCGCTTTCTGGTTGAGGAAGAAGACCTCGGGTGCGCCGGACGATGCGGTGCGTATTTCGATATTCGCGAGGGCAGCGAGATCTGCAGACAGGTGAAGGCAGGCTGCCAGAGCGCGTTTCGCAGTCCAGCGGCCCAGGCGCCAGTCGGCGCGGCGTTTGGCGAAGCGCATGCCGGTGAGGCGAAGAGTTTCTCCATCGCTGAGCCATCGATTTTCGTCGGGCACATCCGGTTCGTTCTGCTCAAGCCAGTAGACATCCATAGAAAGCTTCTGTTCGACGATCAGATTACGCAGCTTTGACGATTTCGGGCTGCGCATTTCCCCTAGCATTCTCCTCGCTGCGTATGCCACGTTCCACTGCATGGATCAGATACGGGCGAAGGTTTTCTGGAGGAATGATGGAATTCAGGGCGCCCACGCTGAGGGCGCGGTGTACGCTGTGCACGCGGTCAAACTCAGCCGCCATTTCGCCCAACTTTTCGGAATATACAAGTTGGAAGAGTTCGCTCCACCGGACGCGCAGTCTTCCTTTCTCGACACCCTCAGCCTGCAGCATCGCCTGATTCAGAGCCTGGAGGCGCTCATCTTTACGAGTTCTGGCCTCCACCTCGCCGGCGAAAACCACGGCTGCCGCGGGAGCGCCACCAATCACGGAAGCGTAGGTTCCCTCCAGAGCCGCGACTTCGAGTTGTTCGTTCAGCGCGCGGGAGAAAACTACGTACGCGCCGCCGTGATACCGCGAGATCACGCAGAACACGATGGGGCCTTTGAAGTTCACGACGGCCCTGCCGATCTCCGCGCCATATTCGAGTTGCAGACGGCGCATCGATTCGGGCGAACCATCGAAGCCGGACAGGTTGGCAAGAACCACAACCGGACGATTGCCGCTGGCCGCGTTGATGGCGCGCGCCACCTTCTTGGAGGATTGTGGGAAGAGCGTTCCGGCGGACCATTGGTCGGGGCCGTCGGCAGGGACAAATCCCATGCGTGGCACGGCGCGGGATTCGATGCCGATCAGGCACACCGGGTAACCACCAAGGTGCGCATCCCAGACGACCGCGGTCTCGGCGGCGCGCATGCCCGCCCAACGCTCCAGTGGCGGATGATCCTGATCGCTGGCAGCCCGCATGACTTTGCGGATATCGAAGGGCTTCTTTCGGCCGGGATTGGTCTGGTTCGACAGAATCTCTCCCACCCATGCAAAACCATCTTCGCCATTCTCGCGGTGAGGATAGGTTTGCACGTCGCGCTCGATGGGGTCGGTGGTCTGGGCACGGCGGGGGAAGCGCTCGCCCGGCTGAACGTAGGTGTGATCGTAATGACGGAACAGAATGTGACAGGCTTCATTGATATGGCGCGCCCAGTACTGCGCCTGACCGTTGACGCCCATGATGCGGTCGTAACCGCCGATCCCCTGATTGTCTTCTGCCGAAATACCTCCCGAATAATCGAGGGCGCGTTTGCCGGTAAGGACCATGGCAGCTTTCGGCGTCATCACCAGAATGCCGCGAGTATGCATGAGCATGGTGGCTTCCGCGTTCCAGTAGGGTTGTGCGCCTACGTTGATTCCGTTGACGATCAGATTCACTTCGCCGCCGGCCTGGGTGAACTCCACCAGGCGGCGGAGGACGCGGGCGATCCAGTCCATGTTCTCGACCCCGCTTTCCATCGAGATCTTGGCGCCGGCTGAAATGGGGAACCATTCCACTGGAACTTGCCTCTGTTCAGCGAGATCGAGGGCAGCGATGATGATGCGGCACTCGACCTCGGCGAGCGCTCCCAAATCCCGGCTGGGATCGCCCAGCAGCAGGACGCGCGTCATACCCTCAGGGTATCGGGTGGAAAAATTGCGGATCACGCCAACAATAATGTTGGCCTTGTTCTGGCCATAGGGACGATCCACTGGAACCAGGCGACCCTGGGCGTCCAGATCGTGCTCCACAAAATCTCCCGGAGGGAATTCGGCTCGGGATTGTTCGCGAGGGGGAGTGAGCATCTTGATGATCTCGTAAGGGTAGACGAGCCCGCGCTGGCGTACGCGAACGACTTTCTGGTCGTATGCGGTCAGCGGTTTGAGGGGGAGCAGTTTGTCGGTGGGACGGAAGGTGATCAGCAGCCCACTGCCAACGGGGCTGGAAATGCGGACCACCATGTCGCGGATTTCTCCGGTGGCAGGATTTGGAATGCGGGCCCGAACCACGACCTGTTCCAGTCCCAGTCCTTCGGTAGCCGGCGCCAGCCGGCGCACCATGGCATGCAATTCATCGGGCTTGAGATTGAGCGCAGGCCCGACGTAAAGGAACACGCGGTTCCAATACAAGCGTTCCTGAGGACGGCGATGCGACTGAAACACCCGGATAGCGGCCAGCGCTTCCATCAACATGCGTTCCAGATGCGGCAATTGCACAATGCGTCCGGCTTCATCGCGCACCGGGGTCACATCGCGCACTTCCGCGGCCGCAAACAGGCGCTCATCCTTGGGATTATCCCGGGAGACAGCATGGAGAAGATAAACGTCCTCGATGGATGGCAGGCGCTCGATCTTGAAATTGCTGAGCCGCCAGAGATGGAGGCGTTTGCCCATCATGGGATGCAACCCGCGGTAGAAGATCTCCTCCTCGTACCCAGCGCCACTCGGGCGATAGGTAAAGTGCTGCATGCTGCTTGAGCGCGTGCCCTGACTCGCACCGGCGACCGAGACCACGATGCGGCGGATTGCGCGAGGAAAGCCAACCTGGTTGAGCATCGCCCGCACTTCCTGCTGAGTCGCGTCCGGGTCGGCCAGCTTGCCGGAAGAGCAAACGTGGAAGTCAATCACGACGTCATCCTCGCCGGGCACCTCGGCGACCACCGGAAGCAAAGCTTGGGCCGCAGCGCGGAAGCTCTGAGATGGCGCATACATGGCGAAGACGTGAATACGCTTGCCTTCGTGGTCGTACTCAGCGGAGACATAACAATATCCATCGATGACCGAAGCGCGGAGGTTCACAAGCGTGCGAATCCTGTAGTAGCGGCGGGTGAGTATTTCCAGGATGGTGTGGCGCAGAGTGGAGTCGGCAGCCGCGAACTTGACGGCAAACAGGCTGGCCAGCAATTGCGGACATTCGATGAGTGCGTGAATCTTAGCGCGGCGGTCGGCGGCGTCGGGATGTGCCGCGAGATAGGCGAGGTGGTTCTCTGCGTCCTCGAAGACTTTATTTCGCGCTCGCTCAAAAACGGGCTGATCGAAGTAACGATAGCGCACTTCGCGGGCCAGATCGCTGACCGCGGGATGGGGCTCGCGGGCGATTGCGATGATTCGATCAAGAAGAGCGCGGAACGATCCGTTCGGGCGGGGCTCCGGTGACTTCGCACACCGCAAGCGACGCTCGAGAATGTTGAGAATGGAAGTGGCCTGCTGCTCCATGCGCTGGTGCGATTTGCAAATCCAGAGCAAGCTCTCCTTCAGTTCGGGCGAGCCATCCAGGGTGTGGACTCCGTAATGAGCGACAGCGCGTCGCAAGGCATCGACAATGGCGGCCGGGAGACCTTCACCGTTGGTCTCGACCACGCGCAAGTAAGAAAAGAGATACGCCTCGGAACTCGGCTCTTCCCCGGATGCGCGATGGTTGACTTCCGGTTCGCGATGGAACAGAGAACATATGTCCACAAAAATGCTCAGGATCTCGTTCTCGACTTGCCTTATTTCTTCGCTGTCCGCGGGGCAGGTGTGGCTCCATGCGGCAAACTGCCGGGAGCACTGAATCGGATCGAGATCAAACCCCAGCATGAGTTGGCGGAGTTCTTTGAGGTTCTCGCTGCAGCAGGGGCGAGCAATCTCTTCGAGATTATGAGTGGCTTCGGATGCGCCAAAGACCAAGACCTCGGCGTTTTGTGGGACGACGGCATCGTCGGCAGCGGTGGCTTCGATCTGGACAAGCGGAGCGCCGGGATCCACCTGCACATTCGGCATCGTCATCACTTGGCGGACTTTGCCCGAAAATGGCGCGACGACCTGCGTTTCCATTTTCATGGCTTCCAGCACGCATAGGCGGTCGCCGGCCGCAACCGTATCGCCGGGCTTCACGACAATGGAAACGACCACGGCTGGCATGGGGGCGTGTACCACGCCTCCGTCATCTCGATCGACCCGGTGCGCCACACCCTCGACTTCAATCCTGGAACGCACTCCCTCCGAGACTGAAACGACCCGGTAGCGACGCCCGAGCGCAGTGAGCCAACCCTCGAACTGTCCCAGGCGGTCGATGTGAGCCTTGACTTGAGTGTTTCCGACCTCAACCCGGTAGTCTCTGGGGCCCAGGCGATGAGTCTTCATCGAGTAGAATTGCCCGCGATGGCGAAGCGTGAAAGTGCGACCGATCTCGCTTCTCACCTGCGGCCGGCCGCGTGCTGCGGAGGAGTAGAACTGGGCCTGCTCCACGGCCAACTCGGCATCATAGGCATCTATGGCGGCCTGGAGCAGTGCGACATCGGCGTGCTTGCGACAGACATGGTCCCCGGCCGTCGCCAGGCGGTCGAGCCATCCCACATCCACTTGTCCGCTTTGTACTTCGCTGCGATTGAGCAGGTCCAGAAGAAAAGCTTTGTTGCTGGCCCCACCCTTGATGACGACGACACTGTCATGCAACGCGCGGGTGAGTCGGGACAGCGCTTCGCCTCGACTTTGACCATAGCCGATGATCTTGGCGATCATGGAGTCAAACTCCGCCGGAACCCGCTCGCCCTCGGCCACGCCGGTGTCCACGCGCACACCCGGCCCCGTCACCATCCGGAAGCGTTCAATCACGCCGGGAGCTGCCGCGAAACCGTTGTCGGGATCTTCCGCATTCAGCCGAACTTCGATGGCGTGACCGGTGGTGCGCGGGGGTTGCCCTTCGAGTCGGCCGCCGCGTGCCACGTGGATTTGAAGTTTGACCAGGTCGAGTCCGGTCGTGCACTCGGTGACCGGGTGCTCGACCTGCAAGCGCGTATTCACTTCCATGAACCAAAAGTGACGGCTCTCTGGTTCGTACAGGAACTCCACGGTTCCGGCATTGCAGTAGCCGGCGGTCTGGCTCAAACGGACTGAGGCCTGGCGCAAGGCATCATCTTCCTGTAAAGAGAGCGCGGAGGAAGGCGCTTCTTCCAGGACTTTTTGATGCCGGCGCTGGATCGTGCAGTCCCGCACACCGACAGCCCATGTCGTGCCATGTTGATCAGCAATGATCTGGACTTCGACGTGGCGAGCGTGCTCGATCAGTTTCTCGAGGTAAACCGTGGGCTCTCCGAACGCCTTGTAGGCTTCGACGCGGGCACTCTCAAAAGCCTGGGGCAACTGGCTGGCGGAGTTCACGCGGCGAATGCCGCGACCGCCCCCGCCGGCGGTGGCCTTGATGAGCAGCGGAAAACCCAGGCGCTCGGCATGAGCGCAAGCATCGGCGATGGTCTCGACCGGCCCACCGCTCCAAGGCGCGACCGGGATCAGGGACTGCTCGGCAATCCGTTTTGCCGCGATCTTGTCACCCAGACGGCGCATAACGTCCCCGGTGGGCCCGATGAACACAATGCCGAGATCGCGGCAAAGATCAGCGAAGGCGGCATGTTCCGCCACAAAGCCCCAGCCCACCCAGACTGCGTCTGCCTGCGCAGTTGTGAGCGCCTGTTCCAGCCGGCCGTAGTCGAGATAGCTGCTCTTAGGCCTGTGAGTATCCGGGTCAGTGAATTGAGCGGCGCCGAGAGAAACGGCCTCGTCCGCTTCGCGGACAAACATGGCATGACGGTCGGGCTCGGTGAAGAGCGCGATGGTGCGAAGTGGCACTGGGTGTTCTTGCCGGAACTCGCGCGCCGCGTGGATGAATCGCATCGCGGCTTCGCCGCGATTGACAATCACAACTCGTTGGAATTCATTCGGCATAGGGGCCCCGTTGAAACGAACGTGGTTTCGTCGAGTCGTATGGTCACGCCACCAGAACCGCGTCTCCTGACATGATGGTCTGCAGGATCCTGAGATGCTCGGTGTCAACGCCATCGGAAACGGCCACCGTCCGGTAGCCCCGGAGATGCAGGTAGCAATTCCCTTTTGTGTCCAGAACCTCGGCATCGAAGCTTCCCTGGGCCGCGTCGGGTGTGACCACGGCATGCAACCGGCCCTCGGCCAGATCCGGCGAGCGGAACCAGGAGACCTCGCGAACCCGCTGCGGCAGACCCATTCGGCCTCGCATGCCCAACTCCCAGACACCGGCGGTTTGGAAGCAAAGCTCGATCAGCCGTGGCGCCGCGATTGTGGGCAATTCATGCGGATGGTGGTTGGGGGGCAGGTCTCGAGCCATTAACCCAATGATCTGGTTGCCATCCCACCACGCCTTTTCTACAACCTGGTACGCGGGGCCGTGGAAGTAGAGCCGATAAATGTCGGCCGCTTCGATGACGCTTCCGTTGGGGGTGGTCCAGACTTTGCCGGCCGGCGCTGGCGCAAGTTGTTTCGCGAGCCGGACACGCCCCGTGAAATGCGTTGTCGGTTGGGGCTCCGTCTGGTTGGGCAGAGAACGATAGCCGATGAGCCGACACTCCGCCGCGAGCCGGTCGTGCTGTTCAGGGAGCGGATGAATTCGCGTCTCGATTCGCAACGTGCGCGGTTCGCCTCGATAGAATTTGAAGGGCGCCAGGAAGGCGATGTCTTCGATGGCTTCGACCTGCCATCCGGGAAGCAGGCACAGAGCCGCTTCCGCGAAGGCTTCGATACCCATCACACCGGGAAGCACGGGAGTACCGTCAATCTGGTGGTCATGCAGGAACGGCTGAACCTGCGGGTTCAAGGTAGTCTCAACCGTGTAGCCGTCATAAAGGCTCAGGGCCATTCTGCCGATCATTGGTCCTGCGGTGAGTGAGGACTTCCAGGCCGCCTCGGTCGCCGACGTATCGAGACCACCCGCGGCGTCCCATTCTTTGAGCAACACGCCGAGGCGCTGGGCGATTACGATTTCGCCGCGGGTGCCTCCAGCGGTGAGTTCGCGGCGGATCAGCGGAACGCCTGCTTCGGGCGGCAACATATCGATCCCGGCGAGTTCCATAATCTTCGGGATGGAGCCTCGAGTTGCCATGCCGATCCCGCCCCATGCGGTCCAATCGATGGCGATGCTCCGAGTTGCTGGACGGGTCGTGCGGAAGCTCGACGTGATCTTGCAGAGCAGATCGTTGGCCGAGCTATAGTCGGTCTGGCCAACGTTGCCGAAGCGGCCGGCAATCGAACTGAACGACACAGTGGCGCCAAGCGGCATCTCTCCGATGGCATGCAGGAGATTGAAGAATCCGTCGCTCTTGACGTCGAAGACCAGGTCGAATTCGCGGGGATCTTTGTCGGGCAAGGAGTGGCTGCGCTCGATGCCGGCAGCGTGCAGCAGCACATCGATGTGGCCGCTGCACTGGCGCACCTGGTCGATCACGTTGGCCACGGCCTCAGCGTCGGCGAGGTTGACGGAAAAATAATGGGGCGTGCCGCCGGCGGCACGGACGGCGTCGATGGCGGTTTGGGCGGCGTGGGCGCGCTCCAGGTTGGCAAGCTCTTTTTCGACGAGAGCCGGCGTGGCGCGGTCGCCGCGAGTCTGGATGCGCGCGAACAGGTCGCGTTTTAGATTCTCTTTGTCGCTGATGAAACGTTTGACGTCCGGATCGTTCGGGTCGGGCTGGGACACGAGATCGAGCAGATAGAAAGTGCCGCCCGATGCGGCCGCGAGGTCGGCAGTGATGGCCGAGACAATACTTCCTGCCGCGCCGGTGATCAGAAAGACGCTGTTCTTATCCAGCACCATGCCGGGTTCGCCGTCGGCGGCGGGCTGTTCTTCGAGGCCGACGGTCCAACGCTGGTCGCCGGTGTATCCGATCTCGACGGCTCCGGGATCATGCAGGGTTTCTGCGAGAAGAAGATCAGCGACTTCGCCGGCATTGCGATTGGCTTCGAAGTCGACTGCCTTCACAAGAGATTCCGGACGTTCCCGCTTGTAGGTCTTGGCAAAGCCCAGCACCGCGCCACCGAGCGGGGCGACGGCGCCGGCTTCGTCGTAGCCATGCTGGCCGCCGAGGCGTGTTGCGGCGACGAGGAACGTTCCGGGGAGCGCGACATTTTCGTATAAGGTGCGCATTGCGGTGTAGAACAATTTGACGCGCACGCGCAAGGCTTCATGCCAGGCAGCGGAATCGAGTTGGCGAAGATCTCCTTCCTGATCGAGCGCTGGCAGCCAGTAAACTCCAGTGACAGGACCGGCGGCTGTCCAATTCTTAAGAAGGTTGGTCAGCGTGTCGGCATCCAGCGAGGTATCGAGGCGAAGTGCTTCGACTGACATCGCCTGCAGGCGTTGAGTCAGCGCTTCTCCAACTCCACCTTCGTCAAACATGACGGCGACCCGGCTGTCGCGAGCGAACTTCACATCCGTTGCTTTGCAGAATGCGAGCGGAGGACGCAGCGTGGGCACGGGCACGCGCCTTGGAATGCGATTGGCGGCATCCAGGCTGGCGAGCGCAGCACGCGGAGGCTGGATCGCAGCGGCCGCTGAGGATCTAGTTGGTTTCACCGCGACTGCGG
>Ga0116217_10003936_pt1 | contig 13328 bp, 9 predicted proteins | sample Sb_taG_6_FD_89697 | JGI IMG/M metagenome (GOLD analysis project Ga0116217, IMG submission 89697) | Peat soil microbial communities from Weissenstadt, Germany - Sb_50d_4_PS metaG | ecosystem: Environmental > Terrestrial > Soil > Wetlands > Peat | place: Germany: Weissenstadt | collected 2010-09-21 | reverse complement strand
CTCCCCGATCGCCGGCGGGCACGATACCGGATGGGCCAGCTGGCGGTATGTGCTCCAGTCCCGCTGGCCGACCGCGACCCCGCCCGCGGACTGGCCGGACGCCGCCGCCTACGACGCGGCGGTCCGCCGCCTGATCGGGCAAGGGGCGGCGCTGGACGCGCGGAGCGTCTACTTCCTGGCCCGGCTGTCCCCGCGCTACCCGACCGTCGAGGTCCGGGTCGCCGACGTCTGCCTGGACGCCGGCACCGCGGTGCTGCTGGCCGGGCTGACCCGCGCCCTGGTCGCCACCGCCCTGGCCGAGGCCCGCCGGGGCACGCCGGCGGCAGCCGCCCGGCCCGGCAGGTCGCAAAACCCTCGCTTGACACAGCCCCGCTCCTTCAGGGATGACATAGACACCGCCCACCACACGATTTCCGACTACTTACCCGCCATCAACCTCGGTCGCCGAAGTAGTAACTTGACCGCTCGCACTGAATGGCGGGGCGAGGACTCCTGGGGCTTGGGTCCAGGACCGCCTCCAGGCGGGGGCGGTGGCGGCGGTGGTTGGAAGATCTTGCGGACCACGCTAAACGTCGCGCTCGTTGCGGAGCCGCCCGCGAAACTGGCCGAGATGGTGATGCCATTAACGAGAAAAGTACCCAGCGGCAGGCTGTTGGCCGTCACGGCAAAGGTGGCCGAGGTGGCTCCGGGGCTGATGACTCCGCCCGCCGGCGGGCTGATGCTGACGGCATGTGGATGGTTGGTGCTGAGCTTAATGGGCTCACCGGATGCAGGAGCGGGTGTCCTCACAAGGATCGTGCCCGTGGCAGTCTGACCGGGCAAGAGGGGTCCATCGGGCCCAGCCGGCGCGAACACAAAGATCTGACCCGGAAGAACGGTGAGGTCCGCGCTCTTGGTTACCCCGTCGGGCCCGGCCGCCAAGATATTCCAAAAGCTTTCCGTTGTTGCTGTGGCCGCCGCGGTGATTTGGAAGGTGCCCAAGGTGGCTCCGGCGATGACGACTGCGCTCGGCGGCGCGTTGCTCAATACGCTCGGCGGCGCGGGGACGCCAGCCCCGTCCAGAATGCTCAGTGTCACGGTCGTGTCCTCTGGGGAAGGCTCTTCCAGCGTGATCGTACCGGTGACGGTCTGCCCCGTCCAAAGGACGTCCGAACTCAAGTTAATGCTGGCCACGGAGCCGATCGGCCACGGGTTGTCCGGATTGGGGCCCGGGATGTTGGCCACTTGGTCTGGCGGAAAGACGGCGTCGAGCAGCTGCCTGAAGAACGGGAACGGATCGTCTATGCCACCGGTCAAGTTCTGATAAACGCCGCGCAGGCATTGGGAGGCGTTCGCGACGCCAGGGGCCGCGGCGATGATTTGCGCGATGGAGGTAAAGCCAAGCTGGACTTGCAGATAGTAGAGGAAGAGCAGGCCACAACCGGACGCGGCATCGGGTTGGTGGTCATATTCGAGCGTGAGGTTGATATAGTCGGCGCGCGATCCGTAATTGAAGTAAACTGTAGCTCCGGCCGCATGCGTTGCCGTTGACGTGCCATTGTATCCGCGGGTCACTGTTAGGGTATTGACTCCTGTGTCCACCGCGGTCACCAGCATCTGTTCGTTGTCGATCTGGATGATGTACGTGCTGGCGAATGGGACAGTGCTTGCTTGGACTACGGCGAATGTACCGACCACGTCGTCGATCTGGCTGGCCAGCGTCGTCATCGATGATCCCAATTGGCTCGAATTCGCGTTCGAGGGCGGCAGCGAACTATTGAGCCAAAGTGACGATATCGCGAAGCCGGGTTCGCTGACGCCGAGGCCCGTGAGCACAAGGAATTGCTGGGCGAGGAACCGCGACAGCGCCTCGCCGCAACTCTGCTCGTTGGAGCTGTTGGGCGCGTACCAGCCCTGCGCCTGCACGTACATCAGCACTTCGACGATCTCGGAGACGATCAGGTAGCGCAGGAACGCGACATCGCCGGACCTGGCCCCGAGCGTGGTGCTGATGTTCGGATATAGGCCGCCGGTCGCCGCGCCGCCGACAGAATTGGCGACGCGGATCGGAAACGGCGTGGTGATCTTCGGACTGAGTTCGATGTTGCCGAACCAGCCGGACATCAGCGTGAAATCGCTCTCGCAGGCCGCGATCACGGCGTTGGTACGGGCCGGCTCGACGCCGGACGCGGCCAAGGTCGCGTCGTACGAGAAGGCGTAGTGCTTGGTGATGCCGACGCCGAGGCCGTGATCGGTCAGACCCTTGGTGGTGTACCACTCGGCGTAGAGGGTGACGTTGCTGGTGATGGCGAAGGTTGCGCCGGGCCCGTAGACAGTGCCGCTGCCGTCTGCCTCGGTATTCCAGTAGGCGAAGGTGTCGCCGCTCAGGCTCAGTCCGCCTGGGGAGAGCACGGTAACGGTGGCGTTCTTGTTGTAGTTCGTGCTGTCGACCGGAACACTGCCGGTGCCGCCATTAGGCTTGTAGGTCACGGTAAAGGCCACGGGACCCTCCTGACTCGACATCGAATACGCCCGATCCGCCCTGCGTCGGACTCGTCACTTGGCCGTAAACGGCGTTGCCGATGAAATACCATCCCGCAGACGACCCTGGCGCCAGGCTGTGACTGCCCCACTGTGAAGCCACAATATGCTCCTATCAATCGCGGCCCGCTGCCTCACGGCATCGGGCTAGTCGGACGGACTTGGGCCTATATCAGACCGGAGGAGAGCCGGTCTCCTGCTGATACTTAATCCAGAACGCTGAGGGAACGCGTCGCTTCATCTCGACTCCTCCCGTTTGCCGATATGGCGCTCGCGGTAACGTGGCCTAAATGACGTCGATATTGACGGTTCGGAGCCCGCAGCGCACGCGTACGACGACTGACCAACTTCGGCATCTAGCTCACGGTGTCTATGGTCGTGTAGGCAGGCCCGGCGCGCCGCTGCGTCCGGCGCCTCCCGCGTCGGGCTCAGCTTGGGTGGCCCCGTCCGGTATGCCATCCCATCCGGCGGCCCGCGCTTGCAAGGATCAAGCCTGGTTGGGCGGCGGCCCGGCATCGCCACCGCCACCGGCATCGCCGTCGTTAACGCCACCAGCACTACCGCCACAACCCGCGGACTCGGCCACCAGCTTCGTCCGTGCACTAAGTGGCTCGCCTTCGTTTACCTTGCGCTTGAGGAGTTCTTGGACTGCTGCGATCGGCTCAGAGCTGACTCTGATCTCTGTGCATCCAAGCTCTTCCAGCCAGATTTCAGCTTCATCCCATAGGTCGTTCTCGGCGATACACTTCATGAAGAACGAAAAGCGCCTGACAGAGATTTGTGTCAGCTTCTTGATATTCATGTCATCTCGATTTGGAGTCATCCGACTTGTCTCCCTAGAGCCTGCCAGCATCCTTGCCAGGGTACTGCGGTGCGTTCCTTGCCACAAAATGGAAACACTTGGCTTGATTGAGGTAACACTCTTACTCTTCGGCTGCGCGTCCGCGTTTGTGCTGGTAGCAACAATCCTACCCGCCGGGTATGCGCGGGGCAGGGGCCGGCTTACCCCTTTTCAGTGCGGCGGCGGCCGGGTGGCCGCCGGAATTACCCACAGGCGCCGCGGGCTGGTGCCGGGTCGGGCGGCGGGCCTGGCTAGACCAGGCCCGTGCTGAGGGCCAGGCGGGTCAGGTCGGCGCGGCGGCGGCAGCCGGTCTTGTCCCGGACGCGGTCCAGGTGCGACCTGACCGTGCGCGCGCTGATGTACAGCTGGGCGGCGATCTGGGTGTCGGTGCGGCCCTGGGCGACCAGGGTGACCAGCTCCCGCTCCCGCGCGCTGAGCTTCCCCGGTCCCGGCGCAGCCTGGGGTTGCTGCGGGCCGGCGGCGGTGAGCATTAGGGCGTACTCGGCCGCGATGTCCCGGCTCATCGCCGCGCCGCGTTCCTCGGCTGCCCGGGCCTGCGCGGGTCCGAGCGCTTGCCGGGCTTTGCGCAGCGGTTCGTGCCGGCGCGCGGACCCGGCATCCGTGAACCCCTCGTGCTGCATGAGCGCTGCGTACGCGGCCCAGATCGTGACGGTCTCGGCGGCGCGGCCGGTCGCGGCGCACAGGTACCCGCAGCACTCCAGGCCGTTGACCAGCTCAAACCAGCCGCCGGCCCGCACGATGATCTGGAGTGATTCCCGCAGGTGCGCCGCGGCGTCCTCGCCGCGGCCCGCCCGCAGGTCCAGGTCCGCCATCTGCGTCAGCAGGGATGCCAGGCTCCACAGGTCGCCCGCGTCCGGGAACCGGGCCAGCCCTGCCGCGCAGATACCCTCCGCGGCGGCCAGATCCCCGGCCTCGGTCAGCGCGGCGATCAAGACTTCGCTGCACAGCCGGGCTATCCAGCCGGGGATATCGGCCGGGATCTGCTCGGCCTGCTGGGCCAGCTGCACAGCGCCGCCGAAGTCCCCGGCGTAAAGAGCGGCGACGCTGAGTCCTTCTAGGGCCAGCGCCTCCCCGGCCGGGTAGCCGAGCTCCCGGGCCAGGGCCAGGGCGCGGCGGCCATCGTCGACCGCCTCGGCGAGCCGGCCCAGGTTCGCCAACGCCATCGACCGGCCGGCCAGGCAGTCCGCCAGCGCCCGGGACGGCGGCCGGTTCCCGATGGCGTCGCAGACCGCGGTGAAGTGGCCCAGCGCCCCGGCCAGATCGGCCGAGGACAGCGCCGTCCAGCCGAGCCAGAACAGCGCGGCGCACCACCCGCCGCTGCCCACCGCGGCGCGCCCAGCGGCCTGGCGCAGCAGCGGGTACCCGCCCGGCAGCCGGCCCCGCAGCGCCCACCACGGTGCCAGCGCGACCGCCAGCCGCAGCGCCATGGCCGCATCGTGGTCCATGGCCCAGGCCAGCACCTGCCGCATGGTGTCATCTTCGGCATCCAGCCGCCGGGCAGCGGCCGCCTCGCCGGTGCCGGTCCGCAGCCCCGCCGCGGCTTCCTCGGCCACGCCCAGCGCGCACCCGGCCAGCGCGGCCGCGGCCCCGTCCTGCTCCCCGGCCCCGGCCAGCAGCCCGGCCCCATAGGCGCGCAGCGTCTCCAGCATCCCGTACCGGGACCGGCCATCCGGACCGGCCCGCGGCGGGACCAGCAGCGAGCAATCCACCAGCCGCAGCACCGCCGGCCCGGCACCATCCCCCGCGACCGCCTCGGCCCCCTCCAGCGTGAACGGGCCCGGGAACAGCGACACCGCGCGGAACACCCGCTTCTCGTGGTCATCGAGCAGCTGGTAACTCCACTCCACCGCGGCGGCCAGCGACCGATGTCGCCCCGCCGCCAGCCGGTCCCCGACCACCAGCAGCGCGAACCGGTCATCGAGCCGGTCCAGCAACTGCGCCACGCCCAGCGCCTCCACCCGCGCCGCCGCCAGCTCGATCGCCAGCGGCATCCCATCAAGCCGCGCCACCAGCCGCGCCACCGCCGGACCGATCTTCCCGGCCAACGCGAAGTGCGCATCAGCCCGGCGGGCCCGGTCCGCGAACAACGCCACCGCCTCGCACCCGGCAGCGGCCTCGGCCGGATCATCCGGGTCGGGCAGGGCCAGCGGCGCCAGCCGGTACCGGGCCTCCCCGGCCACCCGCAGCGGCTCCCGGCTGGTCGCCAGGATCGTCACGTCATCGCAGGCCAGCAGCAGCCCGGTGCACAACTCCGCTGCCGCGCCGATCACATGCTCGCAGTTATCGAGCACCAGCAGCAGCTGCTCCCGGGCCAGCACCCGCGCTAGCGCCTCGGCCTCGCGCACCCCCTGTTGGTCACGTACCTCCAGCGCCGCCGCCACCACCACCGGGACCTGCGCCGGATCGGCCACCGCCGCCAGCCCCGCCAGCCACACCCCGTCCGCGAACCGGCCCGCCACCCGCCCGGCCACCTCACCAGCCAGCCGGGTCTTGCCGACCCCGCCTGGCCCGGTCACCGTCACCAGCCGGTACTCACCCAGCAAGCCCGCGACCTCGCTCACCGCCCCGGCCCGGCCCACGAAACTCGTCAGCGCCGACGCGAAGCCATGCACGCCACCCGCCGCGGACTCCCCCACAGCCGTTACCATAACCGCGGGCCGCCGCCGGGGTACAGCCCGGCCGAGGCCCGGCATGAATGGCGCCGCACTGGCAATTCCCCGCGAGGCGGGCGCTCATCATGCAGGCGGCCTGGCTTCCGGCGAACATCCGCTGAACGCCGCTAAAGCCCTTTACGTCAAGCTGCGGAACACCGCGGCCTGCGGTCACGCGCTCGCGGCGAGCACCAGCAACAGCCCGATGTGCTCCAGCAGCGCCGATCCGACAGTGGCGACCAGTTGACACTCGGCTTATCGGAGCTAACGGCGCATTATCTCTGATAAAAGCACGGCTTCGAGATGGCCAGCGCGTTCTCCGGCGCCCAGCGATGGGCGGCTACGCGGCGGGTGCCTTGGGGGGCCGGTAACAACGGTGCCAGGAAGCACGTTAGGCCGTTCAGTTTGCTGAACACCGCCCGGCGGGAGCAGGGTATCAGCGTGGCGATCACGGACCGGATGGCCGCCTGGCGGCGGGAACGGCGGGTGGTGGCGCGGGTGTCGCGGGCGGCGTGGCGCCTGGAGCAGGCGGAGCGGGAACGCAGCTGGGCACTGGCCTCGGCCCGCGCGGAGGGGGTCTCGATCCGCACGCTGGCGGCCGCGGCGGGGCTCTCACCGGCGCGGGTGCACCAGATCACGGCCGACGCGGACCTGGACGGGTTGGATGCCGCCCTGGGCGAGCTGCGGGCCGCGGGCTGGCCCGCACCGGAAGACCCCGACGGGGATGACGACGCCGAGCTGGACGGGCGCGACCTGATCTGCGACCGCCTGCTCGACGAGGTCGGCTGGCTCCGCCAGTGCGCCGGCTGGCTGACCCACCTGCACACCAAGGAGTTCCCCCCGGCGGTCAACCTGCGCCCCGAAGACGATCATTTCGACCGGGCGCACGTGGTGGCCGACCTGCCCCGGGTGGCCGCGATCTTGCAGCGGGTGGCCGCCGATGTTGATGAGCTGGCCCGCGCCCGCCGCGTGGCCGACCTCGGCGCGGCGGCTGCTCGCCCTGACCGGCGGGCCGAACGGCGGCGCCGGGTAGCCGAGCCGGACCTGGACTTCCGGGAGTTCTGCCGCCACAGCAAGCTGTCCCAGTCCGAGCGCTCCTGGGACCTGTTCGCCGCTGAACGCTACCGGCGCGGCGAAACCGATATCCCGTCATATGAGGCGCGCAACCCGTTCCGGCACCACCAGCAGGGACCGTGCACATGATCCCTGCCCTCGCCGCGGTGTTCAGCAAACTGAACGGCCTAACGTGCTTCCTGGCGCCGTTGTTACCGACACCCCTTTCGGGCTTACTTGGTCTGCCTCCGATCTGGGGCGTTTCCGCAGGCGTCGGCACGTCCGGGTGGTGGGTACGAACCAGTCGGGCATCGCGGCGACCTGCCGCTGGATCTTGATTGAGGTGCCCGTCGCAGGTCTAGCGTCCTAGCCCCGGGCCGTGCCTGATCGTTTAGTCGGGGAGTTTGGCGCGGATCGCGTCTGGGTCGGCGTAACCGGGGCCCATGCGGGGAACGTCGCCGAGCTGGTCGAGGATGTCGAGGGCCTGCCGCCAGGCATGGTAGGCCTCGGCGAAGTCGCCGGCGGCGTGGTGGGCATTGCCAAGGTGATCGTAGTCGGTGGCTTTGCTGTAGAGGTCGTCGCCGCCGAGTTCCCCGTCGATGGCGATGGCCCGTTTGAAGTAGCTGACCGCCTCCCTATGGCGTCCGAGGCGGTGGTGCGCGCAGCCGATGCTGTTGAGTACGGCGGCCTCGCCCCACCGGTCACGGAGGTCCTGGAACAAGGCCAGTGACTGCCGACAGTAGGGGAGAGCCTGCTGGGCGTCTCCGCGCAGGGCGTGATTCCAGCCCAGGCTGTTGAGAGCGGCGGCGATGTTCCGCTGGTAGCCGCCGGTGCGGGCCAGGTCGAGGGCTTGCTGCGAGTGGGTGAGCGCCTCCTCGTAGTGCTTCTGGATACTGAAGGTCATACCGAGCCAGCTGTGGGCGACGGCCTGGCCGGCTGGGTCGTCGAGTTCTTTGAACAGGCGCAGGGCGTCCTGCAAGTGGGGGCGTGCCTCGTCGAGGCGGCGGCCCCTCCGGGTGCGGGCATGACCGATTCCCAGGTGAGCGTGGGCTTGTCCCAGCTCGTCGGCGTGGTCCCGGGCGGCGGTCAGGGCGGTGTCGTGGGTGGCGTCGAAGTCGCGCCAGTATCCTTGTCGTTCGAAGAATGGCACCAGCGTGTGAGGGAGCTGCCAGGCGTGGGTGTAGTGCCCGGCGCCGGCGGCCAGCTGGATGGCCGCGATCAGCACGGGGTATTCGGCGGTGAACCAGGCCCAGGCGGCTGAGTAGCCGACAGGTTCCTCGGGTGTCACCCCGGCCGACGGCAGGGACAGGGTGATGGAGCGCTGCAGGTGGGGCGAGGACAGGGACCAGGCCCTCTGAGCGGTGTGCAGGTAGTGATCCAGCATCCGCCGCTGTGCCGCCTGCTGGCCGGTGCCGGGGTCGTGGGCCTCGGCCAGGTCGGTGGCGTAGGCGCGGACCAGGTCGTGGAAGGTAAACCGGCCCGGGACATGCTGGATGATCAGGTGGGCATGGGCCAGTTCGTCCATGAGGTGCTGTGCCTCCGGGACCGGGACGGCGGCCAGGCTGGCGGCCGCGGGCACGGTGATATCGGGCCCGGGGTGCAGGCCGAGCAGCCGAAACATTCGCGCCGCCTGCTCGCTGAGCTGCTTGTAGGACCAGGAGAACACCGCCGCCGCGGCGCTGGGGACCTCCTCGCCTGCGTCGATCACCCGCGGGCCCCGCGCGCGCAACTCGTCGGCCAGCGCCGTCAGCGGGAACTCGGGGTGGGCGGCGGCGCGGGCGGCCACCACGCTCAGGGCCAGCGGCAGCCCGGCGCACCGGTCGATAATCTCCCGTACCGCGTCCTGCTGGGCCTCGATCCGGGCGCTGCCCAGGCGGCATTCCAGCAGCAGGCGGGCGTCGGGGTCGGTGAGCGGCTCTACCGTCAGCGAGCGGGCGTCGGCGATCTCGTCGGCGAGGTGGTCGCGGCTGGTAACCACTACCACGCTGCCGCCCGGCTGGCCAGGCAGCAGCGGCCGGACCTGCTCGCTGTCATGGGCGTTGTCCAGTACTATCAGCACCCGCTGCCCGGCCAGCAGGCTGCGGTACAGGGCCGCCTGGCGGTCCGGGTCGACCGGGATCTGCTCGGCCGGCACCTTCAAGTCATCCAGGAACCCGCGGACTGCCTCGGCCCCCGTCATCGGTGTTTCGGCCTGGCCATCGCCGCGCAGGTTCACGTACAGCTGCCCGTGGGGGAACTCGGCGGCGACCTGATGGGTCCACTGCCTCGCCAGCGCCGTCTTGCCGATCCCCGCCTTACCGTCGATCGCGATCACCACGGTGCCGCCCGGCAGGGCGGCCTCCTCCAGAAAGCTAGTCAGCTTTTCCAGCTCTGCGTCCCGGCCCGCAAAGTCCGCGACGGCCGACCGCTGCCGGTACACGGCCTTCTCGCGTTCCTTGATGGACTCCCAGGCGGTCGTCCAGGCGGTTACCTGGTCTTCTTCGAGCCCGCATGCCCTGGCGAATGCGACCATGAGCTCCAGGCGGGGAAGCCGCTGGCTACGCAGCATGTCCCAGACGGTGCTAGGGGGCAGGAGATTGTGGCCGTCTGCGCGCCTATTGAGCTCGCCGAACGATGGATACTTAGCCCATGCTCGTAGCTGTTTGAGCATGTCCACCAGGTCAGCGGCGGTTGCCTCTTTCTGTGGGTCCGGGGGCTCTGCGGGCGGCTCGGCGGGTACCGTCCGGCCCGCCGCCAGACGCCCTGCTTCCCATAGCGGCCTGATCGTGCTCTCGTCCCCGTCGCAGGCGTCGGAGAAGGCCCGCGTCACCTCCCAGGTCGGCGGGCGAGTGCCGCCTGCCGCGGCCCGCAGCGTGGCGGCGGACAGGCCAGCCTTCTCCGCCAGCTGGTTATAGGTCAGCCCGGCCCGCTCCCGCATGCGCCGGAGTTCTGCGGCGAACTGCGAGAGCGGGCCGTCGGTAACGAGCGGCTGTTCCCGCCGCCCTGTTCTAGGCATGGCACGGGCCCATTTCTGCGGAGCCGGACTCTAGTCGCCGGCAGGCTGGGTGCCGGCTAGCCGGGACGTAATCCCGGCGGCAAGCACGCCCGCCCCCGAAGCAGCCTCCGCAGCGATGGCAAGAGAGCAGCCATGGACGAGCAGCCAGGCCATCACGATGAGGACCACGATAAAGATCACGACGGCAGCGCGCGGTGGCCGCGCGGCCGGGAATGGTCCTGGTGCCGGGAGATCGGCTTGTCTCCCATGACGAAGCGCAAGCCGGCCGCCCGGCAGATGCTGAAGCATAGTCCGCACCTTTCTGGTTGGTTCTTTCGCTGGCGTGAGACGAGAATTCGGCATGTACTCCTGGCTCTGCCGGTTACCGCCGGGCAGAGCCGGGTCCTAAGCGCTCAGAACACCTTCCCGCAGAGGATGCGATCGGGTAAATGGAAACCGTTTCCGGACTTTGATGACTCAGGGCAGCGAGTTGAGCAACTTCGTCCGGGATCCGGTCGGCAACCTCGGATGTGTTCGGCCTTGAACCCTGCAGGGGGCGTTGTAAAGCTGAGGCGGAGGTCCAAGTGCCCCGTCACAGGTCCTCCCCCGCACCCTTTGGTTCACTGGCGTGAGACGAGAGTCGTGGGATTGAAGAGGGTTCCCGTTACCGCGCGGAACCCTCTTCCTCGTTCTACCCGGAAATGTTCCCGCCGTCCGAGCCCGCCGGATCGGCGCTGGCCGACGCGCTTAACGCCCTGGCCGCCGCCGTGGACTGCGCCCGGCGCAACGTCCGGTACGGGCCGGAGATGACCTGGCCGCTGATCGGCCAGGTCGGCCTGGCCCGCTTTCTCATGCCCGCGCGGGGTGATCATTCCGGTGCCTCCCGGGCACCGCCATGCCGCGACCGGGCCGCCGACGCTCACCGCGGCCATCAGCTGCCCGCGCCGCGACACCATGACCAGATCAGCGCCACCATGACCACCAACCCGCCGCCAGGTGTCAGAATGTCCGAATCTACGCGGACATGGCGAAGGTCGTCGTCATGGATACCCTGAGAACCGGGAACACGCTGCATGCCGACTCCGGCCGTGACGTCGAGTCGCGCACCCGGCCGCTGCAGAAGACCTCAACCCTTCCACACGCAGCGTGACTGTTCAGAAATCGATCGATTCTTCAACAGGCACCGGGCCGGATCGCTGCCTTAACGTACGGCGGAACCACGACGTTGGGCCCTCCATGCCGGGGCTTTCGTCCCTAGGCGCCCGTCACCGGCGGCCTGCAGCGTGAACAACGTCTGCGAGGTGATCGAGGGAGCTGGACCGAACGGAGTGCTGAGGGAGACCCGGCGCCCGGGAGGGAAGGCTGAGAGGCCGGGGACAGCTCAGAGGCTGGACGGCGACCCCCAGGGACCTGATCCGGGCAATGCCGGCGAAGGGAGACCGCCCCGCAGGCCATTTCTTTTGTCCTGGCTGCCGGTCGTCCCGGTGTCGGGGAAACGACCGTTTTTTCTACAGTCCCGGGTGTGACCGAGCCCGATGCCGCCACCGAGCTCGCGCGGCGCGGCCACCGCGGCGGCTTCCTCGTCGCTGCTCAGCTCCCGCCACCTAGCCTGATGCCGGGCCTCGCCGCAGATCCCGGCGACGAGCAGCCCGGCCAGCCTGCGGACGCATATCGGTCATGCGTTCCAGCGCCAGCCTGCGGGGAGGCGCCGGGGCGGCTCAAGGGAGGCGACCGCCCCTCGGGTCAGGGGCGGGGAGCTGACAACCGGTACGCGGCCCGGCGCGTCCTACAGGGGGCGAGCGGGGATCGTCTGGGTCGCCGTCCGGCCGGGGGGGTAAGCCGGACGGCGACACAGTACCAGCGGCGGCAGGCGCGGATGGCGGTGTCTTCCCGGGGGCCTGCTGGCCGGGGACCACGCCGGCCAGGGCCCCGGCCCGGTCAGCCTGCTGGTGTCAGTCACATAACCGTCGCACAGGCGAGAACCGATCTCCAGGGAAATAGCCGTGCTGAAAGAAATTGGTCAGATCAGGCTGCCCGTCCGGCGCGGATATGGCTGGTCACCAAGTCGCTGATGTCTGTGAAGCCCAGGCACGCTCTGGCCATGGCGGGGATGGCCTCTTCCGCCGTCAGACGCGGTGGGATCGATTGACCTCCGGAACTGCCCGCAGACCGTCCGGAAATCGGTCCGCACCACATGTTCCGAGGCCATGTCAGAACAGCGGCTCGCTGCCGGCGGCGGGGCCGCGCGGGCGTCGGCGTGGCGGCCGGGAGGGCGCGGCGGGCTGGAGTGCGGCCTGGGCGGCGGCGGCGACAAGCTGCGCTGTCTCCGCGTCGATGACGATGTTGCGGCGGAGCAGCACGCGGCGGACGACCTGCCCGGCGTGCCGGGGAACGTCCTGCGAGTCGGCGGCCATGTCAGCCCTCCTTCTTGAGGTAGTCGTACACGGTGGTGCGGTGTACGCCGACGGTCTGGGCGATCTCGGCGACGGTGTGCAGCCGCTTGCCGTCCGGTCCGGCAGCGTGGTACATGCGCCGCACGGTGGCAGCCTTGGCCGCGCTGAGCTTGGGCTTGCGGCCTCCGGTGCGGCCGCGGGCCCGGGCGGCGTCCAGGCCCTCGCGGGTGCCCTCGATGATCAGCTCGCGCTGGAACTCATCGATCGCGCCGAGGATGTGGAAGACCAGCCGCCCGGTCGGCGTGGTCGTGTCGATCTGCTGCTTCAGGACCACCAGGTCGGCGCCGCGTTCGCGCAGCTGGTCGGCGAGCGCGAGCAGGTGCTTGAGCGACCGCATGGCGCGGGACAGGCGGGTGATAACGAGCACGTCGCCCTGGCGCAGGTAGGCGAGCGCCTTGTCGAGCTCGGGGCGGGCGGCGTTCTTGCCGGAGGCGGTGTCGGTGAAGATCTTGTCGCACCCGTAGGCGGTCAGGTCATCGACCTGGCTGTCGTCGTTCTGGCCGCGGGTGGACACCCGCGCGTACCCGATCTTGGCCATCACGCGGCCCCGGCCCGGCAGGCGGCCGACGTGTACGACCGGCCGGACCCGTGCCGGCACCCGGGGGCGAAGTCGGGCCGGGCCGCTGCCATGACCCTGACTGTAGCGCAAACGGTTAGGTGAGCCTGGTTAGGCGGCGTAGTTTTCCCGACATTGTTTCCCGACGCTGTGATGTGATCTTCATCGTTAGATGGCGCGGAATCTTCGGCGCTATCTGGCCGGGATGGAGCCTGCTGTGTGACGCGCTTCCAATGGGTTCCGCGACGGGCCCGATCTG
>Ga0116217_10003934_pt1 | contig 13335 bp, 8 predicted proteins | sample Sb_taG_6_FD_89697 | JGI IMG/M metagenome (GOLD analysis project Ga0116217, IMG submission 89697) | Peat soil microbial communities from Weissenstadt, Germany - Sb_50d_4_PS metaG | ecosystem: Environmental > Terrestrial > Soil > Wetlands > Peat | place: Germany: Weissenstadt | collected 2010-09-21 | reverse complement strand
TTCATCGAGAGCTTCAACGGCAAGTTCCGCGACGAGTGTCTGAACGAGAACTGGTTCCTCGATCTGGCCGACGCGCGGGAGAAGATCGAGACCTGGCGGTGCGACTACAACCAAGTGCGGCCGCACTCGGCGCTCGGCTATCTCACACCAGCGGAGTTTGCGCAGAGGAGCGCGGCTCCGTCCGGCTGCGCTCGCATGGCTCCGCCGGACGGAGCCGCTTCTTCCGGTGGTGAGAGTCTGATTGCAGGTGTAGTGTTGGAGAACCCAAAACCGGAGAAAGTCTCATTATCCCTGGACTAAAGATGGGGGGCAGGTCACTGACCGTGTGTTTTGAGAAATCGTTGCTTTGACGCTCGATTCGGAAGAGATGGATTAATGTCCAAACTCTTCGGACGGAGGATTTATGAAGCGCTCTTCCCAGCCACCCCTGCCACTCCCAATCGCTGCAACAGCAAATGCGGGGTCCGTTAAACGAACACTGGAGTGAGGATTAACAAGATGGCGACATTTTGGTGCAACGACCTTTCGTTAGGTAATCTAAACGTCCGACTACGCGACCGCATTTCCTCATTTGACACTTGTCCACATGGTCGAACTGCCACTCGGTACACAGTCCCAGAGCGCATTGTTGGAACACGAAGTGGCTCCGCCAGTGCAGCTATAGAGGCTGCCTCTGGCGCAAGTACCGCTGCCTGGCGCAGTTGATCCAACTGCCCAAGTCGCTGCGTTCGGGCTAGTGGTGAAACGGGAATAGGCTCCGGTAGCTGAATCTTTTTCACCTAAAGCGTAGATGCCCACCGTCGAGTCTGAAAGGTGGGGCCCACTGGCATCGTCCTCTAGGCTATAGGTGCCGGATACTCCACTGTTGCTCAGTCCCGTAATGCTCAGATCGGTGACAGTGAAATTACTGGAGATGTGGACCGTGTTGACCGGGGTCAGACCGCCTGGGATGGTCGTGTCGCCGATAATGTTGACCAACACGTTGCTCTTGGCTGGGGCGTTGGCGCCCACAAGAATACCATCGTAGAAGCCCATGACGTTCACGTCTTCAATCGAGTTGTTGGATGAGTCGAGCAGAACAGCGGCGGGGGGGTCGTTGTTTTCCGCGAGGCAGGTCAACCCGTGGATTCCCCGCGTACCTGTGAGTGCGTTGATGCTGGCACAATGAGTCGAGGAAACACCCGAAGCAGTGCCGAGATCGTACGCGATGTTGGTATACGGCCCAGAATCGTTCGCTTGGCCTGATACAGACAAACCGGTGCCTATGATTTGGTAGAGGGTGACGTGATCGACATAGCTGCCAGTTTGCGCGTTGGTGTTGACGATGCCGTTGACGTTGATCAATTGACCTTGTCCGTCCAGTACTAGGTTCCGTACGGCAACGCTGTTGCAGATATGGATTCCTCCTTGCAGCGGGCAAAGAATTGAGCTGCCGAGGTCTATCATGTCGGTTCCGGATGTAAACGTTGTCTTGGCTTGAATGGTTGTGCCGGAAGAAACGTTGTCACCCTCGCCGATCAAGACGGTATAGTTGGGCAGGACCCAGGTGCTGGGGATTTGAATCGGCGTTGAACCCGTGGCGGGCAGCAGGATAGTCGAGGGCGGCGGGCTGGTGATTCCCGCCCACGGGCTAGGATTGGCCGTCGTGCACGTCATGCTCGTCGCGGGCCTACTAAAAGGTAGGCCGCGTGCGTCAATGACTGCGCCAGTGGCGGGAACAATCCCGTTGCCTGGAGACAGTACAAAGTTCAGAACCGAGCAAATATTTCCATTTTGTGTAGCAAACGGGCTCGCATCGATGAATGCTGGAGACGACGTGCAGCAGTTGCTACTTGAATTGTATACCGCATTATCGCCCTTCTGTGCTTCTGCACGGCTTGGGCACAAAGAAAATACAACGATGGCGATACCAAGAGCTCCCAATAGCATCCACTCAGTTGTTGACTTCGTCTCGGTTCTCATCTTGATCTCCTTATCGCCAGCGGTTTGAGTTCGTTTTCGCAATTGCGGTCAACTAGGTTTCACTTACGGACCAACCTCAAAAACGATTCCACAACCATGGAAGCTGCAGCCAGTGCCCGATCCACCTTGCGTGGTGGTGCTGTATAGATTGCCCTGGCGATCGAAGATCAGGTTCGCGGCAGGTTGTGCCCCGTCGCTCCGTGCAAAGCCATGGAGAATATCAAACGTCCAGTTGTAACCTTTCCCTATAGGCGGCTTAAGCTGGAAGACTGTACCGGCAAAGGTATCGCCAGATTCGGTCGTGCCGTACAGATTTCCACTCCCGTCGAAAACTAAGCCGCCTGCGGGCTGGTATGTCTCAATATTGAATGCATGCACGATCGTTTCCTTCCAAGGCAAACGGTCTCCCGAGGCCGGGGCCAGCTTAAACACGCTACCAGTTCCACCGACTCATCCCCCAAATGTAGTACCGTACAGATTGCCATCGAGGCCAAACACAACACCGGCGGCAGGCCCACCCGCATCCTTGCCGTGAAAACTGTAGAGTATTCTTTGTGTCCACTCCTGGCGCTTTTTGTTCGGGGGAATAAGCTCGAATGTCACACCGCAACCACCTGGATTGCATACTCCCTTTTGGTAGCCTCCAAACGCAGCTGTGCCGTAGAGCGCTCCTTTGCTATCAAAAATCAGCCCGCCGTTCGGGTTAGCTCCGTCTCCAGACTGCTGCCCCCTGGCAACGCCAGCAAAATTGTGCAGCACTTTCTCTGTCCACTTGCCGCCCTTCGTTTTGGGCGGACTCAGCTCAAATACCGCTCCGCATTGACCTCCATAGAACCCATTGCAGGTCGTCCCCTTGTTCCCACCAAACATCGTCGCGCCATAGAGATTACCTGCGCTATCGAGCGTCAGGTTCCCGTTCGGCACGTATCCTTCCTTGGGGCTGGGGAAGCTGTACAGCGTGGCGTAGGTCCACTTTCCTCCCTTGGTTCTTGGCGGCGATAACTCCCACACCGTCCCGCAACCCACGGCCGTGCCCAGAAGGATGCAGTCTCCCGTTCCGCCATAAGCGGTTGTGCCGTACAAATTTCCCGAGCTGTCGATGATCACTCCCCCATCCGGAGTGTTGCCGTCCTCCTGGCTGTGCCCGGCGAAGACGTGCAGCACGGTCTCTGTCCATCGACCACCTTGCTTGAGCGGAGGTGAAAGCTCAAATACCGATCCGCACTCGATGGGAGGACAAACTCCGAACCCCTGTGCGGTAGCACCATACAGGTTGCCTGCAGCGTCAAACACCACACCCCCGGCTGGCACTGCGCCATCGTTATTTCCCCCTTGAAAGCTATAAAGGACTTTCTCCTTCCACGCCGCCGAGGCGAACGTGGTGAATGAGAACAGGACCAGAAGCAAACCCACTACACGGATTGTGAACAAGTGAAACTGTTTGCGAGTCATAGGGAAGAAACTCTTCCAAGCAGATTAGCGGCGCTCCCGAAGGAGGTTGCGAACGGCGCGGCTTCCGCGCATGCTACATCAGTTTGGCACCGATTTCCATGGCAAATCCTGCCGGGATGACCACACAACCTGTGCTGTGCTGGGGTTCTGCATAGGTGAGTAAAACAACCTGTCTGCTGACCCCTAGTTGATGTTTTGCCAGCTCCCCGCTCCTGAGTTACCACGGCACCCAAACAGCGTTTTAGAGCCCCCAAAAGTCCTTAAATAGAGGGAGCCTATTGCACAACTCTGACCTGTGGGATCGGTTGTCCCCACCAGCCAACTGGGCACGCTCAAGCTCGTGGTAAACCGTGAATAGATCACGCCAGTGCCGCTGCCTTGTAAGGGCTCGCCAATGACATACATACCGAGATTCGCATCTGTGATCTGCGTGGCTGGACTGGTGAGGTCGTCCTTAATGCTATTTGTGCTTGAGGAACTTGTCACTCCCATGACCGTGACATCGGATGAACTGGTATTGCCGGAGATGTGGACAACGTTTCCCAAATTATTGCCGCTGATATTGAACACTATGCTGCTTGAGGCGAGAGCATTAGCCCCGACAAGCACTCCATCCGTCGAGGTCGAACTCCCGCTGATATACAAATCCTCAAGGGTACTGTTGATACCATCTAAAAGCACGGCAGTTGGCGACGATCCAGTCATGACGCAAGTCAGACCGTGAATGCCACGGGTTTGTGGACCATTGATGCTGGCGCATGTACCATTGCCCGAATAGTAAATCTTCGAGTATGGGCCCGAGTTGCCACTGGAACCCAAGACCGAGATACCGATCCCACTAGGCCCCATATTAAGAAGCCAAATATCATCGACGATACTGCGCTCTTGTGAAGCAGAATTTACGATGCCGTTCTTCCCGCTCAAATTTCCGCCATTAAGTCCCAAGTGTTGGATAACGATCCCTTGACAGTCGGGGAGGTTGTTAACCAGAGGACAGACAGATGAATTACCCATATCGACCAGATCCGTCCCGCTAAACGCCTGCGTATTGCCGCAGATGGTGGTTGTACACGGCTGGATAATGGTCAAACCAGGACCTTCTCCAAGAATTCGGGTGTAGGTTGTCAAAATCCATGTTGCCTCCAGGTAAATTGTCCCGGCAGGCAAAAGAACCGTATTACCATATGTGGAGGAAAGCACACTCCAAGGGTTCGGATACCTCTTGACGCCCATGTCGCTTAGGCAGAGCCCGCTATTCCACGTGCGTCGATCACCACGCCTTTCGGAATGCTCTGGTAATCCTTAAACGCCAAAGCGATGGTATCGCAAATGGTGCATCCACCCGTGGCGCACCTGCTGTCCGTCAGGTATGGGACCGCATCAACCACAAATGCAGGGGTCGTGTTTGTGATACCAGTGCCGAGGTAGACGCCGTTCAAGCCCTGGCAGGTGGTCAATGCAGGATTGCAATTTTGCGCCTCAGCACCTATTGGCGTACCCACGAGCAGCCCTACACAGGAAATCACGACTAGGAGCAACAGCCAAGTGGAAACTGATGTTTTCACGGTGTACATAGTCGCACTCCTCCGGCTTGATCTAACATTTACCGCCTAACACGCCCGTGAAGACCTTGTCCCCCGCAAGACTCCCGTCAACGAGTTCACATAATCGGGGACCAGGCGTACGGTCTGCCGCTGTACGTGCAGACATAGATCGAAGTATTGGTTCCGCTGCCCGCCGTATTCGAGTACACCGCTCCGGGCGTATTGCAACTGCTTACGGATGAGGTCTGACCCACGCCCCAGGTCGGGACCATCGTTGCCCCGGTGGCAGAATTCGTGGAGCTTGGGCTCGTACTGAAACGGGAGTCTCCGTTGCCAGCCTGCTCTCCCAAAGCATAGACTGCTGCCATCACGCCAGTACCGGAACCGGATGGCGCGGCAACTGATGTGTTTGTGACATCATCCTGAATGACAGTTGAACCGTTGTCGCCCGTTCCTCCGCCGTTGTTGCCATCAGTCACTCCGAAAATTGTCACGTCTCGATTGGGCGGCGTACCAGTGGGAGGATAGTTCTGACATTTTCCGAAGTGGCTGCCGCTCGGGAAATTTGAACCACAAATGTGGATCGTGTTCCTAGTCCTTCCGTTTCCACTAAAGCCTCCTGTAATGTCGCCAAGAAAAATGTTCCCTACAGCAGTTGTCGTGTCGCCAACCTCAACCCCGTCAAAAAAACCTTCGATGTGAACATCCTCGACTGTGTTATTGCTGGCGTTCACGTAGACACCAGCGTCGCCGTTGTGAGTGAGCATGGAGGTTGCGTTCCCAGCCACGCCCGGAGTGCCGATACATGTCATTCCATGAAGGCCGTGGGTCTGTGCCTCTAGGTCCACACACGTCGGACACGATCCAAGGCCGCCGGAGCAGCTGTAATTATCCGAGCGATTTATGACGGGAATGTTGAGGTTTGAATATGGGCCTGAGTTAGCCGCATTGGATGTGATTTCTAGACTGATTCCCCCGATGTCGCAGATGCCCACATCGTCTACATCGCTCGACGACTGTGCATAGTAATTCACAATGCCGTTTAGGGTGTTCGAGGTGGTTGTGGATGGGCAGTCCGTGAGACCCTGAACCGTGAGGTGCTCAATAGAAACTCCAGAACAAGGAGTTGAAGCGGTTGACGAGCACATATCGATGACATCACCTGAAGTAAAGGTAGCTGCGATTCCGCTTTTAAAACCCGTGCCGACAATTCTGGTATTGCTCGGTAACACCCATGTTGCGGAAGTTTGGATTGTCGATGTCGGAAGCAGGATCGTGGAAGGAACAGTCACACCGTCAAAAGGGTTCGTGCCGCAGGGCTGATTGTTTGGTGGAGGGACAGATAGGGGAACAAAGCCACGTGCATCGACCACGGCTCCTGTCGTAGGATAAGGTACCCACTTGGATTTGAGAATGTCGTTGATTGTTTTACAGATGTCTTCGCCTTTGTTCACAAATGCGCTGGCGTCGATAAACGCAGACGATGGCCCAAACGTTGATGAGACGAAAACGGCATTGTTGCCCTGCTGCTGGGCTTGGAAGTACGTCGGCAGCGTTGCCAACCAACCCAGAAAAGCGATCAATACTAGACCCCTGGGTCTCACGAGAACCTCCTTCACGTCGCAAGCGGAAACGTTCCGCCCCCAGTCCTCAACGAAGAAGAGGGCGTTACTAAAGCAGATTAGCTTTTCCCCAGGGAAACAGCGGACGGGAGAACCCCGAATCGCTGGAATAGCAAAACGATCATGCCACGAGTTTCGGAAATGTCAACAAGAAAACGGAGGCTGAAGGCAAGATTTAACAAACGTGTAGCAAGTCGTCCAAGTTTTGGACAGCCAGCAATTTAGCGTCGCGGGAAATACAGATTGAGGAGTCAATCTCAAAAGCGCAATTCTGCTAGCCCAACGAAACCCCAACCAACCGTTTAAGTTCCTGCCAATGCCGTGGATGAGGACGGTAGCCTTCGCGAATCCGACCGGCGTACCAGCGCGATACTCCAATCCTCTTTGCGATAGCGGTAGCTGAGGCTTGCGCGAGTGCCGGTTGAATTTTCTCCAAGAAGACCTCTTCAGTGAGCCATGGCGGTTGCGTCGCGGGATTCCAAGCAGGCTTCGCTTGTGCGTGCTTACAGTGCGTTGCTGCTTCCTTGGCAATCGCTTCAGGAGTATGTCCAGCAACACGTCCGGCTCTCGCGACTTCCACAAGGCGCTTGGTTGCAATCTCAACGTCGCACTCGGCGCAGCAATCTTTTCATTTGTTCAGTTTGTCCTTAGAACGTGATTTCGTAGGTCTAGCGGCTTCACAGCAGACTGTCGTATTCGGCTTTTGCTATTCCAGCCACGTGCTGTGGCGCACAGCCTAGAACGGCCTTCCCAACAGCAGGTTCTGGCGTCCTATGCTCCACCGTCGGCGAATCCCTCCCTCTCCGCCATACTATTATAAGAATTCCCCCTGTAAACCGGAGTCCATTTAGAGGCCGTTAATTCGGCTACCCCTTTCTGCAAACAAGCTGTCTGGCTTTACCGGCTGATGCCATAGTAGTGGCCCGGTTCTATGATGTGTTCCTGCTTCTGCTCGCAACCGGGTTTTTCCTGGTCGATCGCCTGCACTGTTTCGGAAACCGGAGTTTGTCTAAGTGGCCCCTGTCCTTTGTGTGCGTTATCGCACCCAAGCTCGTGGGCAACCACCGGTTCGCGGAGTTCACGTTCGCGTAAAGACGGTTGCTGCCTTTCCAAAGACGGTTGTTGCGCTTTGCGCGACAACTCGGAAGCGGATTGCCGCGCGACTGAGTGTGCTACTGACTCCCGCAACAGGTCTCTATCGCTGGTCACAACCTTGATGCTCTCCCGGCCTCGCGAAGCAGCCACATAGAATAGTTCTTTCCGCATCCCATCAGCGGAAATGACGACGGCATCGACAGACTTCCCCTGGCTGCGATGGGCAGTGACAGCATAGCCGTGTGTGAATTGCTTGTAATTCTCCGGCAGAGTGCGACCGTCCTGCAGATGAATGCGCCCCTGCTCGTCAATGCGGGAAAGCGTCACCAGCTCGCCATTGGTAGCACGAAAGCCTGGCTCGCGCCGATTTGCCATCAGCAGTAACTTGTCATTGGGAGCAATTTCAATCGCACGGCGCTCATAGACCTCAAAGCATTTCGCTTGCTTCCCTGTAAACTCGCGCTGTTCGCCGTGTCCGTTGCGGCCAATAACCTTGCCGCCTTCCACCCGGACGACTTCCAGCGATTCGTTCCTCGCAACGCCCTTGACAGCCCGATGAAATTCCAGCACCTGGCCTTCAGCATAGTTCCGCATGTCACTTTTCTCCGCGCTCGTCCAGTTCAATGGCATGTGGTGCTGCTGGTGGGTACTCTGTCCCAGTTCCGCTGTGCGGGTGCGCTCAGCGCGGATAGCCTCGGTAATGTGGCCAATCTCTTCGTGTGTGGCGGCGACAACCAGCACAGTGCGCGGTTGCCCTTTCGCATTGATTTGAGCCTGAGCTTCTGAATAGGCTTGTTGCACCGCCTGTGCCAGATCGGGCCAGGGGACCTCACGCACAGCACCGATTTGTTCCAGCTTGTCGAAGCCGCGCTCAGGATCACGGCGCAATTCCTGAATCGCCTCGCGATACTCTTGAGCAGTTTGGCGTTGCACTTCGCTAAGCGAAACACTCTTCAGGTGAGATTCTCTTTCCAGCACTCGAAGAGCATCGCTGGCCTCGACACTTCGAATCTGCTTGGTGTCACCGCTGAAAATGATTCGGGATGATTGCTGATCGGCCAGCTTCAGTAGCTCGGACATTTGACGACCGGAAACCATGCCCGCTTCATCCACGATCAGCGTTTTCCCGAATAACTCTGCTTGAGCGCGTTGGTCCCGTAACAGCCGTTCCACTGTGATGGCATCCGAGAAGCCGACTTTCTGCAGTTCTTCCACTGCGCTCATCGTGGGAGCCACCGCCAACACCTGGCGACCGCTTTCTTCGAGGCCGCGCTGTAGCTCTTGTAGCGTAGCGGTTTTGCCGGTGCCTGCCGCCCCGCGAATATTCACCGCGAGGTCATGCGAATTGAGAACAAATTGGATTGCCTGTTTCTGCTCGGGACGGAGGTGGGCGGAAGCGGCGAATTCATGCTGCCCACCTAGCCGTTCAAACTGAGCGATTCCACGATTGATCCGCTCGATCATGTCCCGCTCACGGTCAAGACTCTCGCCTGTGGCGACTTCCTTCCCAGCCTGGAGGATTCTGCCGGTGCTTTCTTCCAGTGAAAACTCACCTTTCAGGTCCGCCAAGTCGATCCGGCCCCGGCCATGACGGAGTGCTTCCGTCAACAGTTCGTGGTCGAGCGTTACGGAGACGCGCTCAAAGACATGTTGTTTTGCGTAGTCGAGGGAAGGAACTGCACTTTCTGGTTCTAGTCGCTGCGTTTCGGATCTCTCCCGAACTGCCTCGCGGATTTGTTCAAGGGTTAAGCTCTCCTCTAGGGTCAAGCGAGCCGTTTGACGCGAGTGCACTTCCGCAGTTGAAATCTCAACCAGCTTATCGGCCCGCGACTCACGAACCAGCACGGCGATTTCGTTGTCGCTGGGCTGGTGACCCTTACTTTCGACAAAGCCGGCAATGGCCCGGTCGCGCTGCGCGCTGCGCTGACTGTATTTTTCGAGCAAATCATCGGAAACGCCTTTGATCTCAAAACCCAGGTTCTTGCCCTTGGAACTGCGCCGGTCTTCAATCTCATAGCCCAGAGACCGCACTTCGCGTGCAAGCGCGTTCCGGTAGACTTCAGTCAGGTAAGCCCGTTGCTCGTAGATATCGGAGGCTTGCAGCGCCTTCCAGCGGCCCTCAGCGCCATCGTAGGTCAGATTAGCGGCAACCGCATGAGTGTGAAGCTGAGGGTCAAGTTCGCGGCTGATGTCGTGATGGTAGACGGCCAATACAAGATTACCCGTGGTGCGGTTATCATTCGCCCTGTCCCTTCGGACGCGGCTTGCTGCGCGATGCTCCAGCTCTTTCAGCGTTTCTCCAACGGCCTTCTTGTGAGCTTCCACAAGTCGGCCGTCCCCGCCCAGTTGGGCCATGATGGAAACTGACTTCGGAGCCGATATCGTGAAGTCGTACAGGTTTCGGCCCCGGCTCTGGGTCGTGCCATCAGCGGCGGTGCGGTCGGCGCTGTGGCGTTGGCGGAGGAACTCACCGCTTGGGAGATCGACGCCCTGGCGCAGCGCCTCGAATTGCTCCGCCCGGACTTCCCCGGAGAGGCCGAGCAGTTCCGCTCCCCGGCCTTGCCACTGGCCCGTGATGCGCTCGCCTTCGGCGTAGTAGTCGCTGTGCTCCAAATGGCGTGCGGAGTAGCCTGTTCCGTTGGACATGGCGCGAATGGTAAGCATGGTTGAAGACCTTTAACGTTTCATTTGCAAGCCGGGTAAGAGAGCGACATTGCTGCCGCTCCCTCCCCTAAGAACCGGACATGATGGTTTCCTCTCATCCGGCTCAAGCCGTAGGAAAGCCTTGTAATCAAGACAAGGCCGGTATACACAACGCACGATCAGGTCTCTGGGTGAGAGACACCGGAGCGTTTGAAGAGGCGTCTTCAAAGTAGGTGCGCCAGTGCGGGTCAAACGGATTCGCCTCCGACTTCACTTTCACGTGTCGCCAGATCGCAGTCTCAGTTGGATCTTCCAACCGAGCTAAGGCCCGCTTTCCGTGGAGTGTGGTTCGGACTGCGAACGAACGTCTGCGCCGTCCCAGCCGGTGCCAGTAGCGTTGCGTGATCCAAGCAACCGACTTTTCCGGGTGCCGACGTTTGGCCCATCGCCAGAGACAATGAAATAGGACCATCTCCGCTTTCCGAAATGCCCGAGTCGCCACAATGTGACGGTGATAGTTCGCCCAGCCACGAATGATCGGGTTGAGCGTCCATATCAAGTGCTCCTGTTTCACCGTGGGATTCGTACGGACCACGGTGCGAACCCTCTCCAAGAAAGCGTGCAGGTTCTTCTTGGACGGTGTAGTCAGGAGTCTGCCGCCATACTTGCGCGTGTTCTGGCCGAGGAAATCGAACCCCTGTTCGATATGCTTGATGAAGGTCTTTTCTGGCGACAACTCTAAGCCTCGTTCGCGCAGAAATTGCTCCACCAAAGGTTTGACTTCTTTTTCCAACAACTCCTTCGAGCTGCCGGTGATGATGAAGTCATCCGCATAGATCACTAAGTTCACCTTGGGGTTGTACGTCTTCCCGCCGCCGACTCTCCGCATGCGGAAAGTCGCTTTGAGAAGTCGCTCCAATCCATTCAGTGTCAGGGTGGCCAACGTGGGGGAGATAATCCCACCCTGTGGCGTTCCTGCTTCAGTGGGAAACAGAGTTCGGTTTTCCACGAATCCCGCCTTCAGCCATTTCCTCAGCACTTCCTTGTCTGTGGGAATGTGTTCCAGCATCCACTCGTGACTGATGTTGTCGTAGCAGCCGCGAATGTCGCCTTCCAACACCCACTCGGCACTGTTCTTTTGTGCCAGGACTCGAAAGCATTGATTGATGGCGTCCGCAGTAGATCGTTTCGGGCGAAAGCCGTAGGAATTTGGGTCCGCCGTAGTCTCCGCAACTGGGAGTAGCGCCAGCAAGTAAAGAGCTTGCGTAGCGCGGTCCTTCATCGTGGGGATTCCCAGCGGTCTCAGCTTGCCGTTGGTCTTCGGGATATAGACACGCCGCAGCGGTTGCGGCTGATAGCCGTGCCGTCGCAGCGTGCCGATGGCTCTGTATCTCGACGCCGAAGTAGTCCAGATCGCTCCGTCTACTCCCGGCGTTCTTTTGCCTTGATTGTGCGTTACTCGTTTCACAGCCAAAGCGCGACCGCAGAACGAGTGGGTCAGCAGCCATTGCAAGGCTTTCACCCTGCCCCAGCGGCCTTCCCGAGTAGCCTTGACGATACGTGCTTGCAGTCCCCTGACCGTTCGTTCACAATGGGGCCAGTTGATCTGTTCCCATTGTGAAGTTGGGCTGGAGGATGCACACGCAAGATGTGTTGCGTTCATTTGCTCTTCCCCCTGCGAAGATTCTGTAAGTTCTTTCGTCATCCATGACCAGCTGGAAGTCTGCCTGCTTTCGCAGTGGAGTGATGTTGCAGCCCCTATCCGTTCGATTACCGAGCGGCCTTCGCTTTTTCCAGCCTCCTCTACCCGCCACCTCAACGGCGTACCTTGCGGTGATGCCTGCCGGAATCCGGCAAGATGACGGGCTTACCCTGTTCCGTTTGCATGACACGAATGAGTTAGCCCCTGCCTTTTACACCGGCAGCCGTAATGTCCGTGTGCTCCAAGTCTTTGATGGAGCAACCGGCTGCATGCCTTTTGGCTAGAGCCTATCAGCGTCTTTGGCTCTGCGGGATTTAACGGTGCCTGTAGCAGTTCACGTGTGTTGGACATATCATTCAGCCTGACCTTCCCACCACCTTGACGCTGGCAGTGGCGGATGGTTCCTCGCGGAAGTATCCGTGTCCAAGGACAGAAGTATGTTGTTTCGGCAACTTTCGACCCGCCCGTTACCAGGCGCGCCGATGCCGATAGGCTACTGCGGACGGAACCGCAGGTTCGACTTACGAGTTTGTAGTTACTGCACATACAAATTCGCATGGAACAATCCTGCAAACAGCTTCAGGTCGTACGAAGACACCATCCCTAACGCTCCGCGTTAGGTCCGGTGTCGCGTACGCGACTTGAAGCCTGTCCGGTGTACATCCGGTGTGTATCCGGTGCGTGTCCGGTGTCTGTCCGGCCATCCTTTAATCTCCGGTCGGCGTCTGTATCAGTGACGACCTTTCCCTGTAATCCATCTCTGGCGCATTCGGAGGGAGTTGTGGACCCCAAATTTGAAGTCATACTCAACAGTCTGCCCAGCAAGGAACCGCGATCCCGTTTGGAACCGTACGGTGAGCTAATCACTGAGATGCGAAAGCGAGGTCGCACCTATCGCGAAATCGCGCAGGTCCTCAAGAAATCCTGCGGCCTCAAGGTGGGCACGAGCACCGTGAATGATTTTGTGCTCGCGCGGTCGAAATCAAAAGCGAAGTTGTCGCTCTCAACTTCGAGAACAACAGCGACTCACAAGAACCTGGAAGGACGCGCAGCTACTTATAAGGACACAGAGGCTCGGAAGAGCACCGGAAGAACTCGGAAGGCACTGGAAGGCATCGCAAGGACAATTAAGGAATTGAAAGACCGACCACTGAAAACCTCCGCGAAAAAACCTCTCTTCGAATACAACCCGGAAGAACCGTTGCGGCTTCAGCAGTATCAGAAGAAGAGGTAGCCATATATGTCTGAGTCAAGTCCCGCTGTACCAAACGAACGCAAGAACGTCGAATCATCACGTGCGTCTTTAATGCCTTCC
>Ga0116217_10003932_pt1 | contig 13340 bp, 7 predicted proteins | sample Sb_taG_6_FD_89697 | JGI IMG/M metagenome (GOLD analysis project Ga0116217, IMG submission 89697) | Peat soil microbial communities from Weissenstadt, Germany - Sb_50d_4_PS metaG | ecosystem: Environmental > Terrestrial > Soil > Wetlands > Peat | place: Germany: Weissenstadt | collected 2010-09-21 | reverse complement strand
TGCCGGCGCCCACACCACACTCGCTGCCGTGCTGCGCCAACTCGGCGACGCGCAAGGTGCCGCCAGAGAAAGCAAGTCCGGTGCCGAGATCGCAAAAACTGCGAATGCTCTTCAAGCGGCAACCTTCTCAACCAATTCCGGACGCCGGCTGCTGAATGCCGGGGACCTGGACGGAGCGATTTCCCAATTCCGATCCGCCGTCCAACAGGTTCCCACCTACGCACCGGCTCACTTCTATCTTGGGCAAGCTTTGCGAAGAAAAGGTCTCACCGCTGAGGCGAACCGCGAGTTTCAACGGGCCTCAGAGTTAGATTCTAGCTTTAAGAGTGCTCCAAACTAAGAAAACAACTATGAAGAATTGTATTTAGCGTACGAATTCTCATATTCCTGACGACACCACACTAATCTCTTGACAGGACAGCTTTTCGCGAGTAATCCTTTTCCACTATCACAAAGGTGTGTGACTATCGTCACATTATGCAGTGAGGCGAGACACAGACGCCATTTGCCCACTTTAGTTCAAAGACGGAGAGTCCCCTTGACCACACGTTCAAGAAAAGACCAGTGCTGTTCGGTACGGAGAGGTATCTCATGTGCCCTTTCCAGCTTTATGGGAACCAAAGCGCAATTCCGGAGAAACGATCTGTCCCAAACAAACGAGACACGCGTAAGCGAGAAGAAAATGACGAAGCAAATTACAACCGCCGTCGTAGTGAGCCTATTTATCTGTCTGGCGACTTTCACCCCACCAGCCGCGCAAGCACAGGCGGTTTACGGCAGCATCCTGGGCACAGTCACTGATCCGCAAGGAGCGGCCGTCGCCAATGCCAAGGTAACGGTCATCGACCAGCGCAAAGGTACTTCCGACAGCACGACCACCAACGACAGCGGGAATTATTCCGTCACTCACCTGATTCCAGACTTGTACACGGTTCGCGCCGAATCGCAGGGCTTTAAGACTAGCGAGCAGAAGGACGTCATAGTCGAAGCCGATGCGGTTGCGAACGTACCCCTACAGTTCCAGGTGGGAGGTACCAGCGAGACCGTCGAAGTCACCGGCGAGGCTGACGAACTGAAGACTGATCGCGCCGATGTTGCGACCTCGTTCAGCGAGAAGTACGTCGAAGACATGCCGATCCTCAACCGCAACTTTACGACCCTGCAGTTGATGGCTCCGGGTTCGCAGAAGATGGTGGGATGGAACCACGCCGCCACCGAGAATCCGCAGGGCAGCCAGCAGATCTTCACTCAAGGACAGCACTTCAGCGGCACCGCGTTCGAACTCGACGGAACCGATAACCAGGATCCCATCCTTGGGATTATCGTAGTCAATCCCAACCTGGACGGAGTCACAGAAGCGAAAGTCTCCTTGCAAAACTATGACGCGGAATTCGGCAAGGCCGTATCCAGTGTAGTCACCGCGCAAACTAAGTCGGGCAGCAATGAAATTCACGGCAGCGGTTTCTATTTTCGCCGTTCCGACGCACAATATGCGCGCGATCCTTTCGCGCAGGGCCCTAATCAGGAAGACCCGGTCACCCATCGTCTGATTCCAAGATCCCGCTGGCAGCAGTTTGGCGGCACTGTCGGTGGCGCGATTATCAAGAACAGATTGTTCTACTTCGGCGACTACCAGGGCACACGACAGACCCAGGGCGTCAGCGGCGTGTTCACCATGCCTACGGACACAGTTCGGTCGACGTGCAACCCTGCCACGAACACAACTGGGTATTGCGATCTGAGCCAGTACCTTTCGGCCGGCATCACTGGTGGTGGGCAGATCTACGATCCAACCAGCGGCCTTCCCAACGGAAGCGGTCGAAAGGCGTTTGGACCCCAGCCCGGTTGTACTGGCAACTGCATTCCGATCGGCATGATTTCGCCCGCGGCGGCGAAAATTCTTCAAGCGCTTCCGGCTCCCTCCAGTAGCACCGTTCTTAACAATTACACTGCTTCCGGTTCAGGTCCGTTCACTCAGAACAGCTTCGACACTCGCATCGACTACACGGCCAGCCAAACTGTGAATGTCTTCGGACGGTTTAGCCTCGATTACTTCAAGCTTTCGGGTACGGGTTTGCTGGGAGCGTTGGGTGGCCCCGGGGATGGCTTGGGGCCGGGGTTGGCTGGCAGTTCGATCACGCATAACTATAGCCTCTCAACCGGCGTGACCAAGACGTTCAGCCCTACGTTGCTGATGGATTTCCGCTTCGGCTACTTCAAGTACAATCCGCAGACTCAAAAACCCGACGGCGGCGCTCCCATGACAGCGTTCGGGATCCCCGGCGCGAATACCAGCGACCCGAAGACGGCCGGTCTGGGCTTCTTCTCTCTGGGTGCGGATCCCATCAGCGGGGAAGGCGGCGCTCCGAACAACGGCAGTCAGGGGTTAGTGATTTCCAGCTTCGGCGATGGTTTGGGCGTCGGTCGCTGCAATTGCCCGCTGACGGAAAGCGAACAGCAGTTTCAATTTGTTAACAACTGGACCAAGACAAAAGGCAACCATATCTTTAAATTTGGCGCCGACATTCGGTATGCCATGAACTTACGAATCCCGAGCGACAACAACCGCACCGGAGAATTCAACTTCAGCCCTGAGGGAACGTCGAATGGTGGCACGGGCGGCTTGGACTTGGCCACTTTCCTGCTGGGTGATGTTACGTCGTTTGCCCGTTACGTCAATAACCCAGCCGTCGCCCCCCCCGCAGAGCGGCAAAAGCGCTGGTTCTTCTACGGTCAGGACACTTATCGTTTCTCGTCCAAGCTGACCATTAACTATGGACTGCGCTGGGAGATCTATTTCCCCGAAACAGTCAATGCGAAAGGCGGCGGCGGATTCGCCAACATTGTGGATCTGAATGGAGCGGGCGCCATCCGCGTTGCAGGCTATGGAGGGATCGGCTCCAACGGCAATATCGATAATGACTTTAAGGCCTTCGCCCCGCGCCTCGGCATCGCCTATCAGGTCACGCCGAAGACTGTAGTCCGCGCGGGCTATGGCCGGAGCTATGACATCGGTGTGTTCGGTTCCAATTTCGGACACACGGTCACGCAAAACCTGCCCGTATTGCTGAAGCAGAACTACGATGCCACTAACTTCATCACCGGCGCGTCCTCCAATATAACCCCGCTCTTCAGTCTGGACGCCGGGCCGAACTCGGTTGCTGGTATTAATCCAGCAAACGCTTTCCCCGCAATTCCCTCCAATGGAGTAATACCGTTCAGTTCTCTGGGCGGTGCAATCTCCGGCGTGCACATTCGCCCCATCCGGCAGACCTTGCCGGCGGTGGACGCATGGAACTTTACCGTCCAACGCCAACTCACCAACACCATGGCTCTCGAAGTCGCCTATGTGGGCAGCAAGGGCACCCACGGTTTCGCTGGCGATGGGCCAAACTACGATATCAATCCCGCCGCAGTAGGACAGGGAGCCGACATTACCAAGGCTACCGATACGGTCTCGGGACTACCGTGTCTCCCTGGTACGTTACCCAACACGGGTACTTGCGGGAAAGCGTCTTACAGTTTCCAGCCTTTCACTTCGCAAAACAGTCGCCGCCCGCTCTACCCCACAATCCCATTTGATTTGGGCAACTATTACGGCAACGATGCCTCCAGTACCTACAACGCCTTTGAGGTGAAAGTGGAGAAGCGGTTCTCGCAAGGCTTGCAGTTCGTCTCTCACTACACCTTTTCGCACGCGAACAACTACAACGACAGCTACTATGCGATCAGCCATACCAACCAATGGGGACCGGTGGACTTCAGCCGGAACCATGTATGGGTGTTCAGCCCAATCTATGAATTGCCATTCGGAAAGGGCAAGAAGTATATGGGTGATGCCGGTCGGGGTATGGACTATGTGGTCGGCGGATGGCAGTTAAGCGACACCACGAACTGGAGTAGCGGTCTGCCCTGGACCGCCAGCATCGGCGAATGCGGCAACGTTACCGACACGGGGCCGTGTCGTCCGAACAAGGTACCAGGGTCGTTCAGCACAGGAGTCTCGGGAAGCATCGACCCGGTCAACCACAACCTCACTTTCTTCACGCCAGTCGCACCATTGTTTCTCGACCCCAACTCCGTGCCCGTCGGCACCGACATGTGTACCTTGGCTCGGCCAACGTCAGGGCCGTTTGCTCTTCCCGCTTGTGGGACGCTCGGCAACTTTGGCCGCAATACTTTCCACGGACCGAGGGGGTTCTACGATGACCTTTCTGTGGTGAAGAAGTTCAAGCTCCACGAAAGGCTCAATGCACAGTTCCGCATGGACGCCTTCAACATATTCAATCACCCCGTCTACGCCTTTAGTCAACAAAATGGAGCCAATCCGTGTGTTGACTGCCAGGGCGGCAACAACGGCAAAATTACAGGACTCGAATATGGCACTACGATGCGCCAACTCCAGTTCGCACTGCGCTTCGACTTCTAGACCTGACGTAAGGAAGAGTATCTTCTGAGGGAGTCTGATCCAGGCTCCCTCTTTTTATGTTCTAATTGTTTGCAGATTCTTTCGGGTGATCCTTTGCTATCTCCGCCCAAACCGCTGCTGGCCTTCCTGGTTGTCGCGATGATTTGCTCGGGCGAGGAGGCGCAAGATCCGAAGTCCACCCCTGTACCAACCTCAACCCAAGCCTCGCCCTCCGAGCTTGCGTCGGCTGAGCTTCTGCTTCACCAGGGCAAGTACGACGAAGCGATTGCGGAGCTGCAAAGTCTCGCCGCAAGAAACCCGGCCCCCCAAAAAATCGCCCGGGAGCTGGGCGCCGCTTACTACCAAGAAGGCGACTACCCGAAAGCGGCCGAGTACCTCAAGACAGCTCAATCCGAGGACCCCAAAGACAACGAATCCATCCAGTTGCTCGGCCTCTCCTATTACCTCGCGGGCCGGCCGGCGGACGCTGTCCCCTATCTCGAGAAAGTCCAGTCCTGGTATCCGCGCGCCAACGTGGATGCGGCTTACATTCTCGGCATCTGCTACCTGCAGAGCAAGGATTACCCCAAAGCGCGCACAGCGTTCGCGCGCATGTTCGACGTGCCTGCCGATTCCGCGGCCAGCTACCTGTTCACGGCACGCATGCTGCTCCGGCAGGAGTTCGATCCCGTGGCGGAAGAATACGCACTGAAGGCGACGGCGCTCGATCCGAAGCTGCCCGGGGCACACCTCATGCTCGGGGAGTTGTATCTCTATAAATCGCGCGTTCCCGAGGCGATCGAGCAATTGCAGAAAGAACTAAGTCTGAATCCTGCCAGCGCTGCTACGTATTACAAGCTGGCCGATGCCTATTCGCGAATCCAGAAGTTTGACGACGCGGAGCGCCTCCTGCAGCGATCTATCTGGCTCGACGCAACGTCGACCGGACCCTACATCCTAATGGGAAAGGTTCTGGAGAAAAAAGGCGAGTTCGAACTTGCGGTGCGGGCGCTGCGCCGCGCGGCCGCCATGGACCCAAACAATCCGATGACACACCATCTGCTAGGACAGACGTACCGCGACATGGGGAGGAAAGAAGAAGCGGCGAGCGAATTGAAGATTGCGGAGGAGTTGCGTGTAAAGCAAGATTCGCATCCCTGAATGGAATACCGAGTTCAGTTGGCTCTTGCCGGAAAGCGCGGTGCGTTCTTCTCCAGAGCCTCCACCGCTGCTTCGGGTAACGCGTGCAGCAACTCGAGAAAAGCAGCGTTCGTCCACCCGAAGCCGATCACATTCGCCTGATAGCCCACTTCCACATGGGATTCTGACGACCCGGTTACCACGTTGTACTTTTCCCGGATCGTCCCGTCGCGCGCGAAATTCTCAAGCACGGTAGAGAGGAACTTGGATGACAGCCGGTCGGCATCATCATTAAAACCGTAGCGGCGGATTCCCTGAATTGCGAGCATCTGCACGGGCGCCCAGCCATACGGGTAATCCCATTGCGTTCCGGAGTTTTCGGGGCTCATCGCCAGCCCACCCGGCTGCTCAAACACGGAGAGATTCTTCACCACGGCCTTCGCTTGCTCCGGAGTTGCCAGTCCCGCCCAGAGGGGATAGTAAGTCGTAAGAAAGCGATAAGTCGACTGTTTCCCTTCTGTGAAGTCGTAATCAAAGAAAAATCCGCGTTCGCCATCCCAAAGATACTTCTCAATGCTTTGCTTGCGGGCCTCCGCGCGCTCGCGCCATGTCTTGGCCTCGGAATGTTTTTCCAATAAGTCGCTGATTCGCTCCATGTCTTTTTCAGTCTTATAGAGCAAGCTGTTCAGGCAGGCTGGGGCATAGTGATGGGTGGCCGCTCCGTATGCGCCGAAACGAAAAGAAACATCGAAACCGGACTCCCGCATGGAACGATCGCCCTTGTAGTAGTCCGCGCTCAGGCGAACCACGCGCTGCGGTTCGCATTCCGGCGTGGCCTTGGTCGTCGGGACGTCGCACACCGTGATTGCATAGCTCGATCCCGAACCGGTGGGCGCCTTTGCCTTCTCCTGTTCCATCAGGTAGTGGTCCGCCTGCTCCGGGTGAACCATGAAGTGGCTGACTACCTTGCGGTAGAAGCCGCCTTCATCTTGCAAGCCTTCAGGCGGTGGGCCATCGCCAAAATCGAAATAACGAGCCAAGCCAGTCGATCCGGCCAAATGCGGCTCGCGGGTCCACATCGAGTAGTCCTTCTCGAGGTACGGGTACGCCCGTACCAGCCACGCTTGATCGGCATGTCCGGCCTCTTTCTCCGCCTCATAGACGCCCAGCACCATCGAACTCAGGAAAGGTGGTTGCGATCGTGTCAGATAGTAAGTGCGGTTGGCGTTAAGCAGGGCTCCGTAATTGTCGATCTCAAAGAAGAAGTTCTCGACCATGCCGCGTGCTAAGTCGCTGCGGCCATCGCGCAGCAGACCCACAATGATGAAGTAACTGTCCCAGCCGTACATTTCGTTGAAGCGGCCCCCGGGCACGACATACTTATTCGGGAGATAGAGCAATCCATGAGGATGGAAAGTTGAGGTATCAATTTCTCCCAGCTGATGGATCGGCTCGTGCAAGTGTTCGATCTCGACGTTACAGTCGGCATGAAGCTTTCCTACTGCGGGAGGCACGGAGAACCCGGAAGGTACATAGAGCACGGGGTTTACCTTCATTTTCGGGTCGACAAGGGACGCACAATCGGTCATCGAGCGCGTCAGGTTATCCCAGCCGGCGGCGATGTACTGGCGGATGGGAGCCAGCCCCGCGGCTGCAGTCGGTTGTTCCTGGGCGGCTGCCGCACAGGCGGTGAACACCAGTAAGACGAGTAAGCAGCCCCGCGGTTGCGGAGAGAGTTTTGTGGTTGTCATAGTCGGATCGGAGTCGAGTCAACATCATACTCTCACTGGCTTGCTGCTGAGCCTTACCCATTCGATATTATTCACAAGACTATGGACGGCTCCTTTACCAGCGGCAACGCGCGCCAGCCGTGCGGTAACCAGAATAAAGCGAACCCCAATCGCACAAAACACAGTCACCTAATGCTCGCACTTTGGAGCACTGCTGTTCAGACGTTGCAGCAGGTTCTTTGCTTCCGGCAGGTCGGGGTCGAATTCCAGCACCCGCAGAACATAATTGCGCGCACTACTGGGCTGTCCAGCGTCACAGAGAACCCGAGCAATATTCATCCCAATGCGGCTTTGGCCGGGGGCACGCTGGAAAGCATCCTCCCAGAGTCTGACGGCTTCGTGCAAGTGTCCACGGTTGGCCTCGATTACGCCCAGATTCGTTGCCACATCGATCAATGTGGGATCAATGCCAAGAGCTTTTTCATACAACTCGCGAGCATGATCGATGTCCCCTTTCTTCTGCGCGGAATATACCAGCGCGGAGAGCAGAGCAGGATCGTTGGGCGATTTTTCGATGGCCGAACGAAGGCACCGTTCAGTCTCTGGAGCAGCCGCCGTCATGCCCCCGTCCACTAACGATTCCCATGCGAGTGCGAGGTCCCGCGCGTCCTCATCGGTTTTCTGCGAATCGGGAAAGGGCACCAGTCGCGGCAGCAGGACCGCCTCGGCATTTCCGTCCTGCAGAAGCTGGGGAAAGATCGGCGGCCGGCGCAGAATGCGATGGTCGGTCACTTCGGTGTGAGCGACGTCCGTGCTCAATGAAGAAGGCATGTGGCAGACGACACAGTCGGGCTGGTCGGTGTGATGCTTGGTTCCAAACTTGGCGCCATGGCACGCCAGACACTTCCGCCGATAGTACGAAACCCGCTCCGCAGCGGAGGGTTCGTAGTGCGGATCGTGACAACTGGTGCAGGACATGGCATCGCCAGACGTCTTCTTACACACACTTTGCGCCAGCGCCTCAACCTGACTGACGGCTCCAAGACCGGGACGTTGCTGGTCCGCAAATACAAAATAATGGATGTAATCCGAGAGCGGCTGGCCAGGCCGAAAGTCATAAATGTGCCGTCCAGGACGTTCAATCGCTGCCTTGCCTTCGAGATGGCATTGCATGCAGACGGCGTCACGTCGGGCCGGATTCAGTTTGGCTGGATTGACGATTGCGCCGCCTTTCGTGTGCGCTGCTCCAGGTCCGTGGCATCGTTCACAGGTGACGCCGGAGTAGGAAAAAGGCGGGATCGTGTAGCGGTTTTGCGTTCCCTTGATCGGAGGCTGCAGTCCGCTGACGTGGCAATGTAAGCAACTGGTGAAAGCCGGCAGACTCATTGGGATCTGGCTGGCGTTGCCGTAAGCGGGCGCCATGTCCCATACGTGCCGGTCCGTGTACCAGTTCACGGGGGACTCAAACAGAAAGCCATCCACGGCGAACAGATAACTTCGCCCGCGCCGTCCGGAGCCAATGTAATAGAGCAACTGGCGCTTACCCCGCACCTCCGAGTCGTTCGGTCGCTCGAAACTGAGCCAGACCTTGCCATCATCGACGTAAATGCGGTAGTGAACGCCGGACTTCTTGTGCACAAAATCAGCGGGGATGAGGTTGTCCATCGCGAGCCCGCTGGCCTTCGCCATGGAAGTTCTTACATACGATTCGTAGATGGACGAATGACAGCCAGCACAGGCCTGATCTCCTACGTATCCGTTCGAGTCGGGACTTGCCGCTCGGGCCGAAGTCTGAGCTAATGAAGCGATTGACGCCCAGAGCAGCGCCGCCAGCAAGCATTGAAGGAAATTTCTCATGGGAGTCACATCAGTGATTGCCCATCGCGCTTTGTAATTGCTGGAGGTTTTCCTGAGCCAGGGCGTGTGCGGGATTGATCCCAAGCGCGCGTTCGAACTGTGCCTTGGCTTCGGCGAACCTCCCCAATTCCGCGAGCGCACTGCCCAGGTTTGCATGTGCGTCGGCATCGTCGGGCTTTATACGAACGGCCGCTGCGAACTGCTCCGCGGCTCCGGGGAAATCTCCCGCCGAAGCCAACGCGTTTCCTAAGTTGTAGTGCGCGTCAAAATATTCGGGTGAAGTTTGCGCAGCGGCCTGAAGATAGGCCCTGGCGCGATCGGGCTGTCCGGAAGCGATCAGGGCAGCCCCGAGTGCATTGTTCGCGGTAGCATCGTGAGGACGAATGCGCAGCGCCGCCTGGTATTCAGCAATCGCGTGGGCAACATTGCCACGCGCCTGCAGCATTGATGCAAGGTTGTAGTAGGCTTCAAAGTCCGCAGGATTGTTCCGGATGTCGTGTCGCGAGAGAGCCTCCTGCAACTGCATTCGCGGGTCGCCGGCTTTCGGATCAAAGTTGCGCGGCAGCATCTGGAGCCAAAGATGAGCCATTTCGTCCTTTGACCGATTGCCACCACGAACACGCTCCGGAGGATGATTAGGATTCAGCGCATTCTCCGTAGAATTGTCGTAAACATAGCGCATGCTGACCGTGGTTCCCTTGGGTAGAAATATCGGCTGCGCGTAACGATATACAGCCTGCCAATTCAAGTCCCATTGCGGAATGTGAATTAAAGTATTCGTACTGCCGCCGGGCAAAGTTGCGGTTGCTTGCAGATCCTTGCCTAGATAATGCGCATGCGGGTAGACGGCCAGCAGATCTACGTCGATGGGAAGCGTAAGTTCATCGCTTACGACAAAGTTCTTTTCGCCGGCCGGAATGTCGAGCTTGGTATCGTTTTGTAGTTGCAGGAGCATGGGAAATTTCGTGGCGGGCTGGTCGGTGAAGTAGAGGCCGATGGTCGGCTGAATCGTCTCCGGCTTGCCGGAAGGCTGCAGGTGGATATTCAGCACCAGGTCGGTGCCTTTGTCCAAGCGCAAAGCCATTCCTTCTGGCTCGAGGTAAGGAACTGTGCCCGGCTTCCAAAACAAGAAGTGGCTGTCGGGATCAAAAGTTTCCGATTCGATTTTGATCTCCATGCCCTCAAAGCCCGCGCCCGGCTCCTTCTCCCTCTGGCGGGAGTTCTGCAGGCGGTCGACAAGAATATTCGCGTGGTGGACGAAGCGCTTGTCGCCGGGGCGAATTTCCACCGCCCTGACCCAGCGGGTGCGGTCAATGGGCACGGGAAAAATGAAATTCCAGTACAGGTCGGAGCCGCTGGCCGGCAATAGGTATGGCGTCGCGGCCTTGAGCACTAGATCGGGCTGCCCGAGTTGCCAGCCTTCCACAGACTTCGGGGGCGACGGCAGGTCCGACGGATTTCCTTCCGGCGCCCCTTCCTCTACCCATTTTCTTATGGTTGCGATCTGCTCGTCTAAGAGCCGCGGCTCATCGGCGAATTTCAGAGCTTGCAGTTCTGGCAGCCACGGCGGCATGAAGCGCGTGCGAGTGACAATTTCAATCTGCCGCGCATGCTTTTTTACGTCGTCATAAGTAAGAAGAGGGAAGGGGCCTGATTCTCCGGGACGATGGCAGCGGGCGCAGGATTGGAAAACGACTGGAGCAATGTCGCGGGTGAATGTGACCTGCTTGTCGTCCTTTCGGTCCGGCGCCGCCTGTGCGTGGACGCCTGTACCGGGCCGAAGCGCCAGTGCAATGGCCAATATGAAGCCGATCCCAGCGAGTGAAAACGGCCGCTTCATCGCAGGTCCGAGATGTAACAGCCCACGCCCGCGACTTCCTTATTGGAAGGCGCACCCCCTGCCAGCGCGGCCTGAATAGCGTCTTCCAGTTCGTGGGTGGTTGACGCAGAGCGCGCGCGTCCGTAAGCCTCGTAGAGATTATCGATGCGCCCGTGATAGACAAGAGCGCCTTTGGCGTCGAACACTGCTGCCTCAGGCGTGACCTGTGCGTGCGCCTGTTTAACCAGCGCATGCTCAGGATCGCGCAGGCCAGGAATGGAGTAGCGGAAATCGCGCAGATACTTGCGAATGTCTGACGGCGATTCGGATTTATCGGGGAAGACGAGATAGAAGCGGGCATCTTTCTGATGTTCTTCGCTGATCCGCTGAATCGTCGGAGCATAGCGTCCGGAAATTGGACAGTCTCCCCGCACGAAAACCAGTACGACGAGTTGGCCAGCATTCGACTTGAGCGGATTCACACTGTTCCCGTCAAGATCCAGCGCAGTTTGCTGGGTCACGCAAAATGCCGGAGCGAGCATTAAAAATGTCAGCGCCGGGAGGAACCGGCCACCCCCCTTCTCGCGCAGTTTGCGAAAAGAGTAGCTTCTCACCATTTGTAGGAGATGCCGGAAAACCATGGGAACCAAGTCTCGTGTTGCATTCCAATTGTAAGGTAAAAGCACTTGGCCGTCCGGAATTTTGTCCTCTACCAACCCGGTTGATATTAGAGTCTCGGCTTGTCCAAAATGCTGTCTACCCCTTGTCCTCACCTCGGCAATCGTCTCAAGAAGCGACTTTGGGACGAGACTCAGAGAGCCGGATACATACGCTAACTGGTGCGCATGGCACACGTGGACTATTGCGCATCGTACTACTAGTTTCGACGTTGCGCGCCTGCTTCGGTTGTCGGTCGATCGGTCGATCCAACGCTCTCGTCCGTCTAGAATTCCAGTACCGCTGCCATCCGAGGGTACAGCCGGTCCCAATTTTTCTGGAACTCCACCTCAATTCGGAGACATTGTCGCAGGCGTGTTGGCACCAAGGAACGTTTTCGAAGCGGGCCGCCGCGAAGTCTCGACGAGGGCCCGCCGCCACCGGTCTGAGATTTTGGGGAGTCCAAACGAATGGTGGCGTTCAGCCGCGGGGAACGGTTTACTGATTGGTTATTAAGGGTTAACGTCACCACTCCGGAGCGGCAAGGTTTATGGTTAAAGTCACAGCTGGCGCCTAGCATGGAGCCCGAATTGGCTCCGTGACGTGGTTCCAAAATCCCCACAGAGGGTTCGGGCCCTCCTAGCCCGTCTGCTGCCTTACTTTGGGGGTCGCGGTCAGGGCGGGGCTTCCGCACCGCCTTTTGGATTTGAGGAGTTACAGTCCGCAGTCGACTTCTGCTAAACCGTAAGGTCGGAGTGCTTTCCCGGCCGTCTCATCCAATTCAGCATGGGCAACGGATTAGACGTTTCGGTCTCAGATCTGGTGGGCATGTGAGCCGGGGAGCCCGCCGGCAGCGCAATCGCCGGGTCGGTTGATCTGGCACAGCACGTGGAACAGTGGGTATACAAGCGCTACAGATTGGCAGAACATCATTCCATTTCTGGACTGGCTTGCTCGGCCACTCCGGTTCCGATTGGGCATGTGGCGGCTACGAAGACGGTGCGGGCGGGCAGCGGTGGAGTGATGCTGCCGAATCATGCACCGTTGGTGGTGGCGGAACAATTTGGGACGCTGGAGGCGATGTATCCGGGACGAATCGATCTCGCGCTGGGACGCGCTCCGGGCGGCGCCTTTCAAACGATGCGGGCGCTGCGGAGGGATTTGCGGCAAAGCGGCGAGGATTTTCCGGCGCTGCTCGATGAACTGCGCACATACCTAGGGCCGGAGAAGCCAGGGCAAGTCGTGAAAGCAATTCCCGGACAGGGTAGCAATGTGCCGATCACGTTGTTGGGGTCGAACGGTTTCAGCGCACAACTGGCAAATGATCGCTATCGCGATTTTACGTCAGCAACGAGCGGACGCCTTTTCCAGTTCGATCCGCAGAGCGCAGAATTCAAGTCCAAAACAAAAACCCGAGCGATCGCGAACGATACCAGCAACACGGATCGTCCTGCCCGTTGTTCGGAACTCGACTTCCATCAGATCGCCGGGCTGAAGGTTGACCCCGGCATAGAGCTCCATGCCCGTGCGGCTTAACTTAGAAACCAATCCAGGCACAACTATGTTTGTAGCGCCGGGGACCGCGATGAAGACAGGTGTGTGCATACGATATCGGAGGTATCGGCGAGTGTTGGTCGAGTTCATTTTCAAGGTAGTTAAGTCACACACAATCTACTTGAGCAAGCTGAAGTGCAGCAGGTATGCCGCAGTGGCCAGACCGATCATGAGC
>Ga0116217_10003929_pt1 | contig 13346 bp, 13 predicted proteins | sample Sb_taG_6_FD_89697 | JGI IMG/M metagenome (GOLD analysis project Ga0116217, IMG submission 89697) | Peat soil microbial communities from Weissenstadt, Germany - Sb_50d_4_PS metaG | ecosystem: Environmental > Terrestrial > Soil > Wetlands > Peat | place: Germany: Weissenstadt | collected 2010-09-21 | reverse complement strand
GGGTGAAGATCAGGTCCTCCGGCGACCGCGCGCCGACCAGCAGCACCACGCGGTCATACCTGGCCCGCTGGTCCAGCGCAGCCAGCACCACCGGGCGCAGCGGCGCCAGGCCGATGCCGCCCGCCACGATCAGCACGTCCCGGCCGTCGGCGATGCTCAGCCCCCAGTCGGTGCCGAACGGCCCGCGCACGCCGATCATGTCGCCCGGGGCCGCGGCGCACAGGGCCCGCGTCACCGCCCCGACCGCGCGGATCGTCTGCACCAGGACCTCGCCGCGCTGGAAGCCGCTGATCGAGACCGGGACCTCGCCTACGCCGTACGCGTACAGCATGGTGAACTGGCCGGGACGCGGCGGTTCGATCGGATCCCCCGCCGGACGGAGCATCAGCGTCACCGTGTCGTAGGTCTCGGTGTGGCGTCCCGTCACCACGTAGCGGGCCGGCCACATCGGGGCTAGGGGAGGGGTCACGGCTCGTCCTGGTGGTCACGCTCGGCACGCAGCGCCTTCACTTCCTCGGTCAGGTCGATGCCGACCGGGCACCATACGATGCACCGGCCGCAGCCGACACAGCCGGACGAGCCGAACTGGTCGTGCCAGGTGCCGAGCTTGTGGGTGAGCCACTGCCGGTATCTGCTCTTGGCCGACTTCCGGACGCCGCCGCCGTGGAGGTAGGAAAAGTCGAGGTCGAAGCAGGAATCCCAGCGCTCCCAGCGCTCGGCGTGATCCCCGGTCAGGTCGGTGGTGTCCTCGATGGCGGTGCAGAAACACGTCGGGCACGCCATGGTGCAGTTACCGCAGGTCAGGCACCGTGAGGCCACGTCGTCCCAGCGGGCGGCCTGCTGGCTGTCCGCCATCAGCTCCCGTAGGCCGCCGGTCTCCATCTGGCGGCCCATCCGGTCCGCGGCCGCCTCAACGGCGGACCGCGCCCCCTTGACGGTGGCCTCATCGGCAGGCTTGCTCGGCACCCCGGCGAGCACGTCGGCGCCGCGCTGCGAGCCGACGTCGGCCAGGAAGCGATGACCGCCTCCGTCGAGGATTTCGGTGAGGGCCAGATCATAACCCTGGTCGGCGCCGGGCCCGGTGCCCATGGACGCGCAGAAGCAGGTCTCACCCGGCTCGGTGCAGTTCACCGCGACGATAAACAGCCGGGCGCGGCGCGCCGCGTACCGCGATCCCGGCTGCGCTAGCACCCGGTCCTGGATCGCGATCGCCCGCAGATCACAGGGCCGGACGCCAAGAAAGGCATACCGCGGCGGCTCATCCTCATCGGCCTCGCCGGACAGCTCGAAGCCGCCGCCAGGGGTGCGTGCCGCCGACCACAGCCGTTCCCGCGGCGGATGCAGGAACCGCTTCCAGCTCTGCGGCCCGGCCGAATGGCCGAAGGCGGCGGTGTCGTCACGGCGGCGCAACTGGTACCCGCCCGGGCCGAGCCGGACGCCCCAGCCGAAGGGAAGCTCCGTGGCGGACGACAGTTCCCGCAGCACGATGGCACTGTCCTGGACGGCCGGGCCGATCACGCGGTATCCCTCGGCCACCAGAACCCGGTACAGGTCGTCGAGCCCCTCGGCCGTTATCACACGGGAGGCTGAAAGCGTGGTCTCGGGAGCCATAGCCACTGTCCGTTCGGCATAAATGCTTTTCATCACCTAGCGTCGGTCAGCATGGCCGCCCACGGTCATGGGCGTTGGTTCATGATTGGCGGGCCCTTCGTCCCTAGTGCCAGTGGTGCGCCCCGCAGAGCTTAGCGGTATGGCTAGTGCTAGACACCTGACCGGGGCCGCTGGCCGGTGGAGCGCGACGCACCCGTGGACGGCGATCCTCGGCTGGCTCGGCTGCGTCGTGATCCTGCTGGTGACCGGCCACCTGGTCGGAACACTTCAGGTGCCCACCGAGGAAACGGGATCGGGGCAGACCGGGCAGGCTCAGCAGATGATGAGCCAGAACTTTCCGGTGCGCGCCAACGAGTCCGTGCTGTTCGAGAGCGGCAGCCTCCAGGTCAGCGCGCCTGCCTATCAGGCCGCGATCCGGGACGTGCTGACCCGGATCCAGGCCACCGGGCGAGTGACCCAGATCCGCTCGCCGCTCGACCCGGCCTACGCCAACCAGATCTCCGCGAACCGGCACGCCGCGCTGCTCCAGTTCCAGCTCACCGGCAACATCGTCGACGAAGCCACCCGCGTCGTGCCGGTGCTGGCCGCCGTGCAGGCGGCCGCCACCGCCCATCCGCAGATCCAGATCGCCGAAACCGGCGACGCCACCATCACCAAGGCGGTCAACGACACCATCTTCCGTGACCTGCGCCGGGCCGAGGCGCTGTCCTTCCCGATCACGCTGGTGGTCCTGCTGATCGCCTTCGGCGCGGTCGTCGCGGCGCTGCTCCCGCTCGCGCTGGCCACGATGGCGATCCTGGCCGCCACCGGCCTGGTGGCGTTCACCAGTCACCTGGCCGGCGAGACGAGCCAGGCCAGCTCCGTGATGCTGTGCATCGGCCTGGCCGTGGGCGTCGACTACTCGATGTTCTACGTCAAGCGCCAGCGTGAGGAACGCGCCGCCGGGCGTCCGGTGCTGGACGCGATAGAGGTAGCGGCCGCTACCTCGGGCCGCTCGGTGCTGATCTCCGGCCTGACCGTGCTGGTGGCGATGTCGGGCATGTTCCTGACCGGCAACAAGGTCTTCTACGGGATGGCGCAGGCCGCGATGCTGGTGGTGGCCGCCGCCGTCATCGGGTCGCTGACCCTGCTGCCGGCCCTGCTCGCCCTGCTCGGCGACCGGGTGGACCGGGGCCAGCTGCCACTGCTCAGCAAGCTGCGCCGGCCCGCCGGCCAGAGCCGGGTCTGGTCCGTGATACTCGACCGGGTCCTGGCCCACCCGGCGCTGACCGCCTGCGCCGCGGCCAGCCTCCTGGTAGTGCTCGCACTGCCCGTGCTGCGCCTGCACACCGCCACCCCCGGTGTCAGTGACCTGCCGCAGAATACGGCCGCCCTGCATACCTACAACCGTATGCAGCAGGTGTTCCCTGGCGGCCCCGCGCCCGCGCTCGTGGTGGTCGAGGCGCCCGACGTCACCTCGCCCGCAGTCGTCAAAGCCGGGCAGGCGTTCGAGCGGGCGGCGCTGGCCAGCGGCCAGATGAACCAGCCGATCACGTTCGTCGTCAACTCCGCGCACACCGCCGCGATCATCCAGGTGCCGCTGGCCGGCACCGGGGAGGACACCGCGTCCGTCCACGCCCTCGCCACCCTGCGGGACAAGGTCATCCCGGCCACGCTGGGCCAGGTGCCCGGCGTCACGGTCGCGGTGGGCGGGCTCACGGCGAGCACCGTGGACTTCAACACGCTCATGGGCCAGCGTTCGGGCTGGATCTTCGCCTTCGTCCTGCTGCTGGCCTTCGTCCTGCTGCTCATCTCCTTCCGTTCCCTGGTCATCCCGGTCACCTCGGTGGTGCTCAACCTGCTGTCCGTGGGCGCCGCCTATGGGGTCGTCGTGGCGCTCTTCCAGTGGGGCTGGGGGCAGTCGGTGTTCGGCTTCACCAGCACGCATTCCATCGCCAGCTGGCTGCCGCTGTTCCTGTTCCTGGTGCTGTTCGGGCTGTCCATGGACTACCACGTGTTCATCCTCAGCCGGATCAGGGAGAGCTACGACCGCATCGGCGAAACGGACCGGGCAGTGGCGCACGGCATCAAGATCAGCGCGGGAGTGGTCACCGCCGCCGCCGTGATCATGGTCTTCGTCTTCCTGACCTTCGCGACCATGTCGATGGTGCAGCTCAAGGAGATGGGCGTCGGCCTGGCCGTGGCGGTACTCCTCGACGCGACCGTTGTCCGGGCCCTGCTGCTGCCCGCCACGATGAAGCTGCTGGGCCGGTACAACTGGTACCTGCCCCGGTGGCTGCGCTGGCTGCCGGAGGTCTCCTCCTCCACCCCGCCGCCCCCGCCGCCCCCGCCGCCCGCGCCGGCCCCGCCGCCCGCGCCGTCCCCCCCGAAGCAGCCGATCCCGGTCGCGTAGCCGGGATTCTGGGGCCCTGGCCTGGAGGGATGCCCAGACGGGACTTGCGTCATGGCGGAGGCCGGCCCTTCGGCCCTATTGGATTCCCGCGGCCGGAGGTAATTCTGGTCTGCATTCGGGATTGCGTATCCCGGTCCGGGCGCAGGAGGCTGCGCCGGGAGCAGGAGAAAGGCTTGGACAATGAAGCACATCGCGGGAACGGCGCTGGCCGCCGGCCTTGCCCTGGTAGGCGCGGCTCTGCTCGCGGGCCAGGATGACATCCGCAAGTTCCACCGTATGCGCAGCATGTAATGCCGCGGTGCCGGCAGACATGTATATCGCCGGTACCGGTTTAAGCAATTCAAGCGGAAGGCGGAAACGGCCGTGAAATTGATCACCGCCATTGTAAGGCCGGAGAAACTCGACGAGCTGATTTCGGCCTTGATCGACGTAGGGATCCGCGGGCTGACCGTGACCGACGTCCGGGGCTTCGGGAACCAGTACGGCCGGCTGGCGGACGCTGTGAGGGTTACCATCCCCGCCAGCCAGCGTATGGCGGCGCTGCTGCCGAAGGTCCGGCTGGACCTCGTCGTGCTCGACGACGATGCCGAGACGATAATCGACGCCATCGCCAAGCATGCGCGGAGCGAAACGATCGGAGACGGCAAGATCTGGGTGACCACGGTGGACAGCGCCCTGCGGGTCCGGACCGGCGAGCGAGATCGCGCAGCGGTATGACACCGGGCGGGACCGCCCGTGCCGCGGTGAGAGACGACTCCGCCGGCTCGCGCGCGTCCGAGGCTGGCGCCGTCGACCGTGCCTGTTGCTGCCCGGGCCCGCCCGCCGTCCTGGTCGTCATGCCTGCCACCACAGCCCGGCCGCATGAGACGGAGCTGCTGCTGTGCGGCCATCACTACCGCGTCTCGCGCCACGCCCTGGCCGAGGTGCACGCTGCCGTATACGAACTGCCCTGGATGGCGGACGGCACCGCGGCTTGGTTCGGCCGGGTTGAGGGCCAGAAGTCCGGGACTTAGGTGCAAGGCCAAGGCGCGGCTCGTCCTCGAGCCCTAACGCTCTCAACGCGGCCTAACCTTCGTGCTTGCCGCGCATGATGACGACCGGGCACGGCGCGTGATGCACGCAGTACTGGCCGACCGAGCCGAGCATCGCCTCGGCCAGGCCGCCGTGGCCCCGCGAGCCCACCACGAGCAGGTCAGCCCCCTCGGCCGCGTCCACGAGCACCTGCCCCGCGCGGCCTTCCACCACGCGCGGGCAGACCTGGACGTCCGGGTCGAGGGTGCACATCTCGGTTATCGCCTCGCACAGGATGGTGCGGGCGTCCTCCTGGTAGTCGGGCATATCGGTGGCCGGCACCCAGCCGGCGCCCGCCGGGACGTGCCAGGTGGTCACCGCCTCCACCACCGCTCCGGTCAGTTTCGCCTGGTGGATGGCCCAGCGCAGCGCGGCCCTGGACGACTCGAAGCCATCCACTCCGACCACGATGCGCGGCTCGTCGTCTTGCCTGTTCTTCATGGTGGACCTCCTCAGGGTCTGCCCTGTGCGGGCACAGTGATGGTCTCGATGCCGCCGCGCGCGGCGTGCGGGTCGAGGTACTGACCGCCCAGCGCATCCGGACGCAGATCAGGCGTGAGCTGGTAGACCAGCGGGATGCCGGTGGGGATCTCCAGCCCGGCGATCCGGTCATCCGGAACGGACTCGAGGTGCTTGACCAGCGCCCGCAGCGTGTTGCCGTGCGAGACGGCGAGCACGCATCCACCGGAGCACAGGTCGGGGACGATCGCGTCGTACCAGTACGGCAGCAGCCGGGCCGAGACGTCCGCGAGCGACTCGGCGCGCGGCAGCGCGTCGGGCGGCAGGGCCTGATAACGCGGATCGGCGGCCTGCGAAGACATCGCCGCCTCGTCGAGCGGCGGGGGCGGCACGTCGTAAGAGCGGCGCCACAGCATGAACTGCTGCTCGCCGTACTGCGCGAGCACCTCGGCCTTGTTCCGGCCCTGCAGCGCCCCGTAGTGCCGCCCGTTGAGCCGCCAGGATCGGCGTACCGGGATCCAGTCGCGGTCCATCGCCGCCAGCACGAGGTCGGCCGTGCGGATCGTGCGCCGCTGCAGGGACGTGTGCACGAGGTCGGGGAGCAGGCCGTGCTCGGCGAGCAGCGCCCCGGCCCGGGCCGCCTGGAGCTCTCCCTGCGTGGTCAGGTGAGCGTCCTCCCAGCCGGCGAACAGCCCGGCGGCGTTCCATTCGCTCTGCCCGTGCCGCAGCACGATCAGGCGATAAGGAAAGCCGTGCTTGCTCACGGCTCTTCCAGCACGGCCAGGCCGGGCAGGGTCCGGCCCTGGACGAACTCCAGGCTGGCGCCGCCGCCGGTGGAGATGTAGCCGAACGCGCTGTCGCGGAAGCCGAGGGTGTGGATGGCCGCGCCGGTGTCGCCGCCCCCGAGCAGGCTGAACGCCTGGCTGGTGGTCATGGCCGAGGCGACAGCCCGGGTGCCGTTGGCGTACGGGGCCAGCTCGAAGACACCCATCGGGCCGTTCCAGAAGACCGTCCCGGCACCGCGGATGCTGGCGGCGAACAACCTGGCCGACTCCGGGCCGATGTCCAGCCCCATCCGGTCCGCCGGGATGGCGTTGGCGGCCACGACCTCATGCGGCGCGTCAGCGGCGAGTTCGGCCGCCACGACGAGGTCGGACGGCAGCACGATCTCCGCGCGGGCCTGGGCGGCCCGATCCAGGTAGCCGCGAGCCAGGTCGACCTGATCGGGCTCCAGCAGCGACGTCCCGACCTTGTGGCCCTGGGCGACCAGGAACGGGAAGGCCATCGCCCCGCCGATGAGGATCTGGTCGGCCACGCCGATCAGGTCGTCGACCGCGTCGAGCTTGTCCTCGACCTTCGCGCCGCCGAGCACCACCACGTAGGGCCGCCGGATGTCGGCGGTCAGTCGGCGCAGTGCGGCGGCCTCAGCCCGGACCAGGTAGCCGGCGCAGTGCGGCAGGCGCAGGGCGACGTCGTAGACGCTGGCCTGCTTGCGGTGCACGACGCCGAACCCGTCCGAGACGTACAGGTCGGCCAGCGCGGCGAGCTCGTCGGCGAACAGGCCCCGCTGCGTCTCGTCCTTGCTGGTCTCCCTCGCATCGAACCGCAGGTTCTCCAGCATGACCACGCCGCCGGGCTGCAGGGCCGAGACGGCGGCCTGCGCGGACGGGCCGGTGGTGTCGGCGGCGAGCTTCACCGGGCGGCCGAGCAGTTCGCCGAGACGGGCCGCGGCCGGCGCCAGCGAGTACTTCGGGTCGGGCTTGCCCCCCGGGCGACCGAGGTGGGCGCAGACGATCACCTTGGCATCGCGGTCGAGCAGGGTGGTCAGGGTCGGCAGGGCGCCCCGGATCCGGCCGTCGTCTGTGACGCGCGTGCCGTCGAGCGGCACGTTGAGGTCGTCACGCACCAGTACCCGCTGGCCTGCGACCGCGAAGTCATCGATTGTCTTCATTACGAGCTCTCCTTGGACCGACGCTGAAGCAGTGGCTCCCGGGTGGCATCCCGGACTCCGGTTCCCAGCGTGGCGAGCCTTCTGCCCGAAGGTCAGAGCCCTTAGCCGCCCTGAAGGGGGACTTTCGTCTGTGGCGGCTCGGGCCGCGATGCCGGTTCGGCCCCGTGGGCTCAGCGTCGATCGGCTGGCGGCGGGCCAGCGGGAACCGGCACGCTCCAGGCCAGCCGCGTGCCACCCTCGGCCGGCCCGACGTCGATCGCGATGCCGGCCTGGCTCGCCCGGTCGCACAGGGGGGAGAAGTCCCGCCCGTGCCCGTCGCCGCCGGCCGGGCGCCGGTCCGGGCCGGTTCCGGTCACGACGACGGTCAGGGCGTCGTCGGCCCGCAGGTCCACTGATGTCTGCGCGGCATCCGGGCTGATCAGCCCGAGCGCCGTCTGCAGCATGTCGAGCAGTTGGTCGCTTGCCCCGGCAGGCAGGGCATCGTCCACCGGCCCGGCGAATGTGATCTCCGGTACCGGCGACAGGTCGGCGCACAGCCGCAGCACCTGCTGCCGCAGGCCGACGCTGTCCAGCCGGCTCTCCAGGCCGAAGATCGCCTGCCTGAGCAGGCGGATGGCGTCGTCGAGATCGTCCACGGAGGACTCCACCCGGCGCCGCACATCGGCTCTGGGCATCAGGGACAGGGCGCCTTGCAGTTTCAGTCCGGCCGCGAAGATCCGCTGGATGACACTGCTTTGCAGTTCGGCGGCCAGGCGATCCCGGTCCTCGACGATCCGCAACTCGGCGAGCTGCTGCTCCAGCCGGGCGGTCGCCTGCTGGGACCGGCGGATCCGGTCCCGGAGGCCGTGCGTGGCCACCGCGAGCAGTCCGCCGAGTGCCGCCCACAGCAGGACACGGCGGATCGTGACGGCGTCCGGCGCCGACTGGCTCACCGAGACGACTACCTCGGCGGCCACGATCGCGGCCACGACACAGGCCGATTCCCACGGGCGGTGGAACAGGGCGCTCCAGATGAGCGGGATCAGCACCACCAGGCCCACGCCCGAGATGGTGCCGCCGGCCAGGGTGAGAGCCAGCGCCCATCCGGTGCAGGTCAGGGGCACGAGCACGGGTGCCCAGGCGGGAAGCCGGCGCCAGGGCAGCAGGAACGCCAGGGCCACAGCGGCCAGCAGGACCAGGCTGACGATGGCCGCGGTACCTACCCGGGTGCCGGGCGGCAGCGCCAGGCTCGCCTCGGCCACGACCGCCACCAGGGCAAACGGACCAACCCGGGCCGCTAGCCCTGGCCTGCCGAAAGGAGAGTGACCCGCGCTGAACGAAGCCAGGACGGACGACTCGTCCAGGCTGGCCGATCCGGGTCCGGGCTCCATCTGACGATCCTCAGCGACAGAATCCAGGCGGTGGCGGGACGCTCGTAGCTGGACACGACGGCATGACGGCATGCGGTACGTCACACCTGATCTTCGCTCGACTCTCCCAGTCTGTCGAGGTCACCAGGGCGGCGATGGATGACTTAGTCGTCGACGGGCACGATGGCTACCGGGCCGCGGGCATGGTCGAGCAGCGCGTGCAGTATCGAGCCGATGCCCGGACTGCCGTGCCTGCCGATCACCACCAGGTCGGCGCGGGCCGAGTAGTTCGCCAGGACGCGGGCGGGATGGCCGTGGATGACGTCGTGCCGGACCCGCATGTCAGGGTACTTCTCCCGCCATCGGTTCAGGCTGGCCGCCAGGCTGCGGGAGGCCTCGTCGGAGATCTGCTCGGGATGGAACGGTGTGTCCATCGCGTCCTGATCGACGGTGGCGCGCAGCGCGGATGGGAACCAGTACCAGGCGTGGACGACCACCAGGTCGGCGTGCCGCACGGTGGCCTCCTCGAAGGCGAACGTCAGCGCCTCGGTGGCGTCCTGCGGATCGCGGACGCCGACCGCGACCTCCCGGTGTACGGCCATGCTGGCCTGCCGGATCACGATCACCGGGCACGTCGCGCGTTGGGCGGCGTATCGGCTGACCGAGCCGAGGATCATGGCCGCGAACCCGCCTGCCCCGCGGGTGCCGACCACCAGCATGGCCGCGCCCGAGCCGCTGCCGGCTACGGCCAGGGCCGGCGGGCCCGACAGCAGATCGCTGGCGATTTCCAGGCCGGGGGCCACTTCTTCGGCCCGGGTGACGGCTGTCCTCAGCGCGCGCGCGGATGCGCCGCGCAGCACGCTGGCCGCCGTGGCCGGGGAGACCTGGGTGGCGTGCATCCGCGGCATCATCGCGGGCGCCGACACGATGCGGAGCGGCAGCCGTTGCCGGTTCGCCTCCAGGGCGGCCCACTCCGCGGCCAGCAGCGACTCTTCGGACCCGTCTACTCCCACCACGACTGGTTTGGTTGCCATCGCCCGGCCTCCTCCACAGCGTGCCGGTTGTTCAGTGCACGGGCGCCGAGTGGCCCAGACGGGCGATCAGCCTGATCCGGGTGGCCTGCAGGCGCTTGGCCAGGACCCCGGTGATCCGCTGGTTGAGCTCGTACCCGAGCCCGGGATCGGCGGCGCAGAGTTTCCGTACTGCCGTCGCGTCGAACTCGAAGGCTTCCACGGGGGTGACGGCCACGGCGCCGAACGCCCACTTGTACGGCGGGAACAGCCACGACCAGCCGAGCAGTTCGCCCATGCCGATGGTCTCGATGACCACCGGTCCCTCGCCCGGGACGTGCAGGTCCAGCGATACGTGACCGGACTGGATCAGCCAGAACCGGGTAGCGTTGCCGCCGTCCTCGAAAAGCCGGTACCTGGCCGGGAAGCTGACGTCACGGGCGGCCTCGGCGAGTACGCCTAGCTGGTCACGTGACATGCCGTGAAGGAATGGGTGAGCGGCCAGACTCGCCGCGCTGACCTCGATCATGGGACATCACCGCCCAGTATTGGTCTCGGTCGGTTTAGCCTTTACGCCGCCGCGCGCTCCCGGATAGTGGCTTTGGTCACTCGCCAGCCGGACCATGGGCCACGGCGGGATGCGGCCAAGCGCCGCGCCGTCTGATGGACCAACGTCCCGGCCGGAGATGCCGGAGGCCACTCGCCGCGGGGCTGCATCCGGCTGAGGCTGACGGTATGCGGGCGAATAACCCCACCTGATAGCGGAGAGAACCGAGGAGGTGAAGCGGCGCCGGACACCCCGGGCCCGGTCGGCGGCGCCGTGATCCCGATGAGCGTGAGCTATATACCCAGGAACCCTACGGGGCTGGACGAGGACGACGAATCACCCCGAAGCGAATGGGCGTGGCCGTCGCCACCCGATCCGGGTGACCTCAGCAAGCGGGTCCTACAACGACGCGCCGAGCTCCACCTGAGCAAGGCGCAGGTGGCCGCCCGGGCTGGGATGAGCCTGCGGTACCTGGAATACGTGGAGCGATACCCGGCCCGGCCTGACGCCGCCGCGCTGCGTCGGCTCGCTGCCGCGCTGCAGACCACGCCGGCCGCCCTGCTGGGCGCGGGGTCTCAGCTGCCGTCCGGATACGGCCGCATGGCCGGCCCTCCCGTGATCACCAAGCTCATGCCGGTCGAGTGCCATCGGCTGATCGCGGCGGGCGGTATCGGCCGGATCGGGTTCGGCACGACCTCGGGTCCGGTCGTCCTTCCGGTCAACTTCGCCGTGGTGGCGGGCACCATCGTCATCAGGACGGGTGAGGGCACCGTGATCGACGGCCATGCGGACGAGCAGGTCGCGTTCGAGGTGGACCACATCGACGAGGCGCTCTGCCAGGGCTGGAGCGTCCTGGTGCGCGGCATGGCGCACCGCGTCGCGCACCCCGCCGAGCTCCAGAACATCCGGCGCGACACGACGCTATGGCCCTGGCCCGGCGGCGACCGTGAGATTTACGTGCGCATCATCCCGGACACGATCACCGGCCGCCGGATCGAGAGCCGCTGACCCTCCCGCTCACAGCACCAGCGGGGCCGCCCCCCAGGGGCGGCCCCGCTGGCGTTAGCCGGATGACAGCTACAGCTGCCCGCCGACCAGAGCGGCCAGGTCGGCCAGCCGGGAGGTGTAGCCCCACTCGTTGTCGTACCAGCCGAACACCTTGACCAGGCGCCCCGCCGCCTGAGTCAGCGCCGAGTCGAACACGCACGACGCGGAGTCACCGATGATGTCGCGGGAGACGAGGGGATCGGTGCTGTAGCGCAGGATGCCGCCCAGCGGGCTCTTCGGGTCGAACGCCGCGGTGGCGAACGCCCGGTTCACCTCCTCGACGGTGACGTCCTGGCTGAGCACCGCGGCGAGGTCGGTCAGCGAGCCGTCCTCCACCGGGACGCGGATGGCGACGCCGTCCAGCCTGCCGGCCACGGCCGGGATGACCTCGCCGGTGGCCCGGGCCGCGCCGGTCGTGGTCGGCACGATGTTGATCGCCGCCGACCGGGCGCGCCGCGGGTCCTTGTGCGGGCCGTCGAGGAGCATCTGATCCCCGGTGTAGGCGTGGATCGTGGTCATGAACCCCTGCACCACGCCAAACGCGTCGTGCAGCACCTTGACCATCGGGGCCACGCAGTTGGTCGTGCAGGACGCGTTGGAGATCACGTCATGCCGGGCCGGGTCGTAGGCGCCGTCGTTGACCCCGATCACGACCGTCAGGTCGGCGCCCTTACCCGGAGCCGAGATCAGCACCTTCCGCGCGCCGCCCTTGAGGTGCAGGGCCGCGCCCTCCCGGCTGGAGAACTTGCCAGTGGACTCGATGACCAGGTCCGCGCCGAGCTTGGCCCAGTCGATCGCCGCCGGGTCGCGCTGGGACAGCACGGGGATGGGGTCACCCGCGACGATCAGCGCGTCGTCCGTGTGCTCCACCGTCCGGCCGAGCCGGCCGTAGGTGGAGTCGAAGGCCAGCAGGTGCGCCAGCGTCTTGGCGTCGGTGATGTCGTTGACCGCTACCACCTGCAGGTCGGTGCGCTCCAGCGCCAAGCGCGTGAACGAACGCCCGATCCGGCCGAAGCCGTTGATTCCTACTCTGACAGTCATGTGAGCTTCCTCCTCATGGGTTTCCGCCAGTAGCCTGGCCGGGCCCAGCCGGCCCCAGGTAGCGCCAATGGGCACGAAAGACCGGGACCATTGGCCCTTTGGCCGGGACCAGACAGGGCACAAGGTCCCGGTCAGCCGGGAGATCGGCCCCTGGCGATCCAGGCGGCGGCACTGGATGGTGGATACGCACATCGTGCTGATCGGATGAGGTGAGATCAATGCGAGCGTGGCGTAGCCCCGGGAATCACACAAGCCCCAGGAGCACCCGGCTGGGCAGAGTGCTGCGCGGGCTGCGGCCCGACCGCAATCCGCTGCGGCGCGGATCGGACCGGGCCGAGACCGCCATGCTGGCCGTGCTGCTGGCCGCCTTCCTGGCCGGTGCCCCGTTCGCCGCCCACGCCGCGGGAAGCTGGACCTACGCCACGTCCGTCCGGGAAGCCCAAGCCCAGCGGGCCGCCACCCACCAGGTCCGGGCCACCTTGCTGCAGACGGCGGCGCCCTGGAGCGTCGGCGCAGGCGGAGCGGAAGCCCAGGCCCGGTGGAAGGCCCCGGACGGGCAGGTGCGTACCGGGCAGGTTTTCGTCCTCAGCGGCGCCGCGGTGGGCAGCACGGTCACGATCTGGGTCAACCAGGCGGGCCGGCTCACCGATTCCCCGCTCGAGCCCAGCCAGGTCGTGGGGCGGACCAACATGGCCCGGGTGCTCGCCGTCATCGCCCTCGCGGTCACGCTGATCGCCATCGGCCTGGCGGGTCACTGGGCGCTGCACCGGCGCAGGCTGGCCGCCTGGGACGCGGAGTGGATGGCCACTGGGGCCCGGTGGCGCCCCGGCGGTAGGGCCCCCGCAAACGGTGACTGAGGTCCTGGCGT
>Ga0116217_10003924_pt1 | contig 13355 bp, 13 predicted proteins | sample Sb_taG_6_FD_89697 | JGI IMG/M metagenome (GOLD analysis project Ga0116217, IMG submission 89697) | Peat soil microbial communities from Weissenstadt, Germany - Sb_50d_4_PS metaG | ecosystem: Environmental > Terrestrial > Soil > Wetlands > Peat | place: Germany: Weissenstadt | collected 2010-09-21 | reverse complement strand
TGATCATGGGCATCACCATGTGGGTGCAGATGAAGCTCAACCCGCCGCCGCCCGATCCGACCCAGCAGATGGTGTTCAACTGGATGCCGCTGATCTTCACCTTCATGCTGGGGAGTTTCCCGGCCGGGCTGGTGATCTACTGGGCCTGGAACAATTCGCTCTCGGTGCTGCAGCAGAGCGTGATCATGCACAAGAACGGCGCCAAGATCGAGTTGTTCGACAACCTCAAGCGTACCTTCTTCAAGCCGAAGCCGAAGCAGCCGGCGGAGTAGCATGCGGCCTCGCGCGGCGGGGCGGGAGTAATGGCGAAAGCCAGACCGCCAGTCGGGCGGCTCGATCAAGTTTTGCCGGCGCGAAGGGGAACTGCCAGCGAGCCATATTTCACTGCAACATCCGGAATCTCGCGGACGCGGTCTCTCGCTGCACGAAGCAATTGTTGGTCTTTTTCAGGTAGCGTGAGCAAATCGCCGTCTCTGAAAAACCCCAATGCACGCAAGGCAAGTGCGGGATCCCTGCGATACATTTTGCCGAATCCGCCCAGCGCTTTTTCTAACGATACGCCGGCCGCGAGCATCGCGGAGATATCGCGATAATCCTTGGCTTCGGCCCGATCGAGAAGGGCCTTCAATTTCGTAGCCAGCAGATCGTCAAGCGAGGCGACCAGCAGCGTCGAGTCTTTTGTTAGAAGCGGCTCGTTTATCCGTCCGATATCAAGGCCGCCGAAGAAAGACAGCTTGACGGGCCCGGACGGCATCGTTGCGATCACGACCAGTGTATTTCTGTCTTCTTGAATGATCCGCGCTTCGTGCATGAACGCAAAGAACGCCTGCATCTCGCTTTTATGGAGAGTGGCGGTTCGAAAGAAATCGAAGTCCAGAGATATGCGGTGTCCGAGATGAAGGGCGACTGCCGTTCCGCCATATAAGACGAAGGACAGTTCGGGAGCGGGCGATAGGAAGGACCAGATTTCTTGCTGAGCTTTAGGCAGAATATTGAGTTTTGGATCAAGATAATCCGGCATCAAACATTCTCCGTGGAGGACTCTCCGGTATCGTCCTGCCGGTAGCAAACGCTAGGCGGCCACGCCAAAATTCCCACGACCGGTCGCTGATCCAGCCCGGTTCGGCGGCGAGCATGGCGTCAGCCAAACGGAAAGGACCGATCGTGCCTTCGAGCCACCGGACATCGTCAAACGAAGCCAAATCCATCGCTTGCGCGACGATTCTTGCGTCCGATCGCGGCTGCGTTCCCACCGGCTCCCACCAGAAAAACTTCCGCTCCAGTTCAGACGCAAGCTCCCGAGGAATGTCATATGTGCTGAGGCTATTCATTGCCAAAATATATCACCGAAGCGCGCGAGCGGCCAGCTAACGAGCGGGGTTGGAGCGGTATTGCTCCATCATATCAATATTTTACGAACGACTCTCTTGCGATTCGAGCAACTGGCGCGCTTCGATGATCCGCCACGCCACGAGGCCCGGTGCGCCCAATGCCAGATCGGGAATGCGCTTGACGAGCGAGAGCGACAGCGCGAGATGGGCCGGCACGCCCAGCATCTGACCGATAAGGATATAGCCGCCTTCCTGCACGCCCCAGCTGCCGGGTATGAAAAAGGCGGCGCTGCTGATGCTGGCGCCGAGACTTTCCAGCACGATGGCCTGTTCGAGCGGCACCGGCCAGTGCATGAAATAAAGCGTCAGCCAGACTTCGAGCGTGCCGGTCGTCCAGGCAAGGGCGTGTATGAGAATGGCGGTGCCGAGATAGAACCTGCGGCCGCGCCAAATTTTGTCCATCGCTGACTGAACGCCGATTTCGCCTGTCTGCGTGCGCCAGGCCGTGCGCACCGTAAGCGCGCTCATCGCCCGATCGATCCAGCGCGCCGCGCCGTAGCGTTGCACCAGATAGAAACCGCCGAGCACCATGACCGCTGCTGCAACGCCCAGCAAGAGCTGCGGCAACAGCGTGCCTAGTCCGACAATGCGCGCCAGAAGCAGCGCGCCCGCAAAGGCAAACATCGCCTGCGCCACGGTTTGCAGAAACACATCGGCGAACACGCCGGCCAGCGCCATCGCGCCGGATACTTGCCAGAAGGTCAACAGGCGCGCGCTCGCCAGGCTGCCGCCGATGCTTGCCACCGGCAGCAGCACGTCGATCGCCTCCCGGATCCATCGCACCAGCGGGAAAACGGCATAAGGCAGGTCGACCAGCTTTGCCAGCGATTGCCGCCACGCGATGGCGTTGATCGCGATCATGCCGGCGCGGACCGCGACCACGGCGGCGATCCCCCAGCCGACCTGCGCAAAACTGTCAAGAATGGACGTCAGGCGCGCTGCCGCGATCAGCCAGACCGTGACGCCAACACCGATCGACAGAGCCACGAAAGGCAGAACTTTCCGGATCATTTTGCCATGGGGCGACATTACGTGCCGCCGGTCTTGAGCGAGGTCACGCGGAGGCTTCGCCTCACGCCCGGCGGCCGCCGTTCAGTGGCTCACGCGGACGAGCGCCTTACCGAAATTATTTCCCTGCAGCAGGCCCATGAAAGCCGCCGGCGCGTTCTCGATGCCCTCGGTCACGTCTTCTCGATAGCGAATGCTGCCGTCCGCCAATCCGGCGGAGACGACCCGCAAGAAGTCGGCATAGTGATCCGCGACGAATTCGGTATTGATGAAGCCGCGCAACGTGAGACTTTTGGTCAGTATGGCACGCATGGTGGCGGGCAGGAGATTGGGTCCGGTGCCCGTCCCGGCGGCGCTATATTGGGAAATGAGCCCGCAGACGGGGACGCGCGCGTAAGTGTTCAGCGACGGCAGCACCGCCTGCCACACGGCGCCGCCGACATTCTCGAAATAGACATCGATACCCCGCGGGCACGCGACCGCGAGTTGCGCGGGCAGATCGGCCGCGCGATGGTCGAGGCAAGCGTCGAAGCGCAGCTCGTCGCGCACGTAGCGGCATTTCTCCGGCCCGCCGGCGATGCCGATCGCCCGCGCCCCCGCCATTTTGGCGAGTTGCCCGACCAGCGAACCGACCGGCCCGCTCGCCGCCGCAACGACCACGGTCTCGCCGGCTTTCGGTTTGCCGAGAATGTAGAGCCCCGAATAGGCGGTGAAACCGGGCATGCCGAGCACGCCCAAGCCGGTCGTGATTGGCGCAAGCTTGGGATCGAGCTTGCGCGGGGCGGGGCCATCCCAGGCGGCGTGCGTGCGCCAGCCGGTATGGGCGAGCACGATGTCGCCGGGTGCGTAGCCTTGGCGGTCGGAGGCGATGACCTCGCACGCGCTCTCGCCGGTCATCACTTCGCCAACGGCCACGGGACGTGCATACGATTTCCGGTCGTCCATCCGGCCGCGCATGTAAGGGTCGAGCGAAAGATAAAGCACCTTGAGCAGCAGCCCGCCGGGCGGCAGCGCCGGCAGCGGAACTTCCTCCAAGCGGAAGTTTCCGGCCGTCGGCGGGCCGTTGGGCCGTGAGGCCAAAACGATCTGTCGGACGACTGGCTGGCTCATGGTTCTTCTCCCGATAGGCGATACGCCACCTTACCGCAGCACGCTGCAGATGAAATGAGGGGTGGCAGGGATATTAGGCCGCGCGCACGCGGGTGAAGAAGGTCGCGACCTTCGCTTCGAGGTCGTTGGCGCGGGTGGACAAGCGATCGGTCCAGCCGGTGATTTCGCCGACTGCGGCGCCGGCGCGGCTCACCGCCTCATCGACCGAGTTGATTTCGACCGAAGCGCGCGCCGTGTGGCCGGCCGCGTTGTGGATGCTTTCGGCAATCCCGCGCGTTGTCATGCTCTGTTGCTGCACGGCCGAGGCGATGCTGGTCGAGACCGTGGTCAATTTGCCGATGGTGCGCGCGATCGCGGAGATTTCCGCCACCGAGCGCTTGGTCGCCTCCTGAATGGCGGCAACCTGCTGGGAGATGTCGCCGGTGGCGCGGGAGGTCTGATTGGCAAGCGTCTTGACCTCGGCGGCGACCACGGCAAAGCCCTTGCCGGTTTCGCCGGCGCGTGCCGCTTCGATCGTGGCATTGAGCGCCAACAGATTGGTTTGCGCGGCGATAGCCGAGATGGTTCCCACGACCGAGCCGATGCGCTCGGCAGCGTCGTTCAACGAACCAATGACGCTCTGCGTGCGTTCGGTGTCGGTGACGGCGGACTGTGCCATTCCGAGCCCATTGGTGGCTTGCTGGCCGATCTCCTGGATGGACCCGGACAGCTCCTCGGTCGCCGTTACCGTCGCTTCCGTGCGGCGCGCCGTTTCGGCCGACGCCTAGGAAGCTGAAGCCATCCGGCTCAGCGTATCCTCGGCGAGCTGCCGGAGCATCGAGCCGGTCATGCCAAGCGAAGCCGAGGCTTCTTTGATCGCCTCGATGATTTCGCCGATGGCATCGTCGAATTCCGCGATCGCCGCATCGATCGCATCGCGCCTGGTATGCGCCGCCCGTTCTGCGGCGTGGCGGTGCAGCGTCATGGCATTCGCCACATCGAAGCTGATGACCTGCGATACGACCTTGGCGCGCTCTGCCAGTTTGGCGGGCGAGAAGCGGTGCGCCTGCGCCAGCGCATCGAGCGCTCCTCTCAGCACGGTGTTCCCGGCGGAGCTGCGAATGCGCGCGTCGAGCCCGATCGCAGCCTCCTGCTCGACGGTGCGCCGGCACGATTCGGCGTAACGTTGATCGAGATTGCCGCCGAGCAAGGCTTGGAAATGCGCCAGCTCGAGTCCTATGATCGATTCGCGGTGCGGCGCGACGCGCTCCCCGATCGGCAATTCCAAAACGCCCTCGATGACCTCGTTGATCGACCGATCGATGGTCGGCGCAACGATCGGCCATGCCGCGGCCAGAACCGAGCAGACGCGATTGTCGATCCTGTAGAACGCGCGTCGCGTTTCGAATTCTGGAATTGTACCGGCTGGCGGCATCGCTGGAATCGGGCTCGAGCTACGCCCGGATGTTGGCCGACAATAGTTGCTTGAGTGTGAACCCTGAGTTGAGCGGGTGCCGGATACAAAACGGGAGGCCGAGGCCTCCCGCTGTTGCAGTGCGATAGGTGGTGGCTTCAGCTCTTCCTCAGCTCTTGCCACCGACCACTTCGACAGAGACGTGAGCGAGGCCATCCATGCCGAGCGCGCGCGCGCCCGCGGGCGTCAGATCGATGATGCGCCCGTGAACAAACGGCCCTCGATCGTTGATGCGCACGACGACCGAGCGGCCGGTCTGATGATTGGTGACCCGCACGTGTGTCCCGAACGGCAGGCTGCGGTGCGCGGCGGTCAAGCCGGAGGCATTCGCATATTCGCCGTTAGCAGTACGTTCTCCAGAGTAAACTGATGCAATACCTTCTTGGGCCGATGCGGTCATCGGCAAAACAACAGTCGAAGCAAGAAAAGCTGACGCGAGTACACGCTTGGTCAGGCTATTAGCAGCCATGATCTACCTTTTCAGTTGTTGATGGGCGTGGTTAAACGGTTCATTCAAATTTGAACCGCGCGTCCTGGTGACGGGATATTGTGGAAATTGTGCGGCGTGCAGGTCGCGAATTGTTCCTGAACGTCTTCGCTGTCTGGAACTTTGCTGTTAAATACTATGTCAGAATTTGGGACAGCAGCGATTTCCGCTGCGAAATCTTTGCTTTAACGGCACATTAAGGCCGATGGTCTTGGCGTGCGAGGCCGTTAGGCCTCACGCTTGTTCCGCTTTTACCAAGACCGATTTTGCCGCCGAGCGTTAATAGAAGCGCCCGGTGACGGCCGCTTCTCACTCTCCGTCCCAGAGAATCAGGCGCTTTACTCAGCCGCGACGGCGGTGGGCAGGACGTGATTTTTGAATTGATCGCGCAGCACGGTCTTTTGGATCTTGCCGGTGGCCGTGTGCGGTATGGCGCTGACGAACACGACATCGTCGGGCATCCACCAGCCGGCGATCTTGCCTTTGAGGAAACCGAGGATCTCCTCCTTGGTGGCCGATTGACCCTCCTTAAGGACGACGACCAGCAGCGGCCGCTCGTCCCATTTGGGATGATGCACGCCGATCACCGCCGCTTCCGCCACTTTGGGATGGCCGACCGCGAGGTTTTCCAGGTCGATTGAGGAGATCCACTCGCCGCCGGATTTGATCACGTCTTTGGACCGGTCGGTGATCTGCATGTAGCCATAGCGATCTATGGTGCCGACATCGCCGGTATCGAAGAAACCTTGATCGTCGATCGCCTCGTGGTCTTCCTTGAAATAGCCCCGCGCGACGGCAAAGCCGCGCACTTTGATGCGGCCGAAGGTCTTGCCGTCCCACGGCAAGGACTTGTTGTTGTCGTCGGTGATCTTCATCTCGACGCCGAACGGCGTGTATCCCTGCTTTTGTTTCACGTCGAGCAGGGCATCGCCTTTGAGTTCCGCCAATTGCGGCTTGATCGAGCCGACGGTGCCGACCGGGCTCATCTCGGTCATGCCCCAGGCGTGGAAGACCCGAACGCCGTAATCCTCCTCGAAGGTCTTGATCATGGCGCGCGGGCAGGCCGAGCCGCCGATCACCACGCGTTCCAGATACGGAAGCGTGCCGCCGGTCTTTTCCAGATGCTGCAAAAGCAGCAGCCAGACCGTCGGCACGGCGCCGGTGCAGGTGACTTTGTATTCATTGAGCAGTTCGTAGACCGAGGCGCCATCGAGCTTCGCGCCCGGCATGACCAGTGCCGCGCCGGCCATGGGCGAAGAGAAAGCCAGCCCCCAGCTGTTGGCGTGGAACATCGGCACGATCGGCAGGACGGTGTCGCGCGCAGAAAGGCCGATCGCGTCCGGCTGCAGCGAGAGCATGGTATGCAGCACGTTCGAGCGGTGCGAATAGAGCACGCCCTTCGGATGTCCGGTGGTGCCGGAGGTGTAACACATCCCGGCGGCGGTATTTTCGTCGAAGGTTTTCCAGGTGAAGTCGCCGTCCGCTCCGGCAAGCCACTCCTCATAGGCGACGGCGTTGCGCAGCGAGGTTGCCGGCATGTGTGCCGCGTCGGTGAGCACGATATAGCGCTCGATGGTCGGCAGCTTGTCGGCGATTTTCTCGAGAAGCGGCACGAAGGTGAGGTCGGTCATGATCACGCGATCTTCGGCGTGATTGATGATCCAGGCGATCTGATCGGGGAATAGCCGCGGATTGATCGTGTGATAAACGGCGCCAATTCCGAGAATGCCGTACCAGCTTTCCAGATGCCGCCAGGTATTCCACGCAAGCGTGGCCACGCGATCGCCGAGCTTGATGCCGTCACGATCAAGCCGCTGCGCCACCCGCACCGCGCGGGCGCGGATCTCGGCGTAGTTGGTCTGGTGAATCGGTCCCTCGATCGAGCGCGTGATCACGGCGCGATCGCCGTGATTGATGGCAGCGTGATCGATGATGCGATGGCACAGGAGCGGCCAGTCCTGCATGAGCCCGAGCATGGAATTCCTCCTGAAAGTGCGGATCTCTTTTGTTTTACTTTGTTGCGCCGCAACCGGCGGCGACAGGTGCGTGCCCAATCTAGCCGGATGCCGTGCCGATGAAAATGCCCGAATGCCACAGGCTGCCAAGCTCAGTCGCGCTCTTGTGCCCAGGCGGCTTGGGCGCTTAAAACCTATTCGTCATCCTCAATGTCGATGCAATCCTCGCCATTGCGCCGGGAGTGTTGCGTGAAGGCTTTCGTCCTCGTCGCCATACTCCTCGCCGGCAGCGGGCATGCGCTCGCGGAAGAGGGGGGCCCGCCGGCCAAAGCGGTCAAGATCGGCCATACGCTGCCGCTGCGGATCGTCCCGCAGGGATCGCCGCAACCGGCAACGCCGGCTTCGCTGCCGGCAGCGGTCCCGGAACAATTTTCTCCGCCGCAAGAAGCCTATGCGTCTTTTCCCGATACCGCCGCCGCGGCGCCGGTAAAGCCGTCGGCGTGTCAGCTCCGGCTCGCAAAAGTCGCGACGTTCAAGCCGCTTCCGGTCCTGGTCGGAGCCGGTGAATGCGGCGCAGTGGACGCCGTGATCCTCGACAGCGTGATCCTGGCAGACCAAGCGAAAGTCGTCTTGTCTCCGCCGGCGACGCTGCGCTGCGCGACGGCGGAGGAGATTGCCGCCTGGCTGAGGACGTAGCGCCGGCGGCGCTCAAGCTCGGCGCGCCGCTACGCGGTCTCGACAACTTCGATTCCTATGAGTGCCGCGGTCGTAATCGGGTCCGCGGCGCCACGCTTAGCGAGCACGGCCGCGCCAACGCACTCGACGTGCGCGCGTTCAAGCTCGCCAACGGCGAGGTGATCGGGCTGACCGATTTGAATGTCGCTAAGGACTGGCGCGAGGGAATACGCGCGACGGCTTGCGCGCGCTTCTCCACCGTACTCGGTCCCGGCTCCGACGGCCATCACGAGGAGCATATCCACGTCGATCTGGCCGAGCGCCGCGGCGGCTTAAAAATGTGCGAGTGGGACGTGCGCGAACCGGTCAAGCAGGCGGAGAACAAGGAACTGTCGACAGAAAAGACGGCTTCCTTGTCCGCATCGGCTCGTTCGTTCGAGCCCGTGCCGCTGCCGCGCCCGCGCCCGCTGGCGGCAAATGCCACCCGCGCTGCGCGGCTGCGAGCCGGCAAAACACGCCCACAGTAATCGCCATCGCGGCGGCGGCTGCGCCTTTTACGACTCGTTTAGGTTACGATTTTGATCACTTGCCGATCATGACATCCGAAGCCTTGATCACCGCCCAGGCTTCGTCGCCCTTTTGCAGGGCCAGATCGGCCACGGCCTCGTTGGTGATCGACGCCGTAACAATGACGCCATGACCGAGGTCGACGCGAACATGCGAGGTGGTGGCGCCCTTGGTGACGTCGACGATTTTGCCTTTGAGCTGATTGCGTGCGCTGAGCTTCATGGGTGGCTCCGTGAAAAAAGCAATTGGTGAGGGTATTCGCGCCCGTCATATAGGTTGCGTTTGGCGCGCCAACAGGTCGGCTCATCAGGGTCGGTGGCTAATAAGGATCGGTGATTAATCAGGGTCGGTGATTAATCATGGCAACCCGCCACCCGGAGCGTTGCGGCCCCTGATAATGATCGAGACGCGTCAGTGAACAATTGTCGATCATGAAGGCGAAGCCGCCGCGCGGCGGCAGGCCAAGCGCGATCGCAATTGCCGCGCGGATTGTCCCGCCGTGCGCGACGGCGACGATGTCGCCGCCCTTGCACTCCTTTGTCACGCGTGCGATGGCGGCGCCGACCCGTTGCACGAGATCGACGAAGCTTTCGCCGTTCGGCGCCCGCTCGTCGGCGGTCGCGTACCAGAACGAGTCCGGCTCCTGGCTGCGATTCATCAGGAAGGTGCGGCGATCGAGACCTTGCCAGTCGCCCAGATGCTGTTCGGCAAGATCCTTGTTCTGCTGCAGCTGCGGCGCCGTCTCGAAATTTCCCGCGGCAAAAATCGCCTGCGCGGTCTGATGCGTGCGCGCGAGATGGCTCGTGAGCCAAACCGCCTTGCGCGGCACGAGCGCCGCGAGACCGGCGAAGGCGCGCGTATCGCTGCAGTCGCACGGCAGGTCGCTTTGGCCGTAGATGCGGCCTTCATCGACGATGACGGGCGCATGCCGGATCTACCACCAGCGTGTGCGCACGAAGCCGTCTTTCGCCGCCTTGCTGGCAACGATGTGATCGAGCGTTGCGGTTTCCGACAAGTTCTGCTTCCGATCGCGATGCCAATCTGATCAAACTGCCAATCTGATTAAGCTCTCGGTATTCGGCGTTCAAGTTTTCCGTTCGCGCTGTCGGCAGGCGCTCCCGTCGCTGGAAGCGGCGGGTGCGCCGTCACAATAGGGCTGCAAATCACCGCCAAAGCACGTCCGAAAACCCGCCAAAAGGACTTTCCGGAAGGGCTTCCATGTCTCCGCTCAGCAACCTCGCCGTCCGCGACATCGAGACGTTAGTGCACCCCTACATCAATCTCGCAAGTTTCCGCGAGACCGGGCCGCTCGTCATCGAGCGTGCGCAGGGTGTGTATGTCTACGATAACGAGGGCAAGGCTTACATCGAAGGCATGGCTGGTCTTTGGTGCACCGCGCTCGGCTATGGCAACGAGGAATTGGTCGAGGCGGCCGCTTCGCAGATGCGCAAGCTGTCGTTCGCGCACCTGTTCACCGGCAAGAGCCACGATCCGGCCATTGAGCTTGCCGAAAAGCTCAAGGAGATCGCGCCCGTCCCGATCTCGAAAGTGTTCTTCTGCAATTCCGGATCGGAAGCCAACGACACGCAGATCAAGCTTGTCTGGTATCTCAATAATGCGCGCGGCAAGCCGCGGAAGAAAAAGATCATCAGCCGCGTGAAGGCCTATCACGGCGTCACCGTCGCCGCCGCTTCGCTCACCGGGCTATTGGGCAACCATCGCGACTTCGATCTTCCCCTGCCGGGCTTTCTGCATGCCGGCTGTCCGCATTATTACCGCTTCGCGCTGGATGGCGAGACCGAGGAGGAGTTTGCTTCGCGGCTCGCCGACGAGCTCGAGGCGCTGATCGTGAAGGAGGGACCGGAGACGGTCGCAGCCTTCATCGCCGAGCCGGTCATGGGCGCGGGCGGCGTGATCGTGCCGCCGAAAACCTACTTTCAGAAGATCATGGCGGTGTGCGCCAGACACGATCTGTTCGTGATTAGCGACGAGGTGATTTGCGGCTTCGGGCGGCTCGGTACGTTGTTCGGCTGCGAAAAGCTCGGCTTCAAGCCGCAGGCCATCTCCGTCGCCAAGGCGCTTTCGTCGGCCTATCTGCCGATCGGCGCCGTGATGATCCCGGAGCTCATGTATGAGGCGCTGCTCCTCGAGAGCAAAAAGATCGGCGCGTTCGGCCATGGCTTTACCTATGGTGGACACCCGGTTTCGGCCGCCGTCGCCGTAAAAGCGATCGAGATTTATATGCGCGATCGGATCATCGAGAAGGCGGCACGCCGCGCACCCTTGTTCCAGGCGCGGCTCAAAGCGCTCGGCGACCATCCGCTGGTCGGGGAAGCCCGCGGGCTTGGCCTGATCGGCGGCCTGGAACTGGTCGCGGACAAGACGAGCAAACGTTCCTTCAATCCGCAGCATGCCGTCGGCGCTGCCGCCGTCCGCTTCGCGGAAGCAGGAGGTCTGATCGTGCGCGCGGTCATGGGCGACGTGCTGACGCTGTCGCCGCCGCTCATCATCAGCGCCCCGGAAATCGAGGAACTTTTCAATCGCCTGGCCCGTGCCCTCGACAAGACGCTCGATTGGGTGAAGCGGGAGCGCCTCACGCAAGCGTGAGGCGGCGCGCGCGAGAATGGCGAATCGTCGCAGCGTGTATGCGCGGTAATGAACGCTCCCTTCATGACTTCGACCCTACATCCTGCGCCATGAAGGTCATCTCGGCGGAAAAGAAGGAGGACGCGGCCGCCGCGCCAGCCGGCAAGCCGCGCGTCACTCGCCGCCGCCTGCTCGCCGGCGCGGCCGGACTGATGGGCCTCTCCGCGGCCGCAACCGCCAGCTATGCCGCCACGATCGAGCCGCAGAGCCTGGTGGTCACGCGCTACGCGCTCAAACCGCCGCGCTGGCCGGCGGGGCGGAAGCTTTCTATTACGGTCATCGCCGACCTGCATGCCGGCGGCCCCGATATGCTGCTGCCGCATGTGCAGCGGGTCGTCGATACGGCCAACGCCCTGAAATCCGATGTCATCGTCATGCTGGGCGACTATATCGCGCGCTACCAGTTCGCGATCGAGCGCGTCCCCGATCCGGTCTGGGCAGCCGAGCTGGCGCGCCTGAAAGCGCCGCTGGGGATTTGGGCGATCCTCGGCAATCATGACTGGTGGTATGATTTTGCCGGCGTGCGCAGCGCGCTTGCCGACGTGCGCATTCCGCTTCTGGAAAACCAGGCGGTTTTGCTGGGGCCCGAGGGCGAGCGGTTTTGGGTTGCCGGCATCGGCGACCAGATCGCTCATCGTATCGGCCATGGCCGATTCCGCGGTGTTGACGACCTGCCGGGAACGCTGGCGCAGGTCACGACCGACGATCCGGTCATCCTGCTCGCCCACGAACCGGATATTTTTCCGCGCGTACCGCCGCGCGTCGCCTTGACCTTTGCCGGGCATACGCATGGCGGACAAATCCGCGTGCCGCTGATCTGGCCTGCCTTCGTGCCGTCGAAATACGGCAAGCGCTATGCCTATGGCCACGTCGTCGAGCACGACCGGCACCTGATCGTGTCCGGCGGTCTCGGCACCAGCATCATTCCGGCGCGCCTCGGCGTGCCGCCGGAAATCGTCCACGTTGTGCTCGGGGCGTGAAGCGTGATCCGGAAAGTGGATGCCGGTATTTCCGAACGGATCATACGCCGCAAAGATCAGAACGCGGTCCCGGAACGCAGTCCCGTAAGTGAAAATGGCGCCGCAAGCGGCGCCATTTCCTTTCAGCCCACTCGGGCGCGAAGAGCTCAGTTCGCGCTCGCTCCCCAAGCGCTCGCCATCCGAGCGCCGAACGGCCCGTCATTCTGGTGCGGCGCCAGCACGATCACGAGCGTACCGACCTTGACGTGGTTATAGAGGTCGATCGCGTCCTCATTGGTCATGCGGATGCATCCGGAGGAGACGGCGCCGCCGATATATTCCGGCTGGTTGGTGCCGTGGATGCGGTAAAGCGTGTCCTTGTTGCCGGAGAACAGATACATGCCGCGCGAACCCATCGGATTTGGCGGCCCGCCGGTAACATATTCCGGCAACGGTCCGAGCCGAGCCTGTTCGCCTGGCGTCGGGTGCCAGGCCGGCCATTCTTCCATACGGCCGACTTTTGCGATGCCGCTCCAGGCCTGCGCCTCCTCGCCGACCGCGATGCCGTAGCGGATCGCCTTGCCTTGCGGCAGCACGTAATACAGGAACCTGTTGTCGCTATCGACGACAACGGTGCCGGGCGCTTCCCTGCGGTGATAGTTGACGATGTGCCGACGATAAGTCTCGGAAACCGCCGATTGATTGTACGGTAGGTTGGACATCAAGTCCTTGTCGCGCTGCTTCCAGCCGGCCTCGCCCGCCGGATCAAGCGTTCCAGTCGCCACATCCTGCACGCAGCCGCCGAGCGCGACAGCAACAATCAAAAAAGCTAACGCACGCATGGCCATGAGTTTTCCCACCCACTCTTGCCCGTCCCAGCCGTGGAATCTGCCCCGAATTACTTACCGAAATCATCCCAATCATTCCAGCGATCCGCATTGTCCGGGGCAAGTCTGCGCCTGACTGTTGCAGGAATGTCGCACTCATTTACCCCTGGTTTACCAGATTTCGTGTCAGTTAGACCTCACACGGATCGGACGGGGAAATGTCGCGCCGGCGGACGATTTGTCGCCAACTTCCGCCGTACTCGACGACTACGACCGC
>Ga0116217_10003921_pt1 | contig 13356 bp, 10 predicted proteins | sample Sb_taG_6_FD_89697 | JGI IMG/M metagenome (GOLD analysis project Ga0116217, IMG submission 89697) | Peat soil microbial communities from Weissenstadt, Germany - Sb_50d_4_PS metaG | ecosystem: Environmental > Terrestrial > Soil > Wetlands > Peat | place: Germany: Weissenstadt | collected 2010-09-21 | reverse complement strand
ATCTCAACCAGCGCGTCGATAAAGAATTGGGTCTCCGCGTCGATCCAGTGTAGGTCCTCGAACACGAGCAGGAGGGGCCGCGCTCGGCTCTCTCGTACGAGCAGGCGCTGCAAGGATGCGGCCGTCCTTTCGCGCCGAACAGCCGCATCGAGTTCTTGCCACTGGGAGTCCTCCGTTTGAATATCGAGAAGCCAAAGAAGGGCCGGCACGGTATCTTCAAGGTCGCTGTTCAGGGCAACCAGCCTTTGCGTGACCTTGGTGCGCATTTCCTGCATGCTGTCGCTGACTTCGATACCGAAGTAAGCTCTAAGCAACGCCACAAGCGAAAAATACGCGGTCTGCCTCGCATACGATGCCGATTGGCCGTCAAGCGTCATCCATCCGAGCGTCCCTTGCGAGCGAGCGAACTCGTAGACCAAACGCGACTTCCCGACACCCGGCTCACCCACCAAAGCGGCGAGTTGACCATGGCCATCGGCGGTGCGTGCTAGAATCTCCTGTAGCCTTTGAAGTTCGCTGGTGCGTCCGATCAACCGCGTTAGCCCTCGCACCGCCGTTGCGGCCTGGAAGCGCGTTCGGCTCGAACGGACCGCGCCAAGCTCGTATATCTCGACAGGCTCGCCGATGCCCTTGATCGGCAGCGGACCTAGCGGATTGACTTCGAACAAGCCTTCGACCAATGCGAATGTGGCGGCCGTCATCAAGGTCGCGCCAGGTCGAGCCAATTGCTCCATACGTGCGGCGAGATGGACCGTTCGCCCGGTCGCCGCGTAGTCTATGCGCAGATCCAAGCGGATAGAACGAACCATAACCTCGCCGGAGTTCAGACCGATCCTGATTTGAACGTCGGCTCCATGTCGAACGCGCAGATCGCCCGCGTGTTCGGCAATCGCTTCTTGCATGGCCAGGGCCGCATAGCAGGCGCGTGCCGCATGGTCCTCATGAGCGAGGGGTGCCCCGAATAGCGCCATGATCCCATCACCCATGACCTGGGTTACGGTCCCCTCATAGCGGTGAACAGCCTCCATCATGCGCTCGAGGACGGAGTCCAGGATCTCGCGAGCTTCCTCGGGGTCACGGTCGGCGATGAGCTCGGTCGAGCCCTTGGTATCGGCGAACAGGACGGGGATCTGCTTGCGCTCGCCCTCAAGGACTCTTCGGGACGTGCGGATCTTCTCGGCAAGGTGAGCGGGGGTGTAGATCTGTGGGGAGGCAAAACGGCTCCCGGCGACGGCGACATCCACCCGCGCCCCACAAGCGCCACAGAAGCGCTTTTCCGGCGCGACCTCTGCGCCGCAGGATGGACAGCTCGCAACCAGCGCGTTGCCGCAGTCCTCGCAGAACCTCGCGCCCTCGCGGTTCTGTGCGTGGCACCGGGGACATTGCATCCCGCGCCTCCAGGAGCCTCCGTGGCCAACAAGACGTCGGGTTGAGATTGGGGGCCCATCGGACCGACTAAGGATCGAAACTTAGCACAGTAGGACGGACAGGTCACCTTGGCGGGAATGGGTCAGATCAAAATCGCGCTGCCGTGGCGCCCCCATCGCCCGAGCGGGGCTCAGGCCGCCTTGAATTCTCGTATGCTTGGTACTCAGCCCTCGCTCGCGCTGTCGGTGCTGCTCAGGAGCCGCGACTTGTAGCCGGCGGCGGCAAGGGCCGCGAGGATCTCCTTGACGTGCTCGAGGTTGCGCGTCTCGGCCACGACGTCGAGCTCGGCCATGGTGACCGGCACGTCGTAGAAGAGCCGCTGGTGGTTGACCTCGATGATGTTGCCGCCGATCTTGCCGATAAGCCCCGCCACGCGCGCGAGCAAGCCGGGCTCGTCGCTGATCTCGATGCGGAAGCGGGCGAGCCTGCCCTCGCGCGCGAGTCCGCGCATGAGGATCGAGGCGAGCACGCGCGCATCGATGTTGCCGCCCGAGACGACGAGGCCGACCTTGCGCCCGCGAAAGCGCTCCGGATGGGCGCGGACGGCTGCGAGCGCTGCCGCACCCGCACCCTCGGCGACGAGCTTCTCGCTCTCGGCCATCATCTCGACCGCGCGCTCGAGCGCGTCCTCGCCGACGAGGAGGATCTCCTCGACGTGCCGCGCGATGATCGGTCGCGTGAGGGTGCCCGGCCGCTTGACCGCGATCCCTTCCGCGATCGAGTGCCCGCCGGAGCTCGCCTCGAGACCGCGGAGCGCCTGGAGCATGGAAGGGTAGAGTGCCGCTTCGACGCCGTAAATCTCGATTCCCGGCTTGAGCGCCTTGGCGGCGACGGCACAGCCGGCGATCAGCCCGCCGCCGCCGATCGGAACCACGAGGCAGTCGAGCCCGGGTACCGCTTCCAGCATCTCGAGCGCCGTCGTCCCCTGGCCCGCGATGATCGCGGGGTCGTCGTAGGGATGAATGAAGACATAACCGCGCGCGCGCATGAGCTCTTGCGCGTGGTCGGCGGCCTCGCTCAGGTCGGCGCCGTGAAGGATGACGCGCGCGCCGAGCCGGCGCGTCTGCTCGGCCTTGGTGAAGGGCGTCGCCCTCGGCATCACGATGACGGCGGGGACGCCGAGCCGGCCGGCGTGGCGCGCCACCCCTTGCGCATGATTGCCCGCCGATACCGCGATCACGCCCGCCTTGCGCTCGGACTCCGTGAGCGTGAGCAGCTTGTTGAGCGCGCCACGCTCCTTGAAGGAGCCGGTATATTGCCGGCTCTCGAGCTTGAGCACGATCTCGGCGCCCGTGATCCCGCCGAGCCGGCGCGCCGGCAAGGTCGGTGTCGCCACCACCGCGCCCGCGATCGCCTCGGCGGCCTTCCGGATGTCGTCGATCGTGACGGTCATGACGGGAGCATAGCACCCGAATTCATCGCCTTGCACACCCCCCACCCTAACCCTCCCCCTCAAGGGGGGAGGGGACTCTGTTGCGTGAGGGAGAAACCTCCCCCTCCCCCCTTGAGGGGGATCGATCCGCAAGGCGGATCGATGGCAACGCGGAAGAGTTGCCGGGTGGGGGGTGTGCCCGGCGCTGAGTATCCGGCTATTGCGGCACCAGTGTCAGGCGCTCGGCACCGGCGGCGGTAAGCTCCTCGCGGCTGCCGGCGAGCTTGACGTAGTCGAAGTCGCGCCAGCGTCGGACGAGATCGCTGAAATGCCGGGAGAAGGGATTGCCCGATTGCCCGGTCGCGATCATGAAGCGCGAGCGGTCGAGGTCCTCGAGATCGTAAAGTCCGCGGAAGCCGGCGCCGTGGATGTCGGTGAAAGGGGCAAGCGCGTTGTTAAGCGTAAAGCCGCCGCGGTTGAGCGTGAAATTGCCGCCGTCGGCGGGGAGCTGCACATCGATGAGGGCACCCAGGATCGGGATATGCTCGAAGACGCGGTTCGTGAACTGGGCCTGGTGCGCATCCCCCCAGCGCCACAGGCTCGCGTCGCCGCCGTAGCGCTGGGCGAGCCAGGCAAGCGCGCGCGCGAAGGCCTCCCCACTCCGTGCGCGGCAGTCGCCGTTTTGCGGGGTAGCACCCGGCTTCGCGCACCATTCCGGGTGATGGGTGAAGACATTGCTCAAGAGCTCGGGACGCTCGCTCATGAAGCGGCGGAAGTTCTCGCCGAGCTTTGCCTCGAAGAGGCCGCGCATGAGCTCCGCGAGCCAGGCCGTGAAGATGAGCGGCTCGGCGCGGTTGCGGTCCATCACGCCGTCCCAGCGCCGCATGCGCTCGAGTGCGGCCTTTGCCTCCGGGTCGGAAGTCTCGACATCGAGGAGGAGGGGGAGAAGCTGGCGTGCCGCCAGCGAGACGATGTCCGCCTGCATGTTGGCGAAGGCGTCGAGGGTCGCCTTGGGCGTGGCGGCGAGCAGCTCCTCGAGACGCTCGGCGCGATAGGGCACATCCCAGCCGTCGCGCGTGATCGCGTAAGCGTAGCCGGGTGGGGTCACCTTGTTGTTGGTGGTGGCGAAGCGGCCCGAGGGGGGATCGAGCCCGTGGGGCAGCTCGGCGAAGGGGATCACCCCACTCCAATCGTGCTCTCCGCTCCAGCCCTCGACCGGCAGCCGGCCGTCGCCGGCCTTGCGGATCGGTACGTCGCCTGCGGTATAGAAGCCGATGTGCCCGTCCACGTCGGCATAGACGAGGTTCTGCTCCGGCGCGTTGAACTCCTTGAGTGCGGCTAAGAAGTCGTCCCAATTGCGCGCCTTGTCGATATGGTAGAGGGCTTGGGCGATGCGGTTGTCGGGATCGAGCCAGGTGGCGGCGAGTGCCAGCACGGTGCCGCGCTCGGTCGCCGCTTTGGCGTTCTCGACAACGTCGGAGATCACCGGCCCGTGGCGTGTCTCGCGCACGCTGAGCGTCACCGGCTCCTTGCCGCGCACGGCGATGATCTCCGTGCGCGTGCGGAACGGGCGCGGGCCGTCCGGCGTCAGGTAGCGCTCCGGATCGTCCGGATCGAGCTTCTCGACGAAGAGATCCTCCACGTCGCCGCCCGTCGTGGTCATGCCCCAGGCGATGCGATCGTTGTGCCCGAGGATCACGAGCGGCACGCCCGGCGTGGTGACGCCGGCGAGATGGAGGCTCGGCGTCTCTATGCGCACGAGATACCAGAGGATCGGCAGGCTGAAGGGGAGGTGCGGATCGTGGGCGAGTAGGGGCTTGCCGCTCTCGCTGTGGGCGCCGTCGACGACCCAGGCGTTGGACGCACCATGGCCCGCGAAGGCGGCCGAGAGTGCCGCGAGGCGCTCGAGCGGCAGGCCTTGGAGGGGTGGGGAGGCGGCGGCGAGCGTGGTGGGCGCCTTTTCCGGATAAGGCGGCCACAGCTCGTCGACCTGGACTGGCGTCAGGGTCTTGAGCAGCGTTGCGCGCAACAGCGCGCGGTTCCAGTGGCCCAAGAGCTGGAGGGCCATGAGCTCGCCCCAGATGAGCGTGTCGGACGGCCGCCAGGGCTCGGGTGTCAAGCCGAGCAACATGAACTCGGGCGGCCAGGCGCCGCGGTGATGCGCGAGATAGGCATTGATGCCCGCCGTATAGGAATCGAGGCCGGCGCGCATGTCGGGAGCGAGACGGCCGATGGCGGCCTCGGCGAGGCGATCGAGGCCGACGGTGCGCGTGAAGCGGTCGAGCGGGAGGGTCGCCTCGCCCGCGATCTCGGAGAGCCGGCCGCTGCCGAAGCGGCGCATCTGCTCCATTTGCCACAAGCGATCCTGGGCGTGGACGAAGCCGAGGGCGAACATCGCGTCCGTTTCGCTCGCGGCGAAGATATGGGGAATGCCGTCCTTGTCGCGCAGGATTTCGACGGGTGCGGTGACGCCGGCAAGCTCGATCTTGCCCGAGGTCTCGGGCAGCGAGGTCGAGAGCCAATAGAGGATGCCCGCGAGTACGAGCGCGAGCGGCAGGCCGACGATGACGAGCGGACGCAGCAGCCAGCGGCGGGTGAAGCGACGCATGGGCGGCATGGTAGCAGGCAAGCCGGCGTCCCGAAACTGCGGCCGGCATCCGCCTCCGCTCGCCGGAAACCTCATTGGCGACTTCATCAACATGTCTTTGATCTGGTCTCGCCACCGAGAGGCCATACCCTTCGTGGTCGAGGCCGCCCAATCAACGGCTTAGGCCCGGCACTTAGGAACAAGACAAGACGAACAGAGCGGCGCCGAGGAGGTCTTGAACCGGCCCGAAGAGCGCCTAATTATTTTTTTGCCAAACGCCAAATAGCGGGTTTGGCGGGTGCCGCGGAGCGGCGCCCATTCTCGTATCCATGTTGCTCAGAGGAGGATGTGGCTATGAGGACCATGATCGACTTTGCACCCCTGTGGCGGTCGAGCGTCGGCTTCGACCGCATGCTCGACCTGCTCGACGAAGCGATTAGGCTCGAGCCGGCCGGCAACTATCCGCCCTACAACATCGAGAAGACCGGCGAGGACCGCTATCGCATCACGCTTGCGGTCGCTGGATTCGCGCCGGAGGAGCTGACGGTCACGGCGCAGCCCAACCTGCTGGTCATCGCCGGCAAGAAGGGCGAGAGCCGAGATGGGCAGCTCCTCTACCAGGGCATCGCCGGCCGCGCCTTCCAGCGGCAGTTCAACCTGGCCGACGATGTGAAGGTGACGGGGGCGAACCTGGAGAACGGCTTGCTCACGGTCGACCTCGTACGCGAGGTCTCCGAGGCGATGAAGCCGCGGCGCATCGAGATCGCGAATGGCCACCAGCCGCAGGCGATCGAGAGCAAAGCAGCGGCCTGAGCCAAGAGCCTCTCGATAGAGCAACGCATCTGCAACCCGCGGCGGGCGCATGCGGCGCCCGGAGGGACCGGTGCGCCCGCCGCTTCGCTATGACGGAGGTGAACAATGAACATGAAGAACCTTATTCCGTGGGGCCGCAAGCGCAACGCAACGGCCCTGACGTACGCTGAGGAAGCCAACCCCTTCCTCGCACTCCATCGCGACGTGAATCGCCTCTTCGATGGCGTCCTCCGCGACTTCGATCTGCCGCTCGCGAGGAACCTTGGCTGGGCGAACGGCTGGCCGCGTGTCGAGGTGAGCGACACCGATAAGGAAGTGAAGGTCGTTGCCGAGCTGCCCGGCATGGATGAGAAGGACATCGAGCTCACGTTGCGCGACGGGGTGCTGACGCTCAAGGGCGAGAAGCACGCCGAGAGCGAGGGCTCGGTCTATAGCGAACGCTGGCACGGCAGCTTCCAGCGCTCGCTTGAGCTCGGGCCCGAAGTGGACCCCGACAAAGTGACGGCGTCGTTCAAGAAGGGCGTCCTCACCGTCACGCTCGGCAAGCGGCCCGAGGCCTTGAACGGGGTCAAGCGCATCCCGATCGCCGCCTGAGGGGTCCCGAAAGCGAGATCGGAAAGCAAGAATACCCGTGACCTAGTGTTCCGGGCGGACCGAAACGTCCGCCCGGAACACCACTCCTTCGCCAATCTGGAGGGGGATGGCCATGAAGATTCAGCGACTCGATCGAGCGAATGTCTTGGTGCCGAGAACCTCCACCCCATCCGGCAACGGCGTTGCCGAGGCCGAACGCCGATTCCATTGCCACCCGTCGTCCGGCTTCCCCGCCGATGCCGATGCGATCATCTACCGGCCGGCGCGCTCGGCGATGACGTCCGGCCGGGCAAGCACGCGCCGCTGGATTCTGGAATTCGCGCCGCGCTCGGCACCCTTCATCGAGCCCCTCATGGGCTGGACCGGCGGGACGGATCCGCTGCGTCACGTGCGGCTCAGCTTTGCGAGTCGGCAAGCGGCCGTCGCCTATGCGCGGCGCCAGGGTCTGCGCTTTACCGTCCAGGAGCCGCAGGAGCGGCGGCACCTCGTCATGCCCAGTTTGGATGACGCCCTGATCGACCCCAGCCGTTGGTTCGGGCGGCCGCAGGAGGTCGCGGATGGTCCGCTCCTGACCGAGCGCGAGAAGCGCGAAGTGCTGAAGCGCTGGCTGTGGGACGCGCGGCTGATCGAGACAGCGGTAGCGGAGGGGATGCCGGATCGTGGCGAAGCATCCCGGCTCGACGACGTGCTCGACGCCTTGGCAAGGCTCGAGGCACAGAACGCTCAGCCTACGGCGACAGCCGACACCGCGCGGGCCGCGACGTGCCGTGCGGCGGCCAACTGGGCGCGAGCCGCATGAGGCCGCGCCATGAATGATGTCGCGAGGAGGTCCGCGATGCGGCTCAAAGAGGCATTCCGTAAGGCCGGATGCGCCTGGTCGACCTTGACGGTTTACAGTCGGTTCGAGCATGCGATCGTTCTCGTTCTGACCGTGCTGATCGCGGTCGTCGTTGCGTCCGGGACCTGGCATCTCGCGATCGCCATCGCCTCGCTCGTCTTCTCCGGCGCGTTCGATCCGACCAATCCGGTGGAGTTCCAGCGCATCTTCGGCATGATCGTCATCGTGATGATCGCGCTCGAGTTCGAGCATTCGTTGCTCGTGGTCCTGGCGCGCCAGGAGAGCATCATTCGGCTGCGAACCGTGCTCGTCATTGCCATGCTGGCGGTCGTCCGGCGTTTCATCATCATCGACGTCAACGCCGTCGCGACCGACGAGCTGCTCGCCCTGGCTGCGGCCATTCTGGCGCTCGGCATTGTCCACTGGCTCGTGCGGGATCAGGACCGGCGTAACGAGACATCGACGGGAAGCGCATGATGGCTCGCGCCGCGCGTCAATGGCCGCTACGCCATGTTCAATATGATCGTCTTCTTCTCGGTGAAATGGTCGAGCATGGACTCGAGCGAGGCCTCGCGGCCGAGGCCCGAGTGCTTGGAGCCGCCGTAGGAGAGCCCCGGCTGCACCACGAGGTTCTGGTTGACCTGGACGAAGCCGGCCTCGAGCCGGTGCGTCGCATCGAGCGCCTTGCGCAGATCGTTTGTCCACACGGTGGCGGCGAGGCCGTACTCGGAATCGTTGGCGGCCGCGATGACCTCCTCGTAGTCGCGCCATTTGATCACCGCGGTGACCGGCCCGAAAATCTCCTCGCGCGCGATGCGGTGGCTGTTGTCGATGCCGGTGAAGATCACCGGCCGCACGAAGAGTCCCTTCTTGAAGCGGGCCTCCTTGGGCATCGCCGAGCATTCGTGCGCCACGGCTCCCGGGGTCGAGCGGCCCAGCTTGATGTAGCCGGTGACCCGCTCGTATTGCTGTGCCGATATGATCGAGCCGATGTCGGTCGCCTCGTCCAACGGGTCGCCCATCTTCATGGCGTCGACCTTGGCCTTGAGCTTCTCGACGAAGGCGTCGTGGACCGCCTCGTGCACGAACATGCGGCTCGCCGCCGTGCAGCTCTGGCCTTGGCGGGTGAAGCGCATGCCGACGACGGCACCCGCGATCGCCTTGTCGAGGTCGGCGTCCTCCATGACGATCATCGGGCTCTTGCCGCCGAGCTCGAGGGTCACCGGGATGAGCTTCTCGGCGGCCGTCTTGTAGACGATCCTGCCGGTCTCGACCGAGCCCGTGAAGGTGACCTTGCGCACGTCCCGGTGTGCTACGAGCGGCCCGCCGCACTCGGGACCGTAGCCGGTGAGCAGGTTGAAGACCCCCGGCGGCAGGATCTGGTTCATGATCTGCGCGGCGCGCAGGGCGGCGAGTGGGGCCTCCTCGGCCGTCTTGACTACCACGGAATTGCCGGCAACGAGTGCCGGCGCGATCTTGAGCGCCATCAGAAGGAGCGGCACGTTCCACGGGATGATCGCTCCCACCACGCCGAGCGGCTGGCGCAGCGTGAGGGTCAGCATCTTCGGATTGAAGGGGACCGTCTCGCCCTTGAGCTCGGAGCCGAGCCCGCCGTAGAAGACGAAAACGTCGGCGAGCACCGAGGCCTCGACGCGGCTCTCGGTCCTGAGCGCCTTGCCGGTCTCGAGCGCCACGAGGCGGCCGAGCTCCTCGACGTGATCGTTCAAGAGGCGCCCGCACTCGGCGAGGAGCTTGCCGCGCTCGCGCGCCGGGCGTCCGGCCCAGGCGCGTTGCGCCTTCTTGGCCGAAGCCACCGCGGCGGCGACGTCGGCCGCCTCGCCGAAGGGGGCCTCGGCGATCGCCTCTCCGGTCGCCGGGTTCTCGACCGGAAAGGTGCGGCCCGAGATCGCCGGGGTGGCGGCCCCGTTGATCAGCATCTTGTTGGAAAGCTCGCCCGCGAGGAGGTGGGGGTCGAGGACGGGCTGCAAGCGGTTGGCGGCCATGATCGATTCCTTCGCATATGCCGTGATCGCTCTGCTACCCCCCTCCCTACCCTCCCCCTCAAGGGGGGAGGGAAATTTTAAGTGTGGCAACAAAGCGTCCCCTCCCCCTCGAAGGGGGAGGGTAGGGAGGGGGTGACGCACGATGCGACAAAGAAGAGCATCAGAGGCCGAGCTCGCTGAGGATGGCGGCGCGGTCGGCATCGAGATCGGGTGCTGGGTCGCGGGTGCGCGGGTCCGCAAAGGCGCTCATCTTCATCGGGTTGCCGGCGAGGCGCACGCGCCCGGCCTTGGGGTCGTCGAGCTCGACAAGCATGTTGCGCGCCGCGACCTGGGGATGGGCAAGCGCCTGGGCCACGTTGTTGATCGGGCCGCAAGGGACGCCGGCGGCATCGAGGAGCTTGATCCATGCCGCGGTCGGCTTGCTCAGCAGGAGCGGCTCGATGAGCGCGCGCAGCTCGTCGCCGTTGCGGGTCCTGAGATCGTTGGTGAGGAAGCGCGCATCGCTAGCAAGCTCGGGCCGCGCGAGCGCGTCGCACAGCTTGCGATAGAGCCCGTCGTTGCCGGCGGCGATGATCATGTGGCCGTCCGCGGTGGCGAACGCCTGGAACGGCATGATCGAGGGGTGGCGCGCTCCCATCGGTCCGGGAACCTGCCCCGAGGTGGTGTAGCGCAGGATGGCGTTCTCGAGCAGCGCCAGCTGGCAATCAAACATGGCGATGTCGACCTTGGTCGCCTCGCCGGTGCGCTCGCGGTGCATGAGGGCGGCGTTCACCGCGACCGCCGTGTAGAGCCCGGCGCCGATGTCGCCGATCGACATGCCGATGCGTACCGGCGGCTGCCCGGGGTGGCCGGTGATGCTCATGATGCCGCCCAATCCCTGCACCACCATATCGTAGGCGGGATAATGCGAGAAGGGCCCGCTATGGCCGAAACCGGAGGCGGCTGCGTAGATGAGGCGCGGATAGCGCCGGTGCAGCTCCTCCCAGCCGTAGCCCAGCTTCTCCATCGTGCCGGGGCGGAAGTTCTCGACGAGCACGTCGCCGCGCTCGAGCAGCCTCTCGAAGATGCGCTTGTCGGCCGCGTCCTTGAGGTTGAGCGCGATCGACTGCTTGCCGCGGTTGATCGACATGAAATAGGCCGACTTGCCCTCGAGGAAGGGACCGTACTCGCGCGCATCGTCGCCTTTCTCAGGCGGCTCGACCTTGATGACCCTGGCGCCGAGCTCGGCCATCAGCAGCGTGCAATAGGGCCCGGCCAAGATGCGCGAGACGTCGACGACCAGAATGCCGCTCAACGGACCCTTGACCATCATGCATGCTCCTCGCCGCCCTCGCGGAAGCCCGCTGCTTACAACAGCCGGCGGCCGGGATCAACCGGCGGCGTCGCCCGCGGCGCCGGCTCGCTTCTTTTTTCCTCTCCTCCTTCAGGAGGAGAGGGTAGGGTGAGGAGGTCATCTTGGGCAGGAGCGAAAATGTGGTCAGCGAACCGAAAGAGCGCGGCTACCTCGGGCTGAATGCCAAGGGATTTCACCGCCTCGTCTATTGGGAGTGGGGGGAGGCGAGGCAGGCGCCCGTGCTCCTTTGCGCGCACGGCCTCACGCGCCAGGGGCGCGACTTCGACGCGCTCGCCGCGGCCCTCGCCCCGCATTACCGCATCGCCTGCCCCGATATCGTCGGGCGCGGGCGCAGCGATTGGCTCGTCGACAAGGCGGGCTACGGCTATCCGCAATATTGCGCCGACATGGCAGCCCTCATCGCGCGGCTCGGCAGCGAGACGGTCGATTGGCTCGGCACCTCGATGGGCGGGCTCATCGGCATGATGCTCGCGGCCCAGCCGAAATCGCCGATCCGGCGCCTGGTGCTCAACGATATCGGCCCGCTCGTGCCCAAGAGCGGGGTCGAGCGTCTGGCGCAATACGTCGGCAAGGATCCGCGCTTCCCGAGCCTTGCCGCGGCGATTGCGTATATGCGCGAGGTGGCCGCACCCTTCGGCGCGCTGAGCGAGGCGGAGTGGCGCCAGCTCACCGTGCATGGGGTGCGTGAGGAGCGGGACGGCAGCTGGCGCCTCGCTTACGACCCGGCGATCGCGGCCCCCTTCCAAGGCGAGATCAAGGACGTCGATTTGTGGGGCCTGTGGGACCGCATCCGTTGCCCCACGCTCGTGTTGCGCGGAGCCGCCTCCGATCTCCTCTTGCCCGAGACGGCAGCCGAGATGCAGCGCCGCGGCCCCAAGGCCAAGCTCGTCGAGATCCCCGGCTGCGGCCACGCGCCTGCCCTCATGGCGGCGGAGCAGATCGCGATCGTGCGGGAGTTCTTGCTCGACGCAAAGTGAATTTCCCTCTCCCGTAAACGGGAGAGGGAACATCGGGTCAGCCCTGCTTCAGCAGCTTCGCCGCCTCGAGGGCGAAGTAGGTGAGGATGCCGTCGGCACCCGCGCGCTTGAAGCCGAGGAGGGCTTCGAGCACCACGCGATCTCCCTCGAGCCAGCCGCGCTCGATGGCCGCCTTGAGCATGGCGTACTCGCCCGACACTTGATAGACGAAGGTGGGCACGCCGAAGCGCTCCTTCACCCGCCGCACGATGTCGAGATAGGGCATGCCCGGCTTGACCATGACCATGTCGGCACCCTCGGCCAAGTCGAGGGCGACCTCGCGCAAGGCCTCATCCGTGTTGGCCGGGTCCATCTGATAGGTGCGCTTGTCGCCCTTGAGCGCCTTGATCGAGCCGATGGCGTCGCGGAAGGGGCCGTAGAAGGCGGAGGCGTATTTGGCCGAGTAGGCCATGATGCGGACCTGCTCGAAACCGCTTCGGTCGAGCGCCTCGCGGATGGCGCCGACGCGCCCGTCCATCATGTCGGAGGGGGCGATGATGTCGCAGCCGGCCTTGGCCTGGACGAGCGCCTGGCGGCATAGCACCTCGACCGTCTCGTCGTTGACCACATAGCCGTTCTGCAGGAGCCCGTCGTGGCCGTGGCTGGTGTAGGGGTCGAGGGCCACGTCGCAGAGCACGCCGATATCGGGGTGCGCGCGCTTGACCGCGCGCACGGCGCGGCAGACGAGATTGTCCGGATTGACCGCCTCGTCTCCCTCCTCGCTCTTGAGCTTGGGGTCGGTAAAGGGGAAGAGCGCCACGCAGGGAATGCCGAGCTCCTTCGCCTCGCCCACGGCATCGACGAGGGCCGCGAGCGAGAGGCGCTCCACGCCGGGCATGGAGGGAACCGGCTCGCGCCCGCTCTTGCCCTCGCGCAGGAAGACCGGCCAGATCAGATCGTCCGTGCTGAGCCGATGCTCGGCGACCAGGCGCCGGGTCCAGGCATCGATGCGGTTGCGGCGCATGCGCACGCGCGGGTAGGCGCCGTGCGGGGACGGGCTCTCTACGGCGGGCGTGGCGCGGCCGACGATTGCGCGCGGCCCTGTCTTGGTGGTCTCGTTCATCGCCCCGAGAATAGCACAGAACCGCCGTCGATGCCAGGGGACTCGCGCGCGGGAGAGCCGCGTCCGGCGCCTCAATTGACAGGGGTCGGCCCCCCGCTATGATCGGCGCGCGATCGCGATTTCGCGCGTCGGCTGCGGGGTGGCATGGATTTCGAGCTTTCCGAGGAGCAGCGCGCGTTTCAGAGGGTGGCGCGCGATTTCGCCGCCGCCGAGTTCGCACCTTATGCCGCCCGCTGGGACGAGGAGAAGATTTTCCCCGAGGACGCGCTGCGCAAGGCGGCGGCACTT
>Ga0116217_10003920_pt1 | contig 13358 bp, 11 predicted proteins | sample Sb_taG_6_FD_89697 | JGI IMG/M metagenome (GOLD analysis project Ga0116217, IMG submission 89697) | Peat soil microbial communities from Weissenstadt, Germany - Sb_50d_4_PS metaG | ecosystem: Environmental > Terrestrial > Soil > Wetlands > Peat | place: Germany: Weissenstadt | collected 2010-09-21 | reverse complement strand
GCTGCCCTCCGTGCCCGAACACTACATCGCCTTTGTGTTCGATGACATCCATCTGACCTTTGGCGATCTGGTGCAGGCGCGAACGGCGGCGGAACATCATCTCGCAACATTGCAGCCCACGGATCGGGCCGCAATTTTCTCAACCTCCGGCCAAACCACGCTTGACTTCACGGATGATCGGGCGAAATTGCATGACACCCTGCTTCATCTTCAGCCGCGGCCGATCGCCGGAAAGGGGACTAACAATTGTCCGGACGTGAGTTACTACATGGCGGACTTGATCCAGAACAAGCACGATACCCGGGCCGAACAAGCCGCCATTCAAGACGCGCTGGGCTGCCTCGACCTTCGGATGACGGACCCCGCATCGCAGCAGGTAGCCCTACAAGCGGCAGACGCGACAGTGTTGGCGGCCGCTGCACGAGAGCTCTCGGCGGGAGAGCAGGAAAGCCATGTCGCGTTGTCGGTTCTGAAGGATGTGGTTCGGAGGATTTCCCTGATGCCGGGGCAGCGAAGCATGGTGGTCGTGTCCCCGGGATTTCTTACGCCTGAAACCGATATGTTGCAGGAGTACATGGATGTGATCGACCGCGCGCTGCACTCCGATGTGATGATCAGCAGTCTGGATGCGCGTGGCCTTTACACGGTCATTCCTGGGGGCGATGTCAGCAAGCGGGGGCCCACGAACGCATTCGCGGCGGGCGTCGAAGCTCAGTACCAAACCGACAGCGCTTTGGCGGAAGAAGACGTGTTGTCGGAGCTCGCATACGCGACCGGCGGGACTTTCTTTCACAACAACAACGATCTCGACGCGGGATTCAAAAACGTTGCCAACACGCCCGAATATTTCTACACCTTGGGTTTCTCGCCACAGAATCTGAAACTCGACGGCAGCTATCATCATTTAAAAGTTTCGCTGAAGGACCTAGCAAAGCTGACTCTGCAAGCACGCCGCGGCTATTACGCGCCCCAGCATGCCGCGGACCCCGCACAAGAGGCAAAGCAGGAGATCGAGGACGCGATCTTTTCTCAGGAAGAATTGCACGATCTTCCCGTGGAGCTGCATACCCAGTTTTTCAAATCCGGCGATGCCGAGGCCAAGCTCGCCGTCCTGGCTCATGTGGATGTAAAACACATTCACTATCGGAAGGTGGATGGTCGAAACACCAATGAACTGACCGTGGTCTCCGCACTCTTCAATCGGAATGGGGTCTTTGTTCAGGGGATGCAAAAAAACCTCACCATGCGCTGGAAGGATGCAACGCTGGAGAGCAAGCTAGCTTCGGGAATCACTTTGAAGACAAGTTTTGAGGTGAAGCCGGGCAGCTATCTGGTCCGGCTGGTGGTACGGGATAGGGAAGGACAGTTGATGTCCGCGGAAAACGGCGCCATCGAAATTCCGTGAACAACTCTATTAACATCATCCGCTTTCGTCGCTCCTCTCGGGCCGCATCAAGATCGTCTCCGGACGGCATTGTAGTATCCCCGCCTTCCACGACTGAGGTTGGCCCCTGATGTGTTGCAGTGGTTCAACGACAGCCTCCATTTACCCAACAAACAGGCTATGGCGCTTTCCGAGGGAACGGACTAACATTTAGCTGCCCGAACGGCAAGCGGCACCGCTGGCGAGAGTTCACTGTGTCCTCTCTCCGGGGTGGGCTTCTGGACTCGCATGACGACCATTCCAAAATCGGGCCCGTTACGAACGAACTCTTCCCACTGTAGGTCGAAACGTTTTTTCTGGGCGTTTTCTTTCGGTGTGGTCCTGCCGGTGATTCTACTTTTCGGCACCGCAGCCGGCGCACAATCGGAAGCGGCGCAAGCAGCGCCACCACAGGCTGCGCCTGCCGCTCAGTCTCATCCCGATCAGAGTGCGACGGAAATTGCTTCCCACGAAGAGGCGACGACGTTCAAGGTCAACGTCAAGTTGGTGCTGGTGCGCGTGGTCGTGCGCGATTCGCAAGGCCACGCCATTGGAAATCTTCATAAAGAAGACTTCCAACTTTTTGACAATCGCAAGCCGCAGGTGATCACCCATTTTGCCCTGGAACAACCGGGAACCCAGGTTGCGAAGGAACGGCAGACCTCGGATGAGGACGTAAGCGGAAAGCTGCCCGCCGTTCCCGAGCACTACATCGCCTTCGTTTTTGACGACATCCATCTAAACTTTGGGGATCTCGCGCAGGCGCGAATCGCCGCTGAACACCATCTCGCGACTTTACAGCCGACGGACCGGGCCGCAATTTTTTCGACCTCCGGCCAAACCACGCTTGATTTCACGGATGATCGGGCGAAATTGCATGACACCTTGCTTCATCTTCAGCCGCGGCCCATCTCTGGACGAATCGGCGATTGTCCAGACATCAGTTACTACATGGCGGACTTGATCCAGAACCAGCACGATCAGCGGGCCGAACAGGCCGCCATTGAGGACGCGATTAGCTGCCTTGCCCTTCGGGGAACAATCCAGCAACAGCAGGCAATGTTACAGGTGGCGGAGGCGGCAGTTGTGGCCACCTCTTCACAACAACTTTCGCTGGGAGAGCAGGAAAGCCGCGTCGCGCTGTCGGTTCTGAAAGATGTCGTTCGGAGGATTGCCCTGATGCCGGGGCAGCGAAGCATGGTGGTTGTGTCCCCCGGATTTCTTACCCCGGAGGCCGATTTGTTGCAGGAATACATGGATGTGATTGACCACGCACTGCACTCCGAAGTGATGATCAGCACCCTGAATGCGCGTGGCCTCTACGCCGTCACACCTGGGGGCGATGTCAGCAAGCCGGGCCCCACGAGTGTTTTGTCAGCGGCCATCGAAGCTCAATACCAAATCGACAGCGCCGTTGCGGAAGAAGACATCTTGTCCGAGCTCGCGAACGCGACGGGCGGGACTTTCTTTCACAACAACAACGATCTCGACGCGGGATTCAAAAACGTTGCCAACACGCCCTAATATTTCTACACTTTGGGTTTCTCGCCCCAGAATCTAAAACTGGATGGCAGCTTTCATCATTTGAAAATCTCGCTAAAGGACCCGGCCAAGCTGACTCTGCAAGCACGCCGCGGCTACTATGCTCCCAAGCATGTCGCCGACCCGGCGGAACAGGCGAAGCAGGAAATCGAAGAAGCGGTCTTTTCGCAGGAAGAATTGCACGATCTTCCCGTGGAGCTGCATACCCAGTTTTTCAAATCCGGCGATGCGGAGGCCAAGCTCGCCGTCCTGGCTCATGTGGATGTAAAACATATTCAGTATCGAAAGATCGATGGTCGAAACACCAATGAACTGACCGTGGTCTCGGCAATCTTCAATCGCAATGGGGTCTTTATTCAGGGGACGCAAAAGGACCTCACCATGCGCTGGGAGGATGCAACCCTCGAGAGCAAGCTAGCTTCGGGAATTACTTTGAAGACAAGTTTTGATGTAAAGCCGGGCAGCTATCTGGTTCGGCTGGTGGTACGAGATAAGCAAGGACAGTTGATGTCCGCGGAAAACGGCGCCATCGAAATTCCGTGAACGATCCTGTCAACGAGGGAGGTAGGAATATGCAATCTCGCCGGGTGATTCTCTGGATCGCAACGCTCGGTGTTGCCATTTGTCAACTGGCCCTCTTTACCCATTTCGCTCAGGCTCAGGCGCAGGTGCAGCAACCGGCTGCCGAAGCCTCCGCCGGGGACACAACCACCATCCACAAAGAGACGCGGCTGGTGCTTGTGGACACGGTGGTGACCGACAAAAAGGGTACCTACATCCGAGATCTCACCGTCAAGGATTTTAAGGTCTGGGAAGACAACAAAGAGCAGCCTATCAAGAGTTTTTCCTTCGAAGAAGATACGACGTCGCCGGACAAGGCGCAGAAGCGCTATCTGGTCCTGTTCTTTGATAACTCGACGATGGACACGAGCGACCAGATGAGGGCGCGGCAGGCGGCGGCCCAGTTCATCGACGCCAACGCTGCTCCCAACCGGTTAATCGCAGTCGTGGATTTCGGCGGAACCGTACACATCGCGCAGAACTTTACGACCGACGCGAGTCGCTTGAAGCAAGTTGTCGCCGGGTTGAAAACCTCAGCGGTGTCGCCAAACGCTGCGCCGGTGGAAGTTGCGTCTCTGGGCACATCTCCGATCGGTATGTCTCCTTTCGGTCTGCCTTCTATCGGTAATGCCGAAGCCGATTTTGGGGTACGCAGCGTACTGTGGGCTCTGCGAAGTTTGGCAAAAAGCCTCGGCGCTGTTCCGGGCCGTAAGACACTGGTGATGCTGACTTCGGGGTTTACCGTCACGCCGGAAATTCAGTCGGAGCTGACCGCAGTGATTGCGATGTGCAATCGGTACAATGTGGCCGTCTATCCCCTGGACGTTCGTGGCCTGGTTGCCGGGGGCGCTTCATCGCCTCAAGGCTCGCTCATAGGATCGCCATCGCATCCCGGGTCCGGCCAGTTGGCGTCCGCGACTCTTACCTACACCGGAACTGGGACTGCGCTCTATCCGCTCAAGCTGGCCTTCTTTGATCCCGGACAGCATGGAGGTGGAGGTGGCGGCGGAGGCGGTGGCGGCCATGGTGGTGGGACGGGTGGGGGCGGTGGCGGCCACGGCGGCGGAACCGGTGGTGGGACGGGTGGTCACGGCGGTGGAACCGGCGGAGGAGGAAGTCGTGGCGGCGGAACAGGTGTGATCAGCCCCAGCCAAATGTACGGCGCCAATCAATACAATCAGCCCCGGCAGATCGTTCCTCAATTCCCGGACGTTGCCGCCAACCAGCAGGTCCTCTATCAACTGGCCGAGGGAACGGGTGGCTTCGTTATCGTCAATTCCAACGACCTGATTGGGGGCATGCAGAGGATCGCAAACGACCAATCCCAATATTACGTCCTTAGCTATACCCCGGCTGAATCGGCCGAGGGCAGCTGTCATACCTTGCGCGTGAAGGTGGACCGTGGCGGAACCCTGGTCCGCGCGCGCAGTGGATACTGCAATGAACGGCCCAGGGACTTGCTGGCGGGAAATCCGATCGAAAAGGAGATGGAGACTCGCGCATCCGGCGAGATGGCTGGGAATGTTACCGGCTCCATGCAAGCTCCGTTCTTCTACACCTCACCGAACACGGCCCGAGTGAACCTGGCGATTGGCATCCCCACAAACGCATTGAAGTTTGAGAAGGTCAAAGGGAAGCAGCATACGGCAGTCAACGTACTTGGCATCGCCTACAAGGCGGATGGCACGATCGCGGCCAGGTTCAGCGACACCGTGAACCTCGATTTCGACGATAAGAAGCAATTGGAGGAGTTCGAGAAGCGGCCTTTCCACTATGAGAATCAGTTTGATGTTGCTTCCGGTCAGTACAACCTGAAAGTAGTGTTCAGCTCGGGCAATGAGAGTTTTGGCAAGCTGCAACTGCCGCTGACGATCGACCCCTATGACGGCAAGCAGCTGTGTATGAGTGGTGTGGCGCTCAGCAATGAGATGCAGCGAGTTGCCGATCTGTCCACCGACCTCGACTCGCAACTGCTCGCGGACCGGAAACCGCTGGTGGTGCAAGGCATTCAGATCGTGCCCTCGGACTCCAACCGGTTCAAGAAAACTGACAACGCGGCGATCTACGCAGAAATTTATGCGCCGCTTCTGGCCGGAGCCAATCCTCCGCAGGTTGGGGTTGAGGTGATCGTCGTGGATCGCAAGACGGGAGAGAAGAAGGTGGACGTCGCATCCCGGGCTGCGAATCAACCAGGGAGCTCCATCGCTCCGGTGGGACTTAAGCTGCCAGTGGCGACGCTTGCTCCTGGTTCCTATCGCGTCGAATTGAGAGCGCTGGACTCGGCGGGGAATGCTACCAAGCCTCGCACCGCTGACTTCGAAGTGGAGTAGGCGAGAAGAATCGATTTTTTGTGGCGCAGCGTTTCAGCGCTGGCCTTCCGCATTGCCCACGCGGCTAGCGTGGCGGCGGGTTCCCACTCACATGCTTCACCGCCATGAATGCTAAAACCAGCACCACTGCGGCGGCGATAAAAACGGCGCGACGCCACCCATCGCGGATTTCGGGCGGCTCTATGAGATGTTTCGCGAGGACCGCCCCGAGCGCCAGGCCAGCCAACAGCCCGCCAATGTGCGCCGAGTTGTCGATGCCCCTGGCAACGGCGCCGAAGAATAAATTGTAGCCGGCGAAGGTGAGCAGGCTTTTGAGCGTGCCCTGCATGGCCTGGGTGGAAATCGGCAAATGGCCAAGATAAAGAGCCGCGATCAAAGCTCCGGCCAATCCGAAAATTGCTCCCGAGGCGCCCACACCGACGGCCAGCGGATGCCACCACAGGCTGGCCAGGCTGCCTGCGAGTCCACAAGTGGTGTAAGTCAGGACGTAGGTCCAAGGATCGAAGACTCGCTCCGCCAGAAACCCGAGGTTCCACAGGCACCACATATTAAGGGCGATGTGGATGATCCCGCCATGAATGTAGTTGGAAGCAAGTACGCGCCAGGGCTCCGCGCCCAGCGAGAGCGGCCCCCAGTTTGCCCCCCACTTCAACAGTTGCGGGATGGACGGTTCAACTGGCGACACACCCGTCAGCGCCATCGCGACGAATACCGCAACGTTCATTCCAACCAACGTGGTGGTGATGGGTTGTTTATTGCCGATCATTGGCGTTCAGCATTTGGCACTTAGCATTTGGCACTCAGCATTTAGCACTCAGCCTTGGGCTGCATCCCAATCCAACACACTAACAGAGGGAGTGAGTCGCCGCCGCGCGCGAAAGAGTGGTCAGGCGGGGCTACGAATCGGATACGATCCGGAGAATCCCAGCTTTGGAAGGGGCCTTGGCGAGGCGGAAGTGCAGGAATTGATCGGGGTGCTGGAGTCCAGTAGCGGGGCACAACTGAGTTCGCCACGCGCGCCGCCCCCTCGGCCGTTACCTGGCGGAATCATCGCGGAAGAAAGGAATAGCAACTGGGGTGTCACCTACGTGATGGCCATGATGGCCGGCGTGCTGTGCTATTTCGGAACGCTGCTCGACGACAGGGTACTGCGGTATGGCGCGTATCTCGCCAGCCTATTGTTTGCGGGCGTGGGGATTCTGGCGTTGGCTGGCTACCGTTACCGCTTCACGCGCAGTGGGATCGAGATTTCGACGCTGGGTTTTCGGGTCAAGTTCATCCCCGTCGAACGGATCACTCACTTTGAGGAAAGCACCAGAGCCTTCGCGGATAGCTACAATTTTGGTGTTTACGGGCAGCGTCGAGCGTACGTGTGGGCGGGGCGGGGTGTTCGCATCCACACCCTGGATGGAGAGTTCTTCATGGGGCATATGAAATCGGCCATTCTCCTGCGTGACATGGAGTTGATGAAGCAGGCCGGGCAGCGGGATCAGGCGCTGGGTCAGGCGGGAGGTGCGGGTTCGGCCATTTGACGCGCGGCCCGAGACGCCACGCCATCGACCGGGTGAAGTTGTCGAAGATCGGGCCGTTATCTGGCGTGCGCGGGTCACGGCGGGAAGGAACACCATCCTGGTCTCGGACCTGATTGTTCCCCCGAAGAAGAACGCAGAAACAGGCTCAAGAAAAACCAGTTGCCAGTTGTCAGTTCTCGGTTCTCAGTTTGTTTCTCCAAAGCCTAAAGACTCGCACACACTTTGGGGTCATGCGGTACAATTCCGCCAATCTATTTGAGGCACGAGTGATGCATCTTGACCCTTGCGCGTCGGCCGGCCAACGAACTCCTCTGTTTCGAACCAGGGTGATTGCGAACTTCTGGCCGCGCGCCGATGAGGCACGTGCCAGATACGAACGGTTCATGGGAGACCCCCAGGCGCATTCGTTTCACAGCGAACATCTGTGTTGGGATTATTGGCACATGCCGGACAGGTACTGCTACCTGCGGACGGATGCCATTAAGGTATTGGGCGGTGATCTGGTTGACGATTTCCTGAACCGCCTGGAAGAACTTTGCCTCTCCGAGTTGAAGGGAGTGTCGCCTCTTTCCCCGTGGTTGTCTCTGCATCTTAATGGGATGCGACACGAGATACACAACGACAGTTGCAACGGGGTTTATGGGTATGTGTATTCGTTGACCCGAGACGCGAACGCCTTTAGCGGCGGCCAAACTTGCATAGCACGGGAAAAAGTTTTCGACACGCTAGAGCCTCGGCAACCCAAGGCTTGGCTGGGGTACTTCGAGGTAATTCCTCCGGTTTACGATCAGCTCACCCTATTTGATGACCGCTTGCCGCATATGGTGCCGGTAGTGCAAGGAACCATGAATCCGTTGGAGGGGCGGCTGTGTTTGACGGGACACCTGGTTTAACATCGAATCAATCTCCCGTCGTCTCCACCATTGCCATTTCTACGGCCGCTGGCTTCTTCGTTACCTGCGCGCTGGTCACCAGGATCACCGAGGCAACCACGATGGCACTGCCCGCCAGGATGTAACCGTCCACGCGCTCGTGCAGTATCAGCCATCCCAGAAAAACCGCCACCACGGGATTCACGTACGCGTAGGTAGAAACCTTGGCCGTGGGCACGTGGTTGAGCAGCCAGATGTAGGCGGTGTAACCGATCCACGATCCGCAGACCACCAAGTACACAGTGGCGCTGATCCCGCGTGGCGTCCAGACCGCTCGCGAAAAGTCTCCCGCGACGGCCGCGAACAACAGATTCTCTAGGCCCGCGGCGATCATCTGCCAGGCGGTCGCGGAGAACGGATCTACATCCGCGGACTTCCAGCGCTTGGCCAGCACTGAACCCAGCGCCCAGCTGAACGAGCCGCCCAGCAAGCTGATCGAGGCCCACAACTGTACCCGCCCGAACGAAGTTGTGGTGGTCAGGTCGGGCCACAACAATACGACCAGTCCGGCAACGCCCAGGGCCAGCCCCACTTTCCCGCGTGGCGAAACATGATGATCGCCCAGCAACAGCGTATCCAGCACCAGGAACCAGAGCGGGGTTACGGCAATGATCAAGGCTGCCAAACCTGACGCTACACACTTTTCCGCGTATGAGAGCGTGAGATTGCCGCCCATCAGCAGGAGTACGCCAACCGTCGCCATTTGCGCCAACTGCCGCAGGTTGAAGCGGATGTTTCGGCCGCGGAGTCCGCAAAATGCCAGCATGAAAACGCCGGCAGTCAGAAAGCGTGTGCCGCACATGAGCGCCGGCGGAATGCGTTCCACCGCGATGTCAATCGCCAGATACGTCGATCCCCAGAAGAAGTACACCAGCCCGAAGGCTAGGGCGACGGCGAACCGGCTTTGGCGCTGGGCGTTGGTCATGGGATCGTGAATCAACCGATAAGTATCAGACACAGCAAAGGCGAGGGGAGATGCGGGATATTTGAAACTGTACCGGAAAGTCCGCAAGGGTACTGTTCGGGAGATGACTAACGATCATGGACCGATTGGGGGTTACGCAACCACTCGCGGCGCGCTATAATAATGTTGGAATGATTCCCGATGCGCCGCAAAAATCCCAATTCGCACCTGCCCGAGTGCTGGCTCCATTTTCTGGTGTGCCCGCGCCGCTATCTGGCAGTGTTGCCCTCGCAGGCGCGTCCCAGCTTGTTCGGTAGCGACTAACTCTTCCATCCTCCTCGTCCGATTCTGGCTTAGGCTGGCGTCCGCTTATTCAGCGATTCACCGCTCGGGCCAACGACCAAAGACGAACGACCAACGACCACTTTTGGAGGATGCCATGTTAACCCAAACTCTTATCGGCCCCAAGATCATCACGGCTCTGCCGGGTCCGAACGCCATGCGCGTTCTCGCCGGCGACAGCAAATACATTTCTCCTTCTTACACGCGGTCTTATCCGCTGGTTGCCCAGCACGGAAGCGGCATGGTAGTCACGGACGTGGACGGAAATGAATTCTTCGATTTCTCTGCCGGCATCGCGGTGGTGTCGACCGGCCATTGCCATCCCCACGTGGTCGCGGCGATTCAGAAGCAGGCGGCCGAACTGATCCACATGTCGGGCACCGATTTCTATTATGAAAACATGGTGACCCTGGCGGAGCGCTTGTCGAAGATTGCGCCCATGCCCGGGCCGCACAAAATTTACTACGGCAACTCGGGGACGGAAGCCATCGAGTGCGCCCTCAAGCTGGCCCGCTATCACACCAAGCGGCAGAACGTGATTGCATTTTACGGCGCGTTCCATGGACGCACCATGGGGGCGCTTTCGCTTACCGCTTCAAAGCCGCAACAGAAGCGGCGCTTTGGCCCGTTCGTTCGGGGGTAACGCACATTCGTTATCCCGACGTGTATCGCGGATGCGAGGGTGGGCCGCAGGATGCCGAAGCCTTCGCGCTGGGCTGTGCTCGCTTCATCGAAGACAAACTTTTTAAGACCTCGCTCGCACCCGAGGAAGTGGCGGCGATCTTTGTTGAGCCGGTGCAGGGTGAAGGCGGATATGTAGTCGCTCCCACCGTTTTCATGCAGGAACTGCGGCGCATCTGCGATCGACACGGCATCTTGCTGGTGGCCGACGAAGTCCAGAGTGGCATCGGACGCACCGGGAAATGGTGGGCCATCGAGCACACTGGCGTGCAGCCCGACATTGTCTGTTCGGCGAAAGGCATCGCCTCGGGCATGCCGCTAGGTGTAACCATCAGCAAAGCCGAGATCATGGACTGGGTTCCGGGCTCGCACGCGTCTACGTTTGGAGGCAACCCGGTGTGCAACGCGGCAGCGATGGCTACTCTGGATGTGATCGAGGGCGAGGGCTTGCTGCACAACGCAAGCGAAGTTGGCAATCACATGCTGAAGCGTATGGCGAACTGGCCCAGCAAGCACCGGCTGGTCGGGGACGTTCGCGGCCGTGGGCTGATGATTGGGGTCGAGATTGTCAAAGACAAGAAGACTAAAGAGTATGGCGCGGCTCAGCGTGACCGCATCATCCAGTTGGCTTTCGAGCATGGCATTCTCTTCCTGGGCTGTGGCCCAAGCACCATCCGCATCGCGCCGCCGCTCATCGTGACCAAAGAGGAAGCGGATGTCGCCATGGATGTGCTCGAGGAGTGCATTTCGATTGTGAACCAAGCGGCTTAGACAGCCGGGCGGGATCTCCTCCCTTGTGCTGGCTGCGTGGGGCGGGTCATTCATTTGATCCGCCCCATACTTTTGGATCATTTCGCTTCATAAAACAATTTGAGAGATGTTCCGCGTGGCGGGAGAGCATCCAGCACGGCCGAGTTCGCCGGTCCCGGCTCTGGTTTTGTTTTGGTATAGCTTTGCGGAATGAGGTAGACGTGGGAGAATCAGGTCCATGTTGCAGCGGCGGTGGTTCCGGTGGACCTTGATCTTTGGGGGATGGACCTCTGTAGGACTATTTTTTGCCAGCCAGACTTATCTCACGTACAGGTATTCCGGGGGCCAAGCCCACCTAGGAATTGTTCTGAAGCTCAATCTGGCTGACTGGTACTTGTGGGGCCTTCTGGCACCGGGAATCATCTGGCTGGCACGCCGGTTCTTGCTGGACCGAGAGCATTGGGCGCGAAGCGCGCCCGTGCATTTAATCGCGGGTGTGGGCATCGCGCTGTTGAAATGGTGGTTGGACAATCTCTTCCGCCAACATGCCCTGGGGCTTCCGAGTGGTGTTTCACTGATCTACGTGTTCCATGGCAATTTGTTGACCTACTCGGTTCTGGTGGCGGCAACTCAGGGATATTTTTACTATCAGCGCTACCGGCAAGGGGAGTTGCGATCGGCACAACTCTCCGCGCAATTAGCGCAAGCCCAGCTGCAGGCGCTGCGTATGCAGCTTCATCCCCATTTCTTGTTCAACACCTTGAATTCCATCGCTGCTTTGATTCACAAGGATCCCGATGCGGCCGACCGGATGACGGCGCGGCTCAGCGACCTGCTGCGGCTCACGCTCGACAATATAGGCGTGCAGGAAGTCCCGCTGGCGCAAGAGTTGGAATTTCTGGAAGGCTATCTGGAGATCGAGAGAACGCGATTTTCCGACCGGCTGGTGGTTCGGATCGAGGTTGCTCCCGAAACGCTTGATGCCAGCACTCCCTACCTTATCCTGCAGCCGCTGGTGGAGAATGCGATTCGCCATGGGATTGCGGCTCGCTCCTCGCCGGGCTGCGTCATCGTGCGGGCGGTTCGGGATGCCGGTATGCTTGTCCTGGAAGTGAAAGATGATGGTCCGGGAATGAAGTCCGCAGCGGCCTCGAACAATGGGATCGGGATTTCGAGCACGCGAGGAAGACTGGAGAGGCTTTACGGGGATGCGCACAGGTTCGAGTTGAGCAACGCACCGGAAGGTGGCTTGACGGTCAAGCTGGCTTTCCCCTATCGATTGATGCCACTCCCAGCGAATGCATCCAACAAAGAGGGAGGGCGTCGTTGAAAATCCGAACGCTTATCGTGGACGACGAACCTCTGGGCCGGGAGCGCATTCGGACTCTTCTTCGCGATGATGCGGAGATCCAAGTTGTGGGCGAGTGTTCGGATGGAAAACAAGCCGTTGCTGCGATCGAGAGAACCGGGCCCGACTTGGTGTACCTGGATGTGCAGATGCCGGAAATGGATGGATTCGCGGTCCTCGACGCCATTGCCGGCGAGCGGATGCCGGCCATCATTTTTGTGACGGCCTATGATCGCTACGCGGTAAAGGCTTTCGAAGTGCACGCGTTGGACTATCTTTTGAAGTCTTTTGACCGCGAGCGATTTCAGGGGGCCTTGCGGCGGGCGAAGGAGCAAATCCGCGGGTCGCGGGAAGGCCTTTGGAACGAACGGTTGACGGGGTTGCTCGAAGACCTGCAGACGCGGCAGAAACGCTTGACGCGGCTGGTCATCCGATCCGCGGGTCGAATCTTTTTTCTCCGCGTAGACGAGATTGATTGGGTGGAAGCAGCTGATAATTACGTGCGCATCCACGTAGGCCGCGAATCCCATTTGGTCCGCGAGACCTTGCAGTCGATCGAGGGCCGCCTCGATCCTTCCCGATTCCTTCGCATCCATCGCTCTACCCTGGTCAATGTGGATCGCATCCAGGAGTTGCAACCGCTGTTCCATGGGGACTACGTCGTCAAGCTGCTGGACGGCACGGAACTGAGCCTTAGCCGCAGCTACCGGGAAAGGCTGGCCGGGCCGCTGGGCCAGTTTCTCTAAACTGCGCTCATTTCTGCTGCCAACTGGCCGTCGCTGCATCCTTCTTGCCCCTGCCTCGACGCGCTTTGCCCCAAATCCGTTGGGGTTTTCTCTCAAGCTAGTTAAATAGGCACGGTGGCTGTGGTCGCTGCAAAGGGGTTGCTGCTTCTGCGGTTGGCCCGAATAGGTCCGAGCGGCACACTCGCATTTCAGCGCGGAAAAGAAATCGGGCAGTTCGACACAGATCGAAAAGGGGGGTGCAGAATGAGGGATTTTTTCAAAGCGTTT
>Ga0116217_10003913_pt1 | contig 13371 bp, 8 predicted proteins | sample Sb_taG_6_FD_89697 | JGI IMG/M metagenome (GOLD analysis project Ga0116217, IMG submission 89697) | Peat soil microbial communities from Weissenstadt, Germany - Sb_50d_4_PS metaG | ecosystem: Environmental > Terrestrial > Soil > Wetlands > Peat | place: Germany: Weissenstadt | collected 2010-09-21 | reverse complement strand
GGCCCGCTGCGCAGCAGCGGCGGGGCGGCGAAGGCCAGGCCCGCTTCGGTCTGCCGGACCGTGATCAGCCCGGCCTGGCATTCCTGCACGATCGCGCCCGGGCTGGCCGGGCTCCCGCCGGCTTCCAGCCAGGCGTGGCAGGTGCCCAGGGTGGGATGCCCGGCGAACGGCAGCTCCCCGGCCGGCGTGAAGATCCGGACCAGGTAGTCGGCCCCGCTCGCCCGCGGCGCCAGCACGAACGCTGACGCCTTACGGGCCGGCTGTATCGTGGCTCTTGGTCTGGAGCCGAGCTATTCGAAGGTCAACCGATCATGACGGTAACTCCTGTCGCGGGCGTACACGGCATCTGGAACTACGGGTATCAGCGAAAGGCGGGAGGAGACCTTGCGGCCGCAGTCCGGACGATAAGTACTGACTGGAGGGGCTGGCTCGGCCGGGGACTCGGGGAATTCGACGCCACCATTCCCGTGCCGTCGCACGTACCAGTCGCCTATTACGCGGACTGTCTTTTCCGTGGTGTGCGCATGGGAGTGACCGAACCCGAGCAACTTCCTCCGTTGGCACAGCAGATGTTCATCGCCTGGGTGGGGGAGTTGCGTGAGAGCGCTATCCTCGCACGACCAGTCCGCGAAGGCCTCCTGACGGTTCCGCTTCGCGAGTCGGCGGAGTGGCTCACTGAGCATCACGGCAAATACGTCCGGCGCGTAGTCACTGCCGCTGTGCAGGAACTGGCCACGTACTTCGACCCGGCTCATGAGGATATGCGGGAGGCGGCGCTACGGCGAGTGACTGATGTTATCCGCAGGTTCCGGCCGCGCGTGCTGCTTGCGCATTCACTAGGCAGCGTGGTCGCATACGAGGCGTTGTGCGCGGCCGGGGAACTGACGGTGGAGTTGTTGGTGACGCTTGGCAGCCCTCTGGCGATGCGGGGAGTGGTTTTCGAGCGTCTCAGGCCCGCACCGTCCGGGCGCGGGATACGCCCGCCGGGGACCGGGCTATGGGTCAACATAGCTGACCGCGGCGACCCGGTTGCGATACCGCGACGGATGCTGCCTGAGCGATTCGATGGTGTCGACCGTGATCACGAAACGTTGATCGGTCTAGTGGATCCTCATCTAGCGAAAAGCTATTTGCACTGCTCAGAGGTGGCTAAGGAGATCGCCCCCTATTTCACGCTTCCGCCTGGTGGCCACTGAACCGTTCGAAGGCGTATACGCATCCGCCCGCACCGACGGCAAGCCTGCCATCGGTCGTGGCGGCGATGGCGAAGACAGGACCTCCGACGTTCAGCTCCTCAAAGACGCGCGGATCAAGAAGGTCGGAAATCCGGACTAGGCCTGCCTGGTTTCCAGCCAGGGCTACCGGGCGTCCGTCCAGATGCGTGACTGTGGTCACGGTGACATCGCCGACTTCGGCGATTGGGTTGGCGCCGATGGCAAGCGCTCCCATGGGGCTTCGCGTCACAGTAAGTAGGTGGCCATTGACGATAATCGCGTTTCGCCACGACGAGCTCAGGGCGTCTTGAGCTCGGTCTCTAGCGCGGACCACGACGTGAGCGTCAGCAAATGGCTGCCAGAGCCGGACGCCGCGGTCTGAGCCGATTACAGCGGTCGGGATGCCTCCTAGCGAGACTATGCCGATCGAGGTGACGGGATAGCCATCGGGCTCAACCGCCGCGGTCACAGGCCTGCCGGAATCGAACTCTACAGCCCGGACGGCGCCGTCGTGGTCGCCGATGATCACTGCGGTCAGTCCGTCCGCGCTGGTCAGGAACTCAACCAGCCTTGGCCGCCGTTGACCATGGTGGCGTACCGCCGCAGAACGGTCGACGCTGAGCGCCGCCGAGATAGCGCCGCTGCGGCCGAACTCGTACTGTTTTCTGCGTCCACCAAGCTCCCAGAGCGCCGTGCCGCCGATGCGGCCCTTGCCGGCCGCCAGGCACAGCAATCCGTTCGACGTACTGCGAAGAGCAAGTGCCGCCACGGGGCCGCGGCATACCTGTAGCCGTTCGCCATCCCGGTGGCCGCTGAGCAGGTCCCATTTCCGGATATGGCCAGATTGATCGCCAGTGACGGCCACGGTCCGGCCTGCAACGATCTCGGCCGCTACTGCCTGGACCGCACCGTCATGCTCGCCGAGCACCTTGAGCGCTGTATGAGTCTGGCAGGCCAGCGACCGCGCGTTCCCGTCCTCACAGCCGGCCAGAACGACGGTCCCATCGCCAAGCGTTGTTACCGTCACCGAAAGCGCGGGCGAGGAGAGGTTCCACTGGTACGGGGCCGGATTCTGCCCTGGCCCGATCCGCCAAGTCCACAGCTTACCTGCCGCAGTGGTACATGCGCCGACCAGATCCAGGGCGTGCCCCCCTGCGTCTAGGGCGCTTATCGAGCCCTGGATATTGACAGGCGCGCAGATTTCTCGTCCGTTAGAAAGCGAGTGCGCGAGCACCGTGCCATCCTCGCTCCCGCTGACGACGATCAACTCTCCCTGGTACTCAGCAATGGCCAGTGCGCTAACCACGGCGCTATGTGTCGCCAGGACCGTGAGGACGTTACCGGGTCCGATTGCCTGAACCGCACCGTGTGTATTCCCGGTCACGATGACGGGATGCCCGTCTTGGCGGGCAAGCGCGAACGAGCTGATCTCTGACAGTTCCGTCGGGGCGGCTGAACCCAGGCCGTGGACCCAGACCCTGAGATTACCCCAGGCATCGAGAACTGCTGGCACAACCGTTGCGGACGGCAAGGTCTCGTCAAGAGCACAGTCGGCCCATAGGGGCAACCACGGAAGCGGCTGTTCGCCCGGCAGGTCGGCGATGCGGCGGGCGAGGCGAGGCTGGCCCGCCTCGACTGCCGCCCGTGCCATCATGGCGCGCCTATTCAGGGCGGAATCGATCGGGCTCACGCCTTGCACCAGCCGCCGCGTGCCTTCACTCAGCAGCGGCAGATAATGGCTGCGATCCGCGTACAGCAAGAAGCCGGGATCGTCGAGAAGCTCTCTTGCATCCACGGCATGGTCGAGCGCATGAGCTAGGACATACGGTTCGGCGGCTCCCCAGATCCGCCGATCCGCTGGTCCGGTTCCGGCGAGGATTCCGTGGTACACGATCTCGGTCTCCTCCGGTCGGCGGAGCCGCTCAGCAAGCCCTTCGTGACATAGCCGGTAAACGTCGACCTTCTCGCTGTCGACCGATTGACGCAGGTAGGGGCGGCTGGCGCGGAGCGCAGTCGTGATATCGGCCGGACTTGGCTGCGAAGGACCTGGCGTGAGCGCCGCGGCGACTCTGCGGATCACCGAAGCCGGCATCCCGTCCCCTCGCGCATAAGCGACCGCCCTGAGGACCGGCCGCATCCACAGTTCGTCCGGATGGCGACTCAGGTCCAGGTCAAGGACTTCGGGCAGCGCCTGCGGAACTGTCCCGGCCAAGCGCTCAGCGGCACCGGGACCGTCCGCGGGATGGAAGACGTCGATGAAGTGGCGGGTAAACATTCCGGCGACCAGAAACTCGCCCCAGGTACGTCGGCGATCGCGGACCAAGGTCTCGGCCAGTTTGCCCGCGAACGCACCCACAGTCTGGTGCTCGCCGCGGTATTCAGGCGTGGCTCGGAGGAGGTTCGTCACATATCTGTACAGGTCGTTTTCCAGCGCGCTGACCGGCACCGTGTCGAGGTCGTAAAGATGGCCGGATCCTTCTTCCGCCAGCGCCCGCAGAGATGCAGTTTCGTCATAAGCGCGGGTGCCCACAAGCAGCTTGACTGCGGCTGACCCGTCTGGCCGCGTGAGTGAGGCGAGCCTAATCAGCCATGAGACGACTTCCCTGGCGTCATTCGCCTCGTCGAGAGAATCGATGACAAAGACTGGCCGATGGCCGCTCAGCGCGGAGAGTGCAGTGGCCAGCAAGTCCGGACGAATTTCGCCGATTAGGCCGAGCTGACGACCGAGCGCTGTGGCGATCGCAATGAGCGGGCGCTCGCCGGCATGAACAGCGCAAAGGACACCAACTTGGGCAGGGGTAGATGCGCCAGCTTCCCAGATCTGCGTGGTGGGCAGGCGCAGTGCAGGGTGAGCTGCGCAGACAAGCAGGCCGAGTAGTGCTGACTTGCCCGCACCAGGACTACCTGTAACGACCGCGAGCGGATCATTGTCATCGTGGTTGAGCCAGGCTGACAGCGCACCGAGTTCGTTCTTGCGGCCGCTAAAACATCCGATCAGCTCCTGGGTCAAGTCAAATACCGCAGTTGATCCGGTAGCATTCTCGATAAAATGCCGAAAATCCACGTCCCCCAGGAGTGAGCGCAGCGGCTGATCTCCAGGCGACCGGAGCCGCTCCCGGATAGCCTCGTCATGTGACGGGTTGAGGAAAAAGGGCGGGAATGGAGTATCGGCGGTCATGTCCAGCTTGCTTGATACGGGATATTGCTGATAGCTCCCCGCGTTCTTAGCCATGCCAACCACCGCGTGTCTGACCGCACGCGCTACGATTTTCAGTGAAATGAACTCATCATCCGGGCTAACCCGGATGTCCTTATTGGCTAGCTCGCGCAGCACAGTGGTTAGCGCACGAGTGAAGAGGCCATCGAACGCGCTGCGGTCGGGTTCGCAGGCGGCGACGACCCAGCCCCGTCGTCCTCTGCCGTCGTGACTCGTCTGCCAGGGCAGTTGCGTCACTATGCCCGAATTGCATAGATCTAGGGTGAATAGTGTAACTGGCCGGGGGGTGGCGTACTGCACTCCGGCCAGCCACGCTCCCACCTCGGTTGTCTCGTCAATCATTTGGTCGCAGCCCAGCGCGTAGAGGAGATTCTCGCGCGCTACCCCGTGGGTTAGCAGGTGGATGAGCTGGATGTCGCCTTCTCCCGCCGAGACAAGCGCCTGTCGTACCGCTTCGCCGAGCTGGGTAGTGGTGAGCCCGGGCTCGGTCATCGTCGTAACGGAGTAGCCAAAGTTGTCGTGTAGCACCTGAGAAAGGCCTTCGACTGCGCGGGCAGCGAAGTCGAGATCGAGCAGCGACTCGTCCGCGAGTTCGGTGAAGCCGGAAACACCGATGAGAAGAGCGCGACGTTCAGGCACGGCAGGTGCCCCTTCGGGGGATACCAGTAATGATCTTCTAGTAAACCCGACTCTTCGCCATAATCGAAAAGCTTATGTGCGTGTTAACCTGGCAGCGGGTCAAGCAATGCCCGAGCCTTCGCGGCAAGTCCGGGTGGCAGTGGCGGAGTCGCGGTCAGTGCCTCCTTAAGCAGCGACCTGGCCGCTGCCTGATCGCCGCTTCGGAGCCTGATCTGGGCCGCCCGCAAGAGAGTCCGCGCATGCTGTGGATGCAAGCTGAAAGCCGCGCTCAACTCGGTCTCGGCGTCGGCAGGCCGATCGAGCTGGGCCAGAACCAGCGCACGGGCCGAACGCAGGTCCGCTTCCTCTTCAGCCGCGTCGGGGGCATTAAGCGCTAGCGCACGATCAAGATCGGTAAGCGCATACGCTGGATGGCCCGCTTCCGCTTCGACCTGGCCTCGCGCGCTAAGCGCTGGCTGGTTGTCGCCTTCGGCGGACAGGGCTTGAGTGAGGTATGTCAGCGCGTCGGCCAGCCGTCCCTCGTACCACGATGCATATCCGAGCCCGGTCAGCAGCACAGGGTCGCCAGGGACCAGGCGAAGAGCTTCCCGGCACAGCGCAGTCACAGCGGCGTAATCACCTGCGGCGAAGTCGGTCTCGCCCAGTGCCCGGTACAGCCGGATGGTCGAGGGCTTGTCGCCGAGAATATTGAAAATCGACAGTGCCTCACGGTAGTTCTCGGCCGCTACATCGATCTCACCCGCCGCGCGGGCGATGGATCCTTTGACGGCCAGGGCATCGGCGAGTCCCCATTCATCAGCGGCGTTGCGGTAACCGTCTATGGCAGCTCCGATGTCCCGGCGGGCAGCGTCGAGATCGCCGTCGCTGCATGCCTGATCGGCCGTAAGGCGGAGCTCATGTGGAGTGAGCTGGTGGTTATGAGCGGTATCTGCCAGATCGGGGAAAGGCTCCTGGGCGCTCAGGCTCCATTCATACCACGCTGAAAGCGGAGGATTACGCGCGGTGGCGGCACAGGGGCGATGAGCGACGGAACGCGCGGCCTCGGTCACTGCCGCCCCCGGACCATGTATACCAAAAACCCTGGATTTTTCCGCGACCCTGGGGAATCGTCCGGATCTGCCGTCAAATCAGTCAAGATCTTAGTCCCTCTGCGTTCCGCCCCCGGACCCAACCGCAGACCTGCAGCCCCCGAAGCCCAGAGTCCCCCTGTCAGCTGCAAGAGTATGACAATCAGCAAAGACCGATGCAAATATGTTACAGGTTTGTGCCATTGGAGTATAGGCCAAACCGGATTAACGCGCAGCAATCGGTCATCACTCCGTGAGAATGGTCGATGAGCCTTGACGAGGTAACCAGCCACAGGCACTGAGGCTACCGCGTCGGCCATCTGAGCGGGACCTTTCGGCAGCATCGACCGGCCGGGGGTGAGCCTCGAGGTTGCCGTCGCGACCACAAGGGGAACCATGACGCCGTACTATGCAAGCTAGCGTCGCTTGGCTTTGATGCCCGCACAGACGGCGCATACCGCGCTATAGAGAAACCAGTGAGCAGGGAGTAGTTCTGTGACTGATGAGAGCCATGATCACATTTCGGGCCGCCCCTACGGCTCCGCTCGAAGCGTGATATGGAGCCAGGAGATCCCGCCACGGAATTCTCATTTTACGGGCAGGGAAGAGGAGTTGCGGACCTTGCGCGAAAGGCTCGCCGATTCCTCTATGGAAGTCTTGAGTCAGCCTCCGCAGACGGTATACGGTCTAGGCGGAATTGGCAAGACCGAGATAGCGGTGGAATACGCGCACCGGTATGCAGCGGATTACGATATCGTCTGGTGGGTGCGGGCCGAGCACGTTGACCGAGTACGTGATTCGTTTGTGAAGCTCGGCCGTCAGCTCAACCTCGAAGATGCCTTCGGGTATCGTGATAGGTCCATCTGGGCAGTTATGGATGCGCTGCGCAAAGGGCACCCATATCGGCGGTGGCTCCTCATATTTGATAATGCCGCCAGGCCGGAAACGATCAATGAATACATACCGAGGGCGCCGTCCGGCGGCCATGTAATCATTACGTCACGCGAGCAGCAATGGCGCAGGATCACCAGAGCAGAAGGCATCGAGGTGACCGAATTCGCGCTTGAGGAATCCATCGAGTTCCTCCGCAAGCGAGTGGAGTCACTAAGGACAGCACCTCATGCGGGACCCGGCGACCCCGGATATGACGATGCGCGCCGACTCGCTCAGGCACTGGACAACCTGCCGATCGCCATGGATCATGCGGCCGCATATCTTGACGAGACGGGCGCGAGCGTGGATGCCTATCTGGAGCTGTACAGAAAGGATCCATATGGACTGCTCAACGTAAGTGTGGATACCGACTATCCGCTCGCGGTGGCTGCTACCTGGTCGGTCTCCGTTGCCCTGCTCGACGACGACGCCGCCGAGATGTTCAAGCTATGCGCGTTCTTCTCACCAGAACCGATTGCGGAAGAACTGTTCCTCGAAGGCGGCAAGGATGTGCAGGCTCCGCGGGCTCTGCGGGCTGTGCTGACCGACACCCGGCGGGTCCGGCAGGCCGTGCGCCAGCTACACCGGTACTCGCTGGCCAGGATTGACGGGAAGCGCAACGTGCTCATCGTCCATCGCGTCGTACAGGCGCTGACCCGCAGTACGGTCGCGATGGAGCGGGCGGAAGCGTCTGGAGAGTACCAGGCCGCCGTTCACGCTCTGCTGGCCGCTTCCGACCCGCGTAACCCGGACCGAGAGAACAACGACCCTCAGTACGACCGGTCCTTGCAGCACTTGCGCCCCGCCGGAGCCATAGACACCGACAACCCTGCTTTGCGTCGGCTGATCATAAATCAGGTGCGTCGGCTTCACATGCGGGGCGGATTCCGAGACAGCCTAGGACTCGGCGAAGAGGCGCTGGAGGTCTGGCGGGCGCGGCTGGGGCCGACGAATGAGCAGGTGCTTCAGCTTGCGGTCGAAGTGGGCATCGCGATGCGGCTGGCTGGCCGCGCGGACGCGGCTCAGAAGCTCAACCGGGAAACCCTGGAACTGCTGCGCCGTGAGTACGGCGAGGAGCACGAGGTCTACCTGATCTGCGCCAATAGTTACGGTGGCGACCTGCGTGCGCTGGGCCGGTTCAAGGAAGCGGTTGAGCTTGACAAGCAGCTACTCCCGTTGTTCGAGCAGGTATTCCTGCCCGAACATTACCGAACGCTCAACGTCCGCAATAACCTCGCCGCGGACTACCGCCGGCTCGGCAGGTTCAGGGATGCCCTGCGGGAGGACCAGATCAACTGTGCCGAGCGTGAGCGCATCCTAGGGCCCTCGGACTTGCGGACGCTTACCTCCAAGGATGCGGTCGCACTTGATCAGCGAGGCTGTGGCGAGTACGAACTTGCTCTGGATGTGGCCAGAGAGGTGATGAACGTACTCAGCAACCGGGTCGGGGGCGACAATCCCGATGTGCTCAATGCGCACAAGGGTTTCGCCGTAGCCTTGCGCAAAGCGGGCCACCACGAGGCTGCGCTCCGCGAGAGTGAAGTGGTGCTCCAGCGCTACCAGGAGTACTACGGAGGTGCCCGGCATCGTTACGCGCTGCGCGCGGCCGTCAACCACATCAACGATCTCAGGCTAGCCGAGCGCCTGGTGGAGGCGGAGGAATTCGGCCGCGAAACGCTGGCCCAGGCGGAAAAGCTCGGTCACGAGAAGGCTGACATAGTCTTTGCGGCGATGGTTAACCTCGCCGTGGTACTACGTCTGCGTAACGACCCTGTGGAGGCTCGCGAGAAGGACGAGGAGGCGTACGCGGGGATATCGGACTATTTCGGTGCCGAACATCCTTTCGCACTTTCTGCGGCGACGAACCTTGCGAGCGATATGGTGGCCGCTGGTGACCTGACGGAGGCTCGCGAACTCGGTGAGCAGATCTTGGAGGTCAGTCGTCGGGTGCGTGGCGAGTCGCACCCGGACACCCTGGCCATTGCGGCTAACCTAAGCCTAGACCGTCGGGCGTCAGGCGACGTCGCCGGTGCTGATGAATTGCGCGACAACACGCTGCGCCTTTACGAGCAGACGCTATCCATGGCGCACCCGATCGCGCGGGTCGCGAGGAACCGTGGCCGCGTCAATGTCGACATGGAGCCTTACTGAATTGCCGTCTTGAGATCGGAAATTACCCGGTCCTGGATAGTGCTTATCAGCAAAAGCAGGTCTCGGCAATAGACGGACGGGTTATTGAACCCGTTACCCTCGCGATAGCGATGGGTGAACAGGCCTCCGCCGCAGATCTGGACTACAGCACAGGCCTGACACGTTGGACTCAGTGCGGAGAGTCCGTCTTGGCGCAAAACCGTCAGCGGATGACTCAGCGCTTCGTCGAAGGAGTTCCGTGCTACGTTCAAGCTAGTATCTGCCGCACCAGGATAGGTTGCCGCGAGAGAGTCCAGTTGCTTGATCGCTCCGTCTGTATCGACGACAATGGAAGTTGCAGGGCGCAGGCCGAGGCCTTCAACCGCTCCGGTGCCGCCAAGCACGAGCTGTATAATCTCACGGAATAGCCGCACCGAGGTCTCTGGGTTTATATACCATCTGTCGAAAATAGAAAGTAGCCATTCTCCATATGGAGCAGCGGTGTTTGCGGAATCAATTCCCGGTGGCGGCGTCGACCAAGTTCCATGGGGCAGGAGCAGGTCGATGGCTGGTGGTGCATATTTCAGCAGCGCCTCGTAGGTGACGATGGGATCATTCGCGAGATCAATGGTGCACAGCAGCCCGCCGTAAAACGGGCGGAAGCGGTCCTGGCATAGCAGTCGCAGGGCGCGGTCCACGTGCGGATGGCTGCTTCCACCGCTGCGGAAACGGCGATGCCGGTCGGTGGCGAGGGCATCGCCGTCCAGGCTTACGCCGATACGTATCTCCTGTCGCGTCAGCGTGCCGAGAGTCTCCTCCGTGAGCAGGATGCCGTTAGTCTGCAGGCTGACGTCGAGATGGGCCGGGATCTCCGACCGCATCTGACGCACTACCTCGGCCAGGAATGCGGGGCCCGCAAGTAGCGGCTCGCCGCCGTGCAGCACGATAGCGATTGACGCTAGCTCGTGCGTCCGTACATGGTGGGCAATGCGTTTTATTGCTTGCTGAATTGTTACGATGCTCATTCTATGTGGCTGGGTGCGCCACGACTGGTCGTTCATCTCGTACACGTAACAGTAGCTGCAGGCCAGGTTGCAACGGCTGTGTATCTTGAGCACGAATTGCCGGAAAGGAACTACTGGCATGGCCATTCAGACGGCTCGGAGTAGCCTTCGGCTAGCCATGCTGCGAGTTCGACCGGGTCGGCGTTTCTGATGCGTGAGTGTACGGCGAGTAGCAGTGGTGCCCATGTCAGCAGCGTTCTCGAGACGCGAATTCCCTCCGTCGTCTGGGTGGCTGTGATCAGGCCCGCCCATGACTCTAGCGAACGATCACTGTGACGGATCTCGGCTCGGTAGGCGGCGACGGCGGCAGTATGGTCACCGCGGAGGAGGGCAAGATCGCCCGCCCTGAGGCTAAGAGAACCTGTCCCTGCAGACTCCTCAGCTAGTAGCGCGCGAAACCGTTCCGGATCGGTGTACCGGAGAGTGAGCAGGAAACCGCGGTCGCGATCACCTTCCGTCTTGCCCGGACTTACCTGCAGGACGGTCGTCAGCTGCCCGTCCGCGCTGCCGGGGTGGGCGCCCGCCTGCCAGGACTTCGCGAGCTGGTCGGCTAGATCTGGATCGCAAGCCAGGTGGCGCAGCCGCCAGAGCACCGCGTGGTCGGTGCTTACCTCGGCCGCCATGCGGCGAGCGTCCGCTGGTACCGGGTCGTGCCGCCAGCCCAGCAGGCAGGCGTGCATGTGGGCCACGAACCTGACGCCCACAGTAGTAAGTCCGCCCGACTGGAGCAGGGTTCTGGTGACGGACAGCGTTTCCGAACGCCGCCGCGCGAACTCGACATGGCCGCGTGAAGCTTGACCCGGGGACTCGTAATATCGCTGCTGGCGCCAAAAGCGTGTGACCCCGAAATATGCGCAAGCACCCTGGAGCAGTCCGCGGATAGGACGCGGATCATCCCGCCATGGAGCGTAGTACAAGCCTTCGGGGTCGCCTTGGATCATCGGAAACAAGTCAAGCAGGGCGCACAGCTTGAGGTGCTGGCACTCGTGCACAAGCGTCTCGGCGAGGGTCACGTCGTCTGGCGGCAACGATGTCGCGATGGCGCCGAAGGCGGCCGTGGAAGTGGCGCTGACAATATGCGTAGCGCGATCGGCGGTCAGTGGGACCACGGTGTCTACCAGCGCGGCGATTGCCGCCGCGTCGGCCGGATGGTGACTGGCGAGGATTCGCCAGGCGCCCGCGAGCCGATCCGGCCAGCTCGCAACACCCGCCTCATCCAAGTAAGCTAGCGGATGACGAAGGTATCGGTTTAGGTAAGGATCTGATACGTCGAAATGCACGTCGAGAGTGATGCCCGCATGCCTGATTATCAGCTGCTCCCTCGATGGCAACAGTGATGGCAGTCCAAGCTCTGACTCGTCGTCGACTAGTGTCGTCCCGGCCGCGGAATGACGCAGCAGGGCATATTCGCAGCTTAGCGAAGTGTCGAACGGGCCGAGTCCGGGCAATACCAGCCGCCCGTCCCGCAGCGGGACCGGTAGTGCAAAGTCCTGCCCCGTGAGCAGTCCCGCAGCGGCGGCAATTGCGCCAAACTGGGCAAGGTCGGCCCGTGCCGCCGAATTGTCACAATCGGCCTGGCCGAGCCTCAGTGTGCAGGCGACGGCCCATGCGGCGACGCCGGGAAGCGACAAGATCCCGGCTACCACGTCCGGCTCGCATTCCTGGGCCCGTGCCAGCAGTTGGAAGGCCGCGTGAAGACGCAGCTCAGCGTATGCCGCCGGGTACTCATCAGCCGCGCTTTTCAGCACTTCCCAGATCATCAAGATGTGCTTACTGCGCTCGGCGAGGCAAAGCTCCTCAACGCCGGCGAGGGTGCCGGCACTGTCGGCGAGGGCATCAAAGTCCGCCTGAGCCAGCCTGTGCGTGGCCGGGGTCAGGCGATGATCGGACGTCGAGGTAGCGTCTGGCATCAGATGCTTGCCTGGAACGAATTAATCGGTTCTTGCTCTTTCTCCAGCCGATCACGACGGAGTTCCAGCGACTGCCTGAGGACTTCCTGATGGACCGCATCGAGCTGGGACAACAGCATGTCGACAAGCCTCGGCAGACTTGTTTCCAGATGTTCACCCGTGTCTGCCATCTCCACCCCTTCGGCAGGGTATAGTAAGCAGATTTTGTCATGAGATGCTAGACCTTGCCAGCATGCGGGTTACATGCTTACGGTCGCCCGGTCTCCTCGTGGTGCTACCTAATTGATCTCTTGAGGCGGCGGATGCCAGCAGTGTTAGATCCAAGGCATGCTCGCCGAGCGAGAGTGACGGGTGTCACGCTAATCCCTTACTAACTTGTGTGCCTCATGGGGGAGGAGAAAACTGCTAAACCAGAAAGGATGGACTGGAGTTATTTCTGATCTCTGAGTGGCCTATGTTAGGACGAGACCTCCCGCCCCTCAGCTGAGCTGGGAGGCGCGCGGAGATCATCTATGCCCATCAGGGCGCTCCACATCGCGCTCGCATCTGCTACGCAGGAACACTTTGACCTAGCAAACAAAGTACGAATTCGCCAGCTGGCCTGTCTTGTAGCTCTCGATTGGACCACATAGTGGAAATGCTAATTACCGACGTTTTGGGATTCCTCGCCACTGTCACTCCGCAGCGTCCGGGGTAGCCCGGACCGGACCAGCGAACTGTTGTCGAAGCGGGTGATGGCGCGTACCTGCCCGCTAGGCGAACACCATCAGCCGTTCGTGCGCGGATCGGATTCCCCGGCTGGCCGCGCCGACCCGTGTCCGGGCCGCCGCCAGGTCCGGGAACTTCCGGAAAATCGTCGCCCGCATCGACCCGGTGCACTCCTGCGGCCCGGCCACGATGTCCATCGTCGTACAGGACGATGGCGTGCCTAGAGTTCGACGGTGCCGCTGACGCAGGTGACCGTGCCGCCGCCCACCCAGACCTGGTCCTGTTCGCGGGAGACGTGCACCCGGCCGCGGCGGCCCATGACGGTGCCCTGGCTGGCCACGTACGGGGCGGTGACCCGCCCGGCGCCCAGCAGCCACTGCCCGAGCGAGGCGTTCAGGCTGCCCGTGACCGGGTCCTCGACCGAGGTGACCTGCGGGCTGAACGCGCGCACCTCGAGCGCCTCCGGCGAGCCGTCCGGGTAAGGGCCGG
>Ga0116217_10003911_pt1 | contig 13377 bp, 10 predicted proteins | sample Sb_taG_6_FD_89697 | JGI IMG/M metagenome (GOLD analysis project Ga0116217, IMG submission 89697) | Peat soil microbial communities from Weissenstadt, Germany - Sb_50d_4_PS metaG | ecosystem: Environmental > Terrestrial > Soil > Wetlands > Peat | place: Germany: Weissenstadt | collected 2010-09-21 | reverse complement strand
TTCATGACCAAACACTTCCTAGCTGAGTTGCTCTCAGAATATCCAAGTTGAAGGAAAACAAGAAGCGCGGAGCCAACACCAGTTCATGCTTTAGTGCCCGCCCCTTTGGTCATCCCTGCAGGGGCCCGTAAGGGTGCGGTACGACATAGGAAGTAGGCTTTAAGGTCCTGCCTGCCGGCTCGCACGTCGTCGGCGACATCAGGGTCAAGTGTTCCCGACCCTAGTTTCCCGATAGAAGCATAAGCCGGCAAGCGAGCCGGGGCACGGCCAGCAGCTTTTTTCCGATTGCGTCTGGGAAAAACTTCAGCTCTAATGCACAACCGAAGTACGAATCGCGCCCGAGGCGAGAGATGAGTCCGAAGGCTAAATCTGCAGGGAAGAAGGCCGCCGCAACGCGCAAGCATCGAGCTGCGGGCCGGAAGGCCGCGGCCACGCGCAAGCACCGCGCGGCAGGCAAGAAGGCGGCGAAGACTCGCGTGCGCAAGGCTGCAGCAAAGAAGGCGGCAGCAACCCGCGCCCATAAGAAGCAGGTCGCCGCGGCCCAACCGGCGGTGGTCACCCGCACCGTCGGGAAGATGGAGATCAGAGAGGTTCCGGCAACCTCGCCGGCACCAGGGCCGCAGGAACCGAGTTCTCAAGCGGCAACAACCAGCCCAACTGAGCCTACACAGAGCTGAGCCTAACTTCCATCCGTCAGTTGGCGACTACGGTTTCGCCGGGGCCTTCTGAACTAGGTTTTGCGCCCTGCTGAGCAGCAGCAGCACCGTCCCCACCCCGAGCTTCATCTCACGCGCGATCGCCTTCCACCCGCGCCCCTGTGCGCGAAGGCTGGCAATCCTCGAGCGATCGACGACAATGGTCGGGCGCCCGAGGCGCTTTCCTTTGGACCGGGCATGTCGCAGGCCGGCCTTCACTCGCTCCTGGATGAGTGCCCGCTCAAACTCGGCCATGGCGCCGATGATCTGGAACATCAGCCGGCCCGAGGGCGTGCCGAGGTACTATCTCCAGCAGATCAAAGTCGTGGACGAGCGGATGGCGCTGGCGGGCCTGCGCCTGGCTGCCGTACTGAATGAGGTTCTGGGGTACGTCTCGCCGCAGTAGTTTCGGCACTGACCCTCTCCGCTCGTTGACCGCAAGGATAAGGGACTCGCCACCAAATTCCGAGTACCGCTGTGGTCCCACAAAAAATGCGCGCCTCATGCGAGGCGCGCACTCTGCCAAACGGCATTGTCTCAGAAGTACGGCTTGCAGTAGAGATCCTCCTGCGAGTGGCGCTGGTCGCGGTCGTGGTGTGGAATAAACGGCGCAACGAATTGTCTGCTGTGCATCCGGATCCAGAATGTATCCCTGCTTCGCGCGCCAACTACGTGAAGTAGCAATTGCCCGCCGGACGTTCATACTGGTAAGACTGTGAGCCCGGTTCAGGGCAGCATGGGAAACACCCCTTGGGTCCTATGCCGTTCGTTCAGTGGGTCTGGCTGCCGGGCATGACAGCAGGAGAATCGTCACGGGAAACCGACATCGCTGGCCGCTTGGAGTGGCTCACCGTGTACAACACCAGTTCCACGCGGTTGGAGATGCCCAGCTTTTCAAAAATGTGGAAGAGGTGGTTTTTCACCGTGTGATCGCTCAGATGGAGCTGCTGTGCGATGTCGTGGTTGCTCAAGCCTTCAGCAACTTGCCGGACCACCTCCTCCTCTCGTTTGCTCAAAAGGTTGGCGCCCTTGGCATTGACGAGACGGACGGCAGGCACTTGCGCCACCGTTTGGCCTCATTATTTGTTGCTGGGTGGAATGCTTCGCACTGACAAACGGTGAATCGACCAGTTCGCTGGAGTTTCTTCACCCCACCCTCTGGTGGTGCTGCCATTACTGCGTAGAAGGTTGATTAGTGGATTGTTTGCGTCCCTCACAGCAACCGCACCTCGAGTCCGAACCACCTCACAGTCAAACACCGTCAAGTCACCGATTGGCCGCTCGGTCGTGAGCGTAATGTAGCTGTCTACTCCCCAGGGTTCGGTGACCTTGATCTTTCCGACGACGATTTCCTTATCATACGTTCCGTCCGCATTCTTGGTTGGTATCAGATTTCGCTGGTCATCCGCCCCTCTCGGGAAGAACAGCCTGCACCCGCCGAACGAGTTGATGCCAAAAACGTAGACCTTTCGAGGCTCCTGGAATCCTTTGAGTTTGTTCGGATCGGCTTTCAAGACAATCTCAAGATGCTGTCCTCCCTTCACGATCGGCGTCGCGATGCGCGATGACCTCTCACTAACGGTGCCCTGGAGGGTTTCCAACTCAGAACCTGTAATCCAAGCACCGGTATCGGTGTCCCGAAGTACCAGCGCGTATGGAAAGCCACCCTCGTCGGGCGGCGAAGCGAGGGTCATCCAACCCACCACCCTGCCAATACCATGAAGATGGTCGAGTAGATTCTCAGAAACGTGGTCGCTATTAGCGGGTTCGATTTTTAACCAATCACTGCGTACCAGCAGGGGAAGATCTTCGGATTCAGCCCCCTCGCGGGTAGCGTTCGGTCGCACCCATGAATACTCCACTGCCTGCCCTGAGAATCTTCCCACCAGCCAATATTTGCCTTTGGTGGAGCTTGTTACCACATCGATGGCGCTGTTCTCGGAGCCGGGCCCCAAGGGCAGCTTGCTTTTCAATTCAACAGGAGGGGGTAGGAAGAGGAACAGCCGGACCTCGGACGACTTGTCGGTCTTCAACTGTGCCGCAACCGACTTCGCACCTGGATCCGACAGTTCCACAGTCGCCGTTGGGGTTTGCAACTCCCATGTTCGTCCCGTCCAACTGATGATGTGGGTAGGAGTCGTCTCTGTAGGATCATCCACCCATTTGATCGCTGGGTCTTGCTGCAGTTCGCCGAATCCCACAGCAGCCTTCCGAACCTCGCTCAGGGGCAGGTTGGACGACGGAAGCCAAACGGAGAGCTTTGTTCCGCCAGGAAAGGCCCAGCGATCAACTTCAAAAGCATCAAGCTTCCTGATAGATGCGAGATCTCTCTTATCTAAGACTTCAGCCACACTGCTGCTGAGCCCGTTCACTGCCACGATGCGCACCCTAACCTGCAAGCCGCGTGACTTCTCGACCTTCTTCAGTTCCGCCTTTGGTTCAAGCCCGAGCGAGTAACCGCCGTCCAACACGATCTTTCCCTCTGACGTGATGTTCTGAACCAGCACCTTCGGGGAGGTGGAAACACCACTCAGATCGCCGAAAAGTCCCTTCGTGAAACGATCGTCGGTCCCGGCCAAAACAGGTTCTTGCTCAAATCCCGCGGCATGGAGTGCTACCCTGGTCATACGGAATACATCCTTTGCGGGGGTGTTCGGCTGGACACGGTTCAGTGTGCGAAGCAGTGCAAGCGTGAAGGCGCCGTGCGGGATACTCTCGCTGTTGTGTTCGTCAACATCTTCCGATGCTGACTCATTGTACTGGGCTGCCGAGATGATGAGAGCCCCTCTGTCTTCCGGAGGCGTCGGATGATAATCATCTTTAGCATCACGAGTATCTCCGGGGATGTTGCGAACCTTCACCGGGCTGGCTAATCCGCGAGCGATCGACCCACTATGACAGCTATCGAAAATTGCGGTGAGCGTCACCTTGTATTTGTCGAGGGCTTCATTGAAAAGTCTTGCAATGTCCTTGTCGCGGATGTCCCAGACGCCTGCATTCGCGTCCCAGGGGACAATGGTCTCATCCTGCTTGTCGGTCTTGTAGGAAAGCGAGTTCTTTACTTGGGACCCATGCCCGGCATAGAAGAAAAACAGCACATCACTGTCGTGTGCTTCAGCAATAAAGTATTTGCGTATGGCGCCGACTATCGCCTCGTGGGTGGCCTCCTCGTTCTGAAGCACATGGACGTTCTCACTCGTGAAACCAAAGGTGTGGAGCAACACGTCCCGCACGCTTTCAACGTCGTTCACTGCTCCGTCTAGAGGGCCAAACGCATAGTCGCCTCGTTTTGGAGCGGTCACACCTTTCTCACGAGCCGCTGCGTTCTCGGCTTCTGTTGCGGGGCGGTACTTGTCTATCCCGACAAGAAGAGCACGCCTCGTCTGAGCCATCGCTGGTCGCTGACCCAGAACCAAGACTAGCGATACCAGCATCAGAAAACAACCGGCAACACGGCGAATAAGTTGGTGCTGCACATTGGCAAAAGCAGTCGTCAGCATGGCACGTTCTTCCCCTGATCTGATACAGGCCGCAAGTCGGCCCAAAGCCGGAATGCCCAAGCAGAGGCTGCGGCGGGCTTGATAACATCGGGACCCTGCAGTGTCAAGGGCTCCTTCCAACAGTGTTGTTAGCACATGATGTGTCCGGTCGATTTAGCAAGTGATCTGTCCGCTTTTCAGGCGGTGGGAGTAGGAGAACATGCTGGCATGTTCTCTTACTCGAAGTCCGCGGTGGAGCAGGCGAGAGATCCGGCCATTCATAGCCTGGCGCAAATCGACTGTCCGATTTGTGAGGTTCGGCGGTGATTCTCTTGAGCACCTCGCTCTCGGCTGCTGATGGATTATAGTGATTAATGCCGCTTAAGAGCGCTCGCTTGGTCGCTCCGCGCACACCGACACCAAAAGCCAGCGGCAATACAGACACCGACGCTACACGCACTATCTCTCGCATGTCTGTTCTTCTGAGAATGGATTGGCGCGAGACTGAAACGCCCGCCATCGTGTTGGATTCAGTCGGCGACACTACACCTTCCAGCGAAAGAAATACAATAGATCGCACAGTCAAGCTTGCCAAACCCCCGCCCGTAATTCGTCCAGCGCGGCCGATCAAACGCATTGAGCTCCTCGTCCGCAACGGCCTCCGACAGGCTTACCTCTTCGAGTTAAAAGCGTGACCGTAGGTAATATCCGCAACCTTGCAGGACGGATCCCGCAACCTTGCAGGACGGAATCGGCTTGATAAATCGCTCAGAACGAATACCGGTATTCGACTCGGACGATCTCTTCGTACCAGTGCGAGCGTGTAACCGCGTGCCCGAATCCTACGTAGAAAGAATTATGTCTGCCAATTGACGTGCGCGCTCCCACCTTGAGGTTCACGATGTTGGTACCGTCTGCGCTAACAGCGTCCTGGTTGAGACAGGGGTTGACCTTCCCGTCGGGCATCTTACCGGACACACAGTTGGTCTCAAGCCCGCCCAGTACCCTCCAGCCGACCAGCTCGACTACAGGCGCGATCCGGACGTGTTCGCCCCGATAGAGGACGTAGCTCGGGCCCACGCCGTAGAAGAAGACGTCGCCTGCGAATCCTCCAGACGCTTTCGGTAGGCCAGGAAGATCAGCAACGCAGGGTTGCGGACAAAAAGATCCTCCGATCGGATGCGAGTCCCCTACTTGTGCTTCCAACGCTACCCTATCCGAAAGCCTCCGATAGTAGAGCAGAGCCGGCTCGACGCTGTAGTGGTTTGTGCCGAGCCCTGTCGAAGCATTCCCGGAAGGGAAGTAGGCTTGGAACTGGAAAGTAAGATACTGATTGGAGGATGCAACCGCAGCCAATTTGAATCCAGCTGCAAGGTCACTGAGCCCGGCCTCATTCACATTCGCAAACGGAGGGGTCAGCGCTGGGTTTACGTTGCCTACAGTGAGCTGGGGCTGAATCCAACGCACCGGAACCTCCGCGAAAACTGAAAAGCGCTTACTCGGTGCGTATTCGGCCTGCAAGTAAAGTTGCTGGAAATTCAAGTCCGTCAGAACGGAAGTCGGCCCGGGTCCGTTGTTGACGCCTTGGTACCGTGGATAGAAGAACTCCGCGCGATCAGTAGCGTTATCGCGAAAGGCTGCGTCAAAGCGAATGCGGATCTGAGATCCGATGATCGCGCCGTCGATGTATCCGACCTTGACGCTTTGGATGGTGGGCATCTGGGAATCACTGACGGGCTTAGGGGGCTTTGACTTCTTAGTTTTGGTCGTGGTCCCTGCTGCCTGACCGGATGGAAAGCTGCCGCCAAGGTTCGACATTGCTTCAGGAGATCCATCCCCAGCATTCGGGCCAACGGTATTGCTCCCTAGCTGCCAAACGGGTCGAGTCATTTCGTCATTTGGGGAATAATCATCGTTCTGTTCAGCAGCAAACGCTTCGCAGAAAAGCGCGAGGACCGCGACGATCAGGACCATACGCATCATGGTCAATTCCTTCCACCAGACTACGCGCGATGTGGATTCTCTATGTATCTGGCCGCAGCACTGCACAAGTCTCCGCAGTGCTTGACCAGACGACATAGATTCTCACTTGCGCTTCTTGGCGAGCGGATGGTAAAGGCCATCCCATAAATCTGCAGAAGCGGCGTCATCATCGGGACACCCTGGTAAGTAGCCTGCCCCTTATATCACGAGTCAACGCCGATGTGAAAGAAATGGGCAGTGCGCCTATCCGGCCCACAGGTGGCGCCGGCAGACGGGCGAGTTTTCGGATCGGGGACGTCCTCTCACGCCCAAGAGTTTCTACTGATTCAATTCCAGTTGCCGATCAGAATGAAGGGTGCCCAGTAATAGGGGCGGGTGTAAGGAGCGAGAGGATCGGGCATTACCTGTTCGTCCGATTTGTCGGGAACAAAGCCGCGCGGGCCGGAAGTCGGTTTGGCCGCTACGTTGCCATGCAAAAAGTCAAGTTGGCCCTGGCGCAGCGCTTCGGCCTTCGGCATACCGGCATTTGTGATCCACAAACGATAAAAGTTTTGCATCAAGATCCCTGTGCTTTCATCGTTCACGGCCCACAGCGTTGCGACCACGGATTTCGCGCCTTTCTGCTGTGCGAGAATGCCGAGGCCGTCGACTTCGCGGCCGTCGCCGGCTGAACCGCTCACAGCCGTATTGCAGGCCGACAGCGTCAAGAGTTCAGTGTTCGTGAAACTGAATGCCGGATCCGTGCGGATTTCCGCCAAGCTCAGATGCTCGCCCTGCGGGCTTTTTCCGCCCAGCAGCAGAAATGAGTTGGTCTCGTTGCCGGGAGAAAAAACGAAGTGGCTGGCGATGTGAACGAGCGGATAGTTCTGCTCGAGAGCTTTTTTCATGGTGTCTCCGGTGAAGGTTTCGTCGAGCATCGTCTGGCCGGGGAGCACGCCGTTCGTGTCCGAGACATTCTTGTCGCGAATGATGCGGTGCAGCTCTTCGGGGACGGACGGCAGAGCGCTGAAATCACCGTAGGATTTCGAGACGCCCATGCCGAGGCCGCGCAAGCCGTTCACATTGGGGAGCTCTGTCAGGCTCGCGACGCTCGCCGGCGTGAATACCTCGTTCCTGTATTTTTCGACCAGGTATCCGTCGCCGTCGTGCAAAGCCGCCATCGGGACGTAGCGCAGCACGTCGTCGAGCGACCACATCAGGGTCTTGGCCTCTGCGACCGCGAGATCCTGTGCCGCGGGACCGACGAGGATGCGATACAGTTCCTGCGCCTTCGGGATGGGATCGGACTTTGGATCGACCAGGACCTGCCGAAATTGAAAGACCTTTTTTCGAAGGTCTTCGGCTTTGATCAGATACTCGCGAGCGACCATCACGGTGGGCGTAACCACGATCACACGATACCTTTCCTCGCCCACCAGCGTATAAAGGGCCAAGGTGCCGTCACCAAGTTCCCGCACCACCCGCTGCATTCCGCTGGCATACTCTTGCAGATTCTCCACCCTCCTTTCTGCCTCCTTCGATTGGCCGAATTCCACGTAGAGGTCACTTAGGAACTTGCTCCAAACTTGGTTCGACACCTTCATCTGGTTTGAGAGATCCGCGAGATGTTCTTCCTCTTCCGGCGTCCGCGAACGTTTTGCACGCAGTAAGGCCCATTCATCGCCGATGGCTGTGATCCGGTTCGCGCTCTCTTCGTATTTGCGGTTTAACTCCGATTCATCTGTGGTAAGTGCGATAGGAGTGGTGAATGAGGAAGCCTCCTCACCATCCCGGCGGATGAACTCGAAGTATTCTTCTTGTTTCAACAGATGGAGGACTTGCTCCGCTGCGGGAAGGCGCCCCTGTGATATCAATAAGCCCGCAAGCTCCCGGTACGTATCTCCCTTGGAGGACACGAAGCTCTTCTGCAAGTCCTTGTCGAGCCCTACGATATTCCTCCGAACCTGCTGGTAGGCGTTGACCGCTTCCTTGCCGAAGAAGATGGCTAAGGTGGGATTCCCCGTGTTCTTCGAATGCAACATCAGGTCGCTCAGAGCAAGGCCTTCATCCAACAGATCATGAACCTCCAGGAAAAGCAGGAGACCTTGGTTCTGATAATGTGAGGCTTCTTGCGTATGCCCTAGGCGGTCGTATGCAACGCCGATATTGTGTAGTGTCATGGCTTCTGCGGACCGGTCACCTACAGCATGCAAGATTGGTCGTGCCCGCTTGTAATACCACAACGCCTTCTGGTTTTGACCGAGGTTGTGGTAGAAGAATCCGATGTTGTTGAGTGTCTTCGCTTCCCCGGTGCGGTTCCCCACTTGTCGCCAGAGCGACAAGGCAAGATTGTAAGAAGTCAGCGCTCTTTGTCTTTGTTTGAGCTCGTCATAAACCAAGCCAATATTGTTGTAGATCGAAGCTTCTTCGGCCAAGTTGCGGAGTTGAAGCGCGAGCTTAAGTGCTTGTTTATAGTAGTCCAGCGCTTTTCGTCTCTCGCCTAGGTCGTCAAAGACTCCGCCAATCTTACTCAGTGTCTCGGCCTCTCCGTTACCGTCGTCCAAGGTGCGCGCGAGTGAGAGCGCTTGGTTATAATAATCGATTGCTTTCTGCTTCTCGCCGAGACAGTCATAGACCATACCGATATTGCCTAGCAACGAGGCCTGCGCGTAAGGGTCGCCGAGTTGATGTGCCTGACGCAAGGCTTGCTCAAAAGCGCCCAGCGCCATATCCCCATCACCGAGTTCGAAGTAGACCTTGCCGAGACCGCCTAGGGTATTGGGTTGAAGCGTTTGTTCGCCCATATCGCGCTCGAAATCGAGTGCCGCTTTGAATTGCTCCAGCGCTTTCCCCCTTTCCCCGTTGGCATCATAGATACCACCGATATGATTGAGTGTCGCGGCCTCGCCCGCGTGGTCGCCCATGGCGCGCATGAGGGGCAGCGCTTGGTTGAAATAATCGAGGGCTTTCTTCCGCGCACCGAGGCCGTCGTAGATCATGCCGAGTCTATTCAAGGTAACGGCTTCTTCATAGGCGTCGCCCGCGCTCCTCCACAACGGCAGAGTGACCTCATATTTTTGGGCGGCACGATTACGTGAAACCATGTTTCCCCCGGCGTACAGCTCTCCGGCATCGTCGAATATTCGCTCCGCTAAAGTGCGTGAGCGGTCCGCTTCGGTGGGGACGCGCAACTGATCCATCGAAACGCGGTAATGTCCCGGCGGTGCATTCTCGTCCCCAGATGCCAGGTCGAGTATGTAGATCCCGTTTGACCTCGCGATCGTCGAGATTTTTTGTAATCCTGTCGTTCCGTTCGGGTTTTCCGTCGAAACGATCAGTTTTCGATCCGGGCCAGAGAGGGTCAAGACCACATGTATTCCGAGCTGCTCCACGACAACATGAAGAAACTGTCCTGCCTCGGCCTGCATGCCATAAGAATGACTCTCGCCGCCCGCGAGCGAATTCTCGACTGGTTTGCCCGCCTCGAGGCGCGCGGCAGCACTTTTCTGTTGAGTCGGATTGGCGGCGGCAGCTTGTGGCTCTGGCGGCCGTGTGAGTGCCGCAGGCAGCGGACGCATCAAGCAGAGGAAGGCAAGCGCGGCTACTGCGGGTCTCCAGCGAGGGAGCGAAAAGACAAGTCGTTGTGTTGGTGTCACCCGGGCGACCTTGATGATGGGCGCCATTATTGCATCGCAGCGAAGCGTGTCAAGGCGTATTTGTTTAGCAGGTGAATCTCCGCTGATTCGAAGCGTACGCCCAATACTTGCTTATCTCGATGTGATCCCTGCGCTGCCTGAGCCACCGCCGGCGTGCTTCCCAAAAGACCGCATCCGGGGCAGAGCCAGCCTCAGTTGCCGGTTTTTCCTCGAAGAGCGACCCGTGGCATTGGGGGATGTGCCGCAAAAGTCAGTTTCCGCAACAATCTCGTGGACTCGATGGATCACTGTGTCCCTGTTGGTCTACGCAGCAGTTTTCCTGCGCGAGGACGTCCCCATGAGGCACCACGATGTGGCCCTCGGCAGATGGTTTGCGTTAACTCATTCAACAGGAGAAAAACATTCTGCGGCTTGAAATTTGTACTTCTGAACGAGCAGATCGCGCATTGCCTGGGCATCGTTGGCTGCGCTATGCAAATGATGGCAGCCCGGCTTTCCCGGTAAGGCGGGCTCCGAAGACTTGGGCAACGTGACGGTCTGGACGCCCCGAGAGTCATTCGGAAAAACCGCGGCCATTCCATGAAGCGAAGCGGTAGCCAGCCCGTTGCAGCGTTTCGATCAACGAGGGCAGGATCTCGATGGCCCGCCGGTGGATATCATGAAAAAGGATGATTCCCCGTCCTTCATGCTCCACTTGCTTCAAGACCCGTTGGGCGATGGAATTGGGTACAGGATCGGCCCAATCCATGGAATCAATGTTCCAGATCATGGACTTCAGCTTGTCAGCCTGGACCACCTGGAGAATGCCGCCATTGCGGGCGCCATACGGAGGACGGAACAGGACTGGATCGCCCTTCAGGATGTACTTGAGTACCTTATTGGTGGAATCAATCTCATTCGAATATCCCGCCCGGTCAAGCTTGGGAAGTAGTGCATGCGTGTAGCTGTGATTGCCAAGCGAGGAGCCGGCCTCCAGAATGCGATAGCTCACGGCCGCAGTGGGCGTGAGCTTGATCGTGCCGTCGTTCGCGACCGTGCCCAGATTGCGCCCTACCTGAAAAAATACCGCCTGAAGGTTGTATTTCTTCAGGATCTCCAGAATACGGTCGGTGTAGCGAGGATGCGGCCCATCATCAAAGGTGAGCAGCAAAGTCTTTGGCGGCAATTCGGTGCCAAAGAGTTCGTCGCTGCTCCTTTTCTTTCTGCTTCCGGCGCCCAGGCTCTCATCCGCAGGCAAAGCTGCCTCGTATTCTTTCAGGATCTGCTCGCGCTGGTATTTCTGCTGGATAAAGACAAGATATGTCTCCCAAGCCTCACGCCGAACGGGCATTCCCCGGGTTCGGAACTGATCGAAGACTGTGGCGAGCTCTTTTTGATACAGGACCTGAATCTGGTCCAGGGCGCCAACATCATCGGCAAGGCGCTTCTGCAAAGCGGCATTCTTATCCTTCGTAAGACCGGCGGAGAGGTCGTCCAATAAGTCGCGGAAAACCAGTTTGTCGGCATCGTGGTAGTCGGGATTTCTTTCCAGTCGGTCGAGAAATGTTGCCAGCGCTGCCTGATTGGCGACCAAGCCGGCACTCAGAGCGGAGATTCGTTCCTCGTTTTCCTGGAACAACATCTTCCCCAGAATGGAGACCCGCTCGCCCGTGAGTGCATCGAGTGAAGCCTGGTTGTTCGTGAGCACAATGATTTTTCTGTAGCCGGCTACGATCTCGTCAGCCTGCTGGCCGACGTCAGGCTGGACAGTTGAGGCAAAGCCGGAGGCAAGATTCAGAAGAAAGGCTGCAGTGGAAAGAATCTTCAGGAGATTGCACATGACGCTCCCCCGAGCGATGAAATGTGTAGAGAATACCAGCAGAGAGGCCGCATGCCCGTTGTTTCTTTGTGACGTTAGTAATTCTGGCTCTGCGCAGGAATCTGACAGGCGCCCGGTTTTACGGGGTTTCTGTGGTTTCGGGCATGGAGCCTCCCGGCGGTTTCGGGATGCCCGGAGAGCTCGGCGCCAATGATTGCGGGTCTTTCAGGAAGATTCTTCGAGTGTGATTTGCGGCTGGCAGGAATCGCTCGGCCGGTCCAGGCTCCCACAGGCGAGGCCGGGCGAAAGCTACGCCTGGAACGCGACGCCGTCTCCAGGAGCTTGGTGTCGGAACCCGGACTGTCCGGTTGGAACGGCCAAACTGGTAAAGGTCGAGACACTGGCAACACCTCATCGAATCAGCTGCTTACGTCTACGGCAGGAACGCTCTCCGATCCCGCCTTACAAACCCGAGCACTTTTGCCGCAGATGGGTATCCACTTGACTCAGGTTCGGCCCAATACGCTACCTCGGGCTGCGCATCGAAGACCGTCCCGCCACAAGATATGGTGGCTACCTGAGTCGCATGGATACCCATCTTGCCGCATTATGGGATACAAAGAGCTCTGGGCCCTGAAAGCCATCTTGCAAGAAAGAAATGGCGAAGGCATGAGGAGGGAATCGCGTAAGATAGTATCTCGCGCCGCCGTCAGCAGCTATCGACTAAAGAGCGGGTAACCTCATACGTCTTCGTCTGAGGTGTACCTCGAAAAGGGGATGAATGTGATTCCGCGCCTCAGTAAAACATTGTGGGTTTTCGTATTCATCTCCTTTCCTCTTCTTGCCCAGCAAAGAGACCAGATCCTCTTTGACAGCCGCAGTGGCGTTCTTGTCGGTTCCAAGTTCGGCCCGATCGCAAGGCTGCAGAGTGCCTTGTCTGATGCTCTGGAGAAATGCGGCAAACCTCCCATAACCGCAGACGGCAAACTGGGGAGAGGCACGAAAAGAGCGGTCATGGAGTTTCAGGCCTGTCGCCTCGGGCCACGTGACGTTAAGCTTTCGCAAAACGGGGAAGTCACTGCCCGGCTCTGGCATGCTCTCATGCCGGACGACCCTGTTCCAACTGTTATGGAGCGTTCTTTCGTACTATGGTTGTCCCACGAGGGAACGGACTACGACCGCATCGAGTGGAACTTTGGAACCTCCGATGACGCCTCAGCCCTGACATGGGGACCATACGGGGCAACGATTGGGTATGGAAATGAGGTTCGCGGAATTTTTGCAAAGGTCCTAAGCGAACAACCCGGACTTACCGAAGCCATCTTTGGGAATGAAACGTCTGTTCTAAAGCAACTGGTGAGACAGCCGCACAACGCAGGATATTCCATCGTCAAGGCTGTGTTCGAAGATCCGGAACGACGCAGAGTGTGGCAACGCATGTTCCATGCTCTAGGAGCGCAAAAGCAAGTAAGGATTGCCTATGACTGGTATGCTTTCGAATCTTCTGAGTGGCTGAAGCCCCCTCTTCGGAAACTGTACGGCCTTCTTTCAGAGCCTCCTACGCCGACGGAAGTTGACTTTGCCTTCTTTGTTGATCTGGCAATGCACATGACAATCAGCGGCGCCAGAATTAAAAGGGCGCAGGATGCCTTGGCTGCGGCCAGAGCGAGACACGCCCTGAGTCCCGGGGAACGGAGAAGAGTGATCTCCAATGCCCTCGTTCCGAGTAGCCAAAGGGAAGATCGATTGGGACGAAATGTTGTGTACTACGTGGACGCGGTAGGAAT
>Ga0116217_10003908_pt1 | contig 13383 bp, 6 predicted proteins | sample Sb_taG_6_FD_89697 | JGI IMG/M metagenome (GOLD analysis project Ga0116217, IMG submission 89697) | Peat soil microbial communities from Weissenstadt, Germany - Sb_50d_4_PS metaG | ecosystem: Environmental > Terrestrial > Soil > Wetlands > Peat | place: Germany: Weissenstadt | collected 2010-09-21 | reverse complement strand
GCATCGCCAAAGAACGCAGCCAAAACCCCGCAACCGATGATCAGCTAATCAAGCCGCCAACACGAGCATGGCCAGGTGCTCGAGGAGCACAGCCGGGCTCTGCTGACGGCCGGCGCAGCATCGGTCACCGTGCCCGGAGTGATGCTGCACGCGCGGCTGCGGATTCCTCGCCGCTGGCGGAAAGGACTGCTCGAGGTGACGTCGGAAGACCCTGCCAGTGGTGAGGTTCTGGGCAGTTCTTCCAGGACGCTGGCCAGAGCTGGCAGCAGCCGCGGATCCCTGTCCCTCATCGAGGAGATCACCACCCATCTTGCCCTCGAGGTCGTATACGGGCCATCAGCGCAAATGAAACGCGGCGGGGGGTGAGATGACCCGCCGGCAGCACGGGACACGATGGGTGCCGAGAACCAAGCCACACGGTCTGACCTGCCACGCGCCAGCTGAGGACCGCCGCCGCAACCCCGTACTCACCGCGGGGAACCGCAAGTATCCGCGGGGCCCGGCCACGGAAGTCCTCACCCGCGGTAGCAGGAGGCGCGGGTACATAGCGGGATGATCCGGAGCACCGTCCGGCGCTCTCGGCCGGCACTTGATGCCACATATATTCGGCAGGGCTCACTGAGGTAGGACGGTCCTCGTAGCGCTGCGTAATCAGCCCTCGCCTGGAGCAACGCGCACACTGCCGCAGCTATGCTCGCCTGCCGCCATTCTGAAATGGGCGGCGTCTGGGGCGCAGAACTGGCAATCTGTCGCCGTGGAGAGCGGCGAGTTGACGGGCTCGGTATCCACGCCCGACGTTGGTGTCCGCGACTACGCGTCGGCTGACTATTCCGCCTGTCGGATGTTGTGGGTGGAACTGACTGAGCATCATCGACGGATATACGAAGTAACTATTCGGAAGTCCTGTGGTCCGGTTCGCGTTTGCCCTGGTAGGCGCGGTCCAGCCCGCTCCCAGCCACACGATTTCCGAATACGTACTATACGAAGACCCTTCTATCGGAGGCGAAGATCCCGGGGGTGCGTTCGACGACTATCTCGCTGTACCAGAACGAGTGGCATCTTGGGTGGCCGATCTCGATGGTTGGGTTGTCGGTCTTACGGGCCTGTTTGATCGCGGCACCAGTGGCGAGGTCGAACCGGTCGTCGTCACTGATCGTCTCCGTAGCCGGGGCGTTGGGCGACTTCTTATCGAACGGGTAGTTACTGAGGCCGTCGCTCGCGGCTATGAGTACCTAGCGATCCGGCCTGTAGCCCGCAACGTGAGTGCGATCCGACGGTTCTACAACGCCGGTTTTCAGACCCTGGGTGGACATGTCGATCTCACGATGGACCTTGCCGACCGACACCACCGCTAGCTTGAAGGCGCGCGTCTCCACGGCTTGGATTTCCGGTACTGATCCCGAGACCACGGACCTCCAGCCCAGGGATCTGAGCTGGAGCTCGGCGCACTACCCTCCGGTCGGCGACTTCAATACGGAAGCTCGTCAGGACGACATCTACGATAGTCCGGCTCCGGAAGCTCTCGAAGCCGCTTGGCCTTGATCGCCCTACGGCCATCGAGAAGTGCTCGGGCGACGCGGTGCATTCCGTCCATGACCCGGTTATCGGGTCCGAGGATGATCGGGTACGACGGATCCACCTCGCCAACGAGGCGGAAGTGCTCTATGACCTTCCGAACCGTGGGCCGCTCCCACTCATCGAACCAGTACTCGGAGTCGATCTCCGGGAGGTCATCAAGCGTGACCTCCTCTATAGGCAGATGAGCATGTGGCGTGCCAGAACTCGTGCAGACCATCTGACCTGGGCTTCTACCCTCGGTCCTCGTGCTCTTCCGCCTCGCCTATCTGCTCATGGTCCGGCTGTTCGACTGGCTGGCGCTCCTCGCCCGCAGCGATGTTTCCAAGAACGTGGAAATCTTGGTGCTCCGGCATGAGGTCGCCGTCCTGCGCCGCCAGGTCTCCCGCCCGAAACCAGACTGGGCTGACCGTGCTGTTATCGCCGCACTCGCGCGGCTGCTCCCCCGGCACCTTCGGATACAGCGGATCGTGACGCCCGGCACCCTACTCGCCTGGCACCGGCGCCTGATCAAGAAGAAATGGACCTACCCGAACACCACCGGACGCCCGCCCATCCCGGAGGAGATCCGCGATCTCGTCCGGCGACTGGCCAGGCAGAACCCGCAGTGGGGACACCGCCGCATCCAGGGCGAACTCCTCGGCCTTGGCTATCGCATCGGCGCGGGAACGATCCGCCGGATCCTGGCCGCAGCCGGGCTGGGCCTTTGCCTGCTCATAGAGCGGCTCTGGGGCCAGGTCGATACCGCCGGGCCAGGCGATGGTCCCTGCCCGAGGACGCGGCCCAGCGTCGCGAGCCGCCCAGGCTGTCGAAGGTGCAGGCGGGTCAGGAATCACTCTCCGTCCAGCCATCCAGGCGAACACGGTCGCGCGGATCGTCATCGGCTCGTCGGGCCGCGGCCTGCCGACGTCACCCCGCCCTCCGGCGACCGGTTCGTCAGGACGATCAGGCGGCCAAGCTGCCTAGGACCGCAGATAGCCGATACCGGCGGTGACCAGCCACGTCGCGGACTCGGAGGTGAGGTCCCACGGACGCGAACGCAGAACCTGGCGAAGGAGCTTCCGGTCCGCCACGATAGGCGGCTCGGGCGGCAGGTGTTTCCTGAACTCCCCGCCCTGTCCCCAGTGCTTGTCAGCCGGATCCTCAAGGGCCATTAGCAGCCTGTCTACCAGGTCAGGCCAGCGCGGATGACCCCACCAGTGCGGGCAGGCCAGCGCGCCGTGCGCAGCGGTCCGCGCCATGCCAAAGCGGGCTCCCCGGCCGGCGGCTTGCCTGACGAATTCTCCCAGCCGCAGGTCAGCATCGTCTTCATACTCCCGCAGGCTGCCACAGGCAAGCTCGGCCAGAGTAGCACCGGTAATCAGCCTCCGGCGCGGGTTCACCAGCCACCGGAACACCCGGATCGCGAGCCACTCGACATCCTCGGCGGCGACATCGTCGAGCGCCGACAGGGGCCCGTCGGCGGCCAAGCCGACCTCTGTCATCCAACGGTGCAGGATCTGGCGGGCACGCCAGGTCATATGGCTGCTGACCCGCATCATGTCGCCGTCGTGCACACGGCCCTCGGCGTGCCAGTCCTCAACGCACGTGTTCCGCCATGCGCTGTTAACCAGGCCCAGCGCTGCCAGGTCGATAACCGGGCCCAGCCTGCTCGGATCGATGCCGGCTCGCTCATGGAGCATTTCGCCGATAAGGCGCTCTTCATGTTCAGGGCTGAGCTCATCGGCGGTCATGACTCACGCGTCCCGCCCCTAATGGGGGTTACCGGCACACGGCTCAATCCCATGCAGCCTGATCTAGCCCTTCCCTGTCGAGGGGAACGATCCGCAGGCAATCCAGGGGCCGGGTCCTGGTGGGATGTACCACCTCGATCCATTCCGCGCCGCCGGAGGTTGTCAGGCATGCCCGGACGGACCTGAAGTACCGCAACCCGAGCCCCGCGAAATACGGCGTTTCCCTGTCACGAATATCAACTCCGTGAAGGTGGCAGCGGCCAGGATCGATGCCACACTGCTCCCAGTAGCGGACGACCGCCGTGGCCGCCCGGTGCAGCGGACTCGAGGGTTTCCACCGGCCTGCGAGATGTTCTGCGGCTATACAGCTCGTTATCGGGCCCTCCGATAGCACGACGCGGTCAAGCCCGATGGCTTTGCTGCCGACAGCCGCGCAGAGAACCTCGCGATACGGGCGGGGGATCCAGCCGTCGAGCCCCTCAAACTCCGGCAGCATGGAATCGCGTGGCGCGCGTCCCGCCGTAGGGTCGGCCTTGATCGCCTGCAGGCGCTTCAGCGCGGTAGCGAGGCTGTCGCCCCTGCGCCACAACAAGGTCAGTTCAAAATCTGCGTGCTTGCGGAAGTTGAAGGCGAACTGGCAGCCACGTTTGCCAGTGGCGAGCAGTTGGCGCATCAGCGCGTTAGGATCGCGGCCGTAGGCCAGCGAAGTGACGAAGTGCGAGCACCACTTGTCATCGTTCTCGTGCTCTACGTCGATGTCGAGGTCGTGCGGAGACAACGCGCCGCGGGCGAACGAGCCAAACAGGTAAACCTCGGTCACCAGGCTCAGCGGCCAGTCCTGCTGGCCGCCACGGAGATTCCGCAAGACATGCTCGGCAAGCCTGACGGCCCGTTCTCGCTGCACCATTTGAGTCTGCCACGTCCAGGCCCCCCGTTGCCGCTGAAAGTGAGCATATGAGCACGAAGAGCGGTACCAGCTCGCGTCCGGGCGACTGCTCCGGCGTCCGCGTCCTTGCCCAGAGCAGCCTCACCCGAATGCTCCCGCGATGCCCTGAACGGCGAACGCCCGGAGACGATGAGCGCGACCGCGCGGGCGCCCGACGCGGCATCGGCGACCTGGTCGGCCGCTGCGCGATGCGGATCATCGTCAGGTGCACGCTCGCCGCGCCCCCGGCGGCCCAGACCGTGGCCATTGCCGTGCACGACGCGGGCAGGTGCCGGGCACCGGTAGCGCTGGTGCTTCCCGCGCTTCGTCTCGTGACCTGCCCGTCGTGTTCAGCGGTGCCGCCGCCCGCTGCCCTTGCGCGGCCGGGCGGAGCGGGACCTTGCCTTCTTCTTCCGGTGCGGGGCGGTCACCGCCGCCTGCGCTGCCGGGCGGGCGCGCCGGGCCGCGTGTGCCACAGCCGGGTCGGGGTGCTGGGACAGCGGCCCGGCCAGGAGCGCGAAGGTGCCGGGCGCCGCGCCCGCGATCGCGGTGACCAGGGCCGCGGCGCCGCCGGGCCAGCCATCCGCCGCGTGGTCGACGGCGGCCTGCAGTTCCGGCGGCAGCCAGGGGCCGCTGCCGGGGTCGGCGCCGGTCATCCGGTGAGCGAGGAGCGCCGCGCGGCTCACCTCCTGGAGTTCGCCGGCAAGGAGCACGGCACGGGCGGAGGCGGGCACGTCCGCGCCGCCGGCCGGGAGTCCGCGCAGGCGCAGGGCACGCTCGGCGAAGGCCCCGATGATGCGGTCGGGCACGGCTCCGCGCAGCACCTCGACCGGTGCGGCGTCGAGGTCGAGCAGGCGCAGCAGGTGAGGGCCCGCCAGGCTGACATCATCGGACGGCGGCACGCTCAGCGCGGTCAGGAGCGTTTCCCAGCCGTCCGCGCCGCGGGCCGCCAGCCAGTCGCGCAGCACCTGCCGCGCCGCCGCTTCCGGCCAGTTGCCGACGGCGCCGGCCAGCTGCCGGGCATCCCAGGACAGCACCTCGTCGCGGGCCGGGAATGACGCCGCTGCCTTCTCGTCCAGTTCGGTCGTGCCCAGGATCAGCGCGTCGCGCAAAAGCGCCGAGCCCAGCGGCGTCAGGGCGATCGCGTCACCGGCGCGCGTGGTGATGCCGAGCCCGGCCAGCCGGTCAACCACGCAAGCCAGCCGGGAGGCCGCGGGCTCCAGCTCTTCACGGTCCTCCTCGGTGAGGCCAGGGATGCCGGTGAGCTGTGACAGAACCGGGACGGCGGGCAGCTGGTAAGGCCCGGCGGCCGTGACGGAAACATCCGGTGCGGCCACGGCCTCCGGGGAGGGGATCCATTCCTCATCCACTGCCGCCTGCCACGCCAGGGACTGCGGGATCCCGGCACGCTCGTAGAGGGAGTACAGCAGGAGGAGGTTCTCGCCGGGGAATTCCTCGGCGGTCTCCTCGTCCTGTGCCATCTGGGCGAGCAGCGCGCCCAGCATGTCCAGGGCCAGTCCGGCCAGCTCGGCAGGCGTGCCTTCCTGCCAGATCTCGGCGGCGGCGCCGGGCAGCAGCGAGTCCTCCGCGCCGCGCCGCAGGAAGCCGCTGGCCAGCGCCAGGTCCAGCAGCGGCGCGTCAGCGTGATCAGGGCCGGCGGCCGCCGCGGCAAGCGATGCTGCCAGCGGCGCCGCGTGTACGTCGGCGGCCAGCTCCTGGGCAGTAGCGGGCAGCGGCGCGGGGGGCAGCGGGACGACGCCCGGCCCGAACATCTCCAGGTGCGTGGCGGCGAGCTCCCCTGCCACATCCAGCAGCGGAGCCGGCCGGTCCAGGCCGGGCGCGAGCCGAGCGGCACGCCCGCGCAGCAGCGCGTCCAGCCCAGCCCCCGTCCAGCGGTCTGCCAGAAGCCCGGCCTGGGCGTCATACCACGCGTCCTCGGCCTCCTGGTTCTCCACGTCCTGCGGGGGCCCGGCGACCAGCGGCGCACCATCGTGCCCGGCCAGCTGCTCACTCAGCACGACGGACTCCAGCCGCTGGGCCAGCAGCAGACGGGCCTGCCGCGAGCGCTCGCCGACCAGCGCCCGGACGAATGGCACCGAGGCGAGCGGGGCTACCGGGCCGCTCTCCCCCTCACCGGAACTACCGAGGGCCTCGAAGCCGAGCGCCGCGCGCCGCTGCGGGTAAGGACGGCATGCCAAGGCGTCCGCCCAGGCACCGACGACCTGCGGATCGGCGGTGTCGACACCCTCGGCGCGCATCAGCTGGCCGTACAGCCGCGCCCATGTGACGCGACGCCGACTGATCATCGCCGACTCGAACTGCGGCCGCAGCGTCTGGACCTCGGCAATGAGCCGGTCTCGCCGCTTAGCGTTCAGCTTGCCCGCCTCATGGGTGTAGCCGATGAGCGCGACCAGCGCGGCAGGGAAACCGGCCAGCTCGGCCCCGATGGCGCTGACATACAGCGGCAGGAGAACGAGCATCAGCTCCTTCACCAGCTCGGGGGCTGGTTCGGGCAGGCCGGTGCGGCGCCGCGCCCCGGACAGCGCCAGCAGGCCGACGACGGCTTCAGCCGCACGCGGGTCCAGTGGATCACCGTGCCGGCTGGCCCAGCCGAGGAGCGGGGCAGCGTCGAGGTTGACGGGCGCGATGCTGCTCACCCAGGCAGCGTAACCACCTCCCACGGCCGACGCGCCGATCTGAAGGCCGCGTAGGCGGGTGCAAGCAGATCCGCCGGTATCTGCTATCTGCGCCGCCTTGACGGCGGGCTCGGCGTCGCGGACGACGTCCCGCAGGCCGCCGAGGCCGGTGATGAGAACGCGGATATCATCACCACCGGCACCAGCCGCGCAACCCGGACGACGCAACCGGAGACCAGAACTCCCGGGCCCGGCAAGCGCCCGCTGCCATGTAAGAATCCACGGACAGCCGGGAGGGACCCGGACGGTGGCGGTCTCAGCGGGTGCTGGTCGCCGTCCCGGCGTGACGGGTTGAGGTGGGCGGCAAACCCGGCCCGTTCGGGATCATTTCTCTTTCCGGCCGAACGAGGCAGGGTCTCTCGCCTCGGTCCGGTGCGGAGCCCGGTGGCGGCCGCCGACGGCAACCGGGCCTGAGCGGCCAGGTGCGTGCGGCACCTGCCCGAAGAATCCCGATCGGCAGTTCAGCCAGCGACTCAAGGACGCACGACGCAGCAAGAGCCAGCCAGACATGAGCAGCGGCAGGGAACCGTGATTAGCCGGTTGCCGGAAGGCCGCCGCTACCATTGGTCATATGGCCGGTGCGTCCCGACCGGGCCCACCGTTCGTTTCTCTCGCTGGAGGGAGGAAGGACCTGTGAGCGTCCCGACGGTGCATGAGTACGGTCCCTACACTCTCTATGACCTTGACGCGCTGCCCGAAGACGGCAAGCGCTACGAGCTTGCCGATGGGTGGTTGACCGAGTTGTCCCCCAGCCCCTGGCACGACCACGCAGCCGACCGGCTCAAGGACATCCTCAAGGACGCGGCCAGGCTGGCCGGGGCACAGGTCTACGTGGCCGGCGGCCCGAACGACATCGCCACCCCGGCAGGAGTCCGCAAGCCCGACGTCTTCGTCGTCCCCCGCGACGTCGCGCGCACCGCCATCAGCGGGAAAGTCCGCACCTACTACGCGGGTGACCTGCTCCTGGTCGCGGAGGTGATCTCCCCCCGCAGCGGCAGCGAGCAGGTAGACCGGGTGCGCAAAGTCCGCGAGTACGCCCGGGCCGGAATCCCCCTCTACTGGATCGTGGACCTCGAACCCCAAGCCAAGGTCACCATCCTCACCCTCCGCGGCGAAGAGTACGCCCTGGAAACCGAGATACGCGCCGGGCACACGCTCACCGCAAGCCAGCCGTACACCATCAGCTTCGACCCAGGAACACTCACCGAACTCGACTAGGCAGGCTGGCCATCCCGGGTACCAGCCCGAACTGCAGATCAGCCTGGCCCAGACCAGGGAACAGGCAGGCATCAGCAGCGCAAACTGTCACGACGGGAAGTAACGACTTCAGCGTGGCTCGGCCGGAGCTACCGGCGTGCGGTGAGGAGGCCGTCATGAGCGGGCCGCCGGCCGGCAGCAGACTGCTCGACCTGCTCGAACCAGGATGGCGCCGGCACCTCGCGGCCGGAGAGCCGGCCGGGACACTCGACGTGGAACCCGAGATGCTGGACGCGGTGGCACTGGCGCTGGGAGACCTCTCCCGGTCCGAGCCGCCGGCGGTGCTGAACCGCCGGTGGCCGGCCTGCATCGTGGTCGCCGTGGCGCAGATCACAGCCCGCTACGACAAGAACGGGAAGGTCTGGCCGGCCTGGTTCCGGGCGACCCGGACGCGCACGGCCAGTCGCTCCGCCGCTGACTGGGCCGATGCATTCCTCGGCTCGCTCGCGACGCTGGGCGTGCCGACCCCGGCGGGCGACCCGCTGGAGACGGTGCTCGCCCACGCGGCGGTGACCGACCCGGCCCGGGCGGTCGCGGCCGCCCACCCCGGGCCGGGCGGCCGGGGGCCGCTGCGGCTCGATCCGTTCGGGCGGGGCGTGCTGGCCCGTGACGCGGACTCCGACGCCGGACGCGGCCAGGACGATGCCGGGTCCTGGACCGCGATTTCTCCGGCCGAGGTCATCGATCCCGCGGATCCGCTGCTGGCCTTCGACGCCGACGGCGAGCAGATCGCGGCCATGCTGCCGCCCGAGGCGGTGTGGCTGGCATACCCGAAGGACCGGGCGCTGCGCGCCGACAGGACGCCACGGGTCCTGGTGGAGAGCAGGCTGCCGCTCGCCTGGAACGGCTGGCGGCTGGTCCAGCTGGACCTGGCCGGAGTCGCCTGGCTGGCACTGCAGCCCGCGCAGGGGAATGCGCCCCGGCGGCACCCGGTCCGCGGCCGGTCGAGACCGCGGCTGGTGACGGGTGTCCCGGTACCGGGCATTCACACGCCGGACGGCCTGCCAGTGTCCGGGACGCTTCCCATGGTGCGGCTGCCTTCCGGCGAGATCCGGTGGCAGGTCGAGGTGCGGCGGTCCGGTTCCGGCCAGGTGCTGGCGGCGGTCGAGACGAGCGGGGATCGCTGGGAGCCGGAGCGCCTGTGGGACCGGGTGCCCCGCCCGGTGCTCGGCGAACTGGCCGTCACCGTGACTCCGCTGGGTGCCCCGCAGGCCACCGGGCTGCGCCGGATGGTGGCGGTGGCCGAGGGCCTGGACGTCAGCTACTCCCCGGCGCTGCGGCTGACGGATGCGCGGGGCCTGGAGCCAGCCGAGGCGGTGCTCTCGCCCGCGCCCGGGATGACCGCCTCGCCGCGCGCGGCGATGATCCCGGGCGAAGTCACCGGCGTCGAGGCGGCGTGCGTGGCCGGCCCGGTGGTGCTGCCGCTGCGGGTCACCCCGCCGCACTGCCGGGTACGGATCGAGCCCGAACCGGGCAGCGGGGATGCCCCCACGGCCTGGCACAGCCTCGGGCCGCTGCCGCTGCGGGCGGCGGACCTGATCCGCGGCGGCGCGCTGCACCTGGACCTGCCCGGGACCGCGAGCGACCCGCCCGTCGACGTGGTCGCCGCGGGCGGGACGGTTCAGGTCCTGATGCCCACAAAACGAGGCCGGTACCCGCTGCGGCGGATGCTGGATACGGTGAGCGCCCACGGCGGCGCGGAACTGCGGATCACCGTAGGCGCACGAACCGCGGTGGTCGCGCGGATCAGCGCGCCGGCCGCGGCCGGCGACCCGTGGCTGCCCGGTTAGCGGCGCGCGGCCGCGCCGCTCGTGACATCCTGGGTGACGGCAGGCATTTCCTTCTCCGGGAGCGGCTCGGCGTGGACGCGATCGGCACCAGCGCTCTGCTGAGCGCCACCTACCGGCGTTACCTGCGGTCGCTGCTGCCGGTCCGTGACCCGGCGCTTGCGACCGCGCTGGCCGACTGCATCGCGGCCAGCCCGCTGCTGACCAAGGGGCCGCTGCTCGAGGCCACGCCGCCGTACCGGACCGGGGCGACCCTGCGCGACCTGATCGGCGAGGGGGTGCTTGATCCGGCGTTCGCCCGGCTGGGCGGCCCGGCGCTGCCCCTGGACCGGCCTCTGTACCTCCATCAGGAGCAGGCGCTGCGGAAGGCGGCCGCGGGCCGGAACCTGGTGGTGGCCACCGGCACCGGGTCGGGCAAGACGGAGAGCTTCCTGCTGCCGGTGCTGTCCGCGCTGACCGCCGAGCACGCGGCGGGCACGCTCGGACCCGGGGTGCGGGCGCTGCTGCTGTATCCGATGAACGCGCTGGCCAACGACCAGCTCCGCCGGCTGCGCCGACTGCTGGCCGACGCGCCGCAGATCACCTTCGGCCGCTACACCGGGGACACCCCGGAGCGCGCGGCCGAGGGCGCGTCGCTCTACGAGTCGCTGAACCCGGGCGAGCCACGGCTGCCGAACGAGCTGCTCAGCCGCCAGGAGATGCGCGACGACCCGCCGCACCTGCTGCTCACCAACTACGCGATGCTCGAGTACCTGCTGCTCCGCCCGGCCGACATGGAACTGTTCGAGGGCAAGCACGGCGGGCACTGGCGGTTCGTCGTGCTGGACGAGGCGCACGTCTACGACGGGGCCAAGGCCGAGGAGGTCGGCATGCTGCTGCGCCGGCTCCGCGAACGCGTCGGGCGCGGCCAGGACGATGCGGCGTTCCAGGCGATCGCCACGAGCGCGACCGTCGGCGGCCATCCGCAGGCGGTAACGGACTTCGCCGCCAAGCTGTTCGATCTCCCCTTCGAGTGGGTGGACGGCGACCCGGCGCGCCAGGACCTGGCCGGCGCGCAACGGGTGGGCATCCCGGCCGGGCCGCTGTGGGGGCCGCTCGGCCCGGCCGGCTACCTCGCCCTGGCCGCCGCGGCCGATCCCGCCGCGGAGCTGCCGGGCCGCGCCGCGCACGATCCGGTGGCCGCCGGTCTCGGAGCAAGCTCCGCGGGTAGCGGCGACGCCGCGCTGCTGCTCGCGCACGAGCAGGCGATGGCACGGCTGCGCATCCTGCTGGCCGCCGCACCCCGGCCGTTCACCGAGCTGGCCGCCGAGGTGTTCACCGGCACGGACGGTCCCCGCGCCGAGGCGGCGCTCGCCGCGCTGGTCTCGGCGGGCGCGAAGATCCGTGACGGCACCGGCAGCCCGGTCCTTTCGGCCCGCTACCACCTGTTCGCCCGGGCCACCGAGGGCGCGTTCACCTGCCTGGCCACGGGCCGTCCGCACGTGTCGCTGGCCCGGCACGAGATCTGCCCGGACTGCTCAGGCGCCGTGTTCGAGTTCGGCTGCTGCAAGCGGTGCGGGGCGGTCCACCTGGCCGGCTCGGTGGAGCGCGGCGCCGGCGGCGAGCGCTTCACGTCGCGCGCGGTGCGGCCCGACCGCCATACCTGGCTGCTGCTCGACGCCCATGCCGAGGCCGCGGACGAGGACGACGAGATCCTCGAGCAGGCCGCGACCGCCACCGCCAGGGACGCCGTGCTGTGCGGGCGCTGCGGGGCCCTGCACGCGGTGGCCGCGGCCACGGGCCATGCGGTGACCGCGGCCACGGGGGCGGCGCCGTGCGGATGTCCCGCCGCCGGCCTGCGGCCGGTGCGAAGGCTGGCCGCCGCGTCCGGCACCCCGAACGGGTGCCTGGCCTGCGGGGCGCGCGGCACCGGAATGGTGCGGCTGCTGGAGAGCGGCAACGAGGCGGCCGCGGCGGTGCTCGCCACCGCGCTGTACCAGGCGCTGCCCCCCGATGAGGAGCTGGCCGACCGGCCGGGCGGCGGCCGGAAGCTGCTCACGTTCAGCGACAGCCGGCAGGCGGCCGCGTACTTCGCCCCCTATCTCGAGTCCAGCCACGCTCTCGTGCGGCAGCGACGGCTGATCCTGGACGGCCTGGCGCAGGCCACCGCCCGCGACGCGGAGGCCACGGTGGACGACCTGATCGAGGAGACCGCGGCCGCGGCCGGCCGCGCCGGGGTGTTCTCCCGCCGGGAGTCGCGACAGGGCCGCCGCCGGGAGGCGGCCCGCTGGGTGCTGCGCGAGCTGGTCGCCCTCGACGAGCGCCAGTCCCTGGAAGGCCTCGGGCTGCTGCGGGTCGGGCTGGGCGCCGACCCGTCGTGGCGGCCGCCCGGCCCGCTGCTCGATCTCGGCCTGTCCGCGCAGGAGTGCGTGCTGCTGCTCACCGAACTGCTCCGCACGGTGCGGCTGCAGGGCGCGCTCACCATGCCGGAGGAGGTCGACCCGGCCGACGAGATGTTCGATCCGCGGCGCGGCCCGATCTACGTCCGCGGCGACGGCGCCGAGGCCAGGCTCAGGGTGCTCAGCTGGCTGCCCACCCGCGGTGTCAACAAGCGGCTCGACTACCTGCGCCGCCTGCTGGCCGCCGTCGGCGAGCCCGGGTCCGGCATGGACGCGCGCGACGTGCTGGCCGGCTGCTGGCGGGCGCTGTGCGCGGCACCGGACGGCTGGCTGCACGCCACGGCCCTGCCCAGGCTGGGCCAGGTGCACCAGGTCGATCACACCTGGCTCACGCTCTGCCGAGGCGGAAGCGACCTGTGGCGGTGCACGCTGTGTCGGCGGGTCACCACGGCCGCGCTGCGCGGCGTGTGCCCGACCCTGGGCTGCGCCGGCGAGCTGGTCGCCGGCCGCGCCGACGACGACGGCCACTACCGTGCCCTGTACCGGCAGACCGCGCCGGTCCCGCTGGTCGCCCGCGAGCACACCGCGCAGTGGACCGGCCTGGAGGCCTCCGACATCCAGCAGCGCTTCCTCGCCGGCCAGGTCAACGTGCTGAGCTGTTCCACCACGTTCGAGCTCGGCGTCGACGTCGGAGCGCTTTCCGCGGTGCTGCTGCGGAACATGCCGCCCACCACCGCCAACTACATCCAGCGGGCCGGGCGGGCCGGACGCCGCAGCGGTACCGCGGCGCTGGTAGTCACCTATGCCCAGCGCCGCTCCCACGATCTGTCCCGCTACTCCGAGCCGGAGTCGATGCTGACCGGGCAGGTCCGCGCCCCCTACGTGCCACTGGGAAATCCCCGCATCGACCGGCGGCACGCGCATTCGGTGGCGCTCGCCGCCTTCTTCCGCGACGCCAAGGACAACGGGGGCCGGGAGTGGAAGACCGCCGGGGATTTTTTCCTCGGGGGGTTCCGGGGGGTCGTCCCCCCG
>Ga0116217_10003906_pt1 | contig 13388 bp, 8 predicted proteins | sample Sb_taG_6_FD_89697 | JGI IMG/M metagenome (GOLD analysis project Ga0116217, IMG submission 89697) | Peat soil microbial communities from Weissenstadt, Germany - Sb_50d_4_PS metaG | ecosystem: Environmental > Terrestrial > Soil > Wetlands > Peat | place: Germany: Weissenstadt | collected 2010-09-21 | reverse complement strand
GTCCATGCTGCGACCGTCGACCACCCCGACCACCTCGTACCCGTGCCCGCCGAGCTCGAGCTCACTGCCGACGTGCGCCTTCACCTCGGAGTCGACCACCGCCTGGTCGGGACCGGTGAACCCGTGGCCCGCGACCACCTGCGGGTCCCCCAGCCCGCCCGGCTGCACCCCCATCAGGTTGACCGTCTGGGGGCCGGGGCTCCCCGAGACGAGGACGACCTGTTCCGGCGTGAACAGCACTGCGGACGCACGGTGCACACCTGGCTCGTGCGCCACGGCGCTCTCGGCGGTCGCGGGAAAGGCTGCGAACGCGGTGAACCGGCCGTGCGCGGAGGGTGACATCACCCAGGACGAGGCGCCGACCGCGTCGATCGACCCAGCCGCCTCCGCGTAGAACCCGTCGGTCAACCCACTCAAGGCCAGCGCAAGCGCGAGGACGAGCCCGACCCCGACGATGGCGATCAGGAACTGACGGGCTCTGAACCACAGATCCGCAAACGTGACCGCCAGCACTCGTCCACCCCCTCGCGCCGAATCGGGAGAATTGGGCGAGACTCTAACGTCGACGCGGTCGGAGTGTGCTCCGCACCCCGCCGGTTGTCGCAGTCGTGCCTCCGGTCAGGCCGCCAGCGCGGCCAGCCGCACGAAGAGGGACTGCAGGAGGAGCGCCTCGTTCGGGTTGCGCGGGAGGGCCTCCGCGGTCTCGGTGATCAACCCGACCGCGGCCGCGGCACTCCGCACGTCCTCGTCGCCCACCCCCACGGCACCGGTGGCCGCGGCGGTGACGACCCGGCTCCGGTAGGTCCGGGCCAGGACGCCGAGGCCGGCCCGCACGGCGTCGGTGCGGAAGCGGCGCTCCTCGCGCTGGTGCTGGTCCACGATCTCCTTGCGCCCGGGCAGCCCGCGCTCGCCCATCTCCTTGGCCGCCGCGGCGAGCGTCTCGATCTCACGCGCGTGGGCGACGCGGAGGGGCTCAACCGCTCGGTCGGCCGACTCGAGCACGCGCCGTGTCAGCCCGGCAGCCGTCGTGCCCGAGGCGGTCAGCTCATCCGGTACCGACGCCCAGAGATCGACCCGTGCCGAAACGTCGGGGTCCTCGACCGTGACCCGGGCTCGTTCGGGGTTGCCGCCGCTGCTGTCCGCCACGACGGCGGCCGTGTCGGGCGGCACGCCCGTCGACGTGAGCCAGCGCACCATGACGTCGCGTGGCACCGGCGGGAACGGGATCTCGACGGACCGGCTGGCCACCGTCACCAGTTCGGGGATCACCTCGTCGGTCAGCAGGACGAAGACCGTGTCCCCCGGCGGCTCCTCCAGGGTCTTGAGCAGCGCGGGCGCGCGCAACGCAGCGAGATGCACGTCGAGGACGACGATTACCTGGCGCTTCGAGTGCAGCGGGCGCCGCTGCGCCAGTGCCACGACCTGTCGGATGTCCGCGATGGAGATCGACGCGCCGGTCCGGCGGATGATGTGGAGGTCGGGGTCCGTCCCCGCCAGCGCGGCCCGGCAGGTGGCGCAATGACCGCACCCACCGTCGGGGCACAGCAACGCGGCCGCGAACCCGTGGGCTGCCGCCAGGCCCCCGTTGCCGGAGGGGCCGCGGAACAGGTAGGCGTGGACCGGGTTGACCGCCGCCGCCAGCAGGGCCGCCACCGCCTCCTCCTGCCCCACCACGCGGGCGAAGAGCTCGGGGGCCGGCCGCTCCTCGCTCACCGGCCCGGGGCCGGCGCGTCACCGAACCGCTCGCGCACGGACGCCACGATATGCGCCGCCACCGTCTCGACGTCTGCGCTGCCGTCGACGACGAGCCAGTGCGCCGTGTCCTCGGCCGCCTGGGCGAGGAACCCCTGGCGGACCCGCGTGGCGAACTCGGGGCCGAGCCGCTCCATGCGGTCCGCGCCGCCACGCCCTCCCACGGCCAGCCGGTCGGCCGCCACCTCGACGGTCACGTCGACCAGGACCGACAGGTCCGCCGCCAGCCCCGCCGTGGCCCACGTGACCAGCTCGGCCAGGCCGACCAGGTCGAGGCCCCGCCCGTAGCCCTGGTAGGCGATGGTCGACGCCGAGTAGCGGTCGCTGACCACCCAGTGGCCGGCGGCGAGCGCCGGCTCGATCACGAGCGCCACGTGCTCGGCCCGGTCGGCCGCCATCAGCAATGCCTCGGCCCGCGGCGAAGGAGAGGGCGAGTCAGGCGCGAGAAGGAGCTCGCGCAACAAAGCGCCAACCGCCGTGGCCCCGGGCTCGTGTGTCAGCCGCGCCCCGAGCGCGTCGGCCAGTGCCCGTGCCTGGGTCGACTTGCCGCATCCGTCAATGCCCTCGAGCGCGATCAGGCGACCCCGGGCCGGCATGTCAGAACGGATCGGTCGGAGCGGCCTTCATCGCCCCCGTGGCCTTCTGGACGACGCTCGCGTTCTTGGCGGCGCCGGCGCTCGTCGCGGCCTTCTTGCTGGCACCCGCCTTCTTCGCCGCGGCCTTCTTCTTGGCGGGGGCGGCCTTCTTGGCCGCCTTCTTCTTGCGCGTCGACGGTCCGGCGGCGCGGCGCTCGGCGAGCAGCTCGGAGGCGCGCTCCATCTCGATGGACTCGACGGCGTCGCCCTTGCGCAGGCTGGCATTGGTGGTGCCGTCGGTCACGTAGGGACCGAAGCGCCCCTCCTTCACGACGACGGGCAGGTTCGTGGTGGGGTCGGTCCCGAGTTCGCGCAGCGGCGCCGCGGCCGCCCGGCCCCTGCGTTGCTTGGGCTGCGCGAAGAGCGCCCGGGCCTCGTCGAGCGTCACGCTCAGCAGCTGCTCCTCGCTGGTCAGGCTGCGCGTGTCGGACCCGCGCTTGAGATACGGGCCGAACCTCCCGTTGTGGGCCACGATGTCCTCGCCGGTCTCGGGGTCCGTCCCGACCGTGCGTGGGATGCGCAAGAGCTCGAGCGCCTGCTCCAGCGTCAGCGTCGCCGGCGCCATGGACGAGAACAGCGAGGCCGTACGCGGCTTCTCGCCGCCCTCGGCCACCTCGCCCACCTGGACGTAGGGACCGAAGCGCCCTGCCTTGACCGCGATGTCGAGCCCGCTCTCGGGGTCAGCGCCGAGCACCCGGTCATTCGACGGCGCAGCCAGGATCTCCTCGGCCCGCTCGATCGTCAGCTCGTCCGGTGCCATGTCGTCGGGGATGGAGGCCCGGTCCTCGCCGCGCTGGAGATAGGGCCCGTACCGGCCGACCCGGGCCACGATCTGCTGGCCGTCACTCCCCTCGCCGAGCGGGATGGAGTTGATCTCACGGGCGTCGATGTCACTCAGGTGCGACGCCACCGTGGCCTTGAGCCCCTGCGTCTCGACGTCGTCCCCGTTCCCGCGCGCCGCACCGGGCACCGCGCTCCCGAAGTAGAAGCGGGTCAGCCAGGGCAGGACCTCCTCGCGCCCGGCGGCGATCTCGTCGAGGTCGTCCTCCATCGACGCCGTGAAGCCGTAGTCGACCAGGTCGCCGAAGTAGCGCTCGAGCAGGCCCACCACCGCGAAGGCGGTAAAGCTCGGGACGAGCGCCGTCCCCTTCTTCCACACGTAGCCGCGGTCGAGGATGGTGGCGATGACGCTGGCGTAGGTACTGGGGCGCCCGACACCGAGCTCCTCCATCGCCTTGACGAGCGACGCCTCGGTGTAGCGGGCCGGCGGCTGGGTGGCGTGCGAGCCCGCCTCGAACGCGCTGCCGTCAACGACGTCGCCGACTGCCAGCCGGGGGAGCACGACCTCGCGGTCGGCCAGCTCGGCCTCGGGATCGTCCTCGCCCTCCACGTAGGCACGCAGGAACCCCGGGAACGCGATCACCCTCCCGCTGGCGGAGAACTCCGCCTCCAGGCCCGCCGCCACTCCCTCGGGCACCTCAGCCCTCAGGCGCACCTGGGCCGACGTCCCGGTGGCGTCGTGCATCTGGGAGGCCACCGTGCGCTTCCAGATCAGCTCGTACAGGCGGAGCTCGTCCCCCGACAGCTCGCGCGCCGCCTGATCGGGTGTGCGGAAGGACTCGCCGGACGGGCGGATGGCCTCGTGGGCCTCCTGCGCGTTCTTTACCTTGCGCTCGTAACGGCGCGGCGCGTCAGGCACGTAGGCGTCGCCGTACATCTCGCGGGCCTGGCTGCGCGCCGCCGTGAGTGCCTCGTCCGAGAGCGTCGTCGAGTCCGTGCGCATGTAGGTGATGAAGCCCTGCTCGTACAGGCGCTGCGCCACCTGCATGGCGCGCTGGGCGCTGAAGCGGAGCTTGCGGCCTGCCTCCTGCTGCAGCGTCGAGGTCATGAACGGCGCCGCAGGGGAGCGCCGGAATGGCCTCTCGGTGACGGCGCTGACGGTGAAGGGCCGGCCGGTCAGTGCGCCGGCGACGGAGGTTGCCTCCTCCTCGCCGAGGACCCGGGCGCCGCCCTTGCCCGTCTGCACCCCGTGCTCGTCGAAGTCCTTGCCGGTGGCCACCGTGGCGCCACCCAGCCCGACGAGCGTCGCCCCGAAGCCCGACGGCGCCTCGGCGTGGGTGAAGGTGCCCTCGACCCCCCACCAGGTGGCCGAGCGGAAACGCATGCGGGCCCGCTCGCGCTCGACCACCATGCGGGTGGCGACGCTCTGGACCCGGCCCGCCGAGAGCCTCGGCATGACCTTGCGCCACAGCACCGGCGAGACCTCGTAGCCGTAGAGCCGGTCGAGGATGCGGCGGGCCTCCTGGGCGTCAACGAGACGGCGGTCGAGGTCGCGCCACTCGTCGACGGCACGTGCGATCGCGGTGGGCGTGATCTCGTGGAAGACCATGCGCTTGACGGGCACGGTGGGCGACAGCACCTCGGACAGGTGCCACGCGATCGATTCGCCCTCGCGGTCTTCGTCGGTGGCGAGGTACAGCTCGTCGGCGCCCTTCAGCAGCTTCTTGAGGTTGGCCACCACCGACTTCTTGGGCGAGGAGACCACGTAGAGCGGCTTGAAGCCGTTGTCGACGTCCACGCCGAGGCGCGCCCACGGCTCGCCCTTGAACGCGGCCGGCACCTCGTCGGCCCCGCGCGGCAGGTCGCGGATGTGACCGATGGAGGACTCGACGATGAAATCGGGCCCGAGCATGCCGCCGATGGTGCGCGCCTTGGCGGGCGACTCGACGATGACGAGCGCCTTACCCACGGCACACCCCGCGGGGCATGGATCGGAGTGCTGAGTCGGAGGGCATGATCACGTCAGAGTGGGGGTCCGCCCCCCGCCTGTCAAGGGCGGGGTGCTGCGCAGGGGCCGCCGGTGACCGGTCCCCTAGGGGGCTGACCAGGTCAATCGGCCGACGCGACCGCTGCTTCGGCCCGGGTCGTTTCGGCCGCCTCGGCGTCCATGGGCTCGGGGGCTCGCTTCGAGAAGGCCAGGGCGGCGAGCAGGACCACGAGGGAGGCGCCGGCAATGGCGAGCCTCGCGCCGGTGTCGTGCCGCAGCGCGATCACGGCGGGGAGGATGAGCAGCGAGACCAGGTTCATCACCTTGATCATCGGGTTCAGCGCCGGCCCGGCCGTGTCCTTGAACGGGTCGCCGACCGTGTCGCCGATGACGGCGGCCTTGTGGGCCTCAGAGCCCTTGCCGCCCTCGTTGCCGTCCTCGATGTACTTCTTGGCGTTGTCCCACGCGCCGCCGGAATTCGACAGCGTGTTGGCCAGCAGCTGCCCGGTGAGGATGGTGCCGGCGAGGAAGGCGCCCAGCGCGAAGTAGTTGATGCCGAACCCGATGATGACGGGCGACAGGATGGCCAGCAGCGCCGGCGTGGCCAGCTCGCGCTGGGCCGCGGAGGTGCAGATGCCGATGACCCGCCCGTACTCGGGCTTCTCGGTGTAGTCCATGATGCCCGGGTGCTCGCGGAACTGGCGGCGGACCTCGAGCACGACGGTGCCCGCCGAGCGGCCGACGGCCCGGATCGCCAGTGACGAGAAGAGGAAGCCGATGGAGCCGCCGATGAGCAACCCGATGAAGGTCTTCGGGTTGGACACGTTGATCTGGGTGAACGGTGACACCAGGAGCTCGTTGGCGTGCAGGTGCAGGTTCAGCTGCGAGTTGATCGTCTCGATGAAGGCGGAGAAGAGCGCCACGGCGGCGATCACGGCGGAGCCGATCGCCACACCCTTGGTGATGGCCTTGGTCGTGTTCCCCACGGCGTCGAGGCTCACCATGACGCGCTCGGCCTCGCCGGTGAACTCGCCGGACATCTCGGCGATGCCGGCCGCGTTGTCCGACACCGGACCGAAGCTGTCCTCGGAGACCACCATGCCGGCGGTGGCCAGCAGCCCGATGCCGATGAGGGCGATGAGGTAGAAGGTCAGCTCGATGTTGCCGTCCCCCAGCCCGATGGCCACGCCGATGGCGATGGCGATGGCGACAATGGCCCAGACCGACGACTCGAGCCCGATGGAGAAGCCCGAGAGCACGGTGGTGGCCGGCCCCGTACGGGCCGAGGCGGCGATCTCCTTGACCGGGCCGCGTTCGGTCGAGGTGAACTGCTCGGTGATCTGGCTGGCCACCAGCGAGAGGATGACGCCGGTCAGGACGGCCCAGAAGACCTTGAGGTCGTGCACGTAGTACTGGGCCACCAGGAAGGCGCCGATGACGGTGAGCAGCGCGGCGAGCCAGAAGCCGCGGTTGATGGGGGCCAGCGCGTTGCGGTCGCTCTTGCGGGCGCGCACCACCAGGACGCCGATGACCGAGGCGAAGATCCCGATGGCCGGGACGATGAGGGGGAAGAGCACGGCGGGCGTCGGGTTCTTGTGGATGGAGGTGAAGGCCGAGTACCCGAGGATCAGCGACGAGATGATCGTGATCTCGTAGGACTCGAAGAGGTCGGCCGCCATACCGGCGCAGTCGCCCACGTTGTCGCCCACGTTGTCGGCGATGGTGGCCGCGTTGCGGGGGTCGTCCTCGGGGATGCCGGCCTCCACCTTGCCCACCAGGTCGGCGCCGACGTCGGCCGCCTTGGTGAAGATGCCGCCGCCGACACGCATGAAGAGGGCGATCAGCGAGGCGCCGAAAGCAAAGCCGATGAGCACCGCCGTGGCCGAGTTCTGGAAGATGAGCACGATGGCGGTGGCCCCGACCAGCCCGAGGCCGACACAGAGCATGCCGGTCACGGCGCCGGTGCGGAAGGCCACCCGCAGGGCTTCGGCCATGCCGCCGCCCTTGGAGGCCGCGGCCGCCGTGCGCACGTTGCCCCGCACGGCGATGCTCATGCCGATGAAGCCGGTCAGGCCGGAGAAGGCGGCGCCGAAGAGGAAGCAGATGACGCGGTAGAGGCCGTCCTGCTGGAATGTCAGCGCGACCCCTCCGTCGGGCTTTACCACCTTGGTGGCGGTGAAGAAGATCAGGATCGCCAGGGGGATGATGATCATGGCGATGGCCCGGAACTGGCGGCCCAGGAACGCCTCGGCCCCTTCCTGGATCGCCTGGGCGATCTCCTTCATCTTCGCCGTCCCCTGGTCGAAGGCGAGCACGTTGCGGGCGAGCAGCAGACCGGCGACGATGCCGATGATGCCGGCGAACAGGCAGATATAGAGCCAGGTCTTGTCCCCACCGCTCAGGTGGAACGCCTGATAGCCACCCTCGGATGCGAGGAGATTGATCATTCCCGGTGTGCCCTTTCTGTTCCTGTCAGTCCTACGGGGAGGGGCGGGCGCCCTCGTCCCTGCGGTGCGGCAGCGCTCAGCACCACGGCGGTCGATGTCACGATCCCGGACCGAGGGCGCGCCGGGGAGGTCGCACCCGACGCCGGGCCGGGGGGGACGTTAGCGACTGGCGCCGGGGCGGGCAATTTGGGCGCCGCGGCGCCCGCCCGCCAGCGGCTGGGCGGCTCAGGGCTCGGTCGGATCGCTCTGGGCCCCCTGCACCAGCTCGAAGGAGGGGTTGAGCATGGCCGGCCGGCGTCCCCACGTGCCCACCATGCCCTCGGCCACCAGCCGCGCCCCGGGCTCGATCCCCGCGATCTTCGGCCGGCCCTGGAAGACGAGCAGCAGCCCGCCCGTCCCGTCGCTCAGGACGCACTCCAGGTTCGAGGTCCCCGCCCGGGGCTGCACCCGGACGGACTTGACCCTGCCGGCCACCCGGACGCGCTGGCGCGGCGCCACCGCGGCGATCGGCGTGGTGGCCCCGGCGCGCTGGGCCAACGTCTCGTCGGCCGCCAGCACCGCCGTCGGCCGCCGCGGCCCGTCGCGCCGGCCCATGTGGTCGACGCCGGTGCCCTCCTCGGGGTCGACCGGGGCGGACCCGTCCTCACCCGCGACATCGGCCCGGCGCGCCCGCTGCACCGACCGGCCGTACGAGCGCACCCGCTCGCCGAAGCGGCCGCCCACGTCAAAGGGGACGATGGTCGCGCTCACGTGGGGCACTTGGCCCAGCACCGCCGCGATCTTGTCGGCGGTGCGGTCATGCAGGAAGCGCTGCCAGACACGGCGATAGCCCCGTCGCGGCAGCAGCACCGTGCACTCGGTGTCGCCATCGAGGGTGGCATCGGCCACCAGCTCAATGGCGGCCCGACCGAGGCGGCGGTCCGGGCACTCGATGATGTCGAGAGGCAGGCGCGACAAGCCGAGCCGGCCCCACTCCCGCTCGAGCTCGCGGGCGGCCTTGGTGTCGATGTCGAAGTGCACCGCACGCAGGTCGTCGGGTGCCAGCGTCCGCGCGTACTGCAGGGCGCGCGCGGTGGCCACGTCGAGGCGGTCGACGAGGACCACGACAACATGGCGGCGCAGGACCGGGGCCTCCGTCGCCTCCACCACGCCCGACTCGAGCATCTCGTCCTCCCGCGCGTACTGCGCGTGCAAACGGATGAGACCGAAGTAGAGGAGCGGCCCGACCACGAAGATGAGCCAGGCGCCTTCCTTGAACTTCGCCACGGCGAAGATGAGCACGACGGTGAAGGACAGGAAGGCGGAGAACCCGTTCACCATGACGCTGCGCCGCCAGTGATGCCCCTGCGCCGTGAGGTGGTGCTTCACCATGCCCGAGCCGGCCATGGTGAAGCCGGTGAACACGCCGATGGCGTAGAGGGCCACCAAACCGTTGACCTGTGCCTTGTACACGAGGATGAGCGCCAGCGCGACCCCCGCCAGCACGAGGATCCCGTTGGAGAACGCCAGGCGGTGGCCGCGTTTCGTCAGCTGGCGGGGCAGGAACCGGTCCCCGGCCACGAAGCTCGCCAGGTACGGGAACCCGTTGAAGCTCGTGTTGCCGCCGGTGTAGAGGATGAGCATGGTGGCCAGCTGCACGACGTAGAAGGCGAGGTGCCCGGCCGGGCTGGTACCGAAGACGGCCTTGGCCTCTTGGGACACCACGGTCGGTGAGCCGATGGCGTACGGGACGGCGTGCGTCCACTTGGCCAGCAGCGTCACGCCGAGGACGAGGGTGCCGAGTGTGGTGCTCATGATGACGAGCGTCTGGCGGGCGTGCTTGGCCTCGGGCCGGCGGAAGCTGCTCACCCCGTTGGAGATGGCCTCGAGCCCCGTGAGCGACGACCCGCCGTTGGCGAAGGACCGCAGCAGCGAGATGAACGCCAGCCCCATCAACCAGCCGGACCCCGGAATGCCGACCTTCCCGCCGTAGAGCTCGCTCTGGGGCGGGAGCGGGATGTAATGCAGCGTGCCCAGCGCCTCTTTGACGAAGCCCAGGATGATGACCGACCCCAGCGACAGAATGAAGAAGTAGGTGGGGATGGCGAAGTAGCTCCCCGCCTCGCGGATGCCGCGCAGGTTCCCGTAGAGGAGGAGCAGCACGACGCCGACAGTGATGGCAACCGTGTCGGTCGTGTTGGCCAGGCGGGGCACCGCACTCGTCAGCGCGGCCGTGCCCGCCGACGCCTGGACCGCCACCGTGACCGTGTAGTCGATGAGGAGGGCCACGGCCGCGATCTGCGCGACCTTCGGCCCGAAGTTGTCGCGGGCCACGACGTAGGAGCCGCCGGCCTTCGTGTAGAGCTGAATGACCTCGAGGTACGACAGGGTCACGAAGAAGAGGACGCCGAGGATGGCGAGGGTGATGGGCACCACGAGGGTGAAGGCGGCCAGGCCGACGTAGGGCACCAGCTGGGTGAGCATCTCCTCGGTGCCGTAGGCCGAGGACGAGATGCAGTCGGGCGCCAGCACGCCGAGGGCGATGGGCCGGCTCAGCCGCTCCGAGGCCAGCTGCTCGGTGACGAGCGGCGGCCCGAGCAGCTTGTTCTTCAGACGGTAGCGGCTGGTCTCGGGGATGTCCTCACCGGCGACCCCGGGCAGGGGGCCCGGCGGCCGGGCCGCGGTGGTGGGGGTCGCCACGGCCACACAGTAGAAGGAATCGCCTCTGCCGATGGCGCCCGGTTGTTGCAAGACCCGACGCGGCGTGTTGCACTGTGGCGTGCACGTGATCGTCGTGGGGTGTGGCCGCGTGGGGTCCGGCCTGGCAATCTCGCTCAGCGCAGAGGGGCATTCGGTCGCCATCCTGGACAAGTCGTCCCGGGCCTTCCGGCGCCTCAAGGACTGGGACGGGCCCCGCATCGTGGGTTCGGGATTCGACCGGGACGAGCTGGAGAAGGCCGGCGCCCTCCATGCCGATGCGCTGGCCGCGGTGACCAGCGGTGACAACACCAACATCCTCACCGTGCGCATCGCGCGCGAGACCTACAAGATCCCCAATGTGGTGGCGCGGATCTACGACCCTCGGCGCGCCGAGATCTATCAGCGCCTCGGCATCCCCACCGTGGCCACCGTCACGTGGACCATCGACCAGGTCCGGCGGCGCCTACTGCCTGACGAGGACGTCGGCGACTGGTCCGACCCCACGGGACGCCTCACCCTGATCGACCGCTCGCTCCCCGAGACATGGGCCGGCAGACGCCTGTGCGACCTGGAGGAGCCCGGCCGCCTCAGTCTCGTCGCGGTCACCCGCTCCGGCATCCCCCGGCTCGATGCCCGCGAGCTCGTCGGCCAGGAGGGCGACGTCCTGCACCTCGCCGTCCTCGATGACGCGCGGCGCGAGCTCGACCAGGCCCTGGCCCGCGCCGACGGCAGGAGCCAAGGTGAGGACCCGTGAGGGTCGCCATCGCCGGTGCCGGCAGCGTCGGCACCGCCATCGCGTCGGACCTGCACGCCAGCGGGCACGACGTGTTGGTCTTCGAGCAGGACCCCGAGCTGGTCGAGCGGCTGCGCCCCACTCTCGACGTCACCTGGGTGGCGGCTGACGCGTGCGAGGTGTCGTCCCTCGACGCCGCCGGCCTCGCCACGGTCGACGTGGTCGTCGCCGCCACCGGTGACGACGAGGACAACCTCGTGATCTCGCTGCTGGCCAAGCAGGAGTTCGCTGTCCCCCGGGTCGTCGCCCGCGTCAACCACCCCAAGAACCAGTGGCTCTTCAACGACAGCTGGGGGGTGGACGTGTCGGTCTCCACGCCCCAGCTCCTCACCGCGCTGGTGGAAGAGGCGGTCTCGGTCGGGGCGCTCGTGCGGCTGCTCCAGTTCCAAGGCGGCCTCGCCCACCTGGTCGAGATCACGCTGGCCGAGGACTCACCGGCCAACGACACCGCGATCGCCGACCTCGACTTCCCGCGCGACGCCGTCGTCGTCGCGGTCGTCAGGGCGGATCGCCTCATCGTCCCCCGCGGTGACACGACGCTGCAGTCTGGCGACGAGGTGCTCGTGCTCGTTGCCGCCGAGGCCGAGGACGCGGTGCACGTGCTGTTCATCGCCGACCAGCAGGCCTGAGCCGCAACCCGCCCGCAACCCCCGCGACAGTCCAGGTCACACGCACCGAACGTTCGCGGCCTGGTCCTTCATTTGTCACCGTTGCTAAAGGCGGGGGTCCGGACGCCCGTACCATTAGAGATATGGAGGCGGCCTTCTTCGACCTGGACAAGACGGTCATCGACCGCGCGTCCATCGCCGCGTTCGGGCGGCCGTTCCTCAAGGGCGGCCTCATCAACCGCCGGCTGGTGGCGCGGGCCGCCATGTCGCAGCTGATCTACCTCTACTTCGGCGCCGACGAGGAGCGGCTGGTCCGGGTGCGCGAGTCCATGCTGGCCGTGACGAAGGGCTGGGACCGCGCCCAGGTGCGCCAGATCGTGCGCGAGACGATGCTCCAGACGATGGAGCCGATCATGTACGCCGAGGCGCTCGAGCTCATGGAGCTGCACCGGGCGGCCGGACATCGCGTCTACCTGGTGTCGGCCTCACCCGAGGAGATCGTGCTGCCCCTGGCGGACCTTCTCGGTGTCGACGGGGCCATCTGCTCCCGGGGCGAGGTGGACGAGCAGGGCTGCTACACGGGCCACATGGCCTTCTACGCCTACGGCGAGTCCAAGGCGACTGCCATGCGCGAGTTGGCCGAGCGCACGGGACTCGACCTGTCCTCGAGCAGCGCCTACTCGGACTCGGCCACCGATCTCCCGATGCTTGAAGCGGTCGGGCGGCCGGTGGCGGTCAACCCCGATCGCGCGCTGGCGAAGATCGCACGGGAGCGGGGCTGGGAGGTACGCAACTTCACCAAGCCGGTCCGCCTACGGGACCGGGTCGGGCGTACCACACCGGTGGTGACGACGAGCCTCGCCGTGGCCGGCGCGGCGCTCATCTTGTGGCGGCGCGGCGTGCGCAGCCGCCACGCGCACGGAAGGCCGGCGGTCGCCTGAGCCGAGCTCGTCCCGAGCTCGATGAGCTAGCTGTTCTGCAGGCGACGGGCGGCGATGACGCCAAGGGCGACCAGCAGGGCCAGGATGAGCAGCTTCTTCATGGACAGGGAGCCTAGGCGCGCTAGACGGTAAGCAGATCACGCGCACCGGTGTCCGAGGACGGGTGGCGTAGCTTGGACATGGCCCGGGCCTCGATCTGGCGGATCCGTTCCCGGGTGAGGTTGAAGTGCTCGCCGACCTCTTCGAGCGTGCGGGGCTCGCCCCGGTCCAGACCGAAGCGCAGGCGCAGGATCTCGCGCTCGCGCTCGTCGAGCGGCGAGAGCAGCCGGCCGATCTCGTCGGGCAGCAACGACACCGCGGCGACCTCGAAGGGGGACTCGGCGGACCGGTCCTCGACCACGTCGCCCAGCTCGGCGTCCCCGTCCTCGCGCAACGGCTCGGACAGCGACAGCGGCTCGGCCCGGAACCGCAGAGCCTCGACGAGCTTGTCCTCGGGCATCTCGACCTCGACACCGAGCTCGGCCAGGGTGGCGGGCCGGCCCAGCTTCAGCTCAAGCCGCGCCTGGGCCTTCTGCACCCGGGCCAGGGTGTCGCCGGCATGGACGGGCAGGCGAATTGTGCGCCCGGTGTTGGCGATGCCGCGGGTGATGGCCTGGCGGATCCACCAGGTGGCGTACGTGGAGAACTTGAAGCCCTTGCGCCAGTCGAACTTCTCGACCGCGTGCATGAGGCCGAGATTCCCCTCCTGAATCAGGTCGAGCAGGGG
>Ga0116217_10003902_pt1 | contig 13393 bp, 8 predicted proteins | sample Sb_taG_6_FD_89697 | JGI IMG/M metagenome (GOLD analysis project Ga0116217, IMG submission 89697) | Peat soil microbial communities from Weissenstadt, Germany - Sb_50d_4_PS metaG | ecosystem: Environmental > Terrestrial > Soil > Wetlands > Peat | place: Germany: Weissenstadt | collected 2010-09-21 | reverse complement strand
TCATGCACGTATCCGACGCGCAGCTTGTCATAGGCTACGGCGTTATCGGTGTAGATCGTGGAGCCGAACGGGATGTTGCGGAACACTTCCTCTTGCAACGCTTCGCGCTTTACGTTCGGCATTACCTTGGCACGTACCTGCCGCAGATTGCGATTGAAGATGCCCTGAACGGCCACCTTGCTGCTGAATCTGCCGTACTCGGTTCCGCGCTCGTCGCGCATTTGCCGCATCATCTTTTCACGGCGACCACGGTGCATATTCTTGGGAACCGGGCCGACAAAGGTTTCATCCACTTCAAACGAACCGCCGCTCCCGCCGCTCATTTTGCCTTTCTTCGTTTTGCCGCCCATGACTTCGCGGATGCGGTGCAACATAAACCATGCCGTCGTTTGCGTTACTCCAAGCGACCGCCCCAGTTCGTGACTGCTGATCCCGTTGCGGCAGTTCGCCAGCATCCAGAACGCTGCCATCCACTTGTCGAGAGTGATGGGCGAATCTTCCATGATCGTCTTGACCTTAATCGTGAACTGCTTCTTGCAGGCGTAGCAGAACCACAGACGGCGCGTCTTGACGAACGAGTTTTTAGCCTCTCCGCACCGTGGGCAGACCACATTGCCGTCCGGCCAGCGGAGTTTCTTGGCAAACTCAAAGCAGCGATCAGGATCAGCGAAGTAAGCTATTGCTTCTTGAAGGGTTTGCGGCGCTGGGGTATGTTTTGTGGCTTCCATACTGCAATTTATACACCAAGCGCACATGTGTGTCAACTAGTTTATTGCCTTTAAATCCGGAAGGTAAATCGATTTAACTGGCCCGTAGACGCGCCCGAAACATCTTCGACCTCACGGTCGAGCGCGTGCCTGCAAACCCATGGGCGGGTTCCTAAACGTCGGCGCGAGGCATTCCACGAAGCGGGCAGATTGCGCCAACGCGATTCGTCTCGAAATTTCGCTCAGCCGTTCACCTGCGCATACGTCGCGCGCCGCAGAAATTCTCCCTGCCCCGCTCGTCCCAGGAATTTGTCGCCTTCGACTACGACTCGCCCACGAGAGAGAACCACGTCAGGCATGCCAGTGACTTCGATGCCTTCGAACATCGAGTAGTCCACGCGCATGTGGTGCGTCTTCGCGCTGATGGTGTGCTTGCGCTTGGGATCGAAGACGACCAAGTCAGCGTCGCTGCCCACGGCGATCGTCCCTTTGCGCGGATACAGGCCGAACAATTTCGCCGGAGTCGTCGAAACCAGCTCCACGAAGCGATTGGCGCTGAAACGTCCGCGGGCCACGCCGCCGGAATAAATCAGGCTCATGCGATGTTCCACGCCCGGCCCGCCGTTGGGAATCTTGGTGAAGTCGTCTTTGCCCATCTCTTTCTGCTCCTTGAAGCAGAACGGGCAGTGGTCGGTTGAGACTACCTGCAGGTGATCGCGCTGCAAGCCCTGCCACAATTTTTCCTGGTGCCACTTCTCGCGCAGCGGAGGAGTAAAGACGTACTTCGCGCCTTCAAACCCGGGCGCGTCGAAGTTCTCGATCGACAAATAGAGATACTGCGGGCAGGTCTCGGCATAAACCGGCAGACCGCGATCGCGCGCCTCCCGAACTTTTTCAAGCGCGTCGTTGCAGCTCAAGTGCACGATGTAGATCGGCGCACCGGCCATTTCGGCGAGAGCGATGGCACGACTAACAGCTTCGGCTTCGGCAGTTGTGGGCCGAGTGAGCGCGTGATACTTCGGCGCTTTCTTTCCCTCCGCCAGCGCCTGCTGCACGATCACGTCAATCGCGCTGCCGTTTTCCGCATGCATGCAAATCAAGCCACCGTTTTGTGACGTTCTCTGCAGCGCCTTGAAGATGCTGCCGTCGTCGAGCATGAATACGCCGGGATAGGCCATAAACAGCTTGAAGCTGGTCACGCCCTCGCGGACCAGATCGTTCATCTCGGCCAGCTGCCCGCCCGACACGTCGGTCATGATGCAGTGAAACGCGTAGTCGCAGACTGCCTTGCTCGCAGCCTTGCCCATCCACGTGTCGAAGGCCTGGCGCAGAGCCTGGCCTTTGTATTGAATGGCGAAGTCGATGAGCGTGGTCGTTCCGCCGAAAGCCGCAGCCCGCGTGCCGGTTTCAAAGTCGTCCGCGCTGGTCGTCCCGCCAAATGGCATGTCGAGATGGGTGTGGACATCGATGCCGCCGGGCAGCACGAGCTTGCCTGAAGCATCGATCGCCTTCGCGTTCTGCCCCACACCCGATGACGACAGGTCCGCACCGATGGCCACGATCTTGCCGCCGGCGATGGCGACGTCGGCCGTGTAGGTATCGGTTGCGGTGACGACGGAACCGCCTCGAATGATCATGTCGAAGCTCATCAGAGTCCTCCCTGGGCGACGAACCGCTCGAAGATGCAAACCGGAATTCTATGCTACACTGCCGCTCCTCAACTCCTCAGTAGATCGTGAAGGGGCCATGAAATTCGGAATCACCATCAAGCCTGATATTTCCGTCGAACGCATCGTTGGCCTGATGCGGCAGGCCGAGGCCGCCGGCTTCGAGTACGGCTGGATGTTCGATTCGCATGTGCTGTGGATGGAGCCGTACCCTCTGATGACCCTGATCGCGGCCAACACGAAGAGGATGCGCATCGGCACCTGCGTCACCAATCCGGCGACGCGCGATCTCACGGTGACGGCCAGTCTGTTCGCCACGCTCAACCTGATTTCCGGCGGCCGCATGGAACTGGGCATCGGTCGCGGCGACAGTTCGCGGCGCGTGCTGGGCAAAAAGCCTGTGAGCTGGTCGCATCTGGAAGCGGCGGTGAAGGAATTCCGCGATCTCACCAGCGGCAAAGAAGTGCAGCACGACGGCCAGCCCACGCGGCTCACCTGGGCCAAGATTCCGCCGCGGGTGTGGGTCGCAGGATACGGCCCGAAAGTTCTGCACATGGCCGGACGCGTCGCCGACGGCATCATTCTGCAGTTTGCTGATCCGGCGCTGATCGAGTGGTGCCTTGGCTTTGTGAAAGACGGCGCGAAGGCCGCGGGACGGGGTTTCGGGAAGATCGAAGTCATGGCGGCGTCCCCGGTCTGGGTCTCCGACGACTTGAAGGCAGGGCGTGAGCGCGTGCGCTGGTTTCCGGCTCTGGTGTCGAATCACGTGATGGATCTGATTCGTCAGTACAAGCCGGAGGAACTGCCTGCCGCCCTCACTTCGTATGTGCAGGATCGCGGACACTACGACTATCAGCATCATTGTGAAGTCGGCAGCGACAACGCGGAGTTCGTCTCCGACGAAGTGATCGACCGCTTCTGCCTGCTGGGGAATGCCGACGCGCATCAGAAAAAGCTGCGCGAGCTGGCGAAGGCGGGCGTGACCCAGTTCAATATTTATCTGATGGGCGGCGACGAAGAGCAGATTCTGAAGACATATCAGCGCGATGTCCTGCCGAAATTCTTGAAATCATAAAGAAGCACGTAGCCCCGGACGCCTTCGTCCGGGGGAAGCTGGTAGCGGGCTGAAAGTCGCCCACTACCGGGGAGCACGTCGCGTGGATTGTTGAGTCATTCCATGCCCTCAATGCGGAGCCTTGCTCCGCAGGGCGGACGAGGGCGTCCGCCCCTACGCGGCCCGATCTAGTCTCGCTGGCTGGTCATCATCCCGTAATACGCCGCGAACGACACCGCGAATCCTACGAACCACGAGTAGTCATAGAGCACGCGGACGGATGGAATTGCCAATCCCGCCAATGCCGTGCCCGCCCCTAACGCCAGTGCGATCACCGCGCGCCAGTTGAATCCGCGGGAATATTCATAGATCCCGCCGCGCAGATACAGATCATCCAGCACCAGCACGCGCCGCCGGATTACGAAGTAATCGCAGATCATGATGCCCGCCACGGGTCCGAGAAAGGCCGCGTAGCCGCCCAGCCAGCCGAGGATGAACGTCTTGTAGTTCGCCAGCAACTTCCAGGGCATCAGCGCGACGCCCATGAAGCAGGTGATGACACCGCCGGTGCGGAAGTTGATTTTCTGCGGCCAGAGATTGGAAAAATCATTGGCCGGGGAAACCACGTTGGCTCCGATGTTGACGTTGAGCGTGGCCAGCACAATCGCAATCAGAGAAATCACCACGGCGACGGGCGAGTGAAACCGGCTCAACAGCTGAACCGGATCCCAGATCGCCGTCCCGTAGATGACGACCGTCGCCGAGGTCACCACGATTCCGACGAATGCGTAGAGTGTCATCGTGGTGGGTAGAGCCAGCGCCTGTCCGATCACCTGCTCCCGCTGATTGCGCGCGAAACGCGTGAAGTCGGGAATGTTCAGCGATACCGTCGCCCAGAAGCCAACCGTGCCGTTGAGCGCGGGGATGAGGAACTTCAGAAAATCCGGAAAATTCGTGAGGCGCGACGGCACCGAAAGCATCGGCCCAAATCCACCGGCCGAGTGATAAGCCCAGCCCAGCAGAAGCAGGCCGACGCCAAGAAGAATCGGCGCACTGATGCCCTGCAGTATGCGGATGTATTCGATGCCTTCGAGCACGACCCAAAGGTTGATCAGCCAGAAGATCAGGAAACAAACGGCGCTGCCATACGCGAAATTCTTCCACGAGGGAATGAGCGTTGCCAGCAAAGTACTGATGGCCTCGCCGCCGATCCAGGCCTGAATGCCGAACCATCCACAGGCCACGAGCGCGCGCAACACGGCAGCCACGTTTGCGCCGAGCACTCCGAACGACGCGCGCGCCAACACCGGGAACGGGATGCCGTACTTGGCGCCGGGGTGCGAATTCAAGAGCATGGGCACGAGCACGATGACGTTGCCCAGAAAAATCGTGGTGACGGCCTGCTTCCAGTTCATGCCTCCCTGAATCAGGCTGGCGGCCAACATGTAGGTGAGGATGTTGACCGACATCGAGATCCAGAGCGCGGCGAAGTTGTACGTGCCCCAGTGGCGGCGTTCGGCGCTCGCCGGCGCGAGGTCGGGGTTGTAGAGCGGGCTGGACTGGGCGCGGGATGAAAGAGCCGGTGCGATCATTTGTTCGTGTAGCCCCGGACGCCCCCGTCCGGGGTTGCGCGCCAGCGCAATCTCGAGTGCTGGAGGCGAGTGCGCCGAATTCGAAATCCACAATGTCGGACGCGTCGATGCCCGACGCGTCGCGGTGCTCCGCTGGGCGGACGAATGCGTCCGCCCCTACATCAATCCGCGGCGGCTGCCGTTCCGCTCACGGTAGTTAGCGGACCGTAGGTTTCCGGACGCCGGTCGCGGAAGAACTGCCACACCTTGCGGACTTCGGAGATCATGTCGAGATCGAGATCGGCGACCACGACTTCGTCCTTATCGCGGCTGGCCTGGGCGATGATCTTGCCTCGCGGATTGCAAAAATAGCTCTTGCCGTAGAACTCGCCGATGCTCCACGGCTTTTCGGTGCCCACGCGATTGATCGCGGCAACGAAGTATCCGTTGGCCACGGCGTGCGCAGGCTGCTCCAGTTCCCACAAGTATTCGGAAAGCCCCGCGACTGTCGCTGAAGGATTGAAGACGATCTCGGCGCCGTTGAGCCCCAGAACGCGCGCGCCCTCGGGGAAGTGACGGTCGTAGCAGATGTATACGCCGACGCGGGCGTATTTCGTTTCAAACACGGGATAGCCGAGATCTCCCGGCGTGAAATAGAACTTCTCCCAGAATCCGGGATGGCAGTGCGGAATGTGGTGCTTGCGATATTTGCCGAGGTAGCGGCCGTCGGCATCGATGACGGCGGCAGTGTTGAAGTAAACGCCGGGCATGTGCTCTTCGTACACCGGAACCACGATCACCATGCGATGCTTGGCGGCGATTTTCTGCATGAGCTTGGTCGTCGGCCCGTCGGGCACCGGCTCGGTCAGTTCGTACCAACGCGCGTTTTGCTCGGCGCAGAAATACGGGCCGTAGAAAAGTTCCTGCAGGCAGAGGATTTGTGTTTTCTTGCGCGCGGCCTGCTCGATCAGCTTGAGATGCTTGTCGATCATTGCCTTGCGAATCTGCGCGAGCGGGCGCTCGGTGGAGAGCGCGTTGCTGGCTTGAATGAGGGCGCAGCGGACGTTGCGGGGCATGGGGGACCTCCAGGACGGGCTGAGGAAGGAAATATAACAGAAGCGCCGGAAAATTCTTTTGCCACGGATTCACGCGGATTCCAAGGATGGAACGAGCAGGCAAAGAGCGCGATCCGTGTTGGTCCGTGTGAATCCGTGGCAAACGAAGTGGATCGCGTTGACATCGATCTCTGCGGTCAATACACTCTGCCTGTTTTCTTCGCCGAGTCGAGTCTATGCCCAAACGCCCTCGCATTGCGGTGGTTGGCAGCGCCAACATTGACCTGACCACGTTCGCGGACCGCTTTCCCAAGCCGGGCGAGACCATCTTTGGACAGAAATTCGATCTCGGCTTCGGCGGCAAGGGCGCGAATCAGGCTGTCGCCGCTCGTTTGTGCGGCGCTGAGGTCTTCATGGTGGCGCGTGTGGGCAGCGACTTGTTCGGCCCGGCGACCATCGAGAACTTCCGCAAGCAGGGAATCGATCCTACGCATGTGAAGCAGGTGGAGGGAATGTCGAGCGGCGTGGCGCCCATTTTTGTCGAGCCGAGCGGGCAGAACCGGATTCTGGTGGTGAAAGGCGCGAACGACGCGGTCAAGCCGGCCGACGTGGACGCGGCGGCCGAAACGCTGAAATCGGCCGACTGCGTCGTCCTGCAGTTCGAAATTCCGCTGGAGACGGTGTATTACACGATAGCCTTCGCGCGGAAGCATGGGATCCGCTGCATTCTGAATCCTGCCCCGGCGCAACCGGTCGACATGGCCGCGCTCAAAGACCTCGACTATTTTGTGCCCAATGAGCATGAAGCGGAGACGATTGCCGGCTCCCCGGTGAAAAATGTTGACGACGCGAAGAAGTGCGCCGACGACCTGCTGAAGGCCGGCATTCGCCGTGTGATCATCACGCTGGGAGCGAACGGATCGCTGCTGGCGAGCCGCGACGAAAGCGAGCACGTGGCAGCGTTCGCGGTGAAAAGCGTGGACAGCACCGGTGCGGGTGATGCGTTCATCGGCAGCTTTGCGGTATTTCTCGCCGAAGGCGTGCCGGAGAGAGAAGCGGTGCGCCGCGCCAATCTCTACGCCGGACTCTCGACCACAGGCGTGGGAACTCAGAAATCATTCTACGATCGCGCGCGCTTCGATGCGGAGTGGAACGCGCGGCGCTAGCCGCGCGAGTTTTGGCTGGAGCGATTCCAGCATCCGATTGAAAACAGTAACGGCGAAGAATGCACTTGACACTACACCGGTGAGGCAGTCTAATGCAGCGCTTAATGGTTTTATATTAGTCGCTTTGTTTCCCACCCTAGCGCCTGGCCGGGTGCTGGGGCATTTTGTGGCCGGAATCAACCCAAGAGGGATCGGATCGTTTCTTGCCTGGAGGCTGGAGATGCGTGTTGCTAGGATGACTTTGCTCGGGATGCTGCTGGTGATGAGCACGTACTGCCTCGCGCAGACGTTGGAGCGCGGCGCCGTCCACGGCACCGTGTACGACGCGTCCCATGCGGTGGTTGCCACCGCCAAGGTTACGCTGACGAACCCGTCGACAGGCTTTCGCCGGGAACTGAATACGACGGCGGACGGCGGGTACGATTTTGAGGCGGTGCCGCCGGGCGAGTACGCGCTGGTCGCCGAGGCGCAAGGCTTCGCAATCACCACAGTGACCGGCATCGTGGTCAACGTGGGAACATCGGTTCCGCTCGACGTGAACATGCCGCTCAAGTCGGCGCAGGAATCGGTAACGGTGAATGCAAACATCGAGGCCGTGGACACCTCGACCGCGGGAATCAGCCAGTTGATGGATGCCAAGAGTCTCGAGACTTTGCCCTTTCCCGGCCGGGATTATCGTGACCTCGCGCAGTTGACCCCGTCGGCGCAGGTGGTTCCGGGCTTGCGCGGCGGCATCCGTCTGGGTGGACAACAGAGCGACTATAGCGGGCTGGTAATTGATGGAGCCGACACTACCAACAATTATTTCGGCGAGAACTTCGGCTCGCTCGAGACCAAGAACCTGACCGTGCCCATTGAGGCGGTGCAGGAATTTCAGGTTGTCACGAATGGGTTCGCTCCAGAGTTTGGCCGGGCCACCGGAGGACTACTGAACGTCGTCACCAAGTCCGGGACGAACAACGTTCACGGCGAAGCGCACGAATACTATCGCGGCGGGGGCTTGAGCAAAAACGACGCGCTGGGCAATCCCTCGAGCATCAACTGGCAAAATCAGTTCGGCGGATCGATTGGCTTCCCCATCCACAAGGACCGTCAGTTTCTTTTCCTCGCCACCGATATCCAGCGCAACAACGGTCCTCTGACCACGAACATCTGTCACGGAGATGCGGCGTGCCAGAACGACGCGGGCCCGATCATTCCGGTTGCGGCGCAGGGCACACAATCAGAAGTTCTGCCGCCCGCCTGCACCGGAGTCACTCCCGGCGTCACGCACCTGCTGCCCGGATGCTACGGCGTACCCAACCTCGGAGCGCTGGAAGGCGGCCATACCCAGTTCCAGGATTTCTTCACTCTGCTGGGACACTACGACTACCAGATCACTCAAGCCAATCACTTCAGCATCAGAGGTTTGGGTACGCGTAATCACACCCGTGGATTCACGGGCGGTCATGGGCAGTCGGAGACGTTCGACTCGATCCTGGACACGGAGGATTTCGTGAACCAGGGGATGAGCGGAGTTTTCGCTCTCACCACCGCACGCGGGAGGAAGGTGAATGAGATTCGCGCCTTAGTGGAGTATGAAGGCCGAAATCGGCACCCCATTTTCAGCGGTGCGCCTGAGATTTCCATCGCCGGCGCCGGCGAATTCGGGCAGCGTTTTTACCTGCCCGCCAACAACGACAACGGCAAACTCCAGATCCAGGACAACTTCTCCTACTCCTTCACCAAGCACGACATGAAATTCGGCGGAGACACGGACTCGTTCGTAGATCGAAAAGATGTCTTCGCCGGGTGGAGCGCGGGCAGGTACAACTTCAATAGTCTCACCGACTTCGACAATCAGAACCCCAGCGCCTACTTTCAGGGCTTTGGCCTGAATGGGCTGGATCCTTTTACCGCCAACACGCTCAAACCCAACTATCAGAACGGAGTGGGAATCTACTGGCAGGACAAGTGGCAGGCCAAGCCGAATCTGACGGTGACCTACGGCCTGCGCTGGGATGGTACGTGGAACCCTCAGCCGCAGACACCGATCCCCGGGCAAGAGGTCTACACCGGCGTGGGCCCGATCGGCCACGGCACCAAGATATCGCCTGTTCCCCAAAAAACCCCCGATGATTTCAAGCAATGGGGTCCGCGTGTCGGCATTGCCTGGAGCCTTGGCGCAGCCCAGCATCCCACGGTGGTGCGGGCGGCAGTGGGCTTGTACTACGCGCAGACGCCGACGATCTTCTTCCCCCAGGTTTCTAACGGCGGCGGCTCGAAATCCACGACCTTGTTTTGCACTCCGGCGTTCTTCTGCACCCCCGGCGGGTTGGGCCCGACTGCTCCCTTCCAGGTTCCGTACACGTTTCCGCAGACAGTTCCCGTGGGTTCGAGCGGCCTCTGCGCCCTTGCGGCACCGGCCATTGGCTGTCCTGCCATCGAATATGCTGACCCGGCCCTGCGCAATCCGCGCGTTTCGAATGTGACCTTTGGCGTCGAGCACCAGTTCAACAATGAGTGGTCTGTCTCGGTGAACTACGTCTACATGAACTCAGCGCATCTGAAGACCGGAGGATTCAGCACCTCCAATTGGCAGCGAAACCTGGTGCCGATTGGAACTGACCAGTTCGGGCGCGCCATCATCGGATCGACGGGACCTGGCACCGGTGGCTTTACGTGCCCCGCCAACAACGTCTTTGTATTCGGAGGCGAGCCGTTGCCCTTGGACTGCACGCTCACTCCATTCTCGGGAGCACTGTCGCTGGCCAGCTTTAGCCACGGCGTGTACAACGAAATTGTAGGCGGAGTAAACAAGCGGTTCGGCCACCGTTTCGAGTGGTTCGCCAACTACACCTGGTCGCGGAATTTCAGCAACGACTCCAGCGAGCGCGATACCGACACCTTCTTCGGCACGCAGGATCCGTTCAACATCAACATCGACTATGGCAGGAATGGGCTGGACATTACGCATCAGTTCAAATCCGGCGTAAGCGTTGATCTGCCCTGGGGCTTGACATGGAGCAGCAATTTCATCGCCCACAGCGGCATCCCTTATCCGGCGTACTCGTCTGCCGATATCAACGGCGACACGGTCATCAACCAGTTCTCGAACAACGACCGCCCGACCATCCAGATCGGCAACGGACCGGTCTCACTTCTGACACGCTACCCGGCGCGACAGCCAGATTTCTTCACCTGGGACATGCGCCTCAGCAAAGACCTGAAGTTCGGCGAGCGCTACGACCTGCGTTTGGTCGCGGACATCTTCAACCTGACCAACCGTGCCAATCTGTATTCCAATCCCGACAACACCGGGTTTGTGAACGTCACCGGTTGCACGGTCGATCCGCCCGTCGGTGGCGTTCTCAGTGTTTCGCAGACCTGTGCTCCGCTCACATCGATTCCTAAGCAAGGTCAGTTCATTGGCCCACCGGTGGGCGGCCAACCCTCCATTTATGGAGCTCATGACGAAATATCCCCCGGCAGCACCGCCTTTGCGGCGCAGTTGGGGGTGCGGTTCAGCTTCTGACGATCTTGCATCACGAGCCTCCGGGCCGCTTGCCTCTGGCAGGCGGCCCGTTTTTTGGTAGAGAATCGTATCAGCGAAATGAAGTCTTCCATGTTTGCCCGGCTGAGCCTCGCCTTTCTACTGTTGATCGCTTCGATTTGCGGCCCAAGGCCTTGCTCGGCTCAACAGCATTCCCGCAATGCGAGCGCGCTGGCGGACGGCCTGCGGAATGCAGCCGCTTTGCTGCGGAATCGGCAGTTTCCCGCCGCGGTGGCGGCGTACCAAACAATTCTCCAGACCGAACCGCACAATGAGAAGGCGGAGCTTGGCCTGGCCGCGGCCTATTACGGCGTTTACAACTACGACCAAATGCGGCGCCTGCTGCGCCAGACAGCTACGATCCACCCGAAGAGCGCCGCCTCTCTGGTCGAATTGGGCAAACTCGACATCCACCTGCTGCACTATGGTGACGCGATCCTCGAATTGACACGCGCGGTACGGCGCGAACCCTCCTTTGCTGCGGCTCACGAACAGCTGGGCGTGGCGTATCAGGCGAAGGGTGACGAGCAGAAGGCCCTGGTAGAGTTCAACGAGGCGATCCGGCTCGCTCCGGATTCGGCGTCGGCGCACTATTTTCGAGGAAGCCTCTACGCCGATCGCAACGATCACGACCGCGCCTATCAGGATGCGACGGCGGCCTATCGCGCGGAAGCCACCACCCAAACCCGGGAACTGCTCGCCAAGACGGCCCTCAGCGCCGGCAAATGCGACGAATCCGTCGAGTTGCTGCAGCCGCTTGCCCAGTCGGAAGATGCAGCTCCGGAAGACATCTACCTGCTGTCACGCGCCTACAAATGTGCCGGGCAAACTCAACGCGCCAAGGAAATGCAGGATGAGTACGAGAAACGGTCGCAGACATTGCGAGACGCAAAAACACGCAAGATGCACGCCGACCATCTGGCGATCAATGCCGGCGAACTGGCGCGAAAGAATCAGCTCGCCCCGGCACTGACGGTGCTGAGTCAGGCCCTGGAGGAGGATCCGGAAAACGGACCCAGCCTGGCGCAGTTGGCCAAGATTGACTTTTCTCGCGGCGATGTGGCCAAGGCGCAGGAGGAAATCGCCAAGGCTTTGCGCGGCGATCCCTACAACCCCGACTACTTGTACGTCCGCGGAAAAGTCCTGGAGAGCACGGATCTCACGGCGGCCCTTGAAGCTTTCCAGCAGACGGTGCTGGTCGACCCGAAAGAATCGGACGCCTATTTCGAAATGGGCGAGGTCTACCTGAAAATGGGCGAACGCAGCCGGGCAGCAGAAGCGTTGCGCCGAGCAGTGCAGCTGTCTCCCGATGATCCGGACTACAAGAAGGCTCTGGCCGAGGTAAGCGGCAAGCCGATGCGATGAATCGCGCTGGCAGCGAAGTTGCGGACAGCATACAATCAACCCTTACGACTTTCTCCTCTATGTCTCCCATTCCAGACGATCTCTCGACCGTGAAAGACGACATGATTGCCTTCATCGAAGGCCACGGCTTGCGCCGTTTTCAGGGTTTTGTCGACTATGAAGAGGTGCAGTGCGTGATGTGGGAGATGGCGGAGAATCCCGACGGCTGGAAGGATTTTGTGGAGCTGTCCAAGGCCGCGGGCGTTGCCTTCCTGACCATGCACGCCTGGACGCTGGAGCGCGCCGAACTGGATGAGATGGTGGAGCGGCTGTCCAACTCGGAGTTCACCGACAGTGACGACGTGGATGACGCGCGTTGGCTGCGGGCGCACGTGGGCAAGGTGGGATATCTGCAGCTGGGGTGGGCGTACCAGGGGTCGATGTTTCTGTGCGAGGTGAGCACGCAGTGGTACGACCGCTACCAGCACCTGCTCGAGGTGTCGGACGAGTTCGGCGGCATCACCATGGATGAGCCGGATCAGGACGAAGAAAACTAGCTGCCACAACCGCCGAGCTGCGCTCGGCTCGACGGGCGAGGGCGCCCGTTGCCACACGGCTCGGGACGGCCACGCCAAGAATGCAGTGGATTCCGAAGACAGCTGATCAAGAGCTCGTCGCACGGCTGACCTCGGCTCTGCGCACTGCTGGCAGCGCAGACACAGCGCATGTCCTCGCTCCGCTGCTGGTGAGCCGCGGCATCAGCGATATTGAATCTGCACGGCAATTCCTTTCGCCTTCTCTTGCACATCTACACGCGCCCGAGTTGATGACCGGGCTGCCGTCTGCGGTCGACCGGATCGACGCCGCCATCACCCGCAAAGAGCCGATGCTGATTTACGGCGACTACGACGTCGACGGCACGATGGCGGTCATCATTCTGAAGACGGCGATCGAATTGTGCGGCGGGTCGGCGGACTTTCACGTGCCGCACCGCATTCGCGAGGGCTACGACGTGCGGGCGGATGTGATCGAAACCGCCGCTGCTGCCGGGATTCGCCTGATTATCAGCGTCGATATGGGGATTCGCGCGCATGCGCCGGCAGAGACGGCGCGGCGGCTCGGCGTCGATTTGATCGTGACCGATCATCACCTGCCCGGGCCGGAGGGCGTGCCGCGGGCGCTGGCCGTGGTGAACCCGAATCAGGCGGGATGCGCATATCCGTTCAAACAGCTTTGCGGCGCGGGCGTGGCGTTCAAAGTAGCGCAGGCGTTGATGCAGCGGCGGGGCCTGGTGGAG
>Ga0116217_10003901_pt1 | contig 13396 bp, 8 predicted proteins | sample Sb_taG_6_FD_89697 | JGI IMG/M metagenome (GOLD analysis project Ga0116217, IMG submission 89697) | Peat soil microbial communities from Weissenstadt, Germany - Sb_50d_4_PS metaG | ecosystem: Environmental > Terrestrial > Soil > Wetlands > Peat | place: Germany: Weissenstadt | collected 2010-09-21 | reverse complement strand
TCCGCTGGTCAAAGAAGGAGGAGAACCACCTCGCCCTACTACAACTCTCAAGCGGCCTCCTCGCGTTCAAGAAGGCCCACCTCGCAACCATCGCCGCCACCCAACCGGGATAGGCCCTAAGCCGCTCGAAGCCCCGTAACAAACAAGCGCTTGGCCCGTTGTGCCTGTGATGGGCGTCATCCACCCGCCGTCTTTCAGTGAGGCACCCACTGCTTACCGGGGGCCGGCGTCAGCAGATGCGTTCTGGAGGATTCATGCCAAGCTATCGATCATGGCCACGCCGGCCGCACACCCGCCCAAGGCGCTGGACGACAGGGAGCTGGCGAGGCTGGCGGTCGCCGGTGATGGCAACGCCTTCGCGGAGCTGTACGACCGTCACGAGCAGCGCGTGTATGGCTTCTGCATGCGGATGCTCGGGACCCAGCACGATGCGGCCGACACGACCCAGGAGACATTCGTGCGCCTGCTCGGGCGGCTGCCCGCTCTGGAGGGGCGCGACCTCAACTTCGTCGCCTACGCTCTCGCCACGGCCCGCAACGCGTGCTACGACATGATCGAGGGCCGCCGAAAAGCCGAGCCGATGGCAGAGCAGCCGGAGCCGCTCGGTCCCCAGGAAGGCGATCTGGAGCGCGATCCCGAGCGCGCCGCGCTGCTCGCGGCGGCCCGTGAGGACGTGCAGGCGGCGAACGCCGCGCTGCCCCCGCGCCAGCGGGAGGTGCTGGCGTTGCGCGAGGTCGAGCTGCTCTCCTACGACGAGATCGGCGAGTTGATGGGCCTGAACCGCAACGCCGTCGCGCAGCTCGTCTCGCGCGCGCGGATCAAGCTCCGCGACCTCATGCGCGATTCGGCGCTCGTCTCCGTGAGCGCATCCTCAGCCGACTGCGCCCGCGCGCTGCCACTGCTCGCGAGCATTCAGGACGATCAGCGTGGCAGCGCCGCCGAGCTCGAGTGGGTGCACGCGCACATCGCCGGCTGTGACACCTGCCGGCTCAGCCGCGCCGCGATGGAAGAGGCGGGCGTCTCCTACCGGGCGCTCGCCGCCCCGATTGTCCCGCTTGTCTGGTTGCGCCATGCGGCGATCGCGCGCGCGGCCGAATTCGTCGGCGCCGACTGGAGCGGCGTCGTCGCTGGCCCTGGGTCGGGGGCGGGCGGCCCCGGGTCGGGGTCTTCAGGGTCCCCATCCGGGGCGTATGGATCGGTCGGGCAGGCTGCCGAGGAGCAGTCCGGCCGGCCCGGACAGCTGGTGGCTCGATCGGGCGCGGGCGTCTGGGCCTGGACGGGGCGAGGAAGGCTCGCGTGGACGCTTCTAGCTGGAGCTCTGCTCGCGCTTTGCATAGTCCTCGTGGCGATGGTTGGCGGCACACGGGACGGACACGTCTTGCTACATCCGACGGCGACGGGCGCGGCGACGGCGCACCCAATCGCCACGGCTATCCGAAGGCCCTACCACCGGACCACCTCGGTGGCTGTCGCCAAGCACGGGGTATCGGGCTTCCACAACCCCGCTAACACCGACACGGCCTTGGCCGTGTCCACAGCGGGGACGCCGCACCACTCAACCGATCGCGTGCGGTCAGGTGGCCGTCGCCGCCATCGAACGCCGGCGACGCATCGACCGGCGCCGGCAAAACCGACACCGAAGCCGCCGCCGGCCACGACCCCGGCCGCTACCACCCCGACAACCACCACTCCGGTCGCTCCACCTCCACCGCCGGCTACCACTCCCACCACACCGCCTCCGCCGACGACGACTCCCACCACAACCACCCCGCCGGCGCGAACCACGCCCGAACCGGCGCCGCCGGGTGGGAGCCTGATCCCGTAGAGCGCAAGGGGTTGCCCGGCGTGGGATTGCCGGGCCAAGCTTCCCCAAAAAAATTGGCTGGCTCGCGTAATTCGCCGCGCGTTCGTCGGTTTCGTCTCGCACAAACGCCATCCAGCCCGCTGACGCGGGCTCTCACAGGAGGTATCGCGAGATGATGCTCAACCGAATTCTCAACCGCAGGCCCGTCAACCGCAGGCCCGTCAACCGCCGGCTCATCGGCCGTGGGATCGGTGTCACGGTGGTGGCGGCGACGCTGGCCGTGGCGGCGCCCGCCTACGCGGCGCCGCAGTGGCTCACCCCGCAGGTGGTCTCTCGGTCAGGCCAGGATGCAAGCTATCCGCACGTCGCCTTCGACCAGGGCGGCGACGCCGTGGCCGTCTGGCGGTCGGCGGGCGGCGCCAACACCGTCATCATGGCCTCCGCTCGTTCCGCGGGCGGTGCCTTCAGCGCCCCCCAGACGCTCTCGGACGCAAGCGAGAACTCGACGCGCCCAGATGTCGCAACCGACGGGCAGGGCGACGCGGTCGCCGTATGGCTTCGCTTCGACGGCGCCAACCAGCGTGTTCAGGCCGCTTACCGGCCCGCCGGGGGCTCGTTCGGCGCACCCCAGACGCTGTCGGCGGTGGGTTATGAAGCCCGGGAACCGCGCGTGGCGATGAACGCCTCAGGCGAAGCGGTCATCGTGTGGAGCCTCGCCTCGGGTCTCTTCGAAGAGGTCCAATCCTCCTCGGCCGCGCCCGGTGGCTTGTTCGGCGAACCGGTCGCCCTGACCGGGTTCACGACGGTCGCGAGCGTCCCGCAGGTCGCACTCGACTCACACGGAGACGCGATCGCCGTATGGGACGGCTGGGACGGCTCGAACATCCGCATTCAAGGCGCCGTCCGCGCCGGCGGGAGCTTTGGCTTGCCACGGTTTCTCTCGCCGTCCGGCTACAACGCGGACACGCCGCAGGTGGCGTTCGACTCCACCGGCGACGCGCTCGCGGTCTGGCGCTTCGACGGGCCTCCCGCGAGCACCGTGGAAGGCGACTACCGGCCAGCGGGCGGGGAATTCGGCGCCTCCCAGAGGGTCTCAGCGTCCAGCTCGCAGCCGGCGCAGGCGCCACAGGTGGCGTTCGACGGCCAGGGCGACGGGGTCGTGGCTTGGCAACAGTCCGACGGCAAAGAATTGCGTGTGGACGCGAGCGTGCGCTCGCCGGGCAGCGCGGGGACGTTCGCGATGCAGGCCACGCTCGACCCGGGTGGGCAGGAAGCGTACGAACCGCGCATCGCCGGCGACGGGTTGAGCGGGACGATCGTCAGCTGGAAGACGTTCAACGGCGCCAACTACACGGCACAAGCCGCCGTGCGGCCGGCCGGTGGCAGCTTTTCACCGGCCACAACGGTCTCCGCCGCTGGTCCGCAGGAAGGCGTCCCGGCGGTCGGAATCGACGCGCAGGGCAATGGGATCGCCGTGTGGTCGCGCTCCAACGGCCCGAACTACCTGCTCGAAGCGGCGGGTTACGACGGCGCGGGGCCGCTGCTGCGCGGGCTTACGCTTCCCTCGCAGGGTCTCGTGGGCCAGTCGCTGCAGTTCTTCCTCGCGCCGCTCGACGTCTGGAGTCCCGTCCTCTCGGAGGGCTTCTCCTTCGGAGATGGCGCCTCCGCGAGCGGCGTCAGCGCGACCCACGCCTACACCTCCCCCGGTACCTACCAGGTGACCGCCACGGCCACCGACGTGCTCGGCAACGTCACCACGGTGACGCGTACGCTCACAATCGGCGTTCCGGGGACCGCTGGTTCGCCGGGCGCCTCCGCGATCCACTGCACGCTCACCGTTGCCCGCACCCAGAAGCTGCTGGGCAAGCGCATCGTCACGGCGAGCGCAATGTGCGATGCGGGTCTCGAGGCGAGCCTGAGTGGCCGGTTGACGGTCCTCATCGCGCGCTCGCACGGTAGGGGCCATGGCAGGAGCGCCAAGACCTCCACGCTGCGCGGCTTCACGCTCGAGAGCGTGCCCGTCGCGCTCGTGGCGGGACGGCAGACCGCGGTCCACCTGGTCATCTCGGCCGGGACGCTGCACGCGGTGCTCGCCGCGCTGAAGCAGCATCGTCGAGTGTCGCTCTACCTGGCCCTCTCGGGCGCGCCCGGCGCGGGGTCCGGTGTGCTGCACGTACAGGCGCATGTGGCGAGCCTCGCGTTCGTCCACCATGCACTGGGCAAGCACACGCCGTAGCCGACGCTGAGCGCCGCTGGGCCAGGCGCCTTGCACCACCCCGTCCCGCCATTTGCGGGGCGGGGTGGCGGCGTGTTCGGATTCGCACGCGGAGCGATAGCCACCGGCGGTGGCTCAGCGCCGATGCTGGCTCCAGGGCGGCCACCTGCCGCGCGCGTAGGACAAACGTCCAGTTATTCGTAAGAGTTGACCTACCTGCCCTTGTCGTCCGAAAAGAACGACATGGAGTGCACGACAAGGGCAGGTAGGACCGCAAATCGTGTCCCGTTTGGGGCGGGCGAAGCTGGGCTCGACACGGATGGCTTGCGCGTAGATTTGAGGGTCGTCCAAGCTACCGTGGACGAGCCGCTGCGGTGCGTCTCGAGCGGGTATCTCGCCGACGGCTGCTCCTGTGAGTCGCGCATCCCGGCCGCGGTGGTTGTCGCTGCCTGGCGTCATCAGCTGGAGCAAGGGCAGAGGAACGGCGGGTTCTTCCAATTCGCCTGGCGCGGCGAGATGTGGCTCGCCTACGGCCTCGACGACGGGCGGATCCGCGGCGTCTACTGTCCCACGCACCACGCGGCGCGAGAAGAGCGGTCCGCCGCTCCCGGGGATGCCGCTGCGCCAATCGCCCTGAGCGCCTGATCTGTAGCGACCGCCTGGGCGGCGCTCCCGGGCGGATACGATCCACGGCTTGCCGCCACCGTCGCAGCAACCCGAGACCAACACCGGCGCGACCGTCCCCGAGCGCCCGACGCTCGACGGCCTGGAGGCCAAGTGGAGTGCCGTCTGGGAGCGTGAGGGCACCTATCACTTCGATGCCTCAGCTCCGCGCGAGCGGGTGTTCGCGATCGACACGCCCCCGCCGACCGTGAGCGGCTCGCTGCACGTGGGCCACGTCTTCTCCTTCACCCACACTGATCTGATCGCGCGCTACCAGCGCATGCGCGGCCGCGAGGTCTTCTACCCGATGGGCTGGGACGACAACGGCCTCCCGACCGAGCGCCGCGTGCAGAACCACTTCGGCGTGCGCTGCGATCCGTCGATCCCCTACGACCCGAACTTCACCGCGCCTGAGGAGCCGTCGGAGAAGGAACCGATCTCAATCTCGCGCCCCAACTTCGTCGAGCTCTGCCTACGTCTGACCGAGACCGACGAGCAGGCGTTCGAGGCGCTGTGGCGCATGCTCGGCCTGTCGGTCGACTGGTCGATGACCTACACCACGATCGGCGCGCTCGCCCAGCGCATCTCTCAGCGCTCGTTCCTCGCTCTGCTCGCCCGCGACGGGGCCTACCAGCTCCAGGCGCCTACGCTCTGGGACGTCGACTTCCAGACCGCCGTTGCCCAGGCTGAGCTCGAGGACCGCGAGCGCACGGGGGCGATGCACCGCGTGCGCTTTCACATCGCCGACGGTGACGACGGGCCTGACGGTGGCGCAGGTGGAGGAGACCCGTCAGCCGCAGACGCCCTGATCGAGACCACGCGCCCAGAGCTGATCCCGGCCTGCGTCGCGCTGCTCGCACACCCCGACGACGCCCGCCAGAGCCGGCTCGTCGGCAAGGATGTGCTGACGCCGCTGTTCGCCACGCGCGTGCCGGTGCTCACCCATCCGCTCGTCGACCCCGACAAGGGCACAGGGCTTGTGATGGTGTGCACGTTCGGCGATTTGACGGACGTTGTCTGGTGGCGCGAGCTCAGTCTCCCCGTTCGCTCGGTGCTGGGCGCCGACGGGCGGCTCACAGACGTCCCCTGGGGGACTCCCGGGTGGGAGTCACAAGACGTCAGACACGCGCGCGCGCGATACGGCGAGCTCCAGGGCAAGACGATCAACCAGGCGCGCAAACGGATGGTCGAGCTGCTTTCAGAGTCGGGCGACCTCGTCGGCGAGCCCACCCCGGTGACGCGCGCGGTGAAGTTCTTCGAGAAGGGCGAGCGACCCATTGAGATCGTCACCAGCCGCCAGTGGTTCATCCGCACGGTCGACCACCGCGAGGAGCTGATCGCGCGCGGGCGCGAGCTCCAGTGGCATCCGCCATACATGCGCGCGCGCTATGAGGACTGGGTGAACGGGCTGACCGGCGACTGGTGCATCAGCCGCCAGCGCTTCTTCGGCGTGCCGTTCCCCATCTGGTATCCGCTCGACGCGTCAGGCGCCGCCCTCTACGAGGAACCGATTCCCGCGCGCGAGGACCAGCTCCCGGTCGACCCCTCGACCGACGTGCCCGAGGGATACGAGCCCGAACAGCGCGGGCAGCCAAACGGGTTCGTCGGCGACCCGGACGTGATGGACACGTGGGCGACCTCGTCGCTGACGCCGCAGATCGCCGGATGCGGAGCCCGCCCACCCGAGGACGATGCGGTCTTCGAGAAGGTCTTCCCGATGGACCTGCGCCCGCAGGCCCACGACATCATCAGGACGTGGCTGTTCACGACGATCCTGCGCTCCCACCTCGACCACGACGCGCTGCCGTGGCGGAACGCAGCGATCTCCGGCTGGGTGCTCGACCCCGATCGCAAGAAGATGTCGAAGTCGAAGGGCAACGTGGTCACGCCGATGCACCTGCTCGAGGAGCACGGCGCCGACGCCGCGCGCTACTGGGCGGCGAACGGGCGCCCGGGCACGGACACCGCGTTCGACGCCCAGCAGATGAAGGTCGGCCGCAGGCTCGCGGTGAAGCTCTTGAACGCGTCGAAGTTCGCGCTCGCCGATCTCCCCCCGCAGGGCGAGACGCTCACGCACCCGCTCGACCGCGCGATGATCGCGCGGCTGACGGCGGTCGTGAGAGATGCGACGAGCAGCTTTGACGAGTACGACTACACGCGAGCGCTCGAGCGCACGGAGGAGTTCTTCTGGTGGTACTGCGACTTCTACCTCGAGCTCGTCAAGGGGCGTCGCTACGATCCGGACCCGGACGTGAGCGCGTCGGTAAGCCGCGCGCTGCGCATTTCGCTGTCGGTGTTCCAGCGTCTGCTCGCCCCGTTCCTGCCGTTCGTCTGTGAGGAGGTGTGGTCGTGGTGGCAGCAGGGGTCGGTGCATCGCGCGCCCTGGCCGGATGCGGCAGAGCTGCTGGCCGAGGTCGGCGAGCAGCCGGAGCACGACCGCGAAGACGTGGCACTCGATGTGACCGCGGATGTGCTCAAAGAGGTGCGCAAGGCGAAGTCCGAGGCGCAGGTGAAGATGCGCGCGCCGGTCAGCCGCGTGGTCGTGCACGACACGGCGGAGCGGCTGAGCGCGCTGGAGCTGGGGGAAGGTGACCTGCTCGAGGCGGGGACGATCGAGCGCATCGAGACGGTCGAGGCCGAGGAGTTCGCTGTAGAAGTTGAGTTGGCCGAGGAGACATCGGGATCGTCCGGCTAGATAGGGTCCCCGCCATGACTCGCACCCTCATATCCGAGCTGCCCGCGCACGTCGGCGAGCAGGTCACGATCCGCGGCTGGGTGCACGTGGTGCGCGACCAGAAGCGCGTGCAGTTCGTGGTCGTGCGCGACGAATCGGGACTGGCGCAGGCGGTGCTCGGCAAGGATGACCCACCCACGGAGCTCAACGAGCAGATCACGAGCCTGAGCGTCGAGTCCGCGGTGACGCTGACGGGGACTGTGGTCGCCGACGAGCGGGTCAAGCTCGGTGGCGTCGAGCTGCAGCTGGAGAGCATCGAGGTCGACTCTCCGGCCGAGCCCGAGGTGCCGATCGCGCCCGACTCCGCCCTCGACAAGCGGATCGACTGGCGCTACCTCGACCTGCGCCGGCCCGACCGCCGGCTGATCTTCGAGGTGCAGACCACGGTCGAGCACGCGATGCGCGACTACTGGCGCAGCGAGGACTTCATCGAGATCCACACCCCCAAGCTGATGGGCTCCGCCAGCGAGTCCGGCGCCGAGCTGTTCAAGGTCGAGTACTTCGAGGGGCAGGCCTACCTCGCGCAGTCGCCGCAGTTCTACAAGCAGATGGCGATGGCCGCGGGCTTCGGCAAGGTGTTCGAGATTGGGCCCGTGTTCCGCGCGAACCCGTCGTTCACCTCACGCCACGACACGGAGTTCACGAGCGTCGACGTCGAGCTCTCCTGGATCGAGTCCCACGAGGACGTGATGGCCTTCGAGGAGGCATGGCTCGCACACGTGCTTGGCGCCGTCAAGAACGCGCATGGCGAGACGATCGAGGCAACGTTCGCCACCGAGGTGATCGTGCCGGCGCTCCCCTTCCCGCGTGTGACGCTGGAGCAGGCCAAGGAGTTGCTGCGCGAGCACGGCCACGACTCGGTTCCCGGTCCCAACCACGACCTCGATCCCCCGAGCGAGCGCGCGCTGAGCGCACTGATCAAGGAGCAGCACGGCCACGAGTTCGCGTTCGTGACTGAGTACCCGACCTCGGTGCGGCCCTTCTACCACATGCGCTTCGAGGATCGTCCGAGTGTGACCAAGAGCTTCGACTTGCTGTGGCGCGGGATCGAGCTGACCACGGGTGCCCAGCGCGAGCACCGCTACGAGCAGCTACTGGCCCAGGCGGCCGACAAGGGCGTCGAGACGGCCCCGATCCAGTACTACCTCGACTTCTTCCGCTACGGCGCTCCGCCTCACGGCGGCCTCGGTTTTGGGCTCACCCGTCTGCTGATGCAGCTCCTCAACCAGGACAACGTGCGCGAGGTGACGTTCCTCTATCGCGGCCCGAATCGCCTGGAGCCGTAGGACGGACGCTGGGCGGCGCTATGCGGCGTCCTTGATCATCCACATGCCTCCGGAGCCCGTCACCGGTGCTCACTGCGTCCTGGCCTAGCTTGCCCAGCGCCGTCCTAGATTTTTCGAGAGGATCAAGATCGGGTTGCTCCGTAGGAGCACCCGGGAGCGGGATCCGGGCGCGATGGCCGCCGATACCCTCCGGCCGCGAATGCCGTCCGCAGTCATGTCTACCTTCAGATGATGATGTTCGTAAACGAGTTCACCGACGGCATAGAGATCGACCAGGTACTGCTGGTCCACGAGACCGAGCGCCGTCAGCGGCGCGATGGCGGCGACTACCTGCGCCTGCAGCTGGGCGACCGCACCGGCGCGGTCGTCTGCATGGTGTGGGAAGAGCTGGTGGAGGTGGAGGACCTGGCGTACGCCGGCGAGCCGGTGCACGTGCGGGGCCGTTACACCATCCACCCGCGCTTCGGCCCGCAGATCAACTTGTATGGCTTGGAGGCAGCCGCGCCCGGAAGCTTCTCGCTGGAGGACCTGCTCGATGGCCCGGTGCGCTCGGTCGAGCAGATGGAAGGCGAGGTACGCGAGCTGCTGGACACGATTCAGGAGCCGCACCTGCGCATCCTGCTGGAGTGCGTGTTCGGCGAGGACTCAGAGCTGTGGGCCGGCTACCGTGTCGCTCCCGCGGCCAAGTACTACCACCAGGCTTACCGCCACGGCCTCTTGGAGCACTGTCTCGGGGTAGCCCAAGCGGTCAGCGCGATCTCAGCGACTTTCCCGGGCATCGACCGCGATGTCGCGGTCACCGGGGCGCTGCTGCACGACATCGGCAAGCTCGAGGCCTACACCGATCAGGCCCCGCCCGCCCGGCAGGACCGGATCATCGACCTCACCGATGTGGGCAAGCTGCACGGCGAGATCGCGCTGGGCTACTACCGCATCCGTCGCACGATCGAGGACATCGAGGGCTTCCCCGCCGAGCTGGCGCAGGCGGTGGGTCACATCATCCTCTCTCACCATGGCGCCCTGGAGCACGGCAGCCCGGTTGTGCCGTGCACGCGGGAGGCGACGTTGGTGCACATGATCGACAACCTCGGCGGGCGCCTGGGCAGCTTCGATCGCCTCGAGAAAGAGCTTGCCCCCGGCAAGCGCTGGTCGAATTTCGACCGCGTGATCGGCGGCGGCGCGTTCTTCGCCGAGCGAGGCGGCGCGGAGCGGAGCGATGGCGAGGAGATCGGCAAGCCGCCGGTGCCCGTGCGCGAAGCGGCCTGAGGGTTCGCGGCGTGAGCCTGAAGTTCTGAAAGTTCGCAAATAGCGTACGTTCGGACCGCTCGTGCCACAGTCGTCTCCCCATCGAGTTCTATGGTTCTTGACCGATGGCAAAGGACACCGAGAAGCTGATCCGCCAGCTGTCGCTGATTTCCTACCTGATGGCCGAGCGCCGGCCAGTCACGGCGTTGGAGATCCGGCGCGACGTGGAGGGCTACAGCGGCATGAACGAGGACGCCTTCGCGCGGCGCTTCTACGCCGATCGCTCGGAGCTCGAGTCGCTGCGCATCCAGCTGACCGTCGAGCGACCGGCCGACGGGGCGGCTGAGCAGGAGAATTACTCGCTGCGGCCGGAGAACTTCCATCTGCCCGCGATCGCGTTCACCGACAAGGAGCTCGCTGCGCTGCAGACCGCGCTGAGCCTGCTGGACGGCGAATTCGCCTACGCCGAGCCGCTGCGGCTGGCACTGCAGCAGATCACCTGGGGGCGGCCCAGCCCGTTGCGGGCTCCCGAGCAGCGTTCGGTCGCGCTCGGCATCACCGCCTCGGCCGGTGGGCATGAGCTCTCGGCGCGCCTGGCGAAGGTCGAGACGGCGATCTTCCGCAACAAGACGATCGTGTTTGATTACTACACGATGGAGCGCGACGAGGTGGGCTCCCGTCGCGTCGATCCCTACCACCTGCTGTTCCAGGGTGGCCAGTTCTACCTGCTCGGCTACGCGCACGAGCGCGAGGCGATCCGCGTGTTTCGCCTGTCGCGCATCCGCGGCAAGGTGTCCTACGCGACCAAGGCCGAGCACGACTTCCGCCGGCCAGCGGATTTCGATCCGCGCGCCTACGCCAACCGCGCCGACTGGCAGCTCGGCGACGAGCAGGGCGTGGCGGAGATCGTCGTCTCCGAGCGGATCGCGTGGCTGCTCGAGCGTCACTTCGGCCGTTACGGCGAGATCGACAGCTTGGGTGACGACAGGCTCTTTCGCACCGGCTACTCAAATCCACGCGGCCTCATCTCCTGGGTGCTCGGACTCGGCGCGCACGCTCGCCTACGGGGTCCCGAGGAGCTGGTCGGCGAGCTGGAGCGGCGGCTGGAGCTGCTCTCCGAGCGCCACGGCGAGACGCTCCCCGGAGCCGATGAAGTGGTGAGCAGGGCCTCGACCGGGGGTGCCCAGCGCGTATCGGGAGCGCGTGCGCGCGGCGGGCGCAGGGGGGCAGCGGCGGAGGGTGGCGATCACGAGGGATCCGCACGCCGCGACGAGGCCGCGATCCGGCCCGAGCGCTTTGCGCGACTGGTGACGCTCGCGAGCATCCTGATCCAGGCCGGCCGCGTGGGGGAGCGGGTGAACATGGAGGAGATCTGCGAGCGGTTGCAGCTCTCAGATGAGGAGCTGCGCGAGGACCTGAATGTGTTGAACGTCGTCAACTTCGGCGGCGGCTCCTACGTGCTGTACGCGGAGATCAATGAGGAGGAGGGTGAGATCGAGGTCGACCCGGAGCCCTACAGCGACAACTTCGACCGGCCCGCCCGCCTCCTGCCGGTCGAGGGCAAGGCGCTGGTGGCGGCGATTGACCTGATCGGCGAGCACATCCCCTAGGGCTCGCTCACCTCTGCCCGTGAGAAGATCGTCGCGGCGCTCGGCGAGGACCCGATGGAGCAGGGATTGCAGGTCGCCCACGCGGGGGGCGATGACTCCGAGGTGGCACGGGTGGTCTCCACCGCGATCGTCGAGCGGCTGATCATCGAGCTGGAGTACTACAAGGAGAACGAGGACGAGATCGTAGAGCGCCGGGTCGAGCCCTACGCGCTGACGAACGGCCGCGAGGGCTGGTATGTGGCGTCGTTCGACCCCGAGCGCGACGGCATGCGCCACTTTCGCCTCGATCGGATCAAGCGCGTGACGGTCACAGATGAGACGTTCGAGCCCCGGCCGGAGGTCGACCCGGCGGCGGAGGTCGGCGGCTGGTTGCGCACCGGCGAGGTGGAGGCTTCGCGTACGGCGCGCGTGTGGGTCTCTCCCGAGCGCGCGCGCTGGGCGCGCGAGGCCCGGCGGGTCGTGGAGGAGCGCTCGGACGGCGCGGTCGTTGTGGAGCTGAGCTTCGCCGGCCGCGATTGGCTCGTGCGGGAGATCCTCAGGGAAGCGGGCGATGCCGCGGTGCTCGAGCCCAAGGACGCGCGCGACGCCGTCCGCGCCGCGGTGGCTCGGCTGCGCGAGGCCCACTCCGTGCCGGCCGGCGTGTAGACGGGCGCCCCTCTCGAGAACGTGAGTCGCCGCGAGCAGATCAAGATGTCCGACGCGGAGGTCGCCGCGTTTCTCGCCGCGGAGCGAACCGTGACCTGCGCTACCAGCGGACCGCGTGGATGGCCTCACCTGATGCCGCTGTGGTACGTGCTGCGCGCGTCTGCCGACGGGGAGCCCGCTCCGCGCATCTGGGCCTGGACGTACGCGGCTTCTCAGAAGACGCGTAACCTCGAGCGCGACCCACGCGCGACGCTCCAGGTTGAGGCCGGCGAGGCCTATGAGGAGCTGCGCGGGGTGATGCTCGAGTGCGACGTCGTCATCCACCGCGCCCTGGAGACTGTGAGCGCGCTCGGGCAGGAGATCCTCGCTCGCTATGCCTCTCCCCGTGGCGAGCCTGTGGTGGAAGAGCTGCCCGCCGAGGTGAGCGCGATGGTCGAGGCGCAGGCGGCCAAGCGCGTCGGGTTCGAGTTCCTCGAGCGTCGCCGCGCCACGTGGGATCACCGCAAGCTCGCGGGCGTCTACTGAAGGCCGCTCGGATGGCACGGGCTGCGGCACCAGTCACCGTGCCATGACGGCCCGAACGGCATAACGATCTACCTTCGCGGGACATCCGCTCCCGCGAAATCCAGTCTGCCACCTGGAGTCGCCGTGACGAGGCTTAGAACCTGTTTCAAGAAGATCGGCACGTCCGGATGCGGGTGGGTGGGATCGATACGCGGCGCTGGACACCGATCGAAGATCCCGTGGATCTTCGATCGTCTCGCCACGTGATGGCTCGCGCATGCTGGGCGATCCCGGATGATCGGCAGCATGCGCTTCGCCGGGTGGGCGGGCATTCGATCCGTCGGGTGGGTGGGCATTGAATCTTCCATGAACACCCCGACCACACCACCTATCTTGAAACAGGTTCATAGCCCGTGAGACGTAGCCCGGCTCGGCCCGAAGGCAGGATGCCGGTTACTCTCCCGGGCAATGGAGCCGCTCAAGGGACTGATCCTCTCGGGGGGCAAGGGCACGCGCCTGCGCCCGATCACGCACACGAGCGCCAAGCAGCTCGTGCCCGTGGCGAACAAGCCGGTCCTGTTTTATGGGATCGAGGCGATGGCCGAGGCCGGGATCGAGCAGGTCGGGATCATCATCGCTCCGGAGACGGGCGAGGAGATTCGCCAGGAGGCTGGCGATGGCTCGCAGTTC
>Ga0116217_10003899_pt1 | contig 13398 bp, 9 predicted proteins | sample Sb_taG_6_FD_89697 | JGI IMG/M metagenome (GOLD analysis project Ga0116217, IMG submission 89697) | Peat soil microbial communities from Weissenstadt, Germany - Sb_50d_4_PS metaG | ecosystem: Environmental > Terrestrial > Soil > Wetlands > Peat | place: Germany: Weissenstadt | collected 2010-09-21 | reverse complement strand
GACGAGTACCGGCGCCTCGAACCGGTCGCGCCACACACCCCGTTCGTGCCCCCGGGGGCACCGGCGGCCCTGCGCCTGGCCGTCGCCAAGGCGTACGGCAGGCCGCCGGCTACGAAATCCCAGGTTCGGTCACCGTCGTCCGAACGGGAGAGCGCCACGGCTCCCGGCGCTCCTGTTGCGGTTTACCTGCAAACACGGCCCCGTCGGCTGTCGAACTCCGGCCCGGGCGACTGAGCGGACACGGAACCCCAGTGTTGCCATCTTCACCTGCCCGCCCGCGGTGCCCCGGCGTCGACGCCGCCGGGCGCGACCGCGGTCGTCGATGAGCAAGGGCTCGACGTGGCCGTGGCGAGCGTTGCCGCGAGCCGTGAGCGGTGGGCGAACACCTCGGTGGCCGAGCGGGTCGGGCTGCTGGAGCGGGTGATCGCGGATACGCTCGCGGCGGCCCCGGAGTGGATCGCCGACGCTTGCCGGGCCAAGGACATCGCGCCGGGCGCGTCCGCGGTCGGCGAGGAATGGATCAACCTGGCGATCGCCGTCCGAAACGCGCGGCTGCTGCGCGACAGCCTGCGCGACATCGGACGCGACGGGCGCCCGCGGCTGCCCGGCCCGCTGGCAGCGGGTCCCGGGGGCCGGGTCGTGGCGCCGGTGTTTCCCCCAAGCGCCTACGACCGCATCCTCTACCCGGGCACAAGGGCCGAGGTGTGGCTGCCGCCCGGCCGCACGCCGGGCGAGGTCACGAGCCAGCAGGCCTGGGCCTACCGCGAGCCGCGCCCCGATCCGGTGGTCGAGCTGGTGCTCGGCGCCGGCAACGTCTCCTCGATCGCCCCGCGCGACCTCCTCTACGGCATGTTCGTCGAAAACCGCGTCGCCGTGCTCAAGTGCAACCCGGTCAACGCCTACCTGGCGCCGCACTGGCAGCGAGCATTCCGAGCGCTGGTCGAGGGCGGCTTTCTGCGGATCGTCACCGGCGACGCCTACCTCGCCGGCCATCCCGACGTCGGCCACATCCACCTGACCGGCTCGGACCAGACCTTCGAGGCGGTCGTGTTCGGGCCAGGTCCCGACGGCGCGGCGCGCAAGGCGCGCGGCGAGCGTCTGGTTGAGGTCCCGGTGACGGCCGAGGGCGGCAACGTCTCGCCGGTGATCATCGTTCCCGGGCGCTGGTCGGCGTCGGACCTGCGCTACCAGGCCGCGCACGTGGCCACGATGCTCGCCAACAACGCCGGCTTCAACTGCAACGCCGCGCGCGTGCTCATCACCGCCGCGGCCTGGCCCCAGCGCGAGGCGTTCCTCGACGCGCTCGAGCACGCGCTCGCCTCACTCCCCCCGCGCTGCGCCTACTACCCGGGCGCGGCCGAGCTACACGCCGCGTTCCTACAGCGCCACCCCGACGCCCGCCGCCTGGGCAAAGATGGCGAGGGCACGCTGCCCTGGACCCTCGTCCGCGGAGCCGACCCCAAAGACCCCGAGGACCCCTGCTTTACCACCGAGGCCTTTTGCAGCCTAATGGCCGAGACGGCGCTGCCCGCAACGTCGACCAGCGAGTTCCTCGACCGCGCGGTGCACTTCTGCAACGACACGCTGTGGGGCACGCTGTGCGCCACGCTGTTCGCCAAGCACCACCGCGACACCGAGACCGCCGCCGCCGTCAACCGCGCCGTGCGCGACCTGCGCTACGGCTCGGTGGCCGTCAACCTCTGGGCCGCCAGCGCCTACGCGCTGAACGTGTGCAGCTGGGGCGCCTACCCCGGCCACACCGACAGCGACATCCAGTCCGGGCGCGGCACCGTCGCGAACACCTTCATGCTGCGCGACCCGGAAAAGTCCGTCCTGCGCGCGCCATTTCGCTACCGACCCCGGCCCGCGTGGTTCGCAGGCCACACCAACTCCGAGCCGACGCTGCGCGCGCTCGCCCACCTCTGGGCGAATCCGTCGCCCGCCACGCTCACCCGCACGCTCGCGGCGGCACTGCACCCCTAAGGACCAACGGCGCAGCAAGCCGGCCGAGGTAACCTCGGCCTCCGAGCCGCAAACGAGCGTCACCCGACTTCGAACCGTCCGCAGCCTACCGACACCGCTCAACCGGACATCATCGACCGACGATACCCCCGCGAGACGCGGATCGGTGCGCAGTGCAGCATCCCCGCCGATGGTCCGAGGGCCACTGACCATGCACAGCCGACCTGCATGACTGCTCCGTTCGGCAGCAAGCGAGCGTCTCCGCTCGGGTGGCCGAGACGCCCGCGTGGGACGACACGCGGAAGCGCACCGAGGTTCGCCGGTCGTCAGGCTCTACATAGGCACGAGGCGTATCGGTACGTCGGCGGAGGCGAGTGGACCCCAGTTGCGCAATGCGCGAGAAGCGAGCGCCCGACACGGCGCCCGTGCCGCTCCGACGAGACGCGGGCCCCCGACGAGCGCGATCCGTTGGAGGCGTGCGTCCGGCGCGGGTGGCGTGAATCGTCGAAGCGATCGTCAGCGTCGGTCGGCGCGGGCGCTCCCTTCCGTGGCATTGCGATCACGCCGATCAACGGGGCGGACGATTGCTCGCCGTCGAAACCAATCGTCCCGTCGAGGCCATCGTCGCTGCCCAGCTCCAGCCCGACGGCGGTCGTAGCCGTTCGCTGAGCCGTCGATCTCGAGCAAGCACGGACGCGGCCGTGCATAGGCACGCAGTTCCGCGGACGGACGTCACAGTCCTCGATCAGCGGCTGCCGCTTCGGCCTCGCGAAGCGGTCGCCTCGTCGCCGCGAGCTCGGGCGCTGCCGCAACTCGTCCGATCCGGTAACGCGACCAGCGCGCGCAACGGCGCCTGCTCGCTCAGGAACGCACAAGTCTCGGGCGCCCATCCGCTAGCTGGTCGGCGGCTAGCTCCACATGGTCGCCGACTTGTGCTTGTTCGCCGAAGCGAAGGCCCCGCTCGAGCGGGGTCAGAAGACGAAAGCGCTCGTCCCGCGACGTAGGCAAACCACGTGGCTGACTCGCCTCGCGGCCGGCGCCGCTGTGGCGACGAAGCGAGTCCAGGGAGTGGGCCGAGGCGCTCGCTCGGGGAGGGCTTAGCGCCCGCCGTTCTACCCTGGGCTGACCACGCCGCAACCCAGTCCGCGTCCAGACGACGCCGGACTCTGCATCGCCGCCGCCGGCAGCGAGTAAGTGTGGGCGATCCGGTCAGTCGTGATCCGGCCCTTGGTCGCGTGCGCCGGGTCCGACCAGAGCGCCGCGTACCAGCCTTGGGCGACACGAGCGTGCACGGGGTGCCCTCCGACGATGCCGGCGGCGGACATCAGGTGGTCACCGCCACCTCAGCCCGGGCGTCCGCGGGCCTGCGCCAGCTTCTGCAGGAACTCCTGTGCGCGCGGATTGCCTGCCCGCCGAGCCGGCATGAACTGCCTCTCGGCCTCCCGCAACCGGCCTCGATCCAGATACATGGCGCCGAGGTTGAGTGAGCCGTTGGAGTTGCCGCGGCGGACCGCGCGTCGGAACGCGGCCTCGGCGCCTCTGAGGTCTCCCCTCATCCTCAGCAGGCTGCCCAGGTTGACCGAGCCTGCGGGATTTCCCAGCCTGTCGGACTCCCAGAATTCGGCCTCGGCCTGCTCAATCCTGCCGGCGGCCAAGGCGCCCTTGCCGCGGTCGAACGCGGCCACTGCATCGGCCGCTTTTTGAAGGTCTTCAACCCGAGGGGAGGCCACGGAAGATGACCGCGCCCGTTCGCGGCGGGGCTTGGCGCGCTTAAGAGCATCAAGGTCGACCTGACTGAGCGCCCCCATGCGGAAGTCGCCGATCTGCTTGCGGGCGCGGCGCTGCTCGATGCCGTAGGTGAGGTCTACGGAGATCTGGCCGTCGCGGACGCTGACCCCACCGCGCGTCCGGTCCGGGAAGAGCAACTCGACCACGACACGGGCGCGCCAGTCCTCGCCCGAGATCGTCTTCCACTCGACCTGCTCAGTCAACGAACTGTCTGGGCCTGGCGGCTCGGCGGTCGCGATGAGAACCCGGAAGTAGTCGTAGAGATGGCTGGCGGGGTCCAGCGCAACGAACAGCGCGGCGGTCAGCCGGTCTGCCTTGCCCAGTCGGCGCCGACCTTGTCGACAGCCGCCTGGGATGACCCGAAGACAGCCTGACGAGCGAATGCGCCGATCGCCTGGTTGAGCGCCTCCGCATCGCCCGGGTCGGCGTCGAAGTGCTCAACGTCGACGACCCACGATTCACCGGACCACCGGATCAGGGTCCCGCGGTCGCGGGGCGTCACGATCAGATCAGAGCGGCGTGTCTGCCGATCGGGATCGCATAGCTGGGTGAACCGCCGTCAGGAGTGGTCGTCAACACTAGCCGCGGTCGCTGATGACGAGGTCGGCGTCACCTGGGAAGTGCACGACCGCCCAGCGTGCAGCGAGAATCGGCGCGAGGAGGAGTTGCAGGTCGACCAGCCGCGCGCCGGTGGCGCTGTTGGGTCCGCCGAGGTGGGGGCTGTTCTTCCGCAGTTCGGCTAGCAGCCTTCTGCGAACTCGTTCTGGAACTCAGGCCCACGGGCAAAGAGACCGGCGACGAACGCCACCGCCCCGAAGAGCCAGCCGCGGCGTCCGGCGGCTGATCCCGCTGTTCGAGGGTGTCGAGCGCTCTCGGAACGAAGCTCTCATAGCCCCAGGCGAAGTCGAGGGTCCGTTCCGGCCCGAGCGAGTCATCGTCGACGTCGTAGAGCCCGATCTCGCCACCGACCTTCGACGCCGAGCTCACATGTGATCGCGGCGCAGCCAGGCTCCGCACCCACAGCGGGCGGCTGCGCGCGCTCTTCTTGGGCGTCAGCCGAGAATCGCCCCAAGAACGCTGCGGGCAGGTAGTGCTGGTAAGTACCGACGGTTGACCGCTTGGCATCGCCCATATCCCTCAGTCTGACCGACCGCCCGGCGGGTCCCGAGCCGGCGGCTTCTCCCCCTAGCCCGCGTTCCCGGCCGGAACGGTCGTGTCCAAACAGAGCACGAGCCCTCGCCGGGATCGACCGACTTGCTCACGAGGGCCTGGGAAAGAAGACTACGCGCGTCCTCGTCGGGCGACTCGCCGCCCGCCGGATCACGCGCCGGATCCTCTGTCGCCAAGGCGATAGGGAGATGAGAATCGCGGGGAAAGTGGAAGCGATCGTCCGATCGCGGCAGGACGAAGCCCCGCTATTGGGCCGCCACGACGTCGCTGGCTCATTGGCGACCTCATCGACAAACGGGGGAGACATCTCTCACCGGCCGATCGTGTGCCGGCTTTGGCGACCTGTGATCGTGAGTAACGCTGTCGTGATCGTGGACGTTTTCGGGTCGCTTCACGCGGCACGCGGCCAGGGGCGGACACTTGATAAACGTCGCGAGAGCCGAGCGTCGGCGCCGGTGTCGCGCAGCGGTCAGCCGCCGCTCAGCGGCCTTAGCCCCAACGTCCTTTGCTGTCGCGAGAGGCCCGTAGCTGAGACGATCACGACCGTGGAGGAATGGGGCAGATCATGATCGCCGTGCGGGTTATCGTTGGGGTGCTAGCGGTCGCGGGCGTCGCCGCCGTCATAGCGTCGATGCTGCGCACCGTCGTGGTGCCCCGGGCTGTGCCGGCACGCCTCGCGCGCGCTGCCTTCCTTACCGTGTACTGGCTGCTCCGGGTCCGGCTGCGGGTGACGGGGCGATCCGACTACGCCACTAGGGACCGGATATTTGCGGTCCGGGCGCCTCTGGGGCTGTTCGCTCAGCTCACGATCTGGGGCGTACTTCTCTGGCTTCTGTTCGCCGCGCTGTTCTGGTCTCTGATCGCCTCGACGGTCAGCAGCCCGACGATCTCGCACGCGTTGGAGCTATCGGGGTCATCGATGCTCACGCTGGGGTTTGATTCTCCAGGCGGGCTGTCGCGACAGCTGGTCGCGTTCGCCGCGGCCGGGGTCGGCCTGACGCTTCTTGCCCTCGTGATCGCCTACCTGCCGGCGCTGTACGGCGCATTCTCCCGACGTGAGGAAGTGGTCACCAAGCTCACGGTTCGAACCGGCGCCCCGCCATCTGGTCCTGCGCTGCTCGCCAGCAGCTGGGAGCTCGGCCGGTTTGATCAGCTGGAGGAGGTGTGGGCCCGCTGTGAAGACTGGTTCATCGAAATCGGCGAAGCCCACACCACCTTCCCGAATCTCAGTTTCTTCCGCTCGCCACGTGCGAGCAACCACTGGGTGCTCGCCTCTGAAGCCGTGCTCGACGGCGCAGCCCTCCTGATCACGGCCTGCGGCGTACCGCGACAGTCCCGGAGCGAACTCTGCCTGCGCGCCGGGATCCACGCCCTGATCTCGATCGCAGACTTCCTCGGTATTCCCCACCACCCGCCGGGACCCGGCACGGAGATCATCCTCTCCGAGGAGAAGTTCAATACGGCGTTCAGCCATCTCCAGAGCATCGGCGTCCCGATGCATGATGATCGCGAATCCGCCTGGGTCGCCTTTCGAGCCCTACGCGCCCGGTACGAGCCGCTGCTCGCGGCGCTCGGTCGCATGACCGACGCGCCACGGAGCGACTGGAGCTCCTGGTCTGAGGACACCCCGCGCCACACCCCTCCGCTACTCAGACCACGACGAGGGTCGCGTGACTCCGCGGGGTCAAAAGCGACGACTCGATTTGGGAACTCGGGCGGCCCCCCTCGATGACGTTAGCGGCAAGTTCGTGCCGTGAGGACGTGCTCGCACGCAGACCTTGCTGGCGCGTCCTTCCGTTCAAGCCGGGGGTCCTGGCGATCGACCGCCTCGAGTTCCAGCACGTCAGCTGACGGCTCTGGATTACCAGCGAGGCGCAGCCACTCCTCCGGTACGAACAGAACTTTCGAGCCGTCGCTCCGCGCGCGCACCCGAATTGTGCTATCCGCGGTCATCACCTGCACTCCGCCCGCGAAATGAAGGACATGGTCGGCCACATCGAGGATCTCATCATCAGCGTCCGCCGACCGGTACGAGGGCGATCGGCGAGACAACTCGACCGTGTCGCCATGACCCTCCCGGAGCTTCACCGCCCCCGGATCCCCACCCGGAAACAGGCCGCGATCCAGCTCAGCAGACCACGCGCAGCCCCACGCAATCGCATGTTCTCGCCGTACTTCTTTCGCGTCGGACTCCTCGATCACACGGAGCGGCACGATCACGCACATCTCACCGTCCACCTCGGTCGACCGTTTCACGGAATCCAGCCCCCGGGATCCAGCCCGACCAGCTCGCCGCGCGACCATCCGTAATCCGCTCACCGGCACGCGCAACGACCATCGCCCGGCGGCTCGAGAGCCGGAACACGGTCCGAGCCGCATTTAGTTACAGCCGGACTTCGCTACACGACGGTCTGCGACCGCGGCGCGACCACCACTGGCGCCTCCGAGTTCCCTCCGCGTGCGAAAGCAGGAGCGGCGGAGTTTGAGCACATCCTTGTCGCCAGCTCGAACCTGCGGTTGCATCGCGACGTCACCGCTAACTCGTCGGTGGCGACGAGCTAACAGTCGCGCTGCCGCTTCGCCGCGAACTCGGGCATGTGCGCCTGGGCCAAGCTGACTGCTGAGATGGACGACAACCAGCGCTGATCGGTCGCTTCTGCAACCGGTTGGGTACGCGGCAGCCGCCATCGCGCACCCATCCGACGATCGCGGCGGCGATGTCGCCCCTGTAGAACGGGTCTGCGCCGGATGCCCGAACCGGCCGTGATCTCCGGTCCGGCGTCGCTGGGCCGCCTCCGATAGAGCAGGCAGCAAACCAATCCGCTCTCGAGAGGAGGGAGCCGTTCCGCTCATCTGTTGTTGGACGCCGCCGGCCGACCTCGGTCGCGTGCAACCGCGCGCGGGCATCATGCCGGTCGGAGTCCCCGGAAGAGAGGCCGCCGGTATCCGGCCAATCCGCCGACGGTCGAGGTAATCGCGGTCATGCGCCAGGCCGGCGACGGCCGTCACGGCCGCTGCATGCGCGAGCTGATCGTGGTGTTGTGGCGCGCCGGTCTACGGATCCGCGAGGCGCTGATGCTCGCCGAGACCGATCTGGACGAGCGGCGCAGCAGTGTGATGGTGCGCCACTCGACGTCGACGAGGACCTCGCGGCGCCGGGGGTCGGCCCGGGGACGTCGTCCCCGGGCCTTGAGGACCTCGGGCCCGCCGTTGCGTTCGAACACGATTGCGCGCGTCGCGTTACCGCGTACGGGTTGAGCCTGCGTGCGACCGAGTGGCAGCGATCGGCCGCACGTTGTTACGCCGCCACTGCACCGACTACGCGACTGGTCCTGGTGCGGTCAACGTCGGTGGCCGGCGCCTCGAGGACGTGAGCCGCGATCGCGAGGCTGTTGACCATCCGGTCGGTCTCCTCCGCGACCGGCACCGCAGGCCCGACCAGCGCCGCGAGCTCCTGCTGGGTCTCGCGCAGCGGCGGCAGACCCGACGGCGCCCGGTGCTCGCGCGCTGCTGCTGCGACCTCGGCGAGCGTCGCGTCCAGCTGATCGGCCAGCGTCCATGCCACGGGCGGCGCGGACGGCAGCTCGTCCTCGAAATACGCCTCGAGCGCGAGCGCTCCGTCAGCGAAGCGGCGCATGCTCGTCAGGATCCCGGTCGCCCGATCGGTGCCGAACTGCGCGCGCCCCATCTCCGGTTCGAGCAACGCGCGCTGAACCGAGGCCTCGGTGTTCGTCCGCGCCAGCCGCGCGCGAGCGCGGGCTGCGGCGACCGCATCGCGGCCTTTGCCGCCGTCGAACCATGAGCCCAGCAGCGCGTGCACGTACACACGGTCCGCCTCGATCAGGTCCGCGGTCGTGTCGGGGAGCAGCGTCCGCTCCCAGGTGGGCCAGAGTGCGTAGATGCCGAGTGTGATGGTCGCGCCGATCGTCGTGTCGAGCAGCCGGTCGAGCGCGGTCGCGAACTCGTCGTGCACTCCCGCGTACGCCACGAAGAAGATGATGAAGGCGGTGATCGACAGCGTGAACAGCCCGTAGTTGGCGAACAGAAACGCGGAGACCGCGAACGAGAGCCCGGTGATCAGCGTTGCGAGCGCATATGGCCCGGGATGCAGCGCGGCGGTGATGAGCGTCGCGAGGACGACGCCGAGGGCGGTGCCGACGTAGCGCTGCAGGCCCCGCGTGAAGGTCGAGCCGAAGTCCGGCCGGAGCACGAACAGGACCGTCAGCGGGAGCCAGTAGCCACGTGCCAAGCCGGAGACCTCGGCGATCGCGGCCGCGACGGCGACCGTCAGACTGAGGCGGATCGCGTGCCGGAACGCGCTCGAACGCAATGTCAGGTTGGCGCGCAGGATCGGGCCCGGGCGGCGCAGCCCGAGCTCCGCGCGCCGCGGCCGTGTGTGGCGCACGGGATCGGGGGGCGGCCCCTCACCCTGCCAGGATGTGGCCAGATCGACTGCGCCCCGGAGCTCCGCCCGTACCGACGCGCCGCGCCGGAGCATCTCTTCGAGTTCCTGGGCCTGGAGGATCTCGCCGGCGCCGCGGTCGGCCGCGAGCTCGTCGCGCAGGGCGGCCACGGACTGGTCGAGACGGTCGCGGATCGAGTCCGCGTCAGCTTCCCAGCGCCCAGATTCAAGCGCGTCCGCGACGGCGACGAGCGCCTCCGCCGCAGCGCCGCGGCCGACGTCGACGGCGCGCCCAGATACAACCGGGTCGACGGGCTCGAGGCGCTGCCGCGCGATGCGGAGCGACACCAGGTCGAGGTACGTGCGATCGGCCTCGTCGACGAGGACGCGGAATGCCTCGACGGACGGGCTCGGCACCGCGGTCGACCCGACCGACGCATCGAGCGCCTGACGCGCTGCGGTCTGGGCCTCCAGGATCGGCCTGCGGTCGTCGGCGTTCGGGTCGCGGACCCACCTTGCCAAAGCCCGGTAGACCCTGGCGATTGCCCGGCGCTCGGGCAGATGAGCGTGTGCGCGCCAGGGCACGAGCACGAGCGCGATCGCGAACAGACCGCCGGCGAACGCGAGCGCGGCGCGCTCGAGCGCGTGCGCGGCGTCCGCCGGCGCGCTCGAGACGACGGTGATCGTGAGCGGCGCCATCAGCGCGACGAAATATGTCGACAGGCCGAGCGCGATGAACATCCCCGCGCCGAAGCTCGCAACGGCGAGCAGCGCGACGAGGACGATGGCGCTGTGGCCTGCGAGCTCGCCGACGAAGCTGCAGCCCGCGACGCTCACGCAGGTGATCAGCATCGCGCGGACCCTGCCGCGATACGGCCCGCCCGAATCGGTAAGGCCGACCATCAGCGCTCCACCCGAGATCGCCACCGCCTCGATCAGATCGCCGGTCGCGGCGCCGATGAACAGCGGAATGCCGACACCGAGCGCGAACCGCACACCCCATTGCAGCTTCAGCCCTTCGCGCTCGAAGCGAATCGTTCCCCGGAGGATGCTCCGCGTCGCGCCCACGGTGCCCACAGACGCTATCGAGTCGCGATCCTGCGGCGGACCGGGGTTCGCGACCGAAATCCGTCTTGGCTGCGGCAGGCCCGAGATGCTTGCGGGCCACGCGACGACGACAGTGAAGACCGACGGTGAGCGCGCACGAGGAGCAGGACAGCTGTAGCCGGGGCCGTCGGGACGTCAGTGCATACGCCGGACTGGCGCCTGGACGTGGTAAAGGTCGACGGACGTTGACGATCGCAATGCGCGACAACCAGTCGTAAGTGATCTCTCCGACCCGGCCATTGCTTTCGTCATCCGGGCCCGCGCGGAGCGCGCTTGCGCTTCGGCGACATTGCGCTCGTCACGGGCCGACCCGACGGCGAGCCGGAGCGCACGATCGGATTCGCCCAGAAGCAGCCGCTGGCCGGCGTCTATCCGCCGCGGCTGCTTTGCCAGGGATTGGGTGCGCGCAGCTCGCCGGTGTGCGCGTTGTCGCGTTGGACGAGTTGCGGTAGCACCTGGGCTCGCGGCGACGAGGCGACCGCTTGGCGAGGCGAAGCGGCAGTCGCTGATCGAGGACTGTGACGTCCGTCCGCGGGAACTGCGTGCCTATGTACGGCCGCGTCCGTGCCTGCTCGAGATCGACGGTTCAGCAAACGGCTACGACTGCCGTCGGGCTTGAGCTGGGCAGCCACGACGGCCTCGACGGGACGATTGGTTTGACGGCGAGCAGTCGTGCGCCGCCGCCGGACGGCGTGATCGGTTTGCCACGGAAGGGAACGCCAGCCCGCACCGACGCTGACGATCGCTTCGACGACTCACGCCACCTCCGCCGGACGCTCGCCTCCAACGGATCGCGCGTCGGGAGCCCGCGTCTCGTCGGAGCGGCACAGGCGCCGTGTCGGGCGCTCGCTTCTCGCGCCAAGCGACACTCGTCGGATGGTGGAATGGTGCGCGGTCGGACTGTTGACGACTCCGTCTCGATTCGCCGGGCCCGCGGTGTGCGGGGCCGTGCGGATGGGGTGCGGGGTGGCTGGCGGCGGGCTGTCGGGCGGCGGCGGTGGTGTCGCGGGCGGGTCGGCGTACGCTTTCGCGATGGTGGCGACGTATTCGCGTGTCGGAGAGGGGGGTGGCTTACGGGCGGTGCTTGATTCGGCGCAGGTCGAGTTCGTTCACGGCGGGGTCGCGACCGCCGTGGCGACGCGGGATCGCGATCTGGTGCCTGCGGTCACGCGGGCGTTCGGTCCGCAGGTTTCGCCGGAGGGGTCGGTGTTGTCGCTGTGCGTTGTCGCGGCGGTTGGCTCGAGGTCGAGGATCAATCTCGAGGGCAACGGAGCGATCGCTGTCGTGTTCAGTCCGCCGACGGTAGCGCGCGGATTGCAGGTCAAGGGCGTGGTGCGCGAGTTGCGTGAGCCCGGGCCGATCGAGCTGGCGCGCGCCGAGGAGCACTTGCTGGCGTTCGTCGCGCAGTGCGTTCAGCTCGGCATCGCTCCGGAAGCGCCCCGGCGGCTGTTCGCGCGCGACGATTTCGTGTGGGTGCAGTTTCCGATCGACGACGTGTTCGATCAGACGCCGGGGCGCGGCGCGGGGCGGCGGTTGTGAGCGGTCAGCTCGCGGTGCCGTTGGAGTCGATCCGCCATTGCCTGCGCGGTGTCGTTCCGTCGCAGATCGCGACCTGCTCGGCGGATGGCGTGCCTAACGTGACGACCCTGTCGATCGTCCACTACGTGGATCCTGAGCGGGTGGCGCTGACGCGCCAGTTCTTCAACAAGACGAGCGTCAACTTGCGCGAGAACCCGCGCGCACAGGTCGTCGTCGTCGATGTCTCAAGCGGTGAGCAGTTCCTGCTTGACACCGAGTTTCTTCATACCGAGACCGAGGGAGCCACGTTTGACGCGGTCGAGGCCAACCTCGACGCGGTCGCCTCGCAGACCGGGATGACCGGCGTGTTCCGCTTGCGGGGCGTCGACATCCATCGCGTACTCGCGTGCGTGGCGTTCGACGACGCGGTCGTGGTGGCACCTGACCGCCACTGGGGGCGCAATGCGATCGTCGCGCTCGACGAGCTTGCGCGCCGGCTCAGCATGTGCGCTGACTATTCGCAGGCGACGCAAGCCGCGCTGGACGCACTGGCCGACCTGTTCGGGTTCGAGCAGTCGATCCTGTTCGCTATTGATGGGCGCGGCGAACGGCTGTTCGCGATTACCAGCAACGGGTACGCCGTGTCGGCCGCTGGCGCGGAGGTCGCGGTCGGGGTTGGCGCGATCGGGGTTGCCGCGGCGCGGCGGCGTGTTGTGTGCGTTCCGAGCATGGCGCGTGGCCGTTCGATGCACGCTGCGATGGCCCAGACGATCGAGGAGGCGGGGGCCGGGTGGGCGCCCGCGAGCGAGATCCCGCTCCCGGGGCTCGACCGAGCGCAGAGCTCGGCCGCCGTTCCGCTGGTCGCGCGCGGTGAGCTGACCGGCATGCTCTACCTTGAGAGCGAGCGAGCCGGTGAGTTCGGTCCTGGTGACGAGCGATTGCTGCGGATCATCGGTAGCCAGCTTGCTGCGGCGCTCGCCGGACTGCAGGCCGACGAGCGGGAAGGCGCCGTCGTGGCCGGGCCGCCAGACGTGCCCATAGCGCGGTCGGGGCCGCCGATCGCGGTTATCTACTATCAGGCCGACGACACGATCTTCATCGACGGCGACTACGTCGTGAAGGGGGTGGCAGGGCGGATTCTGTGGAAGCTCATGCGCGAGCACGCCACGAGTGGCCGGACCGCGTTCACCAACCGCGAGCTACGCCTCGACGAGCAGCTCGGCTTACCGGCAGGCAACGAGAACCTGGAGGCGAGGCTGCTGCTGCTGCGCAAGCGACTGGACGGGATCGGTGGCATCGTCCAGCTCGAGCGCGTCGGCCGCGGTCGCTTCGAGCTGAGCATGACCGGGCCCGCGGCGCTGTCCGAGGTCGCGACCGCCGGACCGATGCGCGCAGCACACCCACCCGGCGACCAATAAGAAGGTATTCAGGTTCGGCTAAGAAGGCGCTAG